>JAESGY010000089.1_pt1 | contig 82534 bp, 75 predicted proteins | sample 9269841 | NCBI WGS metagenome assembly JAESGY01 (sample SAMN17022865, study PRJNA683097) | algae metagenome | isolation source: Spirirestis rafaelensis WJT71-NPBG6 and co-occurring heterotrophs from... | place: USA: Pinto Wells, Joshua Tree National Park, Colorado Desert, CA | collected 2006-08-15 | reverse complement strand
GAGGAGGTGTTTGGCCTCGAATACGACCTCGACATCTTCAACATCGCCGCCGTCTCGGACTTCAACATGGGAGCGATGGAGAACAAGGGCCTCAACGTCTTCAACACAAAATACGTGCTGGCAAGCCCGGAGAGCGCGACCGACGGCGACTGGCAGGGCATCGAGACCGTCATCGCGCACGAGTACTTCCACAATTGGACCGGCAACCGCGTCACCTGCCGGGACTGGTTCCAGCTCAGCCTGAAGGAAGGCCTGACCGTCTTCCGCGACCAGGAATTCTCGGCCGACATGGGCAGCCGCGCGGTCAAGCGCATCCGCGACGTGCGCGGCCTGCGCGCCGCGCAGTTCCCCGAGGATGCCGGGCCGATGGCGCATCCGGTGCGGCCGGACAGCTATATCGAGATCGACAATTTCTACACGCCGACCGTCTACCAGAAGGGCGCCGAGGTCGTCCGGCTGATCCATACGCGCATCGGCCCGGCCGCCTTCCGCAGGGGCATGGACCTCTACATCGCCCGCAACGACAACCAGGCGGTGACGATCGAGGATTTCGTCGCCGCGATGCAGGATGCCTCCGGCATCGACCTGTCCGCCTTCATGGGCTGGTACGATCAGGCCGGCACGCCGGAGGTGACGGCCTCCGACAGCTACGACCCCGCGACGCGCCGCTTCACCCTGACGTTCCGGCAGCAGACCCCGCCGACGCCCGGTCAGCCGGAGAAGAAGCCGCTGCCCATCCCGGTCGCCATGGGCCTGCTTGGCCCGGATGGCACCACGCTGCCGACGCGGCTGGAGGGCGAGAACGCCGCACAATCCGGCACGCGCACCCTCCTGCTGGAAGGCGCCGAGCAGAGCTTCACCTTCGTGGACGTGCCGGCGCCGCCCGTGCCCTCCCTGCTGCGCGGCTTCTCCGCCCCGGTGAGGCTGAAGGGCATGCCGCGGGACCGGCTTCGCTTCCTCGCGGTGCACGACACCGACCCCTTCGTGCGCTGGGAGAGCGGCCTGCAATACGCTGCCTCCGTGATGCTGGAGATGGTCACGGCGCAGCAGCGCGGCGAGCCGCTCGGCTTCGACGCGGCGCTGGCGGAAGCCGTCACCAACACCCTCGGCGCCGCCGAGGCCGATCCGGCCTTCGCCGCCGAGGCGCTCGTCCTGCCGGGGGAGGGGTTCCTTGCCGACCAGATGGAGGTCGCCGACCCGTCGGCCATCCATGCTGTGCGCCGGCACCTCCGCGCCGAGATCGGCCGCCGCTGCGGCGCCACGCTGCGCGCCACCTATGACGCGCTGACGGATACCGGCCCCTACCGGATCGACGGGCGCAGCATCGGCCGCCGCGCCCTGCGCAATGCGTGCCTCGCCTATCTCGCCGCCGCCGGCGATCCCGCGCTCGCCAAGGCGCAATTCGACACCGCCGGCAACATGACGGACAGCCTCGCCGCGCTCTCACTGCTGGCGGATACCACGGGCGAGGCGCGGCAAGCGGCGCTAGCCGCCTTCCACGCGCGCTGGCGGCATGACGACCTGGTGCTGGACAAGTGGTTCTCCATCCAGGCCATGGCGGCGCGGGAGGACGTGATCGACCAGGTGCGCGCCCTCTACGCCCATCCGGATTTCGACCTGAAGAACCCGAATCGCGCCCGCTCCCTCATTGGCGCCTTCGCCAGCGGCAACCCGGCCTGGTTCCACGACGCGTCGGGGGAGGGATACCGGTTCCTGGCGGATGCCGTCATCGCGCTGGATCCGATCAACGGCTCCATCGCCGCGCGGCTGATCGGGCCGCTCGGCCAGTGGCGGCGGCAGTCGGAGACCCGCGGCGCGCTGATGCGGCGGGAGCTGCAGCGCATCCTCGATATCCCGAACCTGTCGAAGGGGACTTTCGAGAAGGCCAGCAAGGCGCTGCATTAAGGACCATCCAAGGGGGGCGCTGTCCCCCTTGGAACCCCTCGCCAAACCGGCCTGGACCGGTCTGAATTTGTCTATCCTTTCAGCGCGCCGCTCACGGCCTCCAGCACGCTGTTTATCGCAGCCTGGAAGCCGGGGCCATCGAGGTAGCCATCCTGTTCGCCGGCGCGCTCGACGAAGGCCTGCCAGCCCGGGCGCGCCATCGCGGCGCGGAACCGGTCATGCAGATACGCGACCGCCGCATCGGGCGTGCCCGCCGGCACCACCCAGCCCTTCATGTTCTCGAGCGCCATGTCCCAGCCGAGCTCCTTCAGCGTCGGCACATCCGGATAGGCCGCCGCCCGCTCCGCCGAGCAGCAGGCGAGCACCCGCAGCAGCCCGCCATCGGTCAGGCCGCGGAACTCCTCCGGGCTCGCCACCATCAGGTCCACCTGGCCTGAGGCCACTGCCTGCAGGCCAGGCGCGCCGCCGGTGAACGGCACATGCAGGAGCTCGACCCGCGCCCGCTTTTCCAGCACCACGAAGACCGCGTGGTAGATGGAGCCGATGCCGGAAGAACCGTGGCTCACCGCCTGCGGCCGCACCCGCGCCGCCGCCATCGCCTCCTGCATCCTCCGGTAAGGCCCGTCGGCGCGCGCCAGAATGAACATCTGCTGCCGCATCAGCCGGATCACCGCCCGGAAGCTGCCGCGCGCATCATAGGGTAGGGCACGGAAGGCCGGGATGCTGGTGCTCTCGCTGCCGCCGCCCATCAGCAGCACATGGCCGTCACCCTGCATGGCCGCCACCTGCTGCGCCGCGATGGTGCCGCCGGCGCCCGGCCGGTTCACCACGACCAGCGGCTGCGGAATCAGTGGCTGCGCCGCCTCGATGATCGCCCGCGCGATCAGATCCGCCCCGCCGCCCGGGGCGAAGCCGATGATGCATTGGATCGGGCGTGTCGGCGCCCAGAGCTGGGCCTGTCCCGTCCGGGCCCGCGCCAGGAAAGGCGCTGCGGCAGCTCCCGCCATCAGCGAGCGGCGGCTCGGCATGGTGTTCCCTCCCGTTCTGCTTTGGCGTCAGCATAGCCCGGCCGTCCGGTCTGGACAGCGTCGGCGCGCCCGCCTTCACTCGGCCCGGGAGCTTGTGGGCTGGCACCGGGCCGGCAGTGATAGTTCGTGAGTTCAACTCAGAAGAATGCATTCCCGGCACTGCCGACCACGGCCCGCCGGGGCGGAGGACGCATCCATGCCTGACCTGCCGCGCCTGCCCGTGCCGCCGGGCGCCTGCGACACCCATATGCATATCTACGGCCCGGCGGAGCGCTACCCCCTCGCGCCCACCGCCGCCAAGGCGCCGCCTTTCCACGCTGATCTAGCGGCCTGGCGGGCCGTGCTGGCGCGGCTCGGCCTCTCCCGCACCGTCGTGGTGCAGCCCTCCGCTTATGGCGCCGACAACCGCTGCACCCTGGACGCCGTCGCCGCGCTGGGCGAAGCGGCGCGTGCCGTTGTCGTCGTCACGCCCGAAACGCCGGACGCCGAGCTGCGCCGGCTGCACGCCGCCGGTGCCCGCGGCGCACGCTTCTTCATGATGCAGGGCGCCCCGCTGGGCTGGGAGGCGCTGGCGCCCGTCGCCGCCCGCATCGCCCCCTTTGGCTGGCATGTGCAGCTGCAATTCGACGGCACGGAGCTGCCGGAACGCGAGGCGATGATCCGTGCGCTGCCCTGCGGCGTCGTCATCGACCATGTCGGCCGCTTCCACCCGCCGGTCCCGCCCGACCGGCCGCAGGTGCGAGCCCTGCTGCGCCTGCTGGAAACCGGCCGGGTCTGGATGAAGGCGAGTGCGCCCTACAACACCTCGCTCAGCGGCCCGCCGCTCTATGACGACGTCACCGCGATCGCCCGCGCCGCCATTCGCACGGCGCCGGGGCGCATCCTCTGGGCCAGCAACTGGCCGCACCCCAACCCGCCCGACTACCCGATCGAGGAGGCGGCGCTGCTCGACCTGCTCGGCCACTGGGCGCCGGACGAGGCCACGCGCCGCTGCATCCTGGTGGACAACCCTGCCTCCCTCTACGGTTGGAGCTGAAGGAGGCGCGATAATGGAGACGGTGCTCATCGAGGCGCGCTTCCGCGGGCCGGCGGGCCTCGGCAATGGCGGCTATGTCGCGGGCCGCATGGCGGCGCTGCTGGGCACGCAGCCCGCCGAGGTGACGCTGCGGCGCGGCTGGCCGCTGGATATCCCGCTGCGGATCGCACGGGAAGGCGGCGCGGTGCAGGCGCTGGATGCGGAAGGCAGGCTGGTCGCGGAGGCGCGCGAGGCGGCGCTCGATCTGGTGCCGCCCACCCCGCCGACACGCGAGGAGGCCGCCGATGCGACGTGCTGGTTCCTCGAGAGCCCCTTCAGCCACTCCACCGGCCAGTGCTTCGTCTGCGGCCCCGCCTGGCCGCAGGGTGTCGGGCTGCGAGTCTTCACCGGCCGCGTCGTCGGCCGTCCTGGCGTCGCCGCCGCACTCTGGCGACCGGACCCCGCCTTCGCCGGCGAGGATGGGACCGTGGCGCCAGAATACCTCTGGTCAGCACTCGACTGCGCCGGTTCTTTCGCCTTCACGGTCGGGACGGCGCCGCAGGGCATGCTGCTCGGCCGCATCACCGGCCGGCTGGAGGGGCGCGTGGCGCCGGACGAGCCAGTGGTGGTGCTTGGCTGGCAGATCGCGCGGGAAGGGCGGAAACTGCATGCCGGCACCGCGCTCTTCGGCGCGGATGGAGGGCTGCGCGGCCTCGCCCGCGCCCTCTGGATCACCCCGCCGCCCGTGGCAGGCTGATTGCTAGAGCAAACTCCGACCAGGTAGACTCACCTGGGCGGAGTAACTGGCTCGTCTGAACAAAGACCTGGAGCGGCTGGAGAGAGCCATTGCGAATGGAAGCCGCTCTAGGCTTCTGCCGGGCAGAGGAGGCAGGGATGGGCAGGATCCTCTCAGACGACCAGGTCGCCGCCTACCGGCGCGATGGCTATGTCTCGCCGTTGCGCGCCGTGGATGCGGTGCAGGCGGAACGCTGGTACCAGGATGTGCTGCGGTGCTGCGCGGAAGCGGCGCGGCCGGAATCCGGGGGCAGGGCTGCGCCAGCCCTCGACGCGGGTGAAGCCCTATCTGCTGTTTCCCTGGGCGGCGGAGATCGTCCGGCACCCGGCGATCCTGGATGCGGTGGAGGATCTGGTCGGGCCGGACATCCTCGTCATCCACACCACGCTCTGGTGGAAGCCGGCGGGCAGCGAGGGCTTCGTCCCCTGGCACCAGGACGGCACCTATTTCGGCCTGGCGCCGCATGAGCATGTGACCGCCTGGCTGGCGCTGACGCCGAGCACGGAGGAGAGCGGCTGCGTCACCGTGCTGCCCGGCAGCCACCTGCATGGGCAGTTGCCGCATGCCGACCGCAAGGATCCGCGGGTGATGCTCTCCCGCGGCCAGACCGTGACGGCAGAGGTCGAGGCGGCGAGGGCGGTGCCCATTCCGCTCTCGCCGGGCGAGTTCTCCCTCCATGATACGCTGGTGCTGCATGCCTCGGCGCCGAACCGCGCCGCGCATGACCGGATCGGCCTCGGCATCAGCTACATCCCGACGCGGGTCCGGCATGTCGGCTCCACGCGCCTCTCGGCCACGCTGGTTCGGGGTGAGGACCGCTACGGCCATTTCGATCTGGAGGCGACCCCACGGGCCGAGGCGGATGCGGCGGCGCGCGCGGTGCATGCCGACAGCATTGGCCGTTTCTGGGTAGCCAGCGAGAGCATCCCCGAGATGTCGCTGGTCCACTAAAACCTGGGCCAGGTCCAGGGGACGCTTGACCCCTGGCAGGGGAAGGTCAGGGGGGCAGAACCCGCCCAGGGGTGCGTGTGCCTGGCGGAGCCGCCACACCGTCTGTGCGACATCCCTGGCAGGCCGTGTGACGGAGCCGCCCGGTCCCGCGGGGCCGCAGATTCACGCTGCGGCCCGCGCATCGGGCGGCTCGACCGGAATCGTGCCTTGCCGTCCCGCCCGCCGGTCCCGTGCCGTCAGGTTCTGCCTTGCCGCACGTCGGCAGCGGTTGGCGTTCAGGCCGGAACGCAATCCGCTGTAGCTCCTTGTTTTTCGAGTAGAGGCACGCATCCGGTCGTCCAGGCCCTTCCGCGATCTACTCTATTCAAGCCGGATGTTGTTCGCCTGGATGATCTCGCGAAACTCCTCGCGGTGGCGGCGCAGGAATTCGGCGAAGTCGGCGCCCTCACGGTGCTGCGGCTGGAAGCCGATGCGCGCGAGCTGGTCACGCACCTCCTGCGTCGCCAGCGCCTTGCCGGTCTCCTCGGCCAGGCGCTTCACCACATCGTCTGGCGTTCGGGCAGGGACCATGTAGCCGCCGAAGGCGCCCACGTCATAGCCTTCGATGCCGGGCACGCGGGCCAGCGGCATCACCTCCGGCGCCAACTCCGTCCCGTTGCGCAGCGAGACCCCCAGCGCCCACACCTGGCCCTGACGGAACAGCGGCGCGGTGGCGGCCAGCGTCTCGATCGCGAAGTCCACCTGCCCGCCGGTCACGGCTGTCAGCCCCGGCGCGCTGCCCTGGAAGGGCACATGCACCGTGTCGAGCTTCGCTTTGGTGAGGAACATCAGGGTGATGAGGTGGGCCGCAGCGCCGGTGCCGGAGGTGGCGTAGGTGTACTTGCCCGGCTCGGCCCGCACCTTGGCCACGAACTCCTCCGCCGTGCGGGCGGGGAAGTTGTTCCGCACGATCAGCACATAGGGCGAGATGCCGATCTGCGCGACAGGCGTGAAATCCTTTTCCGGGTCATAGGGCGTGCGCTGCACCAGCGGCGCCGTGGTGATCGGGCCGGTGGAGGCGGCGAGGATGGTATAGCCGTCCGGCGCCGCCTTCGCGACCAGGTCGGTACCGATCATGCCGCCGGCGCCGGCGCGGTTCTCCGGCACGATGGGCTGACCCCAGAGTTCGCTGACCTTGGCGGCGGTGATGCGCCCCATCAGATCCGTGGCCTGGCCGGGTGGCCAGGGGACGATCATTCGCACCGGGCGGGCCGGGTAGCCGGCCTGGGCACGGGCAAGCGCTGGCAGCAGGGCGGGCGCGGCAAGCCCGCCGGTGGCGAGCAGCAGGGTACGACGTTGCATTGGGACGTTTCCCGTGTTGGCGGCGGCCATGTGGCGCGGCGGTTGCATCGTGCCAAGCACCCCGGCGACGAATTCAAGCCGTCGGCGGACCAAAATCCGCCGCGGCGCCCGGAATCCGGTACTCTCCGCTCGGCGGGCCGATGACCGCCGCCTCCGCTTGCAGGGGGCGCGGTCCAAGAGGGCGGCATGGCCGGCCCGGCAGCCTGGCATGGCCCTGGCCGGCACCGCGCAGCTTCGGCGTGACATCGCCATCGCCGAACACGCATGATGATGCCGAACCGGACGGCACGCGGCCCTGCCGCGGCACGCCCGGACCAGGGAGGCCATCATCCATGAACCGCCGGACCATCCTCGGCGCGGCTGCCACGCTGCCCTTAATTCCCCGCCCAGGCCTGGCCCAGGCACCGGTGCCCTGGCCGGCACGCCCGATGCGCCTGATCATTCCCTGGCCGCCGGGCCAGTCCACCGACATCCAGGGGCGCCTCATCGCACAGTGGCTGTCGGAGCGCCTGGGCCAGACCGTGGTGCCGGAGAACCGGCCGGGCGCGGGCGGGCAGATCGGCACCAATGCGGTCGCCAAGGCAGCGCCCGATGGCTACACGCTACTCTCGGCCTCAATCGGGCCCGTCACCTTCCAACCGCTGGTCGCGCGCACGCCCTATGATGTGGAGCGCGAGCTGGCGCCAGTGACTACTTTCGGCATCGCCCCCTTCATGTTGCTGGTGAAGCCCGACTTCCCGGCGCAGGACCTGCGCAGCTTCCTCGCGCTGGTGCGCGCCAATCCGGGCAAGTTCACCCACAACTCCTCGGGCGTCGGCGGGGCGCAGCACCTGCTCACAGCGCTGTTCAATGCCAAGGCCGGGCTCGATGCGCTGCACATCCCTTTCCAGGGCAGCGGGCCGGCGTTGGCCGCGCTACTCGGTGGGCAGGTGGATTACGGCATTGACACGCCGGCGGCCGCCTGGCGGCTGGTGCAGGATGGGCAGCTCCGCGCGCTGGGCCTGACCACGGCGAAGCCCTCGCCGCTGGTGCCCGGCGTGCCGCCGATCGCCCAGGCGGGCGGACCACCGGATTACGATATCGGTGGCTGGAACGGGCTGATGGTGCCGGCCGGGACACCCAGGCCGATCATCGATCGCCTGGTCACCGAGATCCATGCCGGCTTGGCGACACCCGGGCTGCGCCGACAATTCGAGTCGGTCGGGGTGGAGGTGGGCCCGCTCGGGCCGGAGCCCTTCATGGCGATGCTGCGCGATCTCTGGGGCAGCTTCGGCACGCTGATCCGGCAGTTGGGCATTCGGGCGGAGTGACGGCAGGGCAGGGGCGGGCGGAGGAACGCTTGCCCCGGCCGCATAGGCTGCGATGCGTGGCGAGCAGTCAGGCGTACCGGTCCGCCGCCGGCCATTCCTTGCGGTATACAGCCACGCTCAGGGGCGTTCACGGCGCTGCGCGATCTGCCCCACAACGGTTCGGCGTTCAATTCTGAACGCCAATCCGCTGCATCTAATTCAGAGGGCGGCTTCGCGGTTCCGGGCGTTCACGCCCGTCCGCGGTCCGCTTTAGCGCCGCAATTCCTCCGGCACCCGCCCGCCATTCTGCGCGAGCTTCTGCATGACCTGCCGGTGCAGCCAGACATTCATGCTGGCGGAGTCCGACATGTTGCCCTGATACTGCAACTCCTGCGCCAGCTGCTTGCGCGCCTCCAGGCTGCTGTCGAGGCCGAGCAGCTTCATCAGATCGACGATCGAATGCTTCCAGTCGAGGCGCTGCGGTGCCTTCGCCGCCATGCCGTCGAGGATGGCCGCGACATCGACATCCTGCATTGCCGCCGGCCGGCCGGCAGTCGCCGCATCGTCATTCGCACCGGGCGGCGGCGGGGAGCCGCCCTGGGCCGCGGCCTCGGCCGGCGGCGTCGCTTCGGGCTGCGCCGCCTCGCTACGGCCGAGGATTTTGGAAAGGATGCTGCCGAATATGCTCATGACGGATGCTCCGGGGAAAACCAGCAGTTGGACGGCCTTTCCAACACTGCTGGCCTAGCCCGGTTCGCATGCGGGCCTAGATCACCGGCGCGTCATCCGGCGCCAAAGCGCGTTGCACAAATGCGTCGGCCAGCGGCGCGTATTCCTCCCACAAGGTGCGCAGCGCCGGCAGCGGCGCCTCCGACTTGTCGATGCGCAGGTCGATAAAGGGGAAGGCCTCCCGCCAGAGGACGAGCAGGCTGGCGGAGGTGACGGCGCCATGCTCGCCAACGGCCGCCTCGCCCGCCTCCAGCCCGCGCAGCAGGCGTTCGGCGAGTGGCGCGTCCTCCGCCGCCAGGAAGCCGGCCAGCATTGCCTCCGGCACTGTGGCGGAGGAGAGGATGTTGCCCAGCGCCACCACACCCGGCCCATGCGCCGCGCCACGCTCGGGCTTCACCCGGGCACCGTGGTGATGCGCGGTGCGCCCGGTGGCGTCCAGCACGGCGATCTGCCGCCAGCGCTCCTCGGGCGTGGAGGCGACCAGCGCCGCTACCGTCTCTCCCGCCGTACAGCCGCTGCGCAGCAGGTCGAGCCCGCGCGGGCCGAGCCGGGGGTCGGTCCGGTGCTGGGTCAGCACCGCGCCGACGCCGGCGGCGCAGAAGGGCACGCGCGTGCCGACCGCGATCGAGGAGGTGGCGACGGCCGCGCCGATCTGGCCGGTGCGTGGGCAGAGCGCGATGAGCGAGAAGGTCATGCCGGGATCGAAGCGCGTCGCCGCGCTTGCGTCCAGCCGCGCGCGGCGGGAGGATCGCCCCAACAACGAACGGGGAGGGACGCGGGATGCGCCGCATCATGCTGGGGCTCGTGCTGGGCGTGGCGCTCGCCATACCGGCCATGGCGCAGGAACGGACCATCCGCCTGGTCAGCGGCTATGCCGCGGGCGGCGCCTCCGACCTGGTCGCGCGGCTGGCGGCCGAGGCGGTCGGGCCGCTGCTGGGCGCCCGGGTGGTGGTCGAGAACCGCACCGGCGCGAACGGAACGATCGGCGCCGCCGAGGTGGCGCGCAGTGCCCCGGACGGCAACACGCTCTACCAATGCCCGATGAGCCCGCTGGCGATCGCGCCGCAGCTCATCGGCGCTAGCCTGCCGGTCGATCCGGGGGAGGCGCTGGCGCCCATCGCCAACCTCGCTCTCTCCTCCTATGGCTTCGTGGTTGCGGCCAAGGGGCCCTATGCCTCCGTGCTGGATGTGCTGGCGGCGGCGCGGGCGCGGCCTGGGCAGGTGAGCTTCGGCAGCGCCGGTGTCGGCTCCGCCCAGCACCTCTCGGGCGAGCTGCTGAAGCAGAAGACCGGGCTGCAGATGGTGCACATTGCCTATCGCGGTGCGACGCCGGCGGTCGTGGACATCCTGGGCGGCCGGACCGACTTCATGATCACCAACCTGGCCGATGTGGCGCGCCAGGTGCAGGACGGCGCGCTGCGGCTGCTGGCCCTCGGCGATTCCGGTCGTTCCCCAGTCTTCCCGGAGACGCGGCCACTGGCCGAGATCGTGCCCGGATTCGACATCACCGGCTGGTTCGGCATCTGCGGCCCGCGCGGCATGCCGGCCGAGGTCACGGGGCGGCTCGAGGCGGCGCTGCGCCGAGCCATGGAGGGCGATGCGTTGCCGAAGCGGCTGGCCGAGAACGGCCTGACGCCGCTCTTCGAGGATGCCGCCACGCTGGCCCGTCGGATCGAGAGCGACCGGCGGACCTGGTGGGAGGTGATCCAGGCCGTCGGGGTACGCGCGGAATAGTCCTGGGCAACGTAACGTGGTTGAGGCGCCAGGGACCAATCCGGTAGCATCGCCGGGCTTGGCCGGCGCGATCGTCTGGGCCCGGCCGAAAGCCGGCGATCTCCCGCAAATGCCGATGCTGCCGGCCGGTCGGGGACGCCGCATGTGCCGGGAGATGGCGCCCGCCTGAGGCGGGTACGCCGTGCTACATCGCCGTTGGGGCCGCCGCGGGCTGGGCGGCCGCCCGGTCTTCGGCATGGACACCGAGAAATTTCAGCTTCCGGTGCAGCGCGCTGCGCTCCATGCCGACGAAATTGGCAGTGCGGCTGATATTCCCGCCGAAGCGCAGCAGCTGCGCCTCCAGATACTGCTTCTCGAACAGCTCACGCGCCTCGCGCAGCGGCAGGGTCATGATCTCGGAGGAGCGGTCGAGCTTCAGCATGGCCGGCGCGGCTGAACCCACCTCGGGCGGCAGCATCTCGGCGCGGATCGGGTCGCGCGCCTCGCCTGGCGCCATGATCAGCAGCCAGTCGATCAGGTTGCGGAGCTGCCGGACATTGCCCGGCCAGTCATAGGCCTGCAGCGCCGCCAGCGCATCCTCCGCCAGCTCCCGCGCCAGCATACCGGAGAGCTCGCCCGAGCGGGCCATGAAATGCCGCGCGAGGGCCGGCACATCCTCCCGCCGCTCCCGCAGCGAGGGGATCTTCAGCGGCACCACCGCCAGGCGGTAGTACAGGTCCTCGCGGAACCGCCCGGCCGCGATCTCGGCCTGCAGGTCGCGGTTGGTGGTGGCGATGACCCGCACATCCACCTTCACCCGCGTCGCGCCGCCGACGCGCTCGAAGCCCTGCTCCTGCAAGGCGCGCACGATCTTGCCCTGGGTTTCCAGCGGCATATCGGCGACCTCGTCCAGCAGCAGCGTGCCGCCATGGGCCCGCTCCAGCACGCCGGCGCGGCGCGGCTGCGCCACCGGGTCCTGCCCGGTTTCCAGGCCGAAGAGCTCCTCCTCGAAGCGGCCGGGGTTCAGGGTCGCGCAGTTCAGCGCGACGAAGGGCCCCTCGGCGCGGCGGCTGCGGGCATGGATCATCCGCGCCGCCACCTCCTTGCCGGACCCGGCAGGGCCGGTGATCAGCACGCGGGAGCCGGTCGGGGCCACGCGCTCGATCGCCGCCCGCAACTGGCCGATGCCCTGGGAGATGCCGACCAGCTCGGTTTCCGGCCCGGCACGCAGGCGGAGCTCCGAATTCTCCCGCCGCAGCCGCGCCGCCTCCAGCGCGCGGGCGACGACCAGCAGCAACCGGTCGGAGTTGAAGGGCTTCTCGATGAAGTCGTAGGCGCCCTGCTGGATCGCCCGGACCGCGGTCTCGATGGTCCCGTGGCCGGAGATCATCACCACCGGGATCTGCGGCTCCTCCCGATGCAGGGCGGCCAGGATGCCGAGCCCGTCGAGCTTCGAATTCTGCAGCCAGATGTCGAGGATGACCATCGACGGTCGCCGCTGCTTGTAGGCCGCAAGCGCCTGGTCGGAATTCGCCGCCTGGCGCGTCTCATAGCCCTCATCCGTCAGGATGCCCTCGATCAGGGCGCGGATGTCCGGCTCGTCGTCGACGATCAGGATCTCATGCGCCATGCGCGCGCCTCATGCTCCCATCCGGACGGTCATTGTCACCCACCGCGGGCCGATCCTGCGCCGGCCGCCAGGGCAGGGTCAGCACGGCCCGCGCGCCGGTGGGGGAAGCATCCCCCTCCGCCGCCTGCGGACCGCAGGGCCTGTCCTCCAGCCCCAGCCTGCCACCATGGTCCTCCATGATCTTCTTCACGATGGCAAGGCCAAGGCCCGTCCCCTTTGCCTTGTGGGTCACGTAGGGTTCGGCCAGCCGCTCCCGCTCATCCCCCTGCGGCAGGCCGATCCCGTCATCCTCCACGGCTATCGCCACCATGTCCTCGTCCGGCTCGATGCGCACGGTGATGTGTCCCACGACCTCCCCAGGTGGCCGCGCCGGCGCGTCCAGCGCCTCGGCCTGGGCCCGCATGGCGACCGCATCCGCCGCGTTCTGCAAGAGATTCGTCAGCGCCTGGCCGATCAGCCGCCGGTCGCAGGGCACCACCGGCGCTGCCTCGGGCAACGTGATCCGGTACTCGATCTCGGGATGGGCATCCCGCTGCAGCACCAGCGCCTCCCGCACCACCTGGGAGAGGTCCTCCGGCTTAATCACCGGCTGGGGCATGCGGGCGAAGGCGCTGAACTCGTCCACCATGCGGCCGATATCGCCGACCTGCCGCACGATGGTGTCGGTGCAGGCCTTGAAGGTATCGGGGTCGGACTGGATTTCCTTCAGGTAGCGGCGCTTCAGGCGCTCCGCCGAGAGCTGGATCGGGGTCAGCGGGTTCTTGATCTCATGCGCGATCCGGCGGGCCACATCGGCCCAGGCTGCCTTGCGCTGGGCCGAGAGCAGCTCCGTGATGTCGTCGAAGGTCACGACATAGCCGGCGATGCGGGGCGCCTTGCCGCCATCCTGCGCCGGCTGCAGCTCGGCGCCCAGCTGCGCCAGCAGGGTGCGACGGTGGGAGGGCGGGCCGATCCGGATCTCGGCGGTGCCCGGTCGCTCTGGCGCGGCGCCGTTCTCCTCGCCGATCCGTTGCAGAAGGGGCGCGAATTCCGGCACCACGGCGGCCAGCGGCAGGCCGATGGCAGCATCGAGGTCGAGGCCGAGCAGCTCGCTGGCCCGCCGGTTCGGCAGGTTGATGCGGCCGTCCGGCTCCAGGCCGACGACGCCGGCCGAGACGCCGGCCAGCACCGTCTCGGTGAAGCGGCGGCGGTCATCGATCTGCCGGTAGGCCTGCATCAGCTCGGAACGCTGGGCCGCGAGCTGGTTGGTCATGCGGTTGAAGGCGCGGGTGAGGCTGGAAAGTTCCTCATCCGTCGCCGTCTCCTCCACTCGCGTCGAGAGATCGCCGGCCCTGACGCGCTCCGCCGCCACGATCAGCCGCCCGATCGGCCGGGCCAGCTGGTTGGCCAGGACGAGGCCGATCAGCACCGCGGCCAGCAGCACCAGCAGGGCGGCGACCGCGAAGATCATGATGAAGGTGACCTGGAGGCCGTACCGGTTGCGGTCGAGCTGCTCGTACTGCGCCACCTCGCGCTCGGCGCGCTGCTGGTTGTTCACCACCTCCGGATCCACCGGGCGGCCGATCAGCAGCATCAGCATGGGCCGGCTGTCGAGTGCGACCACGGCGCGGACGCGCCCGGCCTGCTCATCCGGCAGGATGGCCACATCGCCCTGGTGGGCGATGTCGATGGCCCAGTCGGGCGGCGGGTCCAGTTCGAAATTCGCGGTCGGGCCATACTGGGCCATCGGGCGGCGGAGCGTCGGGTCGAAGACCACTGCTTCGGTCAGGCCGCGCAGCAGGGTATGGGTCGCCAACACCTGGGCGAAGCTCCGGCCCTGGTCCGCGAGCAGCAGGGAGCCGGCGCGGTTCAGGTCATTCGCCATGGCCAGCGCATCGCCCCGGATATTGTTCCGATGCTCCTCCAGATAGGCCTGGGCGACCTGCCGGCTGGCCTCCAGCGCGGTGCGGACGCGGTCGCCGAACCAGGCCTGGATGCCGAGATTGAAGAAGGCCGCGGCGAATCCGGCCACCAGGATGGCCGGCACGACCGAGACGACGCCGAAGAGCAGCACCAGCCGCACATGCAGCCGGGCACCGGCCGAGCCGCGCCGCCGCTCCGCCCAGACCCGCACCAGCCGGCCGGCGAGGGAGGCGCCGAGCAGCACGAGCACCAGCAGGCTGACCAGCATCAGCCCCAGATCGACCCCCGGCCGGGTCGGGCCGAAGGGGTTGCCATCGGCCAGCACGGTGAAGGTGGCGATGCCGAGCAGCAGCGCCCCGACCGCGAGGCCGAGGGTCATCCCACGGCCGAGCAGCAGGTCCGCAATCCGCCGCGGCAGGCCGCGGCGCCCGGCCGCCTCCCTGTCCGAGACAGGCCCCTGACCTGCTTCGCGCCCTGCGGCGCGCCCGAAGGTCATCAGCCGAGCCCGCGCACCACGGGCAGGTCGAGCTCGCGAATCTTCTTCCGGAGCGTGTTGCGGTTGAGACCCAGCATCGCAGCCGCCTTGATCTGGTTGCCGCGCGTCGCGCCCAGCACGAGGCGCAGCAACGGCCGCTCGACCTCCGCCAGCACCCGGTCATAGAGGTCGCGCACCGGCAGGCCATCCTTCTGGGCGGCGACGAAAGCTTTCAGGTGGCGCTCCACCGCCTGCTCCAGCGTCTCCGGCCCGCGGGCGCCCGATTCGGCGGGCGGCTCTGCCTCGGACAGCTCGGCGCCGACTGCCTCGCTGTCGATCGTCTCCTGCGGGTAGAGCGCCGCGAGGCGCCGCATCAGGTTCTCCAGCTCGCGCGCATTGCCCGGCCAGGAATGCTGCTTGAGACGCTCCACCGCCTCCGGGCTCAGCTGCTTCTGCGGCAGGCCGGAGGAGCGTGCGCGGTCGAGGAAGTGCCGTGCGAGCAGGGGAATGTCCTCCAGCCGCTCCCGCAGGGGCGGGAGCCGGATGGGGACGACGTTCAGCCGGTAGAAGAGGTCCTCGCGGAACAGGCCCTGCCGGATGGATTGCCGCAGGTCGCGGTGGGTGGCAGCCACGATTCGGACATTCGCCTTGAGCGGGTTGCGGCCGCCGACGGTGGTGAACTCGCCCTCCTGCAGCACCCGCAGCAGGCGGGTCTGCGCCTCGGGCGGCATGTCGCCGATCTCGTCGAGGAAGAGGGTGCCGCCCGCCGCCTGCTCGAAGCGGCCGATGCCGCGGTTGAGCGCGCCGGTGAAGGCGCCGCGCTCATGGCCGAAGAGCTCGCTCTCGATCAGCTCGCGCGGGATGGCCGCCATGTTGATGGCGACGAAGGGCCCGCCGCGGCGGCGGCCATAATCGTGCAGGGCGCGCGCTACCAATTCCTTGCCCGTGCCCGACTCGCCGGTGATCATCACCGTCAGGTCGGTGGTCGTGAGGCGAGCGACGGTGCGGTAGATCTCCTGCATGGCCGGGCTGCGGCCGACCAGCGGCAGTCGCTCCCCGCCGTCCTCGTCCTCTTCCTCCGGCGCCGGGGCCTGCGGGGCAGCGAGCGCGCGCTCCACCACCGCCAGCAGCTCCTTCAGATCGAAGGGCTTCGGCAGGTACTCGAAGGCACCCCGCTGGGCGGCCTTCAGCGCGGTCATGAAGGTGGATTGCGCCGACATGACGACCACGCGCAACTCCGGCCGCACCCGCTTGATGCGGGGGACGAGGTCGAGGCCGTTCTCGTCCGGCATGACGACATCGGTGATGACGAGATCGCCCTCGCCATCCTCCACCCAGCGCCAGAGGGTGGAGGCGGAGGAGGTGGCCCGCACCTGGTAGCCGGAGCGCCCGAGCGCCTGGCTGAGCACGGTGCGGATCGCCCGGTCGTCATCGGCGACCAGGATGGTGCGGCTGTCGTTCATCATCGACCCTTGGGACGCATCGCCGGGCCCTTGTCGCCGGGGCTCGCCACCGCCTCCGCCCGCCGCGGCGCGCTGGGCGGCATGGCGAGGGAGAGGCGGAAGACGGTCCGGCCGGGACGGCTGTCACACTCAATCAGGCCGCCCTGATCGGCGACCAGCTTGGCCACCAATGCAAGACCCAGGCCCTGACCGCCGCGCTTGGTGGTCACGAAGGGCTCGAACAGCGTGGCGCGCACCGGCTCCGGTATGCCCGGGCCGTTGTCCCGGACGCTCACCTGCAGGGGCAGGTGCACGCGTTCCCGGCTGCCCGGCACGGCAATGCGGACGCCATGATGGTAGGCGGTGGAGAGCACAATCTCGCCGCCCATGGGATCAACAGCTTCTGCCGCATTCTTCACCAGGTTCAACAGGATCTGCACCAGCTGGTCCCGGTTGCCCCAGACCTGCGGCAGGGAGGGGTCATAATCCTCGACGATCCGGAGATGCGCGGCGGAGCCGTTCTGGGCGACGCGCCGGACATGGTCGAGCACCTGGTGGATGTTCACCGGGCCGAGCTCCACCGGACGGTCGGAGAACATGTCCATCCGGTCGACGAGGCCGCGAATCCGGTCGGCCTCATCCTGGATGAGCTGGCAGAGCTCCCGGTCGGCATCGTCCGTCGAGGATTGCTCCAGCAACTGGGCGGCGCCGCGGATTCCGGAGAGGGGGTTCTTCACCTCATGCGCCAGCATCTCCGCCATGGCCGAGGCCCCACGGGCGGCGCCAAGGAAGTTGAGCTGGCGGTTCATCATCTGTGCGGTGGAGCCGTCCTGCAGCGTCAGCACGACGCCGCCCGGCATCTCCGGCAGCGGTGCGCCATGCGCCGCGACGCCGCGGCGATGCAGGCGCGGGCTCTCCAGCACGAGGTCGTGGTCGGAGACCGGCGCCTCATGCTGGCGGACCTGGGCGAGCAGGGCGAAGAGCCGGCTGTCCTCCGGCAGAAGGTCCCCAAGTCGCATGGCGGCGAGCGTCGGGAAGGAAAGCTGGAAGAACAGCTCGGCCGCCGGGTTCACGTAGCGGAAGCGGTTCTCGGCATCCAGCACCACGGCCGGCATCGGCAGGGCGGAGAGGATCGCCGCAGCCTCCGGCAGCGGCACGGTGCGGGCCGGCTGGATCGGAGCCGCCGGGCGCGGCCGGGTGGCGACCGCGCCGCTCATGCCGCGACGCGCTCCTCATCCTTGGTGAGGCCTTTGGCATGAAAGGCCGCGCGCACGGCCTCCAGCCCCTGGTCGAGCAGCGGCTGGTAGTAGCCGAGAATGAGAGCCTCCACTGCCTCGGGCGTGTCGACCTGGTTGATCTTAGATCGGAACTCAGCTGAGCCAGGTAGACCCTTGGAATACCATGCAATATGCTTTCGCGCCAGCCGCACCCCGGTGGTGGTTCCGTGATGGGAGAGCATGTCGCGGTAATGGCCGAGCAGGATCGCGAGCTGCTCGGCGAGGTTCGGCTCGGCGGGCGGCTGGCCGGTCGTCAGATAGTCCGCCACCTGGCGCGGAAACCAGGGCCGGCCGTAGCAGCCGCGGCCGATCATGACGCCATCCGCGCCCGACTGCCGCAGCGCCTCGGCGGCATGCTCCGGCGTCAGGATGTCTCCGTTCACGAGAACAGGGATTTGCACGGCGTCCTTCACCTTGCGCACGAAGGCCCAGTCGGCCGTGCCGGTATAGAGCATCTGCCGGGTCCGGCCATGGATGGTGACCAGGCGAATCCCGCATTCCTCGGCGATGCGGGCGAGCCGCGGCGCGTTCAGCGATTGGTGGTCCCAGCCCATACGCATCTTGAGGGTGACAGGCACGGAAACGGCCCTTACCGTCGCTTCCAGGATGGCGGCAGCCTTCACCTCGTCCCGCATCAGGGCGCTGCCGGCCTGCTGGCCGACCGCCACCTTCTTCACCGGGCAGCCGAAATTGATGTCGATGACCGCCGCACCCCGATCCGCGGCGAGCTTCGCTGCCTCCGCCATCACGACGGGCTCGCAGCCCGCGAGCTGGACGGCGGAGGGGGCGCCGAATCCGTCCACCTCGGCCATCTTCAGCGTCTGGCGGTTCTCCCGCACCATCGCCTGGGAGGCGATCATCTCGCTGACGACCATGCCCGTACCCTGGGCACGGGCGAGCCGACGGAAGGGAAGGTCGGTGACACCCGACATCGGCGCCAGATAGACCGGCGTCTCGATCCGGACAGAGCCGACCGCGAGCGACCGCAAACCGGGCACGGGGGCGGTCCGGGCATCGCTGGGAAGCGTGAGGTTGCTCATGATTTGGGCAAGGTAGGTCAAGCGATGCCGGCGGGCAACGCGTTGCGGGCCGAATGCTGACAGTTTTCATCACGATGCCCTCGGGCACAGCCCTGGCCGGCGGCGATTCACAGGCCGGGCGAGTTCCAGCCGGGGCGATCACGGGCTAGGGTCCGCCGCGATGACGATCGCCGCTCTCCTGATGGCCGCCGGCCGGGGCACCCGGTTCGGGGCGGACCAGCCGAAACAGTATTTCTCCCTTCTGGGCCGACCGGTGCTGCGGCATGCGGCCGAGGCGCTGCTGGCCGAGGGAGGCGTCACGATGATCCAGCCGGTCTGCGCCGAAGGCGAGGCGAGGCGGGTCGCCGCCATCCTGGACGGTCTGCCGGCCCTGCCGCCCGTCACCGGTGGGGAGACGCGTCAGGACAGCGTGCGCGCGGGGCTGGAGGCGCTGGCGCGCCAAGCCCCGCCGCCCGCGATGGTGCTGGTGCATGATGCTGCCCGCCCGGTGGTGCCGCGCGGTACCATCCCGGCGCTGCTCGGGGCGCTGGAGCGCTGCCCGGGCGCCATCCCCGCCCAGCCGGTCGCGGACACGCTGAAGCGCGGCGAGGCGGGCCGCATCCTGGAGACGGTGCCGCGCGCCGGCCTCTATCGTGCCCAGACGCCGCAGGCCTTCCGCTTTCAGGCCCTGCTCGCCGCCCACCGGGCCGCGACCGACGAGGCGACCGACGACGCCCAACTGCTGGAGCGCGCCGGCGAGGCCGTGGCGCTGGTCCCCGGCGCCGAAACCAATGTGAAGATCACCTTCCCCGAGGACCTGGCGCGCGTGGAGGCGCAGCTCATGACCCACATGCTGCCGCGCATTGGCACCGGCTTCGACGTGCACCGCATCGAGGCCGGGCGGCCCATGGTGCTGTGCGGCGTGACCATCCCTTGCGAATTCGGGCTGGAAGGCCATTCGGATGCTGATGTCGGGATCCATGCGCTGTGTGACGCGATCTACGGCGCCCTGGCGGAGGGCGATATCGGACGGTGGTTCCCGCCCTCAGAGATGAAGTGGAAGGGGGCCGACAGCGCGCAGTTCCTGCGTCATGCCGCCGGGCGGATCGCGGCGCGCGGCGGGGTCCTGGCCAATGCCGATGTCACGCTGCTCTGCGAGCGGCCGAAGATCGGGCCGCATCGGGAGGCGATGCATGCGCGGCTCGCGGAACTGCTCGGCGTGGAACCGGGGCGCGTGGGCGTGAAGGCGACAACGACCGAAAGGCTCGGCTTCACCGGACGCGGGGAGGGGATCGCGGCGCAGGCGGCGGCCATGGTGCTGCTGCCCGGCTAGAGCGGATAGCGAAGGGGCGGGAACGCCCGTCTGGCGGCGCCGCGCATGGGCTGATTCGCCGGCTGGCTTCTGCGGCTCTGGCCAGGCGGGGCCTGCATCGCATGCTGTTCGAACTCTTCCGGCCCGTTGCCTTCACGGGCAAGGGTGACGTCGCACTCAACTGCCGCCCGCCGCGCATGCACACAGCATGGATGCTGCGCGAAGTTGCGCGCCCGTCAATGCACCGGCTCCGAACAGACATGGTCTGTGCACGGCCCGGTGACGGCGCGGGTTGCGACACGCTAACCGGTTTCGGCTCGCGCCATGACGTGCCCCCGATCATGTCGCACGTTGCACCCACGACGTTGGTTCCTGTGCGCACCGGTTGTGCGGACGGATCACATCCAGTGCAGACTTCCCCGCATGCCTTCCGTCGCCTTCCGGCGCTTCCCGACGCGTTGCACCCGATGAGTCCGCAACGGCCATCCATTCCTTGCCGCTGCGCAGTAGCAGCACACGGCACGGTTCGCGTCGTGAGCGTATGCGATGGATCTTGGTCACGCGCTCGTCACAGGAGAGCCTGGCAACGCCGCCTGCGATTTGCACTTGCGTATAGCAAGGCAGGGAAACCCAGTGAATGCAGGCCGATCCACCCGTACTGCTTGTCGTAGAGGATGACTTCCTCGTCCGCCTCACGCTGGTTGATGCGCTGAGCGATGGCGGCTTCGAGGTTCTGGAAGCAGCCGACGCGAGGGAAGCGCTGACGCTGGTCTGTGATCGCGACGACATTGCGGCGATGCTCACCGACATCAACCTTCCGGGCGGTTCGGATGGTTTCGCCCTCGCGCGTGCAGCAAGGGTCATCCGGCCGGCCTTGCCCGTGGTCTATGCCTCGGGCCGCTATGGCGGGGCCGAGGATGGCCAGGCAGTGGATGGTTCGCGCTTCCTTGCCAAGCCCTTCACCCCCTCGCTCGCCGCGGCGGTGCTGCATGACATGATCGGCGCCGGTGAGGGGCATGCGTTGCCGCCGGCGGCAGAGGAAGAGGACGCCGAGCGGCGGGTCTAGTGGCCGCCCGGCACTCTCCATCAGTTGAGCGTACGATCAACCGACCGGCCCAGGCGCTCGACCGGACCACGCGGCGGATCGACCGCATCACGCACATTCTGGCCGGCTCGGTCGAGGCTACGGCCGGCGCGCTCCCCGGGACCTTCCCGCTGACAGGCCGCCAGGCCGAGCAGCAGAAGCGCCGGAATCAGCAGCCGAAACGTTTCGCGCATTGTTTTCTCCTTCAGTGCGGTCGGGCCTGAGCGCATGAGCGGCCCCGTGGTTCATGGTGCACCGCATCAGCAGCGCTTCGTCACGCCGGATCTGGCGCGGGACCGCGTATCGTCATGCCGGCAGGCAGTGGCGGGACCGGTTCCGGTCGGCCGGTTTCCGCCGCGCGCATGATCGCTTCCATGACGATCTGGTCCCGAAGGCCTTCCTCGCCGGGCGTATACGGCTGTCGTCCTTCCCTGACGCAACGCGCCATATGGTCGAGCTCGAGCGCGAACTGGTTGCGTGGGTGGATCTGGAACTGCCGCCGAAGGCCATGCTCGCCATCCCGCTGAAACAGGCGCAGGCGCTGGCCGCGATAGGCAAAGGCGTCCTCCAGGAACAAGGTGCCCCGCTCCCCCGTCAGCCGCAGGGACTTCTCCTGATAGGCGCCGTAGCTCGACTGCGCCTGCGCCAGCAGCCCTGAGGGGAAGCGGAGGGTGAAGGACATGCTTTCCTCCACTTCCCGGAACCGCTCGTCGCCCGGCGGGTTGTAGGCCTGCGCCAGGACTTCGGCAGGTTCCTCATGGCTGAGGTAGCGGGCGGCGTTCAGGCAGTAGATCCCGATATCCGGCAGCGCCCCGCCGCCAGCGAGCCGCCGGCTGTAGCGCCACTGCGGTCCCGGGCCGCTCGATTGCAGGTTGGCCGCCTGGAAGAAACGCAGCCTGCCGATGGCGCCGGATTGCGCGGCCTGGATGGCGGCGCGGTTCACCTGCTCATACTGGTAGCGATAAGCGACCATCAGCCGCACATTGACGCGGGCGCAGGCCGCGATCATGGCCGCGCAATCCTCGCTGCTGGTCGCCATTGGCTTTTCAGTCAGCCCATGCCTGCCGATGGCTGCCGCGCGCTCGGTGAACTCCCGGTGCATGGCATTGGGCAGCGCGATGTAGACGGCCTGCACGGCGGGGTCGTCGCGCAGCCGCTCGAACTGCTCGTAGCCATGCACGGAGTCCGGCCGGAGGTCGTATTGCCGCGCGACCAGCCGCGCCTTCTCCGGTGAGCCGCTCACGAGGGCTGCGGGCCGCGCCAGCCGGCATTGTGCGAAGGCCGGCAGAATCTCCTCCAGGCTGATGCGGCCAAGTCCGATGATGGCGAAGCCGACGCGCTCCTCGGGCGGCAGCGGCGCCGGCGGTGGCTGGCCCGGCGGGTCGGTCTCGCCGCGCCAGGGCGGGAAGGCCACACGCCCATCCTGCACGCCGCCCGCATCGATCGGTGAGGGCGGCGGATAGCCAGGCACGCCGGCCGCGCCCACCGCCAGCCCGGCTGCCGCAACGCCGCCCGTGCGGATGATGCCGCGCCGTGTCATGCTCTCGCCCATCGCGCCGTCCCACCGATGAAGCGCCAACGCTGGTCCGAAGAAGGAGTTGAGCCTCGCCGCGGTGAGACTGTCGCTTGCGGTGCGGCGCGGGTTGCGCTCCCATCCGGCTGAGCGCGCCCTGCCGCGAAACCCGATGCGGGCAACCAGGTCCGGTGGACCATGTGCCGCGGACCCGCGCGCAGGGCCGTCCAGCAGACACACGGGGACCAGAATGCTGAAATTCTACTATAACACTGCGCCGAACCCGATGAAGGTGGCGCTCCTCCTGGAAGAGAGCGGTCTGCCCTACGAGGCGGTGCCGCTGGACACCCGCAAGGGCGAGCAGTTCGCGCCGGAATACCTGGCGATCAACCCGAACGCCAAGGCGCCCTCCATCATTGATGACGGGAAGCCGATCTTCGACAGCAACGCCATCCTGCTCTATCTGGCGGAGAAGACCGGCCAGTTCCTGCCGCAGTCGGAACTCGCCGGCGAGACTCTCTCCTGGCTGATGTTCATCGCCACTGGCATCGGCCCCTATTCGGGCCAGGCGGTGCATTTCAAGCACCACGCACCGGAGAAGATCGAATACGCCATCAAGCGCTACGACTTCGAGGCAAGGCGCCATTGGGGCATCCTGAATGATCGCCTGCAGGGGCGCGACTGGATCGTCGGCGACAGCTACTCGATCGTCGACATGGCGGCCTGGGGCTGGGAACGTGCCGCCGCCTTCGCGCTGGGGCAGGAATCCTGGGACGCGCTGCCCAACGTGAAGCGCCACTTCGGGACAATCAGCGCACGGCCGGCGGCGCAACGTGCGAACATACTCAAGGACCGGCACGCCTTCAAGACCGAGATGGATGAGGAGGCGCGGAGGTTCATGTTCAGGCATACCGCTTCCTGACATCCGGAGAGGGCGCTGCCCCCTCCGGACCACTCCCGCCAGGGGTCAGGCGACCCCTGGACCAGGCCTGAGTTGGCCCAAGCAAATCACCATGGAGGAAGTCTTGTTCAGGCTTGATGGAAAGGTTGCGCTCGTCACGGGCGCAGGGTCCGTGGGACCCGGCTGGGGCAACGGCAAGGCAACGGCCGTGCTGCTGGCGCGCGCCGGGGCGCAGGTCTTCGGCATCGATATCAACGAGGCCGCCGCGGCCGAGACGCGCGACCTCGTCGCGGGCGAGGGTGGCACCGCGGTTGCGCATCACTGCGACATGCTGGCGGCGGAGCAGGTAGAGGCCGCGGTTGCCGCCTGCCTCTCCCGCTTCGGGCGCATCGACATCCTGGTGAACAATGTCGGGGGATCGCATCCTGGCGGGCCGGTGGACATGCCGGAGGCGGTCTGGGACCACCAGATCGACTTCAACCTGAAGACCGCCTTCCTCGGCTGCAAATACGTCCTCCCGCATATGGAGGCGCAGGGCAGCGGCGCGGTGGTGAACATCTCCTCCGTCGCGGGGCTGCGCATGGGCACGGGGCGCGTGCACAGCGCGTATTCCGCCAGCAAGGCCGGCATCATCGCCTTCTCGAAATCCGTGGCCCTCGGCTATGCGAAGAAGGGCATCCGCTGCAACACCGTCGTGCCCGGTCTGATGCACACCCCACTGGTCGAGCACCGGCTGGTGCGCCAACTCGGTGCCAATGATGCCGAGGCACTGATCGCAAAACGCCATGCTAGCGTGCCGGTGGGTCATATGGGCAGCGGCTGGGACATCGCGCATGCCGTGCTGTTCCTGGCGAGCGACGAGGCCAAATACATCACCGCGACCGAGATCGTGGTGGATGGCGGCTTCACCGCGGCGGGTCCGGTCTGATGCGGCGCCGGTCTCTGCTCGCGGCACCGGCCCTGCTGCTCGCGCCCGCGGCGCTGGCACAGTCCTTCCCGGACCGCCCGGTCACCATCATCGTCGCCTCGCCGGCCGGCGGCGGCACGGATTTCTCCGCGCGGCTGATCGCGGATCCATTGTCCCAGCGCCTGGGCGTGCCCGTCGTCGTCGAGAACCGCCCGGGCGGCAACGGCACCATCGGCCTGCTGGCGACGGCACGCGCCCGGCCGGACGGTCACATCCTGACGGTCGGCTATTCCGGGACCATGACCGGCCGCCCGGCCGTGGAGGGCACTGCCGATCTCGACCCGCAGAAGGATTTCGTGCCCATCGCCCAACTGACCGACACGCCGCAGGTCATGATGGTGCATCCCTCGATCCCCGTGCGCACGCTGCCGGAATTCGTGGCTTACGCGAAGCAGCGGCCGGGACAGATCGCCTATGCCTCGGCCGGTAACGGATCGCTGCACCATCTGGGGACGGAACTGCTGAAGCGGCGCACCGGCATCGACCTGCTGCACGTGCCCTATCGCGGCACGGGAGAGACGATCAGCGATCTGCTGGCGGGCCGCGTGCAGTTCTACATGAACAGCCCGCCGCCGGTGATCGGTTTCCTCCGTGAGGGCAAGCTGCGCGCCATCGCCACCACCGGCCAGCAGCGCCATCCGGCGCTGCCCGAGGTGCCGAGCCTGCCGGAATCCGGCCTGGCCGATTTCCCGGTGGATGTCTGGTACGCGCTCTATGCCCCGGCACGCACGCCAGAGCCGGTGCAGGAGCGTCTGGCGCGCGAGGTACGGGCGGTGCTGGCGGAACCCGCCGTTCAGTCCCGCGCTGCCGATTCCGGCACCTTCGTCCGCCACGCCGATGCCGCTGTAGTCTCCGCGCGCCTGGCGCGGGAGACCGCGGCCTGGATCGAGGTGGTGAAGGCGGTCGGCATTAAGCCGGACTGAGCCCTCCCACCTCAGCGCGCCGGCGAAGATCCCTCGGCGGCGCGCGATGCCGGCGGCTTGCCGCTGCCGGGCTCCGCCATCTTCCGGTGCTGCTCGGCAAGCATGCCGGCCGGCGTGACGGAGGCGATCGCGGTCTGCAACTTGTTGTGCCAGCCCGTCACCACATCCCCGTCGCCGCGCATCATCGCCTTGAAGCCGGTCTCCGCCACCATGGCGGGGTCGTCCTTCTTCGAGGTGCCCACCTTCGTGTCAAGCATGTCGGCGCGTTCGAAGAACTCCGTCTCGGTCGCGCCCGGCATCAGGCAGGTCACCGTCATTCCCTGGTCCTTCACCTCGTGCCGCAAGGCGAAGGAGAAGCTGTCGAGGAAAGCCTTGGTGGCGTTGTAGACCGCCTGATAGGTCCCCGGCAGGAAGCCGGCGATCGAGCCGGTGATGAGGATGCGGCCCTCGCCACGGGTCCGCATCTCCCGCCCGATCTGCTGGATCAGGTAGAGCGTGCCGGTGATGTTGGTGTCGACCACATGGCGGACCTCCTTGAACTCCTGGTCAAGGAAGCCTTTGCCCAGGCCGCGGCCGGCATTGGCCAGCAGCGCCGCCACCGGCCTGCCCCCGAGCGCGGCATGCAACCGGTCCACCCCCTCGATGCCGGCGAGATCGGCCTGTACCGCCTCCACCGTGGCGCCGAGGCCACGGATCTCGGTGGCGGCTGCTTCGATCTCCGGCTCGTCCGCGGCGATGACCAGGTCGAAGCCGTTACGGGCGCAGCATTTGGCGAGTTCACGGCCGATGCCGGTCGAGGCACCGGTGACGACGGCAAGCGGCCTGGCCTGTTCGGACGCCATAGGGGGCTCCCCTGGAGTTCTGCGCCCCAACACCCACCCGGCAGGGCCGTTCCCGCAGAAAAAGACCCACCGGACAATGTCCGGTGGGCCAGTTGGGGAGGGGGAACGGGAAGAAGGGCGAACCGGGAAGCCCGCCCAGGCGCATTCCTAGACCAGTCGCTCCCGTGGCACTGTGCCGTGGCACACAGGCCGCCACTGCGTGGCTCCACCCGATCCTGCAGTGACCGTACCGCCAAGGGCCTTGTATCTCTCCATGGCCGGTCAGCGGTGGGTCAGCAGTGGACGGGAGGCTGCATTGTCCTCGGGTGACCGAGCCCGCTTCCGCGCTCAGAACACCGTGCCGTCGCTGACCACGCGCAGCGGCGGGCCACCATCGGTGCGGCGCTCTCGCGCCAGGCGCCGGCCGGCCCACCATGTGCCGCCTTCCAGCACGCGGGCCAGCGGGAATGCCTCGGCCGCCAGCCCCAGCCGTGCCCGCACCATGGGCGCGATCGCATCCAGCAGGGCGACCGTCAGGGCACGCCACTCGACGATCACGATGTCACCCGGCGCGTGCTCGGCCGCGAAGACCCCGGGATCGCGCGGCCGGATCACGCCCATGTCGAGGAAAAGGCCGCCATTGCGGTATTCCGGCAGGCCGGTCAGGGCATCGATCCCCGTCACGCGGATGCCGGCCTCCTCCAGCGGCTCGATCAGCGAATAGGCGAGCCATTGCGAGAGCTTGTGGAAGGGGATCAGCCCGGCGGTCGCATCGGCCCGGCGGATACCGGGATGGCGCCAGCAATCGCCCAGATTGACGCCCTCCAGCACCTCCCGCCCCGGCCAGATCGGGCCCAGATGGCGCAGCAGGGTGATCAGGATGGTGCGGGCCGGCAGGGCGCCGTCCGCTGCCTGCGACGCCAGGATGTCGAAAAGACTGCCAGGGCGGTCCAGGCCGGCGGCCGTGAGCGTCCGGCCCAGGCGGCGCAGCAGGGCGGCGCGGCCTTTCAGCCCGACCAGCGGATTGTCGGCGCCGGTCTGGAACCCCCGTGCGACCTCCTCGACGGTCATCTCTGCCAGGCGTGGAGCATCGGCGCGCGGCGTCCTGCCATCCCTGGCGAAGCCGCCGGCGGCGAACATCGCTAGGCTGGCGATGGCCAGGCCTTCCGATTTCGAGAAATCCTGGCCGCTGCCCGCCTCCCGGTAGCGCCAGGCCATGCCCGCGCCGGCATCGAGCAGGACGGAAAGGACGGCCAGGTCGAAGGCCGCGCGCGCCCGCTCCGCCGCATCCACCGGCAATGAGGCACGCAGCGCCGCCCAACGGTCCCGGCCGCCCACGGCGAAATGCCGCCAGCGCGCATGGAAGGGCACTCGCAGGTCCGGGTAGTTCGCCCGCACCACCTCCACCACCAGATCGGCGGTTGCCGCCATGGCGTCCGGCCGAACCTCCCAGGCCTGCAGCCGGTCATCGAGTCCGAGGCGGTAGAGCTCCTGCGAGCACTCGCGCACCGCTTCCGGCGCCAGCAGCGACGCAGCCGGCGAGTCCTCCAGGCGCGTCACATCTCACCCAGGGCGCGGCCGACCGTGCGCTTCAGCGCATCCTCATCCGGCACATCCGGCGCGTAGTAGCCAGCCGCCTTCTTCGCCTCGATCTCCACCGAGGCATCGGGCGGGATGCGGTCGGGCGGGATGGGCACGCGCTCACCGATCTCGATGCCCTGCTCCACCATCGCGTCGTGCTTCATGTTGGACATGGAGACGAGGCGATGGATCTTCGTCACGCCCAGCCAGTGCAGCACATCCGGCATGAGCTGCTGGAAGCGCGCATCCTGCACGCCGGCGACGCATTCGGTCCGCTCGAAATAGGTGGCGGCCTGGTCGCCGCCCTCCTGCCGCTTGCGGGCGTTGTAGACGAGGAACTTCGTCACCTCGCCGAGCGCGCGGCCTTCCTTGCGGTTGTAGACGACAAGGCCGACGCCGCCCTCCTGCGCTGTGCGGACGCATTCCTCGATTCCGTGGATCAGGTAGGGCCGGCAGGTGCAGATGTCGGAGCCGAAGACGTCCGAGCCATTGCATTCATCATGGACACGGCAGGTGAGGGGAATGCGACGGTCGGCCAGCGCCGCCGGATCGCCGAAGATATAGACGCTGATGCCCCCGATGGGCGGCAGGAAGACCGAAAGGTCGGGCCGCGTCACCAGCTCGGGGTACATCCCGCCGGTCTGCTCGAAGAGTGTGCGGCGCAGCGCGTGCTCCGTCACGCCGAAGCGCTCCGCGATGCCGGGCAGCCACCAGACCGGATCAACGGCCGCCTTGGTGACGGAGATGTCGCCGCCCTTGTGCAGCACGCGGCCATCCGGCCTGAGCTCGCCGCGGTCCAGCAAGGCGTTCAGCTCCGCCATTTTCAGCCGCGCCCTGGTGATGGCGATGCTCGGGCGGATATCGATGCCCTCACCAATTGCCTCCGCGAAGGCCTCGCCAACCACATGGCCCCAGGGGTCCAGCGAGACGATCTTGCCCGGCTCCGTCCACTGCGGATACGGCCCGATCGACGTCACCGGATGGGTATTGGCCAAGTCCGGCCGCTGTAGCGGGGAGAGGGTGCCGGAGGAGACCGCCAGCGCCCGGTAGAGCGAATAGGACCCGCCATGGGTGCCGACGACATTGCGGTCCTGCGGCCGGGTGACGGAGCCGATCACGGGGCCGCGCGCCACCGGGGTGGCGGCACCCCAGTTGATCTGCCAGCGATGGGCCTGCGGCTCCGGATGCGAGGTCAGGCGGATATGGCGAGGCTGGTTGATGCTCATGCGCGTCCGACTGGGTTCAGGACTGCAATGTCGCGCCGGTGCTGCTGCGCGGCAAGGGGAGGCGCTGCTATGTGTTCGCCTCCAGCAGCTGCCGCAGCCGGTCGAAGCGCGGGTCCGGATCGCCCCCGAAGCGGAAGGTCCCGCTGGCGCGCAGCACCGGCCCGCCATCCGCCGTCAGCAGGCATTGTCCGAAGAGCGTGCTCCGCGTGACCGTCAGCACTTCCGGCCGTGCCTGCACCCAGGCGCCGAGCGCGGTGGGCGCCAGGAAGTCCGTGGTGAGCGAGACCGTCACCAGGAAGCGGCTGAGCCGGGCAACATGGTTGCAGCCGCCGGCCAGGACGATATCGGCGAAGCCCGCCAGCATGCCGCCATGGCACTGGCCGGCCGGGTTGCAGTGGCGCGGCTCGACGCGGAAGCCGATGGCGAGGCTCTCGCCTTCCGCCTTCGCCCAGAAGGGGCCGATCAGGCTGTTGTAGATGCCGGGATCGTGTCCCGGCATCTGCACGAAGCCCGCAGGAATGCCCGGCATCAGCAGCCGAGCTGGTGGGCGAGGTCCTGGAAGTCCTTTGCAACCGCGTCCCAGGCTTCGCTCGGCGCCAGGTCGGTGGCCTGGTCCGGCCCGTGCTCTGTCGGGCGATGCACGAAGGCGGTCGCCAGGCCGCAGGCGCGCGCCGCCTTCAGGTCGCCGTTATGCGCCGCCACCAGGCAGAGCTCGGCCGGGCGGATGCCGAGGATCTCGGCGGTGCGCAGATAGGCTTCCGGCTGCGGCTTGTAAGCTTGCGCCACCTCGGCGCCGAGGATGGCGTCCCAGGGCAGCCCGGCGCGCTTCGCCATGTTGGTCAGCAGCGCGACATTGCCGTTGGAGAGAGGCGCGAGGGTGAATTTCCGCCGCAGCCGGGTCAGCCCCGCGACCGCCTCCGGCCAGGGATCCAGCCGGTGCCAGGCGCGGTTCAAATCATCCAGCACGGCCTCGCCCAGCGTGGCGGGGTCGATGCCGTGGTCCTGCAAGACGCCGTCGAGATTCTCCCGGTGCAGCACGTCCAGCCGGGTGAAGGACCGCCGGCCGCTGCGGCATTCCTCCATGGCGGGCTGGTAGCGCTTGCGCCAGGCATCGGCGAAGGCGCGCGGATCGATATCCCGCCGGCCGAGCCGCGCCAGCACCGGCGCGGCGTCGCGCGCGATGCCTTCCCGCCAGTCCACCACCGTGCCGAAGACGTCGAAGACCAGCGCCTTCACGCTCTCGAAGCGCATCACCGCTTGCCCTCCACCTTGTCCCCTTGCGCCCAGCGGCTCTCGAAGTCCCAGACCTCGGGGAAGCCCATCAGATCGGTCATGCGCCTGAAGCCGTAGCTCTCGCCGATGGCGGTGCTGTCGCCGGTGGCCTTGAGATGCGCATAGGCCTTCTCCAGCGCCGCGGCGGCGGCGAGGAAGCCGATGGCCGGGTAGATCGCGATGGCGTAGCCGATCTCCTGCAGGCGCTTCGCCGGCAGGATCGGCGTGCGGCCGCCCTCGACCATGTTCGCCAGCAGCGGCTTGCGGATGGCCTGGCCGATCGCCTGCATCTCCGCCTCGCTCTCCGGGCTCTCGATGAAGATGATGTCGGCGCCGGCCTCCTCGAACATCTTCCCGCGGCGGATCGCTTCCTCGAGGCCGAGCGTGGTGCGGGCATCGGTGCGGGCGATGATGAGGAAGTTCGGATCCTTGCGCGCCTCGGCCGCGACGCGGATCTTGAGGGCCATCTCCTCTGCCGGGATGACGCGGCGGCCCGGCGTGTGGCCGCATTTCTTCGGCATCTCCTGGTCCTCGAGCTGGATGCCGGAGACGCCCGCGGCCTCATAGCCCATGACGGTGTGGCGGACATTCAGCAACCCGCCATAGCCGGTATCGGCATCCGCGATCACCGGCGTGCGGCAACCGCGCGCCATGGTGCCGACACGCCCCACCATATCGGAATAGGTCGCGATGCCGGCGTCGGCGACGCCGAGATGCGAGGCAACGGTGCCGAAGCCCGTCACATACAGGCAATCGAAGCTCATCCCGTCCGCCACCTTGGCGGAGATCATGTCGAAGATGCCAGGGGCGACGATGAAGCGTCGCTCGGCGAAGGCGGCCTTCAGGCGCGGATCGGCCATGATGCTGTTCCTACTGCTCTTTCCGGATGTGGCCGGCGGCAGCGGCCGCGGCCCAGAGACGGTCTTCCCGCTGCGCCGCTTCGGTCAGGCCGGCGCCTGGGCGGAGATCGGGCTCGATCCCCATGGCGGTGAAGCGCTGCCGCAGCACGGGATCGGCGAAGGCCTGGGTCAGCGCGCCATGGAGCCGCTGCACCACGGCCTCCGGCAGGCCGGCGGGCCCGTACAGCCCGACCCAGCCCGCCAGGTCGAACTCCGCGATGCCCTGTTCCTGCGCCGAGGCCACGTCGGGGAAGAAGGGCGTGCGCGTGGCGGTCGAGACGGCCAGCACCCGGACGCGTCCGGTCTGCATGTGCGGCATCACGCTGGCGGTGCTGGTCCAGCCGACCGGCAGGTGGCCGGCAACGATGTCGTTCATGAGCTGGCCGCCGGAGCGGTACTGCACATCCGGCATCTCGACCCCGGCGCGCCGCGCCAGCTCCTGCCCGATGAAGGAGGAGAGCGCCTCCGTGCTGCCGGTGCCCACGCGGCCGGGACGGCGCTTGGCATGGTCCAGCATGGATCGCAGATCGGCGAAGGGCTGCCCGGTGCCGGTGACCAGCACCATGGTGTTGCGCGACAGCATCGCCACCGGAGTGAAGTCCCGCAGCGGGTCATAGGGAAGGGAAGGGAGGAAGTAGCGATTCGCCACATGGGTGGAGACGACCGCCATCAGCGTATGGCCGTCCGGCTCGGCCCGCGCCACCACCTCCGTCCCGATCACCCCGGCGCCGCCGGCGCGGTTCTCGACCACCACGGGTTGCGGCAGCAGGGGGCGCAGCGCCTCGGCCAGGGCGCGGGCCAGCAGGTCAGTGCCGCCCCCTGTGGCATAGGGCACGATCAGGCGAATGGGCCGTGCCGGCCAGCCCTGCGCGAAGGCGGGGCGGGGCAAGGCCAGTACGGCAGGGGCGGCCAGCAGCGCGCGGCGGCCAAGGGGCATGGACGTTCTTCTCCCGCTCGGGCGGATCGCCGCAGGAGGGCCGGGGCAGCGCCCGGTGCCGCCCGGGGCGTGACCCTGCCCGGCAATTATGACGGGCGCGAGTATCGGGCCGTGCGCGATGGATGCAAGGCCCCCGGGTCCATGGCAGGATGGGGGCGGGAGAGACCAGGAGGACGCCCATGCCCGATGCCAGCGGCCGCCCCATGGCGGCCAGCACCGTCGCCGAGATCGAGGCGGTGATCCAGACCTACTTCGACGGCCTCTATGAAGGCAGCGTCGAGAAGCTCGCTGCCGCCTTCCATCCCGTCAGCCATCTCTACTGCGAGAAGGATGGCGGCGTGCTGGACGTGCCGCGGGAGCAGTGGTTCGAGGCGGTGCGCAAGCGCGAGAGCGCCGCAAGCAAGGGGCTGCCGCGCGACGACCGGGTCCTGATGATGGATATCAGCGGGCCGGAGACGGCCTTCGTGAAGGTCGCCTGCCAACTGCCGCCGCGCTACTTCACCGACTATCTGGTGCTGAATCGCACCAGCGAGGGCTGGAAGATCGTCAGCAAGGTCTACCGCGCCGAGATGCGGGAGTAGCCTCTGGCACGGGCCGGCGTGACGGGGCCTTCAGTCCATCGCCACGCCGGCCCGCCCCGGGCCCGGCCCTGAGCAGGCCATCATCTTGTGCCCCGGCCTGGTCGGTCCGCCCGCTTCCGGGCGGGCCGGATCGGGTGCGGCGCCGCATTGTCCCGGCGATGGCTCACCCCTCATCGCCCCGCCGGTCCGTGAGGCCTGCTGGCGTCGCGCAAAGATGCGTCAGCGTGCGGTCCGCATGGCGCATGCGCCAGGACAGCATCCGCGACCGTGCCTCCGCCAGCAGCCCGGCATAGGCCGGATCCGCCGCCACATTGCGCGTCTCCGCCGGATCGGCGCGCAGATCGTAGAGGACCGGCGGCAACGCGGCGAAATGCACGTATTTCCAGGCTTCGGTCCGCATGGCGCCCATCCCCGCCTCGTCCACGCCGAGGCCGAAGGGCGGCCGGCGCGGGTCCGGCCAGCCGCCGCGCAGGTCGTATTCGTAGTGCACCGCGTCGCGCCAGGCCGCCGGCGCCTTGCCATGCAGCCAGGGCGTCAGCGCCACGCCGTCGCAGGCACGCGGAACCGGCAGGCCGAGCCAGTCCAGGATGGTCGGCATCAGGTCGACCGCCTCGGTGAAGGCTTCGACCCGCTGGCCATGCAGAGCCGGCGCGCCGGGATCACTGATGATCAGCGGCAGGTGGTAGCTCTGGTCGAACCAGCCAAGCTTGCCGAGCAGCCCGTGGTCGCCGAGCTGCTCGCCATGATCGGCGGTGAAGATCACCAGCGTGTCCTCCGCCTGCCCGGTCTCCTCCAGCGCCGCCAGGACCTGGCCGATGGCGTCATCGACCTCCGCGATCAGGCCGAAATAGGCGCGGCGCGTCAGCGCCAGCTCCGCCGCGCTCAGCGGCTGCACCAGGCCGCTCGCACCCTGCCAGTAGCTGGATCGCTGCTGGCGGGAGAGCCAATGCGCCATCAGGGGGTGCTGCGCCGCTTCCACCTCCAGGCTCTCGCAGCCGGTCGCCGGTGGGATCTCGCCCACTGCCTCATGCCAGGGTGCCGGCGCGGCGAAAGGCGGGTGCGGGCGGAAGAAGCCGCAATGCAGCGCCCAGGGGCGGTCCGGCCGCGTGCCGCGCAGGAATTCCACCGCCTGCGCCGCGGACCAGGCGGTGTCGGAGGCATGGGCGGGGATGCGGGCCGGCGCGGCGCTCGGGCCCGGTGCATCCTGCGGAGCCCATAGGTCGAACGGATCGGCCGGCAGCGCCACCCCCCTGCCGCGCACCCAGGCGAGGTAGTGCCGGAACTCGACCTCATCGAAATGCGCCACCACCCGCCAGCCCTCCTGCACGTCGCCGATTTCGGCGAAGCGCGGGTCGTCGGGTGCGGTCGTCCGCGGATCCGGGATGGTGGTGGTGTAGCCGATCAGGCAGGGATCCAGCCCCGCCCGCCGCAGCTCCAGTGCCAGGTTGGTGTGCCGCGCATCCAACGGCACGCCATTCGCCACGACCCGGTGGTTCATGACGTACAGTCCGGTCAGCATGGAGGCGCGGGCCGGGCCGCAGGGCACGCTCTGGCCGAAATGCCGGGTGAAGGTCACGCCGCGCCGGGCCAGCGCATCGAGGTTCGGCGTGCGCACCGCCGGATGCCCCAGCGCCCTGAGGCAGTCGCCCCGCCACTGGTCCGCGACGATCAGCAGCACATTCCTCCGGCCACCCATACGCAGATTGTCTCTCATTCCTGGCTCCGATAGCCTCCGTCCATACCCGAGACGGATGACAGGACGATGAAGGATCCGCGGCTGCAACGCATCGCCGAATTGCTGACCCGGAAGGCGGAGGGTCGCTATGGCCTCGCGGAGATCAGCCAGAAGCAGCATGCGCTGCAATCCGCCTGGCTGGCCGAGCGGCAGGGCTGCAGCGAGTCCCTGATCGTCGCGAGCCTGCTGCATGATATCGGCCACATGATCCATGATCTTGGCGAGAACCCGGCCGAGGATGGGGTGGACGACCTGCATGAGGAGCGTGGCCATGCCTTCCTGCAGGGCTGGTTCGGGCCGGAGGTGACGGAGCCGGTGCGGCTGCATGTCGCCGCGAAGCGCTATCTCTGCGGCACGCAGCCCGATTACGCTGCGAAGTTGTCCAGTGACTCGGTGCTGAGCCTCTCCCTGCAGGGTGGCCCGATGTCAGCCGGGGAGGCTGCGGCCTTCGCCGCGATGCCAGGCGCGCAGGAGGCCGTGACCCTGCGCCGTTTCGACGAGCAGGCCAAGGTCAAGGGTCTGGAGACGCCACCGGTCGAGCATTTCCTGCCCTATGTCGCGCGCTGCCTGAAGCTGCGGGCCTGAGCACCGGCAGGGCGCCACCACCGGATCGGACCTGCGGCGGCCGAGGCGCAGGCGGCCCACCTTGTCGGCTGACCCATACCTGGCCGACCCCGGGATGGGCCGGATGACTGTCCCCTACCGTACTCGCTCGGCTTCCACATATCCTGGCCGGCAACAACCCGCCCCGACCGGGGCGCGAGGGGGTCCAGAATGGCGAAGCTGACCGTGAACGGCCGCGTTCATGACGTGCAGGTCGAACCCGACACGCCCCTGCTCTGGGTACTTCGCGAGCAGCTCGGCCTGACCGGCACCAAATATGGCTGCGGCGTCGCGCAATGCGGCGCCTGCACGGTGCATATCGATGGCCAGGCCGTCCGCGCCTGCACCCTGCCGGTTTCCGCGGTGGCCGAGGCGCAGAAGATCACCACGATCGAGGGCCTCTCGCCTGATGGCGGCCACCCGATCCAGAAGGCCTGGGTCGCGCTGGATGTGCCGCAATGCGGCTACTGCCAGCCCGGCATGATCATGGCCGCCGCCGCCCTGCTGGCCGAGAACCCGAAGCCGTCGGAGGCCGAGATCCGCGCCGGCATCACCAATATCTGCCGCTGCGGGACCTACAACCGCGTGCTGGCCGGCATCCAGCGCGCCGTCAGCGAAACCGGCGCGCGCGGCTGAGGCAGGAGGGCAGGATCATGACGCATCTCGAAGCCTCCCGCCGTGGCTTCCTGGCCACTGCCTCCGCCGCCCTTGGCGCCTTCACCCTGGGCTTCCGCATCCCGGAGGCCGCGGCACAGGCCGCCGCTGGCGGGACGGCCGAGGTCAATGCCTGGGTGGTGATCCACCCCGACGACCGGATCGTCATCCGCATCGCGCGGTCCGAGATGGGGCAGGGCACGCTCACCGGGCTTGCGCAATTGGTGGCCGAGGAGCTGAACGCCGACTGGTCCAAGGTGAGCACGGAATATCCGACGCCCGGCCAGAACCTGGCGCGCAACCGCGTCTGGGGGAACATGTCCACGGGTGGCAGCCGCGGCATCCGGGAGAGTCACGACTACGTGCGCAAAGGCGGTGCCGCGGCGCGCACGATGCTGGTGCAGGCCGCGGCGGATAGCTGGAATGTTCCTGCCTCCGAGTGCCGTGCGGCCAACAGCGTGGTGACGCATGTGCCGACCGGCCGCAGCGCCACCTATGGCAGCCTGGCCGCCGCCGCGTCGCGCCTGGTGCCGCCCACGGATGTGCCGCTGAAGGACCCGAAGGACTGGACCATCGCTGGCAGGCCGCTGCCGCGGCTCGACACGGTGGAGAAGACCACGGGCAAGCAGGTCTATGGCATCGACCTCAAGCTGCCGGGCATGCTGAACGCCGCCATCAAGGACTGCCCGGTCTTCGGCGGCAAGGTCAGAAGCGTAGATTCCGCCGCCATCGCCGGCCGGTCCGGTGTGCGGAAGGTGGTCCGCGTGGGCGAGAGCGCGGTCGCCGTGGTCGCCGAGACCTGGTGGCAGGCCAAGACCGCGCTCGATGCCCTGCCGATCGAATGGGATAAAGGGCCGAACGCCAAGGTTTCCTCCGCCAGCACCGCGGAATGGCTGCAGGAAGGGCTGGACGCGCCGCAGGCCGCGATCGGCAACCGTGCCGGCGATGCCAGGGCCGCTATCGCCTCTGCCACGAAGACGGTCGAGGCGGTCTATGCCTATCCGCACCAGAACCATGCGACCATGGAGCCGATGAACGCGACGGCGCTGTGGACGCCGGAGCGCTGCGAGGTCTGGACCCCGACCCAGAATGGCGAGGCGGCGCTGGCCGCGACCGCCGAGGCGGCCGGCCTGCCGCCCGCCCGCTGCGAGGTGCACAAGATCCATCTCGGCGGCGGTTTCGGCCGCCGTGGGGCCGTCCATGACTGGGTCCGGCAGGCGGTGGCCATCGCCAGGGACATGCCGGGCACACCTGTGAAAATGCTCTGGTCGCGGGAGGAGGACATGCTGCATGGCCTCTTCCACCCGGTCACGCAATGCAAGCTGGTCGGCGGGCTGGATGCGCAGGGGAACCTCACGGGCCTGACCATGCGCATCTCCGGCCAGTCCATCGTCGCCAGCATCTTCCCGCAGAACATCCGGGACAGCCGGGACCCGGTGGTCTTCCAAGGCCTCAATCCGGGCGGCGGCGAGGCGGAGATCGGTTACACCATCCCGAACCTGCTGATCGACCATGCGATGCGCAACCCGCATGTGCCGCCGGGTTTCTGGCGCGGGGTGAACCTAAACCAGAACGCCATTTACCTGGAATGCTTCATGGATGAGCTTGCGCATGCCGCGGGCAAGGATCCGCTGGAGTTCCGCCGGGCACTGATGGCGCGGCACCCGAAGCACCTGGCAGTACTGAACGCGGTCGCGGAGCGCGCCGGCTGGGGCAGGCCGGCTGCGCCGGTGAACGGGCTGCCGGTCTTCCGCGGCCTCGCGCAGACCCATGGCTTCGGCAGCTATGTCGCGGCCTGCGCCGAGGTCTCCGTGACCGATGCCGGCCAGCCGAAGATCCATCGCATCATCGCCGCCACGGATTGCGGCCATGCGGTGAATCCGCAGCAGATCGAGGCGCAGGTGGAGGGCAGCTTCGTCTATGGCCTTTCCGCTGCCCTTTATGGCGAGTGCACGGTGAAGGACGGCCGGATCGAGCAGGAGAATTTCGACACCTACCAGCTCATGCGCCTGGACGAGATGCCAAAGGTGGAGACGATCATCCTCTCCTCCGGCGGCTTCTGGGGCGGTGTGGGCGAGCCGACCATCGCCGTTGCTGCACCCGCAGTGCTGAATGCGATCTTCGCCGCGACGGGCAAGCGCATCCGCACCCTGCCGCTGAAGCATCACGACCTGCGGAGGGCGTGAGGGCTTTCCTGGCTGCGGCGCTGCTCTGCCTGAGCGGAGCGGCGATCGCGCAGAATGTGACGGTGGTGGGCGATGCCATCCCGGCCTCGCTCACTGGCGCGCCCGGCGATCCGGCGCGCGGGCGCGCCATCGTGCTGGACCGGCAGCGCGGGCTCTGCCTGCTCTGCCATGGCGGCCCCTTCCCGGAGGAACGCTTCCAGGGCGACCTGGCGCCGAGCCTGGCCGGCGCCGGGGCGCGGCTGACGGAAGGGCAGTTGCGACTGCGTATGGTGGACGGGCGGCGGTTGAACCCCGACACCATCATGCCTTCCTACTTCAGCACGGAGGGGCTGCGGCGCGTTGGCCGCGCCTGGCAGGGCCGGACCGTGCTGGCGGCCGAGGAGATCGAGGATGTCGTCGCCTTGCTGGTCACGCTGCGCGACTGAACGGCGGACGCTGCTCGGCGGCCTGCTGGCGGTCACCCTGCTGCGGCCCGCCGGCGCCGCGCCGGAGGCCATGGCGCAGGCGATCCGCGGCTTCACCGGCGGTGCCGCGCCGCAACCTGGCGGCATCACGCTGGAGGTCCCGCCGCTGGTTGAGAACGGTAACGCGGTGCCCATCTCGGTCGAGGTGGAGAGCCCGATGACTGAGGCCGAGCACGTCCGCGCCATCGCCCTGTTCAGCGAGCGCAACCCGCTCCCGAACGTGTTGACCGTGAAGCTCGGCCCCTGGTCCGGCGCGGCGCGGATTGGCACGCGCATCCGCCTCGCCACCTCCCAGCGGCTGATGGCCGTCGCGGCGCTCTCGGACGGGAGCTTCCGGCTGGCGGAGCAGCAGGTGGTGGTCACGCTCGCCGCCTGCATCGAGGGCTGAGGGCTATGGCGCGCACCCTCCTGCGTGTTCCCGCCACCGCGCAGCGCGGCGAGGTGGTGGAGATCCGCACGCTGATCCAGCACCCCATGGAGACCGGCTTCCGCCCCGGTGCCGATGGCACGGTGCAGCCGCGCGACATCATCCGGCGCTTCACCTGCCTCTACAACAACCGCCCGGTCTTCGAGGCGGAACTGCATCCGGCCATCGCCGCGAACCCCTACCTCACCTTCACCTTCGTGGCGGGGGAGAGCGGCGTCCTCGCCTTCATCTGGGAGGGCGATAACGGCTTCAGCCAGACGGAGACGCGGGCTCTTAGCGTGGCATGATCCCGCCACGCTCCTTCGAGGGGGCGCTGCCCCCTCGAGCACCCCCGCCAGGGGTGAACCACCCCTGGACCGGTCTGAGACTGGCGCGCATCGCCGTGCTGCTTGCGGTTGCCGTCTTCGATCCGGCGGCCGGGCCGCGCTCGGGTTTCGAGACCATGTCGCCCGAGTTGCGGGCGATGCAGCAGGATGATCTGGCCAATCCTGGCATGCTCCATGTGGCGGAGGGCGAGGCGCAATTCCAGCAGCAGGGCTGTGCTGCCTGCCACAGCGCCGAGGCCATGCGGGGCGTCGCGGCGCGTTATCCGGCCTTCGATGCAGCGCGCGACGGACCCATCGACCTGGCGGGCCGCATCGCCCAGTGCCGGGAGGAGCGGCAGGGCAGGGCGCCGCTGCCGCGGGAGGGCAAGGAGATGCTGGCGCTCTCCGCCTTCGTCGCCCACCAGTCGCGCGGCCTGCCACTCACGCCCGACCCGGACCCACGCATGGAGCCCGTGCGCCGCAAGGGCGAAGCCCTGTTCCGAGCGCGGCGCGGCCAACTCAACCTCTCCTGTGCGCAATGCCATGACGATTATGCCGGCCGCAAGCTGGCCGGCAGCCTGATCCCTGAAGGCCATGCCAATGGCTACCCGCTCTACCGGCTGGAATGGCAGGGGCTGGGCTCCCTGCAACGCCGGCTGCGGAATTGCATGGTGGGCGTGCGCTCCGAGCCCTTCGCCCCCGGCGCGCCCGAATACATCGCGCTCGAGGCCTTCCTGGCGGAGCGGGCGCGCGGGCTGCCGGTGGAGACGCCGGCCATCCGCCCCTGACAGGTGCGCCGATGCGGACAGGTGGCGCCCGGCAGGGCGGACCCCGGACGACCGGGCGGCGTCCTGCCCATGACGGCGCGGATGGCCGGCGTCGCGCGACACCCTTCGCGTCAGGTCAGGAAGACGCCGCCATTCACATGGATCGTCTGGCCGGTGACGAAGCCCCCCTCGGGTCCCGCCAGCATGCGCACCACGGCGGCGATCTCCTCGACCGATCCCTTGCGGCCCAGGGGAATGCCGCTTTCAGCGAGCGTGCTCGGCAGCGCGCCAGCGGAGGCGCCCCGCATCGTGTCGATCGTGCCGGGCGCCACGCAGTTGCAGCGGATGCCATGTGGCGCGAGCTCGACGGCGAGCGCCCGCATCAATCCCTCCAGCCCCGCCTTGGAGGCCGAGACATGCGCGCGGTTCGGTGTGCCGACATGGGTCGAGATGCCGGACAGGCCGATGAGGGCACCGCCGCCGCGACGGATCATCTGCGGCACGACCGCTTGCGCCAGGTGGAAGGCGCCGTCGAGGGCGACCGACATGATCTCCCGCCACTCCTCCGGCCGGATCTCCAGAAAGGGCGTCTGTCGCCGCAGCCCGGCATTGGAGACGGCGATGTCGATCCCGCCGAGCCGTGCCGCCACCGCCTCGGCCATGTCCGCGACCGCAGCGTGATCCGACACGTCGGCGAGGTACGGGACGGCCTTGCCGCCCATCGCCGCGATCTCGGCCACCACTGCTTCGACGGCCGCCCGGTCCGTGCGGCCATTGACCACCACCGTGGCGCCGTCCTGCGCCAGCCGCAGGGCGATGGCCCGCCCGATATTCCGCCCCGCCCCGGTCACCAGCGCGACCTTGCCGTCCAGGCTCCCCATCCTCTTCCCCCCGGGAATCATGCGTTGTCGTCCAGGGGGAATTGGGCCGGGACGCGCCGACTGACCAGTGCCATTCGCCGGTCGCTCCGGTCAGTCCCGGTGCAGCCTCGCCTCGGTGCGGGCCTGCAGCGCCTCGAAGGACAGTCCGGGCACCATGTCGAGGATGACGAAACCCCTCGGCGTCACATCCAGCACCGCCAGGCTGGTATAGACGCGGCTGACGCAGCCGGCCGCCGTCAGCGGGTAGGTGCAGCGCGGCAGGAGGCGTGCCTGACCGTCCTTCGTCACATGCTCCATCACCACCCAGACGCGCTTCGCACCCACCGCCAGGTCCATGGCGCCACCGATCTGCCGGCCGGTTTCGGTCGCCGAATGCGCCCAGTTCGCCAGGTCGCCAGTCTCCGCCACCTGGAAGCCACCCAGCACGCAGAGGTCGAGATGCCCGCCGCGCACCATGGCGAAGCTGTCTGCATGGTGGACGAAGCTGCCACCGGGGCGGAGGGTGACGCGCTGCGTGCTGGCATTCACCAGCCAGGGGTTTTCCCTGTGCGCCTCCGGCGCCGGCCCCATGCCGAGGATGCCGTTCTCCGAATGCACCACCACCTCCCGCTCCGGCGGGATGTGGTCGGCGACCAGCGTCGGGATGCCGATGCCGAGATTGACATACCAGCCTTCCCGGATGTCCTGCGCCACCCGCGCCGCCATGCCGGTGCGGCCGAGCGGGCTGAAGCCCTGTGTGCTGTCCTTCATCGCAAGCCTCCCCTCAGCGCGGCAGCACCGGATCACCGGCCTGCACATGCAGCACGCGATCGACGAAGATGCCGGGGGTGACGATCTCATTCGCCGGCAACTGCCCCAGGTCGCAGACATGGTGCGTCTGCGCGATGGTGAGCGCGCCCGCCATGGCCATGATCGGATTGAAGTTCCGGCCGCTGTCCCTGTAGGTCAGGTTGCCCCAGCGATCGGCCATCCAGGCCTCGACCAGCGCGACATCACCGGGCAGGGCGAGTTCCAGCACACAAGGGCGGCCGCCATACGCCCGCACCTCCTTGCCCTCGGCGACCAGCGTGCCGGCGCCGGTCGGGGTGAAGAAGGCCGGCACGCCGGCACCCGCGGCGCGGATGCGCTCGGCCAGCGTGCCCTGTGGCACGACCTCGGCCTCCATCCGCCCGTCGCGCACCGCCGCGCCGGCGATGCTCTGGCTGCGCAGGAAGCTGGTGATGACCTTGCGCACGCGGCCTTGCTCGATCAGCCGGGCGAGGCCGGTGACCGGCTGGCCAGGACTGTAGACGCGCCCGGTGGAGTTGATCACGATGGTGAGGTCGGTCGCGCCCTGCTCAATCAGCCCCTGCAGCAGCGCATGTGGGGCGCCCACCTCGCCGAACCCTGCCATCAGGATGGTCGAGCCATCCCGGATGCCGTTCATGGCCTCCGCCATGGACCGCACGAATTTGTCGATCATGCGTGGGACGTTCCCCTTCACCTGGTTCTTGTGGAGAGGCGCGGTACAGCCATGCCGCACTGTCCTGCCCCGGTGTCGTTGCGGTGGATGGTAGTCGCAGTGCCGCCCGGGACGCCAGGGGCAAGGCCCGGATGCGCTCTGTCGGGATCCTGACGATCAGGAGGAACCGATCTCCGGACGGCTCGCCTCAACCGGCGGACCAGGCGCCATCCATCGGCAGCGCCGTGCCGGTGATGTCCCGCCCGGCCTCTCCGCACAGAAAGGCCACCATCGCACCGACTGCTTCTGCCTCCACGAAGCGGCCGGTCGGCTGCTTGCCCGCGAGGAAGCGCGCATCGGCCGCCGGGCGATCCAGCCTGGACTCCGCCATGATCGCGCGGATCCGCCCTTCGATATTCGGCGTCAGCGTCGTGCCGGGGCAGAGGGCATTGCAGGTGATGCCGCTCTGCGCCGTCTCCAGCGCCACGGCGCGGGTCAGGCCGATCAGGGCGGTCTTGGTGGCGACATAGCCCACGCGGCCCGTGGCGCCGACCAGCCCGTAGATGGAGGACATGTTGATGATGCGCCCCCAGCCACGCGCGCGCATGCCCGGCAGAGTCAGGCGGATCAGGTGGAAGGCGGCGGAGAGGTTGACCGCGAGGTCAGCCTCCCAATCTGCCGGCGGCATGGCCTCGATGGGCGCGAAATGCCGGCAGGCCGCGTTGTTGACCAGGATGTCGACCGGACCGGCCTCGGCCGCCAGCGCCTCCACTTCCGGGCGACGCGCCAAATCGGCCCGGATGTAGCGCGCCTGCACGCCATGGCGCCCGGCCAGCGCGCGGGCCGCCGGCTCGGCCGCGGCGGGCCCCTCCAGCCCATGCAGCACGACATCGCATCCGGCGGCGGCGAGTTGGGATGCAACGGCATGGCCGATCCCGCCGGTGGAGCCGGTGATCAGCGCGGTGCGGCCGCGCAGGCCGCTGCCACTGGTCTGGGGGGAAATGGGGGCGAGCGACGCCATCGCTGCAGGCTAGAGGAGCGGCATTCGGTAGCACAAGCCGGCACCGTGTCGCTTTCTGTGGCGCGTCGGGGATGATAGCCCTTGCGGCAAGCAAGGCTGGGGAGGAACGACCATGCAGACGTCACGAAGGCTGTTGCTTAGCACGGCTGGCGGCCTCGTCGCCGCGGCGGCGACGCCCTGGCGCGCCGGCGCGCAGGCGGCGCGCTCCTGGCCGCAGCGGCCGGTCCGGCTGCTGGTGCCCTACGCCCCCGGCGGCGGCACCGACGTCTTCACCCGCACCCTCGCCGAGGGGCTGCGCGAGCAACTCGGCCAGCCGGTCCTGGTCGAGAACCGCGCCGGCGCGAACGGCATCATCGGCTCGGAGGTCGTGGCGCGGGCGGAACCGGACGGGAGCCTCTTTCTGGTCGATACCGGCGCGCACACCATGAACCCGCATGTCACGCCGAACCTGCCCTTCCAGCCGCTGCGCGACTTCGCGCCGGTGGCGCTGCTGTCGCGCTTTCCCCTGCTGCTCGCCGCCAGCACGGCGACGCCCTACGGGACTGTTGCGCAGTTGGTGGCGGATGCACGCGCCAGGCCGCGCAGCATCGGCTTCGGCACCTCGGATGCGGCGATCTCCTATGCAGGCAACCTCTTCACCCGGCTGGCCGGCGTGGAGATGGTCGAGGTGGTCTATCGCGGTGCCGGGCCGATGCTGAACGACCTGATCGCCGGCCATCTGCCGACGAGCTGGAACAGCACGGTCGCCGCGCTGCCGCATCTGCAATCGGGCCGCATCCGTGCCCTGGGCGTCACCACGGCGCAGCGCAGCGCGCTGCTGCCGGAGGTGCCGACGTTGATCGAGGCCGGCGTGCCCGGCTACGAATTCGCCGGCTGGTACGGCATGCTGGCCCCGGCCGGGCTGCCGGAGGCGATCGCCGCCGCCATGCATGCGGCCATCCTGGCTGCGCTGCGCGAGCCCGGGATGCGCGAGCGCCTGGCGAGGACCGGGGCGGATCTCGGCGTGCTCGGACCGGCCGAGTTCGCTGCGCTGCGGCAGGAGGAGGATGCCCGCTGGGCAGCCGCCGCCCGGGATGGGCTGCTCAAGCACCCGGATCAATGACGAAGGTGTGATGCCTGTGATGCCCGATGGCGCAGCGCCGGCATGCCTGGGGCAGGGTCCTGGATGGCACTGCTGGTGTTGCAGCCCCGTCGCGGCCGGGGCGGGGTAGGGCGGCAAACCACCCTCCGGCCATGCTATCCTGCTCCCTCCACGGGAGTCGCGCATGGCCGGCAGCTTCGTCCACCTCCATACCCATTCCAGCTATTCGCTGAGCGAAGGCGCCATCAAGGCAGACAAGCTGGCAGCCCTGGCGAAGGAGGCGGGAATGCCCGCTGTGGCGCTGACGGACAGCGCCAACCTCTTCGGCGGGCTGGAATTCGCCCAGGGCTGCTCGGGCAAGGGCGTGCAACCCATCATGGGCTGCCAGCTCTTCCTCAGCCGGACCGCGAGCGACGAGCGGCCGGAGGCGGAGCGGCAGGCGCCGGACCCGATCGTGGCTCTCGCGATGGATGCGCGCGGCCTCGACAACCTCCAGCGCCTCTCCTCCCGCGGCTTCCTGGCCAATGATGCCTCCGGCCGCCCCTGCCTGAAGCTCTCCACGCTGGAGGAGCATGCCGATGGCATCTTCCTGCTGACCGGTGGCACCTTCGGCCCCATCGGCCGGCTCCTGGCCGAGGGCCGGCGGGCCCCGGCCGAGGCCTTGCTGCGGCGCCTGGCTGCCGTCTTCCCGGACCGGCTGGCGGTGGAACTGAATCGCCACGGCCTTGCGGTCGAGAAGGCGATCGAGCCCGCCATGCTGGCCTTGGCCGACGATCTCGGCCTGCCGATCGTCGCGGCCAACGATGTCTATTTCGCCACGCCCACGATGCATGAGGCGCATGACGCCCTGCTCTGCATCGCCGAAGGCCGGACCCTGGCCGAGGAGGACCGGCGGCGCGTGACCGCCGAACACTGGTTCAAGCCGGCTGAGGCAATGCGCGCCCTCTTCGCCGATCTGCCGGAGGCCTGCGACAATACCCTTGCCATCGCCCGCCGCTGCGCGGTGATGGCCGAGACCAAGAAGCCCGAACTGCCGGTCTGCCCCAAGGTGCAGCCCGGCATGACCGAGGCCGAGACGGTGCGGGACATGGCAACCCGCGGGCTGGAGGCGCGGCTGGATGCCGTGGCGATGCCGGAAGACAAGCGCGAACCCTACCGCAAGCGCCTGGCCTACGAGCTCGGCGTCATCGAGCAGATGGGCTTCTCCGGCTACTTCCTGATCGTCGCCGACTTCATCCAATGGGCAAAGCAGCAGGGCATCCCGGTCGGGCCCGGCCGCGGCTCCGGTGCCGGCTCGGTCGCCGCCTGGGCGCTGACCATCACCGATCTCGACCCCATGCGCTTCGGGCTGCTGTTTGAGCGCTTCCTGAACCCCGAGCGCGTGTCGATGCCGGATTTCGACATCGATTTCTGCCAGGATCGCCGGGACGAGGTGATCAACTATGTCCGCCGGGAATACGGCGCCGACCGGGTCGCGCAGATCATCACCTTCGGCAAGCTGCAGGCCAAGGCCGCGGTGCGCGATGTCGGCCGCGTGCTCGGCATGCCCTACGGACAGGTGGACCGCATCGCCAGTCTGATCCCCTTCAACCCGGCCAAGCCCATCACCCTCGCCCAGGCGATCCAGGAGGAGCCGCGGCTGCAGCAGATGCGCGATGCCGATGAGCAGGTGGCGCGGCTGCTGGAGATCGCCAACCAGCTGGAGGGCCTCTATCGCAACGCCTCCACCCACGCCGCCGGCGTCGTCATCGGCCGCAAGCAGCTGATCGACATCGTCCCCCTCTACCGCGACCCGCGGTCGGAGATGCTGATCACCCAGTACTCGATGAAATATGTCGAGCAGGCCAGCCTAGTGAAATTCGACTTCCTCGGCCTGAAGACGCTGACGGTGATCGAGAAGGCGCTGGCGATCCTGAAGGGGCAGGGGATCGAGGTCGATATCAGCGCCATCCCGCTGGACGACAAGAAGACCTATGACATGCTCTGCCGCGGCGACGCCGCCGGGGTGTTCCAGTTCGAAGGCGCGGGCATGCGGGACTGCCTGCGGCAGATGCGGGTGGACCGGTTCGAGGACCTGATCGCCGCCGTCTCGCTCTACCGCCCCGGCCCGATGGCCAACATCCCGGCCTACTGCCAACGCAAGCATGGCGAGCCCTGGGAGAGCCCGCACCCGAAGATCCATCACATCCTGGAGGAGACCTTCGGCATCATGGTCTACCAGGAGCAGGTGATGCAGATCAGCCAGGAGCTGGCGGGCTATTCGCTCGGCGGCGCCGACCTGCTGCGGCGCGCGATGGGCAAGAAGATTGCCAAGGAAATGGAGCAGCAACGCGCCATCTTCACCGAGGGCGCGGTGAAGAACGGCATCTCGCCGGAGAAGGCGACCGAGATCTTCGACATGATGGCGAAGTTCGCGGAGTACGGCTTCAACAAGTCGCACGCCGCGGCCTATGCGCTGGTCAGCTACCAGACCGCCTGGCTGAAGGCGAACCATCCGGTCGCCTTCCTGGCCGCTTCCATGACGCTCGATCTCGACAAGACCGAGAAGCTGGCGAACCACATGCAGGAGGCGAGCCGGCTCGGCATTCCCGTCCTGCCGCCGGATGTGAACAAGTCCGGCGCCGAATTCCTGGTGGAGACCACCGAAGACGGGAAGGCCGCGATCCGCTTCGCGCTCGCCGCGGTGAAGCGGGTCGGCGCCGGGGCCATGCAGGATCTCGTCAAGGCGCGTGACGGCAAGGGACCCTTCGCCTCGGTCGCGGAGTTCGCCCATCGGGTCGATCCGAAGCTGCTCAACAAGATGCAGATCGAGAATCTCGCCAAGGCCGGCGCCTTCGACAGCCTGGAGAAGAATCGCGCCCGGCTGGTGGCAGGCGCCGAGGTGATCCTGCGCCGCGCCCAGGCGGCGGCGGAGGAACGGGCCAGCGCGCAGATCGCGCTCTTCGGTGGGGCTGATTCGAAGCCCGAGCCGCTGCAGATGCCGGAGATCCCGGACTGGCCGCAGCTCGAGAAGCTTTCCTACGAGGCGGAGGCGGTCGGCTTCCACCTCTCGGCCCATCCGCTGGACACCTACAAATCGGTCCTGCAACGCCTGGGCGTCACGCCCTCCTCCCGCATCGAGGAACGGGCGAAGGCGGGCGCGGCGCGGCTCAAGCTGGCCGGCACCGTGGTCAGCAGCAAGGAGCGGCCGACGCGGACCGGTAGCCGCATGGCCTGGATCAGCCTCTCGGATGCCGCCGGCAGCTACGAGGTGACGCTCTTCTCCGAGGTGCTGTCCCGCTCCCGCGACCTTCTGGCCGAAGGCACCGCGGTGCTGGTCACCGCCGAGGCTCGGCTGGATGGCGAGATGCTGCGTTTGACCGCACAGGACATGGAGGGGCTGGAGAGGGCGGCGCAGCAGGTTGGGCAGGGGATCCGCCTCTGGCTGGAGGGCGACATCGCCGTGCCGCATATCCGCGACCTGCTGACGCGCGAGGGACGCGGCAAGGGCCGCGTGGTGGTGGTGGCCCGCACCGGCCAGGGACAGGAGGTGGAACTGGCCCTGCCGGGCGGCTTCAATGTCTCTCCCCGGTTAATGCAGGCGATGAAGGTGTTGCCCGGGGTTGCCGAGGTGGAGGCGGTGTAGCCCGTCATCAGGCAATGACGATGAAATCCGCAGCCGTCACGGAGACGGCATCGCGCAGCACGGCAAGCCGCAACGCACCGCCCGACGCGGCCCCGTTCACGTCCCAGGAAAGGATGCGGCTGGTGGTGTCGTAGACGAACTGCGCCGCCATGCCGACCGCGGTGCCTGTCGAATTGAGCGCCAGGCGGCCGGTGGCCTGGAGGTCGATGTCCGCCGTCAGGCCGAACAGTGCCCCGGAAAAGACCAGGTGATCCGAGGTACCATCGAAATCGAGGATGGTATCGAAGCCTTCATCGGGACGGAGATAGAGAAAGCGGTCCGCGCCGGGGCCGCCGGTCAGGTGATCGGCGCCCGCACCACCGATCAGCGTATCATCGCCGGCGCCGCCGAGCAGGGTGTCGACGCCGAGGTCACCGGCAAGGCTGTCACCGCCGTCGAGGCCAGAGAGCCGGTTGGAGCCGGCATTGCCCAGGATGACATTGGCGAGCGCATTGCCGGTGCCGGCGATCGCCGCGGTACCGGTGAGCTCCAGCCGCTCGACATGGGCAGGCAGGACGAATGACAGCGCGGTCACCACGCGGTCGAGGCCATGATTCGCTGATTCGAAAACGGCATCCATGGCGCCGGAGACCAGGAAGGTATCGTCGCCGGGGCCGCCGTGGAGGTGATTGGCCCCGGTGCCGCCATTCAACGTGTCATCGCCCTCGGCGCCCCGCAGGGTGTCATTGCCTGCCGCGCCGCTCAGCATGTTGTTCCCGAGATTGCCCTGCATCAGATTGCTGAGGGCATTGCCGGTGCCGTTCACGCTGCCGCTGCCGCTGCCGCTGCCGGTCAGGATCAGTGACTCGAAATTGGCGCCGATCGTCCAGGCCAGCCCGGTGATCACCGTATCTGTGCCGGCACCCGCCATCTCGATCAGGATATCGGTCGTACCTGAGACGATGTAGCTGTCGTCGCCGGCGCCGCCCAGCAGGGTGTTCTTGCCGGGGCTGCCCGCCAGCGTGTCGTTGCCGTCGAGGCCGGAAAGGCTGTCATCCCCGGCGCCGCCCTGCAGGAGGTTGGAAAGAGCATTCCCGCGCAAGGTGTCGTTGCCGGCGCCGCCAACGGCATCCTCGATCAGGGAGCGCTGGTCGCCCTGGTACTGCAGCGTGTCGAAGACATTCGCGCGGGCGTATTTGGCATTGCCAAGCTTCGCCAGTTGCGCGCTGGAGAGCACCGACCAGTCGCCCGGCGCCAGGTCGACATTCACCCCATTCACATAGTTCGAAAGATCGTAGGTGTCGCGCCCGCCGCCGTCCCAGATGGTGAGGAAGATGCGGTTGCCGCCAGGCCGCCCCTGGCCGATGCCGTCGACTGACATCTCGCCGGTGAGCGGGTTCCAGGAATAAGCCGTGTTTCCGGCGCGTGTGGTGAAGTCGGCGCCGTGCATGGCCTGCAACGCAGGAATGTCGAGCATCATGTAGCTCTGTGGCGCGCCCCACTGCTCGAAGCTGTAGCCGGAGGTTGGACCACCGATATAGGAGCGGTAGGTCATGACGGTGAACTCGAGGCTGTCGCGATCTGCGGGAACGGCCGTGGCACCCGGGCCGCCCCCCTCCTGGGCATGTTTCAGGCCGAGCGCGTGGCCGAGTTCGTGCAGCACGGTGACGTAGGCGTACTTCCCGAGGGTGGGGCTGCGGAAGTCGTTGATCGTTCCGGCATAGGCGGTCCCGAACCAGACATCGCCGCCTGTCCCCGCACCGGGATAATAGGCCCAGGCGGTGGAGGGACGGGCGGACTCCGCGATGCGCAGATCGACGCTGCTGCCGCCCTCGGCGATGTCGAGCAGGGTGAATTGGGCGATCCCCATGCCCTGCAGCGCGCATTGCCCGTGCCGGTGGGTGTACCCAGCAGCGCCGCACGCACCGCATCACGCGCCTCGAGCGAGAGAGCGGCGAAGCCGTTGTACGGCTCTCCCGCACCATAGAGGGAGCCGTAGGCCGAGGCCTCCTCGGGGAAGCCGAAGGTCACGAGCCCGGTCCAGGCACGGCCGGAAAGCAGCCCGTCCACATACTTGTTGCGGGTGGCGGAAATGAGCGTGGTGGTCGCCATGGCCGGAAGCCCCTTGCCACCGCGCCGACCCAGGTCGTCGCGGGAGCGCCTCGGGCGCCCGTCTCGAAAATTAGACGGCAGGGGTTAAGAAAGGCCGAAATGCCGGGTGGGCCGCACTCCGGCTTGCTCCTGGCCCGGCTGCATGCCATAGGACCGCCGTCGGCGCGGGGGTTTCCGTGCGCCGGCAAATCCGCAAGCGGCGCACCCTTCCAATCCTTGGCTGCCAGGATGGCCTTGGCTGCCAAGATGGGTCGGGTCCGGTCCCGGGACATTCGGGAAGGCGCCGCCGAGGCTCAACCGGACTGAATGGAAGGATCTCGCCCCATGGCGATGCCCCAGGTTTCCCTGCGCCTGCTGCTCGAGGCCGGCGTGCATTTCGGCCACCATACGCGGCGCTGGAACCCGCGCATGGCGCCCTATATCTTCGGCGTGCGCAACCAGGTCCACATCCTGGACCTGCAACAGACCGTACCGATGATGGACCGCGCGCTGCGCGCCGTCCGTGACGTCGTGGCCGCCGGCGGCCGCGTGCTCTTCGTCGGCACCAAGAAGGCGGCAGCCGAGTATGTGGCGGAGGCGGCAACCCGCTGCGGCCAGTATTACGTCAACCACCGCTGGCTCGGCGGCATGCTGACCAACTGGAAGACGATCACCGGCTCCATCAAGCGCCTGAAGCAGATGGAGGAGCAGCTCGCCGGCAACGTCCAGGGCCTCACCAAGAAAGAGGTCCTGATGCTGACGCGTGAGAAGGAGAAGCTCGACCGCGCGCTCGGCGGCATCAAGGAGATGGGCGGTCTTCCCGACATCATCTTCGTGATTGACGTGGTGAAGGAGAAGCTGGCGATCGAGGAGGCCAACAAGCTCGGCATCCCGGTGGTCGCCGTGGTCGACTCCAACGCCGATCCGCAGGGCGTCGCCTTCCCGATCCCGGGCAATGATGATGCCATCCGCGCCATCAACCTCTACTGCGACATGGTCGCCGGCGCCGTGTTCGACGGCATCTCCGCCGAGCTGCAGGCGAGCGGCGTTGACCTCGGCGCGACCGAGGACCTGCCGATCGAGCCGGAGCTGACCGAAGGCGAGCCGGTGCTGGCCGATGCGCAGTCCAGCCCGACTGCCGGTCTCGACACCGAGAGCCTGGAGACGATGGTCCAGGCCAACCAGGACGACGGCAACCAGGCCGCCAAGGTCTGACGTCCCCAGGAACATGGTCGCGCCGGCCCGGCCGCGTGACCATGTTCCGGCCGCTTGATGTTGAGTGCGCCTGACGTGGTGGGCGAGCCATGCCCGGCCCGCAGGCGCTTATCCAAACCGTTTGGACACGGGAGACAACCCCATGGCCGAGATCACCGCTGCCCTGGTGCGCGACCTGCGCGAGAAGACCGGCGCCGGCATGATGGACTGCAAGAAGGCGCTGGTTGAATCGAGCGGCGACATGGAGGCCGCGATCGACTGGCTGCGGAAGAAGGGCCTTTCGGCCGCCGCCAAGAAGTCCGGCCGCGTCGCGGCCGAGGGGCTGGTCGGCGTGGCCACCGGCCCGCAGGTCGGCGCCATGGTCGAGGTGAATGCCGAGACCGACTTCGTCGCCCGCAACGAGCAATTCCAGAATTTCGTCTCTGAGGTGGCCGGGCTCGTCCTCTCGGTCGGCGATGATGTCGAGAAGCTCAAGGCGGCGACCTACCCCGGTACCGGCCATTCGGTGAACGAGGAACTGACCCGCATGATCGCCACCATCGGCGAGAACATGACCATCCGCCGCGCCAAGCGGCTGGAAGTCAATGAGGGCGCGGTCGCCACCTACACCCACAACGCGGTCAAGCCGGGCCTGGGCAAGATCGGCGTGCTGGTTGCGCTCGAGGGCAAGTCGGAGATCGACGCGCTGGAGATGCTCGGCCGGCAGATCGGCATGCATGTCGCGGCCGCCCGGCCGGAGGCGCTGGACATCTCGGTGGTGGACCCCTCGGCGCTGATGCGCGAGCGCGCGGTGCTGGAGGAGCAGGCCCGGGCCAGCGGGAAGCCGCCGGCGGTCATCGAGAAGATGGTCGAGGGCCGGATCCGCAAGTACTACGAGGAAGTGGTGCTGCTGGAGCAGGTCTGGGTGCATGACGGCGAGAGCCGGGTGAAGGAGATCGTCCGCAAGGCCGGCGGCAACCTGACCGGTTTCGGCCGCTTCCAACTCGGCGAAGGTATTGAGAAGCAGACCGGCGACTTCGCCGCCGAGGTTGCGGCCGCCGCGGGCACCGCCTCCGCCTGATGCTGCACACTGCCCGGGCTGCGGCCCGGGCAGGCTAGGCTTGGCCGGCGGCGCGCCGGAACGGCCTGCCTCTCGCCTCCTTGTTGATTCCCGTGCTTGCCCGGGGGTAGGGGGCTGCCTATCTTCACCGCCCTGCCGTGACGGTCCCATAATGAGCCCTCCGCCCAGCTACAAGCGTGTCATGCTCAAAGTGTCCGGTGAGGCACTGATGGGCCAGCGAGATTACGGTCTCGACACGAAGACCGTCCGCCGCATCGCGGAGGATGTGAAGGGGGTCGTCGATCTCGGCGTCGAGGTGTGTCTGGTGATCGGTGGCGGAAACATCTTCCGCGGCATCGCCGGCGCCGCCGCCGGCATGGACCGCGCCCAGGCCGATTACATGGGCATGCTGGCCACCGTGATGAACGCGCTTGGCATGCAATCGGCGCTGGAGAAGCTCGGCGTGCCGACCCGGGTGCAGAGCGCGATCGCCATGCAGTCGGTCTGCGAGCCCTATATCCGCCGCCGGGCGATCCGGCACATGGAGAAGGGGCGGGTGGTGATTTTCGCCGCCGGCACGGGCAACCCCTTCTTCACCACCGATACCGCGGCCGCGCTGCGCGCCGCCGAGATGGGCTGCGACGCGCTGCTGAAGGGCACGCAGGTGGACGGCGTCTATTCCGCCGACCCGCGCAAGAACCCGCAGGCCGAGCGCTATGTGACGCTGACCTATCTCGACATGCTGGCGCGTGACCTGGCGGTCATGGATGCCGCCGCGATCTCGCTCTGCCGCGAGAACAAGCTGCCGATCATCGTCTTCAACATCCATGAGCCGGGTGCCTTCACCGCCGTCATGCGCGGCGAGGGGAATTTCACCACGGTCGTGGAACACTAGAAGGCCGGTCGCTCCCCGGAGCCTCATGGGCCCCGGGAGAGCGACGGGCCGTGCCAGTAACGGAGCGGGGGACCACGGGCCATGCCGGCCGACCTCAAGGCACTTAAGCAGGATCTCACACGCCGCATGGACGGCGCGATCGAGATGCTCAAGAAGGAATTTTCCGGCCTGCGCGCCGGCCGCGCCAGCCCGGCGTTGCTGGAACCAGTCCGGGTGGAGGCCTATGGGCAGGAGCAGCCGCTGAGCCAGGTGGCGAATGTCTCCGTCTCCGGCCCCGCGATGCTCTCCGTCCAGGTCTGGGACAAGTCGGTGGTCAAGGCGGTCGAGGTCGCCATCCGCGACTCCGGCCTCGGCCTGAACCCGCAGACCGAGGGCCAGACGCTCCGCGTGCCGCTGCCGCCGCTGACGCAGGAGCGTCGCAACGAGCTCATCAAGGCCGCGCATAAATATGCCGAGGGCGCCAAGGTCGCGGTGCGCGGCGTCCGGCGCGACGGCATGGAGCAGATCAAGGCGCAGGAGAAGGACAAGAAGGCGCCGATCAGCCAGGATGACGCCAAGCACTGGTCCGACGAGGTGCAGAAGCTGACCGACCAGTATATCAAGCTGGTCGACCAGACCTTGACCGAGAAGGAAAAGGACATCAGGCAGGTCTGAGCCCGGTGTCCAGCGCCCCCAAGCTGAGCCTCGCGCCCCGGGATGCCGCAGCCGCCACCGCCCCGACGCGGTCCGGCCGGTCCGGCCCGCCTGCGCATGTCGCCATCATCATGGATGGCAATCGCCGCTGGGCGGAGGCGCGCGGCCTGCCGATCCCGCTCGGCCACAAGGCCGGCGCCGAAGCGGTGCGCCGTACCATCGAGGCCTGCGTCGAGCAGGGCGTCGGCTGGCTGACGCTCTTCGCCTTTTCCTCGGAGAACTGGCTGCGGCCGGTCGAGGAGGTGCGGGCCCTGACCGGCCTGCTGCGCCTTTACCTGCGCTCCGAGGTGGCAACCCTGGCGAAGGAAGGCATCCGGCTTCGGGTTATCGGCGACCGCACCCGCTTCGGCGAGGAGACGATGCGGGAGATCGCGCGGGCCGAGTCCGTCACCGCCCATGGCACGCGGCTGAACCTGACGGTTGCTCTCTCCTATGGCGGCAGGGCGGAGATCGTGGCCGCCGCGCGGGCGATCGCGGAGGCGGTGCGCGACGGTCGTCTCGACCTGGCGAGCCTGGACGAGGCCGGCTTTGGCCAGCGCCTCTTCACCGCTGAGATGCCGGACCCCGACCTGATCATCCGGACTTCGGGCGAGCAAAGGCTGTCGAACTTCCTGCTCTGGCAGGCGGCCTATGCGGAATTCGTCTTCCAGGAGGTGCTTTGGCCCGACTATGACGCCGAGGCCCTGGCGGACGCCCTCCGTGAATTCGGCCGTCGGGAGCGGCGATATGGTGCCCGCACCGGCTGACCCCGCCACCGCCGCGCCGCCCCGGCCTTCCCGCTGGCCTGACCTGCGCAAGCGGGCACTATCGGCTGCGCTGCTGATCCCGGCAGCCGTCCTTTGCATCTGGCTTGGGGCCGAGGCCTGGGCGGCGCTGATGGCGGCGGCCGTCGCACTGCTTGCCTGGGAATGGGTTCGGCTTTGTGGCTTCTCCACCCGCCGGCTGCCCGGGCTGGTCGTTCCGGTGGTCACGCTCGCCGCAGGAACGCTGGCGGTGGAGGCGGCTTGGCTCTGGGCGCTTCTCCTGCTGCTCGCCGGATTTCTTGGCCTGTGGGCCATCGCGCGCCCCGCCGGGCCGCGCCCGGGGCAGTCCGGCTTCTGGCTGGCTTTCGGCCTGCTCTATATTGGCCTCGCCGGCGTGACGCTGATCCACCTGCGCGGCGATGCGGCAGCCGGGCGGGTCAATGTGCTGTTTCTCTTTCTGGTGGTCTGGGCCAGCGACATTGGCGCCTATCTCGCCGGTCGCCGCTTCGGTGGCCCGAAGCTCGCGCCCGCGATCTCGCCGAACAAGACCTGGTCTGGCGCGGCCGGCGGCCTGCTCTCCGCCATGACGGTCGGGTTGGCTGCCGCCTCAGTGATGGCGCCTGGGGGCTTGCCGGTCGGGCGGGTCCTGCTGGTCGCAGCCGTGCTTGGAGTCCTTGCCCAGGCAGGCGACCTCTTCGAGAGCTGGCTCAAGCGCCATTTTCACGTGAAGGACAGTTCCGCCCTGATCCCCGGCCATGGTGGGCTGCTCGACCGGTTGGATGGCGTGCTCGCCGCCGCGCCGGCCGCGGCGCTGCTCGGCGTCCTTCTCGGCCCCGGGGCGGTGTTGTGGCGTTGAGGACGCCGCCAGCGCGGAAGCTGGAGGAATTCTTGCCACAGCGCCCGGACTCCCTTCTAGGCTTGAGCGTCAGGTGCGTTTGACATTCATGCCTGTCATTTCTCCGGAGAGTGCCCGGGCAGGCGGGGAGTCGTTCTCTCTGCCGCTCGCCCCGGTGCACGACCAGCATCGGACCATTCTATGAAGCGCCTCACCATTCTCGGCAGCACCGGCTCGATCGGCCGCAGCACCCTGGCCCTGGTGGAGGCTGCATCACCGGGCGCCTATGCGGTGGAGGCGTTGGTCGCCGGCCGGGACGTCGCGGCGCTGGCAGCCCAGGCGCGGCAACTCAACGCCCGGCTGGCTGTGGTGGCCGAGCCAAGCGCCTACGGCGCGCTGAAGGAGGCGCTGGCGGGCTCCGGCATCGCCGTGGCGGCCGGGCCGGCCGCGGTCGTCGAGGCCGCCGCCCGTCCGGCCGACTGGACCATGGCGGCGATCGTCGGCAGCGCCGGCCTGCGCTCCACACTGGCCGCGCTCGCCCGCGGCGGCACCGTCGCGCTCGCTAACAAGGAGAGCCTAGTCTGCGCCGGCGAGATCGTGCTGGCCGAGGCGGCACGCGCCGGTGCCACCCTGCTGCCGGTGGATTCCGAGCACAACGCCATTTTCCAGGCGCTCGATACCAGGAACCCGGCGCTGATCGAGAAGATCGTGCTGACTGCCTCCGGAGGGCCGTTCCGCACGGCCGAGCTTGCCACCATGCGGGCGGCGACGCCGGAGCAGGCGGTGCGTCACCCGGTCTGGTCCATGGGGGCCAAGATCTCGGTCGATTCCGCCACCATGATGAACAAGGGGCTGGAGCTGATTGAGGCCGCCCGGCTCTTCCCGGTGCCGGAGGCGCGGATCGAGGTGCTGGTGCACCCGCAATCCGCGGTGCATGGCATGGTCCAGTATGCCGATGGCTCAATCCTCGCCCAACTCGGCACACCGGATATGCGCACCCCCATCGCCCATTGCCTGGCCTGGCCGGAGCGCATGCCGGTCACGCTGCCGAGGCTCGACCTGGCGGCGCTCGGCCGCCTGGAATTCTTCGCCCCCGATCCGGTTCGCTTCCCCGCCTTGCGCCTGGCGCGGGAGGCGTTGCAGGCCGGGGCCGGCGCCCCCACTATTCTGAACGCCGCGAACGAGGCGGCGGTGGCGCTTTTCCTGGACCGCCGGCTCGGCTTTCTCGACGTTGCGGCGGTGGTCGAGGAGACGCTCGGCCTGTTCGGCGCGCCGGAGGTCTCGGGGCTGGAAGCGGTTCTCGCCCTTGACGAGGCGGCTCGGGCCGAGGCAGGCCGGATCGCCGCGCGGCGTGCTGCGGCCTGAGGCCGGGTTCCACCGCCGGCCGGGCATCATCACTGCTGAACCCGTGCCGGCGGTGCCGGCTGGAGGACAGGGCCTTGGAGTTTCTGGGTAGTCTCTGGAACCTGCTGCCGGCGCTGCCGCGCACCTTGATCGCCTTCGCGGTCGTGCTCGGCGTGCTGGTCTTCGTGCATGAACTCGGCCACTACCTGGCCGCGCGCTGGCGCGGCATCCATGTCGAGGCCTTCTCGATCGGCTTCGGGCGCTCGGTGCTGAAGGGCACCGACCGGCATGGCACGGAATGGCGGCTCGGCTGGATCCCGCTCGGCGGCTACGTGAAGATGCATGGGCAGGAAACGCCCGAGGACGCGCCGCCGGAGGTTCGTGCGTCCTGGCAGCCGGGGCGGACCTTCCACGGCAAGCCTGTGGGCAGCCGCGCCATCGTTGTGGCGGCCGGACCCATAGCCAATTTCCTGCTCGCCATCCTGCTCTTCGCTGGCCTGTTCATGACGATCGGGCAGCCGATCGGCGGCACCGGCATCGGCACGGTGGTTGAATCCTCGGCGGCGGCACGTGCCGGGCTGCGCGCCGGCGATGAGATCGTGGCGCTCGACGGCCAGAAGGTGGCGCGCTTCGACCAGGTGCAGCGCTATGTCCAGCCGCGCGCCGGCCAGCCCATCGCGGTCCGGGTGATGCGCGACGGCGCGGAGCTGACGGTGACGGCGGTGCCGGAGCCGCGCGTGGGCGCGCAGGGCACGGTCGGCGTGCTCGGCATCCAGGGCGGCGCGGCGCGGTTCGAGCGGATGGATCCCTTCTCCGCAATGGTGGCCGGCACGGTGCAGACGGCCGACATCACCTGGCAGACGCTGGTCGGGGTGGGGGAGATGATCCTTGGCCAGCGCAGCGCGAAGGAGCTGGGCGGGCCGATCCGAATCGCGGAGATCAGCGGCGAGGCCGCCTCGCTCGGCCTCGGTGCCCTGGTGAACCTGATGGCCGTGCTCTCCGTCAGCCTTGGCTTGCTGAACCTGTTCCCGATTCCGATTCTCGACGGCGGCCATCTTGTTTTCTACGCAGCCGAGGCGATTCGTGGTCGGCCGCTGCCGCCGAAGGTCCAGGAATACGGCTTCCGCGCCGGATTCGCGCTGCTGATCGCGCTCTTCCTCTTTGCCTCCACGAACGACATCGTGGAGGGCGGCATCGGCCGCGCCGTGGCGCGATTGCTGGGCTGAGGCCGGTCCCGGCGGCACCGCGGCGCCACACCGCGGCGCCGCCTGAACGGGGGCGGAGCGGTGGGGTGGCGGGAGCGGGACGCTACGGTTATGGTGCGCTCCGCCTGCGAACCCCAGCCGCACGGGTCCGAACTTGTCCCTTTCCGTCCGCGCCCTCCTGCTCGCCACCGTCTGCCTCGCGCCGACCCTGCTCCCTGCGGCTGCGGAGGCGCAGTCGCGACCCCGCGCCACGGCCCCTGCTGCCGCGCGCGGCGCGCCCGAGGGGGTGATCCAGGGCGTCGAGGTCCGGGGCAACCAGCGCATCGAGGCGGATACTGTCCGCTCCTACATGCTGCTCCAGCCTGGCGATCGCTTCGACGCCGACCGGCTTGACCGCAGCCTGAAGTCGCTCTTTGCGACCGGGCTGTTCCGCGATGTCCAGGTGCGGCGTGAGGGGAGCCGGGTGGTGGTCGAGGTTCAGGAGAACCCGATCGTCAGTCGCGTTGCCTTCGAGGGCAACCGCAAGATCTCGGACGATGTGCTGCGCGGCGAGGTGCAGATGCGCAGCCGCGCCGTCTTCACGCCCCAGGCGGTGCAGGCGGATCGGCAGCGGCTCCAGGAGCTCTATGCCCGGCGCGGCCGCTTCGGCGCGGTGGTCGAGCCGAAGCTCATCCAGCTCGACCAGAACCGGGTGGATGTCGTCTACGAGATCCAGGAAGGCGATGTCGCGCTGATCGCGCGCATTAACTTCGTCGGCAACCGGGAATACAGCGACACCCGCCTGAAGGAGGTGGTCGCAACCAAGGAGCAGGCCTGGTACCGGATCTTCTCCTCCTCCGACCAGTTCGACCCGGAGCGCCTGGCCTTCGACCGCGAGTTGCTGCGTCGCTTCTACCTGCGGAACGGCTATGCCGACGTGCAGGTGACGAACGCGACCGCCGAGCTGGCGGCCGACCGCACCGGCTTCTTCGTCACCTATTCGATCGACGAGGGCCCGCGCTACCGCGTCGGCAAGGTGGAAGTCGTCTCTAACCTGCGCAACCTGGATGCCGCGAGCGTCGCCCGTCTGGTCGATATCGACGAAGGCGACTGGTACGACGGCGACAGCGTCGAGCGCGTGGCCCAGTCGCTGCAGGATGCGGTGAACCTGCGCGGCTTCCCCTTCGTGGACGTGCAGCCGCGCATCCAGCGGAACCGCGAGGGGCGCCGGGTCGACCTGACCTTCGAGATCAATGAGGCGCCACGCGTCTATGTCGAGCGCATCGACATCTCCGGCAATACCCGCACCCAGGACCGGGTCATCCGCCGCGAGTTCCGGCTGAGCGAGGGTGATGCCTTCAACGCCGCCCAGATCCGCCGCTCGCGCCAGCGCATCCGCGACCTCGGTTTCTTCTCGGATGTCCAGGTCAGCTCGGCCCCCGGCTCGGCGCCCGACCGGGCGGTGCTCAACACCCAGGTGGTGGAGCGCGCGACCGGCGAGGTCTCGGTCGGCGGCGGCTACTCGACCGATGCCGGTGCGTTGGCCGATATCGGCCTGCGCGAGCGAAACCTGCTCGGCACCGGCATCGACGCGCGCATCAACGGCACCCTGGCGGAGCGGCGGAGCCAGCTCGACTTCTCGGTGACTGATCCGTACTTCCTTGACCGCAACCTGGCCGCGGGCCTCGACATTTTCTACATCCAGCGCAACCTGCTCAATATCGCCTCCTACCGCGAGCGTCGGGCGGGCTTCGCGACGCGCATCGGCTACGCCTTCAATGACCGGCTGCGCCAGACCTGGGCCTATACCCTGACGAACCGCGAGATCTACGACATCGCGGGGAACGCCTCGCGCTTCGTGCGCGAGCAGGAGGGCGAGACGCTGCTCTCCCAGCTCGGCCAGACGCTGACCTATGACTTCCGCGACTCGATCATCGACCCGCGGCGCGGCGGCGTGATCCGCCTCGGCACCGACTTTGCCGGCCTCGGCGGCGATGCGGCCTATTTCCGCACCCGGCTGGACGGGACCTACTTCATCCCGCTCGAATCCTATCTCGGCGACCCGGATTTCGTGCTCTCGATCGCCGGCAGCGTCGGCTACCTGGAGCCGCTCTTCGGTAAGCAGGACCGCATCATCGACCGCTTCTTCCTGGGGGGCGAGAATCTGCGCGGCTTCCGGATCGCCGGCGCCGGGCCGCGCGACATCGATACCCGCGACAGCCTGGGTGGCCGCCTCCTCTGGACCCAGAGCACCGAATTGCGCTACCCGCTGCCGCTGCCGGCGGAACTTGGCCTGGTCGGCCGCGCCTTTGTCGATGTCGGCTCGCTGTCGCAGACGGTATCCGGCGCTGAGGTGCGCGACGACGCCTCGCCACGCGTCGGCGCGGGTGTCGGCGTCTCCTGGCGCAGCCCGTTCGGCCTCATCAACATCGATCTGGCCCAGGCCCTGGTGAAGAAGCCCTACGACGAGACGCAGGTCTTCCGCTTCGGCTTCGGCACCCGCTTCTGACCACGGGAACTGCCCTGAATATGCGCTCCAGTACCACCTCGGCCCGTCTGGCCGCCCTGCGCCTGGCCGCTGTGGCCTCGACCACCCTGCTGATGGCCGCGCCCGCCCTGGCGCAGCAGCAGGAGTGGTTCGTGCCGAACCAGGGGCAGCAGCAGCGCCCGCAAGGTCAGTCCCAGCCGCAGCCCCAGCAGCAGCAACGACCGGCCCAGCAGCAACAGCAGCAGCGGCCCCCGCATCGGCCGGCGGCGCTGCCGCCTGGCCAGCCGCCGCCCGCGGCCGTGATCGGCATCGTCGATGTGCCTGAGATCCAGCGGGTCTCCACCGCCTTCAGCCAGGTGCGGGACGAAATCGAGCGCCGGCGCCAGCGTCTGAACGATGATCTGCAGCGCGAGCAGAACAACTGGCGCGAGCAGCAGCAGCAACTCGCCAATCAGCGGGCGAGCCTACCGCCCGAGCAGCTGCGTGAGCGTGAACGCGCCCTGCAGGACCGGATCACCGATAGCCAGCGGATCTTCCGCGAGCGCAGCCGGGCCATCGAGCAGGCGGCGCAGCAGGCACTGGTCGAGATCGAGCAGACGCTCGGCACCGTCATCCGCCAGGTGGCCGCGAGCCGCAATGTGAACTTGGTGCTGCCGCGCCCGTTGGTCATTTTCAATGAGCCGCCCTTCGATCTAACGGAGGAGGTGGCGCAGCAGTTCAACAAGGTCCTGCGCAGCGTGACCATGCCGCCTGAAGCGACCGGCGCCGAGCCGCCCGCCGCCGCCGCAACACCTCGCCCGGCCGCGCCCCAGCAAGGGCAGCCGCCGCAGCAGCGGCGTTAGGCAAGCGGGCCCGGGCCGTGACGGATCCGCGCTTCTTCCCGACCAGCGGACCGCAGCGGCTGGCGGACATCGCCGCCGTGGCCGGCGCCAGCTTCGAGGGTGACGGGGAACGCCGGTTCGCCAGCGTCGCCCCGCTGCAGGCGGCGGGGCCGGAGGATGTCAGCTTCCTCGACAATCGCCGATATGCACACCTGCTGAAGGAGACGAAGGCGGGCGCCATCGTGCTGGCGGCGCCTTTCGCCGGACAGGTGCCGCCCGGCACGGTCGCGCTGGTGACACCGCAGCCCTATCTCGGCTTTGCCCGTATCGCCCGGCTTCTGCACCCGTTGCCGGAGCCGGTGCCCGGCATCCATTCGACGGCCGTGGTCGCAGCGGATGCCATGATCGGCCAGGGAACGGAGATCGGACCCTATGTGGTGATCAGCGCCGGCGCGCGGATCGGTAAGGGCTGCATCATCCACGCCCATGTCACGATCGGGCCGGCTGTCGAGATCGGCGATGGCTGCCGGCTGCATCCGCATGTCAGCGTCAGCCATGCGATCCTGGGGCAGGGCGTGGTGCTGCATCCGGGAGCACGGATCGGGCAGGAAGGTTTCGGCTTTGCGCCTACGCCGGATGGGCGGTTTGAAACCATGCCGCAACTCGGCCGCGTGCTGCTGGGGGATTTTGTCGAGGTTGGGGCGAATTCCTGCGTTGATCGCGGCAGCCAGGGCGATACCGTGCTGGGCCCGGGCACGCGCCTCGACAACCTGGTGCAGATCGGGCACAACGTCCGGACGGGGCGCGGCTGCGTCATCGTCGGGCAGGCGGGCATCTCGGGCTCCACTACGCTCGAGGATTTCGTCACCATCGCGGCGCAGGCGGGGCTGACGGGCCATCTCCGCATCGGCACCCAGGCACGGGTCGGCGCCCAGTCCGGCGTCATGAATGATGTTCCGGCGAAGACCGATGTGGTCGGCAGCCCGTCCATGCCGGTGCGGGAATTCTGGCGCTCCATTGCGCAGCTGAAGAAGCTTGGCACCAGGCGCGATACCGAGGGGAAGGCAGGCTAGGACAATGGACGCGAGCGAGGCGCAGGCGGCGGAGACCGCGGGCCCGGCGACGGTAGAGGCTTTCGACATCGCGCAGATCATGCGCGCCATCCCCCACCGCTACCCCTTTCTTCTGGTGGACCGGGTGGTGGAGGTGGTGAAGAACGCCTCCGCGATCGGTATCAAGAACGTCACCATCAACGAGAATTTCTTTCAAGGCCACTTTCCCGAACATCCGGTGATGCCGGGTGTCCTGATCATCGAATGCATGGCCCAGACCGCCGCCGTGCTGGTGGTGGAGACTCTCGGGCCGGATGCGCGCGGCAAGCTGGTCTATTTCATGACGGTGGAGAACGCGAAGTTCCGGAAGCCCGTGGTGCCCGGCGACCAGATGCGCGTGTACGTCGTGAAGGAGAAGCAGCGCGGCAATATCTGGAAGTTCACCGCCGAGGCCAAGGTGGACGGGAAGGTGGTGGCGGAAGCCACCTACGCAGCGATGATCCTGGACCGTTGAACGCCTTGTCCTCCCAGATCCTGAACCGTGTCGACCCGTCGGCGCTGATCGCGCCCGGCGCAATCATCGCTGACGGTGCCGTGATCGGCGCCGGATGTCGCATCGGTCCCTTCTGCACCATCGGGCCTGAGGTGGTGCTGGAGGAGGGCGTCGAACTCGTCTCCCATGTGGTGGTCGAGGGCACGACGCGCATCGGCGCCGGCACGAAGGTGCTGCCCTTCGCCTCCATCGGCACGCCGCCACAGGACCTGAAATACAAGGGGGAGCCGACACGCTGTGAGGTCGGGCCGAAATGCCTGATCCGGGAGGGCGTGACCATCCACCGCGCCAGCGTGGGGGGAGGCGGCGTCACCAAGCTCGGCGCGGGCTGCATGCTGATGGCGCAGGCGCATGTCGCGCATGACTGCATTGTCGGCGACGGCGTGATCCTCGCCAACAATGTCATGCTCGGTGGGCATGTGCTTGTGGAGAACGGGGCTTTCATCGGTGGTGGCGCGGCGGTGCACCAGACGGTGCGTATCGGCCGGCTGGCGATGGTGAGCGGCCTTGCCGGCGTCACCAATGATATTCCGCCTTTCGGCTACGTCTTCGGCCTGCCGGCCCGGCTGGTCGGCTTCAACAAGATCGGCCTTCTGCGCCGCGGCGCCTCCCGCGATCAGCTGCGCACCCTGCGCCTGGCCAATAACCTGCTGTTCAAGGACCCGGGCGAGTTCGCCGTCAAGGTCGAGCAGGCCGCGACCCGCTGGCCGGACGAGCCATTGGTGCAGGAGGTGATCGCCTTCGTGCGCGACATGACGCGCCGCCGACAGTTGGTCCGCCCCGGCCGCATGGCCGCGCCCGAGCTCGGTGGTGTCGATGAGGAGAACGGGGAGGGGGCGTGAGCCCCGAGCCCCTCGGCATCCTGGCCGGCGGCGGCGATGTGCCGCTGCAGGTCGCCCAGGCCGCCCGGACGGCCGGCCGCCCGGTCCATGTCATCGCCCTTGATGGCTGGGCCGACCAGGTCTGGAACGGATTTTCGCTGATCCGCGAGCGGCCGGGCGCCGCCGGCCGCATCCTCGGCCATCTGCGCGCGCAGGGCGTCCGGCAGATCGTGATGACCGGGCGGGCGCAGCGGCCCTCCATCCTCTCGCTCCGTCCGGATGCCACTGCGGCACGGCTGCTGGCCCGCATCGGCCGGGCCTATTTCACCGGTGATGACGGGCTGCTGCGCGCCGTGGCGCGCGCGCTGGAGGCGGAGGGCTTCGAGATCGTCGCGGCGCAGGACGTGCTGCGGGACATCCTGCCGGCGGCCGGGTTGCTGACCCAAGCCATTCCGGATGCCACCGCGCGCGCCGATATCACGCGGGCCATCGCGGTCGTGCGGGCACTCGGCGCGGTCGATGTCGGCCAGGGCGCCGTGGTGCAGCAGGGGCTGGTCCTGGGCGTCGAGGCGATCGAAGGCACGGATGCGCTGCTCGCGCGTTGCGCCGGTCTGAAGCGCGAGGGACCGGGGGGCGTGCTGGTCAAGCTGGTGAAGCCCGGGCAGGATCGCCGCCTCGACCTGCCGACGGTCGGGCCCGAGACCATCCGGGGAGCCGTCGCGGCCGGGCTGGCCGGCATCGCCATCGAGGCGGGCGGCACCATCCTGGTGGACCGCGCCCGGACGGTGGCGGCGGCGGATGCGGCGGGGCTCTTTCTCCTCGCGCTCCACCCCGAGACCTTCAACGAGACGGAGACGACGCCATGAGCAAATTCCTGCACACCATGATCCGGGTCGGCAATCTCGACCGCAGCGTGAAGTTCTACACCGAGCTGCTGGGCATGAAGGAATTGCGCCGCCGTGACGTGCCGGATGGCAAGTACACGCTCGCCTTCCTCGGCTATGGCGAGGGCAATGCCGAGGGCCAGGCGGAGATCGAGCTGACCTACAACTACGGCGTCGAGACGTACGAGCAGGGCAATGCCTTCGGGCACCTTGCCCTCGGCGTGCCCGATGTCGCGGCGGCCTGCGAGAAGGTGCGCGCGGGCGGCGGCAAGGTGACGCGGGAGGCCGGGCCGGTGAAGTTCGGCACCACCATCATCGCCTTCGTGGAAGACCCGGACGGCTACAAGATCGAGCTGATCCAGCGCTGAGGCCGCGGACGGTGCCGCAGGGGCTGGTTTGCGCGGTCTGCGGTGGCACCACCTTCACCGAGCGCGCCATCATCTGGGATGCGCTCGCCGCGGAGTGGGAGCTCTCCGCCGAGGAGCGGGTGCTGGTCGACCGGCAGCAGGGCTGCCTCTGCAGTGCCTGCGGGTCGAATCTGCGCTCCATCGCGCTGGCCGAGGCGATCCTCGCCGCACTCGGCGCAGAGGGCACGCTGCACGCCCTGATCGATTCGCCCTCCGCTGCCGGCATCGCGCTGCTGGAGTTGAACGAGGCCGGCACGCTCAGCCCGGCGCTGCGGCGCCTGCCCGAACATCACTTCGGCGCCTGGCCGGAGGTGGACATGCAGGCGATGCCCTTCCCGGACGGGTCCTTCGACCTCGTGCTGCATTCCGACACGCTGGAGCATGTGCCGGACCCGCTGCGCGCCCTTCAGGAATGCCGCCGGGTGCTGCGGCCCGGCGGTGCGCTCTGCTTCACCGTGCCGACCCTGCCGGGGCGGATGACGCGCAGCCGTGCCGGAATGCCGCCGAGCTATCACGGCAACCCGGAGACGGGGGCGGAGGATTACCGGGTGCAGACAGAGTTTGGCGCCGATATGTGGACCTGGGTGCTGCGCGCAGGCTTCGGGGCGGTGACCGTGACGCCCTTCGATTATCCGAATGCGCTCGCCATCACCGGCTGGTGCGGGCGGCCGGTGCCGCTGCTGCGCACCCGGGCGGATGCCGCGATGCGCGCTGAATTGGCTGCGGTCTATGACAGCACCTCCTGGCGGATCACCGGCGGGCTGCGGGCCGTGGCGCGCCGGCTGCGCGGGACCGGCGGATGAGGGTGCCCGTGGCCTCCGATGCCTTCGACCTGCTGCGCGATGCCGCCTATGGGGCGGAGCGGCTCAGCCGCTCGCTCATTGGGCAGGAGCGCATCCGGCTTGCCGTCACCGGCCTGACGCGCGCCGGCAAGACCGTCTTCCTCACTTCGCTGCTGGCCAATCTGCTGGCGGCCGGGCGGGGCCGACGCACACTGCCGATGCTCGAGCAGGCGGCGGGCGGGCGGCTGCGCGCCGTTCGTCCGGTTCCGGCCGGCATCGAGGGTATGCCGCGCTTCGACGTGGCCGCGCATTTCGCCGCGCTCGCCGCCGATCCGCCATCCTGGCCGGCCCGCACCGACGATCTCTCCACGCTGGAACTGACGCTGGAACTCGACCGGCAGAGCCTCTTCGCGGGTCTGCTCGGCACGCGCAGCATCACGCTGGAATTGCTCGACTACCCCGGCGAATGGCTGCTCGACCTCCCCATGCTGAACGAGGACTTCGCAGCGTGGTCCAGCGCGACCCTGGCACGGCTGCGGCGTGGGTCGCGGGCGGAGGCGGCCGGGGAATTCCTGGCCTTCATCGATTCGCTGCCAAAGGGCACGGCGCCGGAAGACAGCCTGTTGCGGCGCGGCTTCGCGCTCTACCGCGACGCGCTGCGCGCCTGCCGGGACAGGCTCGGCTTCCGCTTCCTGCAGCCCGGCCGCGTGCTCAATCCGGGGCCTCGTGGCGAGACGCCGCTGCTGTGGTTCTTCCCGTTGCCACAGCCTTCCCGTGGCGGCCTCGCCGACCTGCTGGCGGAGCGCCACCGCGCCTATGTCGAGGCGCAGCGCCGCGACTTCTTCGAGCCCTATTTCCGGCGGTTCGAGCGTCAGGTGGTGCTGGTCGATGTGCTCGGCGCGCTGCATGCCGGCCGCGATGCCTTCGAGGACACAGCGGAGGCGCTGGCTGCGATCGCCGATGCCCTGCGCTATGGCGGTGGGTGGCTGGACTGGCTGACCGGCGCCGGCGTGGATCGCGTCGCCTTTGTCGCCACCAAGGCGGATCACGTGCCGGCGCGGCAGCGCGATGCGCTCTCCGCGCTGCTCGGCCATCTGGTCGCGGCGCCGCAGGGGCGCGTGACCAGCGCCGGCGTCACCACCAGCGTGCATGCCCTTGCCTCCATCCGCTGCACGGAGGATGACGTGGCAACGCTGGAGGGACGGCCGGTTGCGGCGGTACGCGGCGTACTGCTCGCAAACCGGCGCAGCGCCAAGGTCTATCCCGGCGAGATCCCGCTGCGCCCGCCCGAACCGGGCTTCTGGGAACACGGCTTCTTCGAGATGCCGGAATTCGAGCCGCCGCGCCTGGACCCTGCGGGCGGCGCGGGCGTGCCGCATCTCGGCCTCGATGCGCTGCTAGCGGCGCTGATCGGAGATGTGCTGTGAGCGAACAGCAACCGCCGCGCGGCCCACGGGTGATCCTCGAGGAGGACACGCCCGCGCCGCGCCTGGACTTCCAGTGGGAGCAGGCGGTGGTTCCCGTCGCTGTGCCGCGCCCCACTGTGCGCTGGTCCGGCGTCGGCCGCGCGATCGGCGGCGTGGCGCTGCTCGGCGGCGGGCTTGCGCTGCTGGATGCCGCCAATTTCGTGGTGGACCAGTTCAGTCGTGGTCCGGTGCAGGGCTTCGCGACGCTCGGGGTCGTCGCGGGCGGCGTGGCGCTGCTCGGCTCCGGCCTGTGGCGGGAGTTGCGCGGCCTGGCCTCCATACGCGCCGTTGATCGTGCCCGCGCCGCCTTCGCGCGCGGTGACCTCGACACAGCGAAGGCGGAGGCGTTGCGCTGGGCTGGCTCGGTGCAGGAAGCCTCGGCCCTGCAGCCCGCCATCCGCGGCGCCGCGAGTGTCGAGGAGTTGCAGGCGTTGTTGGAGCCTGCGCTGGCAACGCTGGAAAGCCGCGCCGCGGCGCTCGGGCGGAACGCGGCGGTGCAGAGTTTCGCGGTGACGGCGATCAGCCCCTCACCGGGACTGGATGCGTTGGTCTTCGCCTGGCGTGGCGTGCGGCTGGTGCGGCAGGTGGCGGTGCTGCACGGGCTGCGGCCGGGCCTCGCCGGGACACTCGCGCTGCTGCGGCGGACGCTGTGGGATGCGGCGACCGTGGCGGCAACCGATATCGCGGTGGACGCGGCGGCGCGGGCGCTGCTCTCCAACCGGTTGCTGGAGCAATTCGCCGGCGAGGCGGCGGCCGGTGCGGTGGCCGCGCGGCGCATGCTGCGCCTGGCGAAAGTGGCCTCGGAGGCCTGCCGGGTGGTGCCGCCGCGCTGAGGGACCCGGCGGCCGGCCAGCACTTGCCGGCCGATCCGCAGGCCCTTACCGTGACCGTCACTCCAACCCAGCCGCCGTGATGCCGCATGTACGGATGGTGATGGTCTGGCCATTCGACATCCTATCGTCTTTTCCTTGGGGCTGCCGGCGGCCCGCATACCGCCCCCCGGTGACCGGAGCCCAGGTCGTGCTGCGACGGGCGCCTTGCACGGCTGTTGTGACCGTGCATGCTCCCCCATGCTGCGGGTCATCCCCGCGGTCGAGAAGATTGGGGGATCAACGTCATGAATCGTCGCCTCATACTGCGGGGAGCCGCTGCGGCTGCACCGGCGGCGCTGGCCACGCCCGCGCTGGCGCAGACCCAGAACCCCGAAATCCGTTGGCGCCTGGCCAGCAGCTTTCCGAAGAACCTCGATATCCTCTTCGGCGGGGCCGAGTACCTGGCGCGCCGCGTCGCGCAGATGACAGACAACAAACTATGACGATGAGAAGCTCGGCTTCGTGCGGGTTGCCAAGTACTACTACACGCCGGGCTTCTGGGACGGATGCTCACGCGGGGTCTTCATGGTGAACCAGGGTGCCTGGGACAGCCTTCCGGAGCATTACAGGCATATCCTGGAAGTTGCCTGCGGCGAGGCCACGCAGGAGATGATGGCCCGCTACGACGAGGCGAACCCGCAGGCGCTGCGTCGGCTCCTGGCGAGCGGCGCGCAACTTCGGGCCTGGCCGCGCGAGGTCCTGCAGGGCGCCTGGCGTGCCACGAACGAGTTGTACGAGGAGATATCGGCGCAGAACCCGCGCTTCCGGAAGATGTGGACGAACTACAAGGCGTTCCGGGACGAGCAGTTCCAGTGGTTCCGGGTGGCGGAGAACGCCTACGAGAACTTTGCCTTTGCTGCGGCAGCGCAGCGATGAGGCGGGGGCCTGGAGCAGATCGCGGGCGGGCGTGAACGCCCGTGATCCTGACTCTGCTCTTCAGCCGACAACCTGCAGCGGATCGGATTTCGGTCTTGCATGCAATCCGCTGCGGCCTTCGGGAACCCGCCGAGCAACGGCTGGCAGCCGGCTCTCCGACCCTGACCTCCGCTGCGGCTACGGCGTCATCGACCGCTGCCGCACAGTTCAGGACCGTCATGCCGCTTGGGCAGCGCGCCCGGGCAAAAGTGTTCCGATACTTGGCACCTGACGTCAGCCCTCCAGCCGCACATTGGCGATGCGCGCCACCTCCCACCACTGCGCGATCTCGCGCCGCACGAAGGCAGCGAAGTCCTCGGGCGTGCCGGGGGCGGCGGTGCCGCCCAAATCGATGAAGCGCGCCTGCATCGCCGGCTCGCGCAGGATGGCGTTGAGGTCCTCATTGACTTTGCGTGTGACCGCCTGCGGCAGGCCGGCGGGACCGCAGAGGCCCGTCCATCCATAGGCGCCGTAGCCGGGCGCCACCGTCTCCGCAATGGTCGGCACCTCCGGCAGCTGCGGCGCCCGCTCCGGCGTCGTCACCGCGATGGGGATGATGCGGCCGGCCTGGATGTTGGGGAGGGAGGAGGCGACGCTATCGAACATCACCGGCACATTGCCCGCCAGCAGGTCGGCCATGCCCGGGCCGCTGCCGCGGTAATGCACCATGTTGAACCTGGTCCCGGTGCGGTGCGCGAAGAGCTCCGCCGACATGTGCTGGCTGCTGGCGGGTCCTGCCGTCGCAAGGTCGATGCTACCCGGCTTCGCCTTCGCTGCCGCCACCACCGCCTGCGCGGTGCGGTGCGGGAAGGAGGGATGCGCCACCATCAGCAGCGGCAGCACGACGACATTGCCGATGAAGGTGAAGTCGCGCTCGGCGTCATAGGGAAGGCGCGGCAGGACGGAGGGATTCACGCCCAGCGTGCCGGAGGTGCCGGCGGTCAGCGTGTAGCCATCCGGCGCGGCGCGGGCGCCGGCCTCCAGCGCCGGGGCGCCGGCGCCGCCGCCGCGATTCTCGACGATGACGCGCTGCGGCCAGCGGCGGGAGAGCTCATCGGCATAAAGCCGGGTGAAGAGGTCGGCGGCCTGGCCAGGCGGGAAGGGGACGATGATGCGCACCGGCTTCTCCGGCCAGGCGCCTTGGGCGCGCGCGACATGTGGCGCGGCGAGGGCGGCGCCCGCGAGGGCAAGCAGGTGGCGGCGCAGCGTCATGGGTCATTTTCTCCCGGTCGTTGCGGTCTCTATAGGCCGGCTCGCGTCACCCCTCCAGCCGCACATTGGCGGCGCGCGCCACCTCCCGCCACTTGGCGATCTCGGCGCGGATGAAGGCGGCGAATTCTTCCGGTGTGCCGGGATCGGGGAAGGCGCCCATGTCGCGGATGCGCGCGGCGACGGCGGGGTCGCGCAGCACCGCCACGGCATCGGCATTGGCGCGGCGGATGATCGCCTCCGGCGTCCCGGCCGGCGCGATGAGGCCCGACCAGCCCATGGCGGCATAGCCGGGGATCACCGTCTCGGCGACCGTCGGCACATCCGGCAGTTGCGGCAGGCGCTGCGGCGTGGTGACGGCCAGCGCGCGGATGCGACCGGACTGGATATGCGGCAGGGCGCTGGCGCTGCTGTCGAACATCAGCTTCACGTTGCCGGCCAGCAGGTCCGCCATGGCCGGGCCGCTGCCGCGATACGGCACATGCACCATGCGCAGCCCCGCCCGGTGGGCAAACATCTCGGCCGACATGTGCTGCGCGGTGGCCGGCCCGGCGGAAGCGAATTGCATCCCTGGCCCGGCTTTCGCCAGCGCCACCAGCTCCTGCACCGTGCGCGCCGGGAAGTCCGGATGCACCACGATGACGAGCGGCAGGGTGAAGATATTGGTCACCGGCGCGAAGTCCCGCTCCGCGTCATAGGGCAGGCGGGCGAGGACGGAGGGGTTCACCCCCAGCGTGCCGGAGGTGCCGATGCCGAAGGTGCCGCCATCCGGCGCCGCGCGGGCGATCGCCTCCATGCCGATGGCACCGGCGCCGCCGGCGCGGTTCTCAACGACCACGCGCTGCGGCCAGCGCTTCGAGAACTCCTCGGCCAGGATGCGGGCAAAGAGGTCGGCCGCCTGGCCCGGCGGGAAGGGGACGATGAAGCGGACCGGCCGGTCCGGCCATGCACCCTGGGCGCGCGCCGCGCTGGTTGCGAGTGCCGCGGCGGCGGTCAGCGCGCCGCGCCTGGTCCATGCCATGCCTGTCCCTCCCGAATTCTTTGCCGCAGGATAGGGGCCGGAAAGTCCATGGGGGAAGCGGGCGATGGCGCAGTCGAACTCGGTGCAGGTGGCGGTGCTGCCCGGCGATGGCATCGGGACGGAGGTCACCGAGGCGGCGCTGGCGGTGCTGGAGCCGCTGGCGAAGCGCCACGGCATCGGCATCGCGACCGAGATGCTCCCGGCGGGCGCCTTCCACTACAAGGAGACGGGCGAGGCCTTCCCCGAGAGCAGCTTCCGGGCGGCGGAGAGGGCGGATGCCGTCCTGCTCGGCGCCATGGGCTGGCCCGGCATCCGTTATGCAGACGGTACGGAGATCGCGCCGCAGCTCGACCTGCGCTTCCGGCTCAACCTCTATGCCGGCGTGCGGCCCGTGCGGGCGATCCCCGGCGTGCCGGTGGCGCTGGCGCATCCGCGGGCGCGGGAGATTGACCTGGTGCTGATCCGGGAGAGCACGGAGGGGCTGTTCCACTCCCGCGGCAAGGGGCTGGTGACGGAGGCCTTGGCCGAGGAGACGCTCAGGATCACCCGCGCCACGACGGAGAAGCTCTCCCGCTTCGCCTTCCGGCTCGCAGAGCGCAGGGCGGCGCAGCGCGGCCGCAAGGGGCAGGTAACGCTGGTGGACAAGGCCAATGTCTTCCGCGCCTTCGCCTTCATGCGCGCCATCTTCGACAGGGTGGCGCAGGAATTTCCAGAGGTTGAGAGCGGCCACCATTATGTGGACGCCATGGCGCTTGACCTGGTGCGTCGCCCCTGGGCCTTCGACGTGCTGCCGACGGAGAACATGTTCGGCGACATCCTCTCCGACCTCGGCGCCGGGCTGGTCGGCGGCATGGGCTTCTCGCCGAGTGCCGATATCGGCGACGAGCACGCCGTGTTCCAGCCGGCGCATGGCACCGCGCCGGACATCGCCGGGCAGGGGATCGCCAACCCGACCGCGATGCTGCTCTCGGCCGCCATGATGCTGGACTGGCTCGCCGCGCGTGGCGCCGGGCAAGGCTTCGCCGATGCCGCAGCCGAACTGGAAGGTGCGGTGGACAAGGCCTTCGGCGAGGGGCTGCGGACGGCGGATATCGGCGGCAAGGATGGGACGGTGGCGGTGGCGAAGGCGGTTGCAGCACGACTCGGCGGGTGATCAGGCGGCGCTGTTCGGCCTGCCGGCGTGCCGGCGCCGCTTGCGGCGGCGCAGAACTCGATGAGGGGGCCGGGGAGAAGGCCTTCTCCCCGGACTCTCACTCCGCCGGCATCGCGGCAGCCTTGGGCAGCGGGACAGATTTCGGCTTCCACAGCGCCAGCGCATAGAGCGCCGGCACCACCAGCAGCGTCGCCAGCGTCCCGAGCGTCAGCCCGCCGATCATGGCGACGGCCATCGGTCCCCAGAAGACCGAGAGGGTCAGCGGCACGAAGGCCAGCACAGCGGCCAGGGCCGTCAGAACCACCGGCCGCGCCCGGCGCACCGTGCTCTCGATGATGGCGCGGCGCAGCGCGGCCCCGGCCTCCAGGTCCTGGCGCACCTGATCGACCAGGATGACGGTGTTGCGCATGATCATGCCGGCCAGGGCGATGACGCCGAGCAGCGCGACAAAGCCAAATGGCTGGTCCGTCACCAGCAGCGCCGCGGCCGCGCCCGGGATGCCGAGCGGCGCGGTCGCCAGAACCAGGGCGGTGCGGCCGAAATGGCGGAGCTGCCACATCAGCAACAGCAGCATGGCGCCGAGCATGATGGGGAAGAGGCCAAAGAGGGCGGCATTGGCCTTCTCGCTCTCCTCCGTCGCGCCGCCAGTCATGATACGGGTATCCGCGGGCAGCGCCGCCCGCAGCGCCTCGATGCGCGGCAGGGCGGCGGCGGTCACGTCCGGGGCCTGCAGCCCCTCCGCGATGTCGGCGCGCACGGTCAGGAACATCTCGCGATTGCGGCGCCAGAGAATGGGCTCCTCCATCACCGGCTCCAGCCGGGCGAGCTGGGAGAGCGGCACGGCGCCGGCGGGCGTCGGGATGGTGAGGTCGCCGAGCGAGGAGAGGGCGAGCCGCTCGGCGGCCGGGGCGCGCAGCACCACATCCACCAGGGGGTTGCCTTCGCGCAATTGCGTCGCGGTCACGCCGGAGAGCAGCGCCTGCAGGGACTGCGACACGGCGGCGGGGGAGAGGCCGAGCTGCGCCAGCCGCTCCTGGTCCAGCGCGATCCGCATCCCGGGCGCCCGCTCGCCCCAGGCGAACTGCACGTCCCGCGTGCCGGGGGTGGCACGGAGCGCCGCGGCGACCTCCTCCGCCACGCGGCGCAGCCTGTCGGCATCCGGGCCATGGACGCGGAACTGCACGGGGAAGCCGACCGGTGGGCCGAGCTCCAGCCGGCTGACGCGCAGGCGCGCCTCCGGCACCGAGCCGTCCTCCGCCATGGCGCGGAGCTTGCCGAGCAGCCGCTCCCGCGCCGCCAGATCGGCGGACTGGATGACGATCTTGGCGAAGGACTCGTTGGGCAGGTCCGGGTTCAGCGCCAGGAAGAAGCGCGGCGCGCCGGCACCGAGATAGGTGGTGTAGGTGCGGGCATCGGCATCGCCCCGCAGCGCGGCCTCGATCTTCTCCGCCGCGGCGCGCGTCGCGGGCAGACCCGCACCCTGGCGGAGCGTGACGTCCACCAGCACCTCCAGCCTGGCGGAGGTGGGGAAGAACTGATTGCGGGTCGCGCCCATGCCCGCGAAGCCGGCCGCCAGCACGGCCACGGCGCCCAGCAGGATGATGGCGCGGTGGTCCACGCACCAGCCGACCACGCGACGCAGGGCGCGATGGGCCGGGCCGTCATAGGCGTCGTGGTGCGTCGCCGCGCGCTTCGGGACCGGCAGCAGCCTGACGCCGAGATAGGGGATGAAGAGCACGGCGACGAGCCAGGAGGCGATCAGCGCCGCGCCCACCACCCAGAAAATGCCACCGGCATACTCGCCGGCCGAGGAGGCGGCGAAGCCCACCGGCAGAAAGCCCGCCACCGTCACCAGCGTGCCGAACAGCATGGGAAAGGCGGTGGAGGACCAGGCGAAGGTCGCGGCCCTGATCCGGTCCCATCCCTCCTCGAGCTTCACCACCATGGCCTCGATCGCGATGATCGCGTCGTCCACCAGCAGGCCAAGGGAGAGGATCAGCGCGCCCAGGCTGATCCGCTCCAGCTCCGTCCCCCAGGCGAGCATGAGGACGAAGACCATGGACAGCGTCAGCGGGACGGACAGCGCGACCACGATGCCGGCGCGGAAGCCGAGGGAGAGAAAGGAAACCAGCATCACCACCGCCAGGGCGGCGGCGAATTTCACCAGGAACTCGCTGACGCTCTCCTGCACCACGGCGGGCTGGTCGGCGATCTTTACCAGCTCCAGCCCGACCGGCAGCTCGGTACGCATCCTGGCCAGCTCCGCCTCCAGGTCGCGGCCGAGGGTGAGCACATCCACGCCGCTGCGCTTGGCGATGCCGACCAGCACCGCGGGCCGGCCCTCATGCCGGATGGCGCTGCTCGGCGGATCGGCAAGGCCGCGGCTGATGGTGGCGATGTCGCCGAGCCGCAGCGTGCGGCCGCCGCTCTCGACCGGCACGGCGCGGATGGCGGCAAGCCCGTCGAAGCCGGCCTCCGTCCGGAGGTAGATGCGAGAGGATCCGGTCTCCGCCACGCCGGCCGGCGCGATGGTGTTGTGCCGTGCCAGCGCATCCAGGATGGCACCCGGTTGCACGGCGAGCGTCGCCAGCCGGGCATGCGAGACATCGACGAAGACGCGCTGCGCCTCCTCGCCGAAGATTGTCACCTTGCCGGCGCCGGGCAGGCCCAGCAGGCGCAGGCGGAGCCGCTCCGCCTGCCTGACCAGCTCGGCATTGTCGGCACCGGTCAGCGCGATGACGACGGCATAGACGTCGGAGTACTCGTCATCGAAGAAGGGGCCCTGGACACCGGCGGGGAGGGTGTGGCGGATGTCGCCCACCTTCTTGCGGACCTGGTACCAGAGACCCTGGACCTCCTTCGGTGGCGTGATGTCGCGCAGCACCACCGTGGTCACCGCCGAGCCGGGGCGGGTGAAGGTCTGGACGTAGTCCAGCCAGGGCAGGTCCTGCAGCCTGCTCTCGATCCGGTCGGCGACCTGGGCCTGCATCTCCTCCGCCGTCGCGCCGGGCCATTGGGCCGAGACCACCATGAGCTTGAGGGTGAAGCCCGGATCCTCCGCCCGGCCGAGCCGCAGGTAGGAGAGGGTGCCGGTGACGGCCAGCAGGAGGATGAGGAAGAGCGTCAGGGGGCCGTTGCGGACGCCCCAGTCGGAAAGGTTGAACCGCATCGCCGCCTCCCTTCACCGCAGCGTCGCGGCGGCGCGCAGCCCGGCGACGCGGACGCGGCTGGCCGGGTCCAGCATCTGCGGCCCGATCGCCACCACCCGGTCGCCCTCCGCCAGCGCGCCGCGCAGCACGGCGGTGACCTCGCCGAGCGAGACGACCTCGACCGGTACGGCGGCCAGGCGGTCGCGCTCCACCTTCCAGACCATCGGGCCCTGGCCGCGATCATGCAGGGCGGAGAGGGGGAGGGTGGCGACGGTTGCGGCCGGCGCCTCGGTGCGCACCGTCCCCGTCATGCCGAGCGCCACCCAGTCCGGTGCGGCGGGCAGGGAGAAGCGGGCGGTGTAGGTGCGGAGCGCCGCTTCGGCCTGCGGCGCCAACTCGCGCAGCCGGACGGGCAGGGCCTCGCCCGGGCGGGCCCAGAAGCGCGCCTCGGCCGCGACTTCCGCCAGGCCAGCGACGGCGGATTCCGGCACCTGCACCACCAGCTCCCGCTCCTCGGGGTTGGCGATGCGCAGCACCGGTTGGCCCTCGGCCACCACCTGGCCGGCCTCGGCCAGCAGCCCCGTCACCACGCCGTCCCCCGGAGCGCGGAGCAGGGTGTAGCCCAGCCGGCGCCGAGCGAGGTCGAGGTTGGCCCGGGCGGCAGCCACCCGCTCGGCGGCGCTGCGGGCCGCGGCCACGCGCTGGTCGTCATAGGCGATGGAGACATGGCCCGCAGCGCGCAGCGCCCTGGAGCGCATGGCCTCCGCCGCGGCCTGGCGGGACTGCGCCTCGGCGGCTGATAGGTCGGCCTCGGCGGCCCTGAGCGCCAGCGCCAGATCGGTCTCGTCGATCCGCGCCAGGGGCTGCCCGGCCGTGACGTTCTGCCCAACCTCCACCAGCCGCGCGGTGATCCGCCCGCCGGTGCGGAAGGCGATATCGGCCTCCCGCCGCGCCCGGACCACGCCGGTGAAGGCATGCGCCTCAGTGGCGGGGGCCAGCCGGACCTCGGCCACCTGGACCGGCTTCGGCGCCTCGCCCCGCGGCTGCGGGGTGCTCTCGGCCCGGCACCCGGCGAGGAGGATGAGAAGGCCGAGGGCGGCGAGCAAGCTGGGGGGACGCATGACGGTCTCCGGGGATGGCCGGAGGTAGGATTGAGCGTGACCTGACGAAAGTGGATAATCGTCAGTCGGCGCCCTTCACGGCCGCAGGGCGCGCAGCACGAACTCGGTCATGTCGGCAACCTGGGTGCGAAGTTCCTCAATGGTCTGGCCCTTGCGGGCGATGCTGCTCTCAATCAGGCCTGGGTGGTTCCAGGGCACCATCGTATGCAATATGGTTTGCGCTTCCTTAACGGGGTCGCGAGTCGTGAACTCCCCGCTCGCCATGCCATCGGACAGCACCCGGGCAATGGCGGCATGGACGCCGCCAATATGGCGCTGGATCACGCCCCAATGCTCGTCCATCGCGGCCGTGACCATGTCGTGCAGCCGCCTTTCCTGGAAAAACACCTCGATCTTCAGTTCGAACATCCGGCTGAACAGGCGCCGCAGCCGCGTGCTCGGCGAGCCGGCCCCGCGCGCGATCGCCTCGATCTCCGCCAGCATGGTGCCCAGGATGCGCTGGGCGATCACCTCGTTGATCGCACTCTTGGAGGGGTAGAAGCGGTAGACATTCGCCGGAGACATGCCGAGTTCGCGGGCGATGTCGGCCACCGCCGTCTTCTGGTAGCCCATGCTGCGGAACAGTCGCTCGGCCGCCTCTTCGATCCGGGCACGGATTGCCTCGGCCCGGGCAGCGGCTGAGTCGGAAATCGGCTGGTCTGGCATGAAATGATGGATTCCTTCAATTGTCAGGAACCTTAGGCTCCTCTCGGTCCAGGCGGAAGCGCCTTCCGGGTCCCCCGGCAGGCCCTTCACACCGATGGCCAGGGCGATCCGGCATCGCTCTCCTGGGTCTCTGCGTTCCGGCACCAGCCCCGACCGACGAGCCACCATCACCGGCCCGACGGTTCCATAAATCGGGCCCGGAGCGCCCAACACAAAGGTCTGGTTTCCACGCCGCCATCAATCGTGGTACTCTAATAATACACTATATTAAAAAGGATAATTCCATGGCGACCGCAGCGACCCTCCACCGCACCGGTCCGGAGGTGATGCCGACCGGCGCCGCCCTCGGCGCGGAGGTACGGGGTATCGATCTCCGTATGGTCGATGGCGCCGCCTTTACCCGGATCCTCGCTGCCTGGCATGAGCATGCGGTGCTGCTCTTCCGCGGCCAGGACCTGACACCGGACGAGCTGATCGCCTTCAGCCGCCGCTTCGGCGAGCTCGACCAAGCTCCGATCCAGGAGAACGGCCGCCGTTTCGTCGAGGGGCGGCCGGAACTCTACATCGTCTCCAATGTGCTCGGGTCCGATGGCCAGCCGATCGGCAGCCTCGGGAACGGGGAGGCGGTGTGGCACACCGACATGTCCTACCTGCCGCGCCCGCCCAAGGCCTCCATGCTCTATGCGCTGGAGATCCCGCCCAGCGGCGGCGACACACATTTCGCCAGCATGGTCGCGGCCTATGAGAGCCTGCCGCCGGCGTTGCAGGCGCGCGCGCAGGGGCTGATGGTCAAGCATGACGGCACCTACAACAGCGGCGGCTTCGTCCGCGCCGGCGTGACGCCGACGGATGATCCGCGCCAGGCACCGGGGCACCTGCACCCGCTGGTCTGCCGGCACCCCGATACCGGGCGGCCCATGCTGTATCTCGGCCGCCGGCGCATGGCCTATATCGACGGGCTGGACCTGGCCGAGAGCGAGGCGCTGCTGGACGAGCTGTGGTCCTACGCGACCCGCCTCGAGATCTGCTGGAAAAACCAGTGGCGCGTCGGCGACCTGGTGCTGTGGGACAACCGCTGCACCATGCACCGGCGCGATCCCTTCGATGCGGCGGCACGGCGGGTGATGCACCGGACGCAGGTGAAAGGTGAGGCGCCGCCGGCGGCGTGAGTGGCTGGAGGGGTTCAGTCCCCCAGACCACCCTGCTCGGCCAGAGCAGATCGCGGACAGGCGTGAGGCTGCCCGACGAACATGACCTACAGCGGATTGGCGTTCCGTTCTGAACGCAATCCGCTGCAGAGCCTGGCCTGGACCGGAGCGAGTCAGTCGATCTGGAGGTTCATCTTCTTCAGGACAGGCCCCCAGCGCTCGGCCTCCGCGCGCAGGAAGGCGCCGTATTCCTCCGGGCTGGTGCCGAGGGCAAACTGGCCCTCCGCCAGCAGCCGGTCCCGCAGGGTGGGCTCCTGCAATGCGGTCGCCGCCGCCTGCGACAGACGGTCGATCACCGGCCGCGGCGTTCGCGCCGGAACCGCCAGGCCGAAATAGGTCTGTGCGATGGCGCCCGGGGCGAATTCGTCGAAGGTTGGGATTTCCGGCATCGTCGGCAGGCGCCGGTCGCCGGTCCAGCCGATGATCCGCCCCTGGCCGTTGCGGTGTGGCCCGATCGCGCTCGCCCCGCCCACCACCAGCAGGTCGAGCGTGCCCGCCAGGAAGTCGTTGAGCTGCTGCGCATCACCACGATAGGTCACATCCTGCATGCGGATGCCGAGCCTCTCCGCCACCAGCACGGCGGCGATGTTGTTGAAGCTCGAGGGGCCATTGGTGCCGTAGTTGAGCTGCCCCGGCCGGGACTTGGCCAGCGCCACGAATTCCGGGATGGTCGCCGGCATCCGGTTCTGCACCAGGAAGGCGAAAGGCAGGGTGGAGAGCAGGGAGACCGGCGCGAAATCCTCGACCTTGTAGGAGAGGCTGCGCATCAGCAGCGGGTTGATCGTCAGCGTCGTGCCGGAATTCACCAGCACCGTATGCCCATCCGGCGCGGCGCGCGCGACCGCTTCCGCGCCCACCACGGTCGCCCCGCCGGGCCGGTTCTCGACCAGCACGGGCTGGCCGAGCACGCCCTGCATCCGCTCCGCCAGCAGCCGGCCCATGAAATCGGTCGAACCGCCGGGCGGGAAGGGTACCACCAGCGTGACCGGCCGTGCCTGCGCCAGGGCCGGCGCCGCCAGCCCGGCCGCGCCCATCGCCAGAAGGGGCCGTCGCCCCATTGTCATCCGCATATCGTTCCTCCCGGGACTTTCCCGCACCCTGCCACGGCCCGGCCGCGGCCGGAAAGGCCCGCGCTTGACGCCGGCTCCGCCCCGGCCTGCAATGAGCCGAACAGGAGGAAAGCGATGTCCGAGAATATCCGTGTCTCGGTGGCGGATGGCGTCTGTACCGTGGCCATGCACCGGCCGGAGAAGAAGAACGCGCTGACACGCGACATGTATGCCGGCCTGGCCGAGGTGATCGAGCGCAGCGCCGCCGATCCGGAGATCCGTTGCCTGCTGCTGACCGGCACGGAGGAGGTCTTCTGTGCCGGCAACGACATCGCCGATTTCCGCAGCCCCCGGCCGCTGGACGACCCGAACACGCCCACTCCCAGCCGGCGCTTCTATTTTGGGCTGGCGAATTTCGAGAAGCCGATCGTCGCCGCGGTGCCCGGCCTCGCCATCGGCATCGGCTGCACCATGCTGCTGCATGCCGATATCGTCTATGCCGCGCCGGAGGCCCGCTTCCGCCTGCCCTTCGTCGATCTCGGCCTGGTGCCGGAACTCGGCGCCTCCATGCTCGTGCCCTGGCTGGTCGGCAAGCACCGCGCGGCCGAACTGCTCATGCTGGGTGACTTCTTCGACGCCGCGGCGGCGGAGCGGATGGGCTTCGTCAACCGTATCCTGGACCGCCCCGAGCTGCTGCCGCACGCGGCCGCCACGGCGCGCACCCTGGCGCAGAAGCCGCAGGAGTCGCTGCGCATCACCAAGCGCCTGCTGCGTCCCGACATGCCGCCCCTGCTCGCGCGCATGGAGGAAGAGCGGGAGCTGATCGCCGAGCGCCTGCGCGCCCCCGAGACCCAGACCATCATGGCCCATGTGCTGAAGCCGAAATCCGCGGCCCGCTGACGGGGCGGCGAACCGGCAATCGCGTATAGTCCCTGCGGACCGGATGGACGCCCCCGGCGATCCGCCCCGCGCGCTGAGAGGAAACACAGGATGTCGCTGCTGGATATGGTGAAGGGCCGGCTCTCGCTGCCCGTCATCGGCTCGCCGCTCTTCATCATCTCCGTGCCGGACCTGGTGGTGGCGCAATGCACCTCGGGCATCATCGGCTCCATGCCCTCGCTGAATGCGCGGCCGGCGGAGCAGTTCGAGGAATGGGTGATCGAGATCAAGGAGCGGCTGGCGGCGCATGACGCGCGCCACCCGGACCGGCCCGCCGCGCCCTTCGCCATCAACCTCATCGTGCACAAATCCAACGACCGGCTCGACCACGACCTGGCGATCTGCGTGAAGAAGAAGGTGCCGCTGATCATCAGCAGCCTTGGCGCGCGGCCGGAGGTGAACCAGGCCATCCATTCCTATGGCGGCTATGTGCTGCATGACGTGATCAACCAGCGCTTCGCCCACAGCGCCATCGACAAGGGCGCGGACGGGCTGGTGCTGGTCGCGGCCGGCGCCGGCGGGCATGCCGGCGCGCTCTCGCCCTTCGGCTTCCTGCAGGAGACGCGCACCTGGTTCGGCGGGCCGATCGCTCTGTCCGGCGCCATCGCGCATGGCGCCAGCATCCTGGCGACCGAGGCGCTGGGCGCCGACTTCGCCTATATCGGCAGTGCCTTCATCGCGACCGAGGAGGCGCGCTCCCAGCCCGAGCAGCGGCAGATGATCGTCGAGTGCGGCGCCGAGGACATCGTCTACACCAACCTCATCACGGGCGTGCACGGCAATTACCTGAAGCCCTCCCTGCGCAAGGCCGGGCTCGACCCGGACAACCTGCCGAGCAGCGACCCGAGCCAGATGAGCTTCGGTACGGACCGCAGCAAGCGGCGCTGGAAGGATATCTGGGGCTCGGGCCAGGGCATCGGCACGGTGAGGGAGGTGCAGCCAGCCGCCGCGCTGATCGAGCGCTTCCGGCGCGAATACGCCGCGGCGCGCGCCCGGCTCGGCGATCGGAGCCCGCTGGTGAACCCGGCCTGGGAGAAGGTGCTGGAAGCGGTGGCCTAGGACGGATTGCGGAGTGGCGTGAACGCGCCGGAGCGACACGCCGCTCTGCACCTATGGGCCTGCAGCGGATTGGAGTTCAGACGTGAACGCAATCCGCTGTCATGAGGCCTGCACGCGGATAGGTTTGGACGCGCTGCGCCAGGGCTGATGCGCGCCGCGGGCAGAGGGCGGTGGTCGGCATGGCGTGGCGGCGGATCGGTCAGGAAGACCTCATCGCGCGGCCGGTGCGGTGCTCCGGCATATTGCCTCTGGAACTGGCGGCGCTCCTCGGCCGGGCCGAGACCGATGGCAGCCTGGCTGGCCTCGCGGCGGCGAAGGGCGAACCGGGTTGGCCACCACCGGCCCTGTTCCGCGCACCGGCACCCTGATGGACGTCATCCTGCCGGCCAACCTGCCCCTTGGCCCCCTGCACAGTGCAGCCGGCTGTCTCAGCATCCGATCGCATGAGAGACAGCTGACGGCCGGGCAATGACGCGTTGGCCTCAGCCGTACTGCGCCGCCCATGGCGGCTCCGGCGTGTCCCAACCAAGCATGGCGCTGCGCGCCTCCCGGGCGGTGTCCGCGGCGGCCATCGCCTGGGCGAAGAGTGCGAGCACATGGGTCGCCTGCCAGGTCGCGCGTTCCGCTTCGTCCGGATCCGCGGGCAGGGCGAGATGGCGTTCATAGGCGGTCCAGACTGATCCGCCGTGCCGGCGGACCTCGACGGTCTGTCGGAGCTGCGCCCCGTCGCGGCATTGCCGCTGCTCGACCTGGCCGCCGGGTATGGTGGTGACCGCGATGGCCGGGTCTGCCGATATCGCGCCCAAGGCAGTGATGCCATCACCCCACGGGCTCAGGTCCCGGGGTGTGGTGTAGCAGTTGTGGGTAAGTGGCCTGCCGAAGTGACCATCAGAGGTCGAACGTAGGCAGGCAACTTATCCACAACGGGGGCTGCCCGGGCGGGTGGCCACCGTCGATCTCCGGCTAGGGTTCGCGTTGCGAGCCAGAACCCCGAGCACGAAGACGACGATGACCGACGAGAAGATGGCGTTGCTGGAGCTGATCGAGAAGCGCGCTGATACCGACCTGGTGCGCGAGATGCTGGGCTTTGCTGCCGAGCGGCTGATGGAGGCCGAGGTGCAGG
>JAESGY010000088.1_pt1 | contig 82534 bp, 79 predicted proteins | sample 9269841 | NCBI WGS metagenome assembly JAESGY01 (sample SAMN17022865, study PRJNA683097) | algae metagenome | isolation source: Spirirestis rafaelensis WJT71-NPBG6 and co-occurring heterotrophs from... | place: USA: Pinto Wells, Joshua Tree National Park, Colorado Desert, CA | collected 2006-08-15 | reverse complement strand
CAGGCTGAAGGAGTGGCGTGCTGTTGCGACCCGCTATGAGAAGACCGCCTCATCCTTCATGGGCATACTTTGCCTCGCCGCTACTCTCGACTGGCTCAAGATCTAACAGGCCCTAGAATTTGGATATCGCAGTTCTTGCCGCATCGTCTTGCAGAACGCTTGACCAAAAGCTTTTTCCTACCCCGCGATCCCCAACAACAATTTCGCGTCTAGGATCTAACGCCCCAGCATGACTGCGCGCGGTGAATATGCTGCGTAGGTCCGGAGTAGCTGTAGCGCTATGTGCTGCAATCTGGGGTAGCGTTTTGAGTGCGTCACGAAAAGTAATATGGTCCATTTAATGTCCTCGGCGTTACGCATTAATATTGGGAGATTTCCTATCAAAGCCCCAGCTTCTTCTTCCGCTGCGCCAGCGTCCTGAGCCGCAGGGCGTTGAGCTTGATGAAGCCCGCCGCGTCCCGGTGGTCGTAGGCGACCGCGCCTTCCTCGAAGGTGACGAGGTCCTGGTCGTAGAGGCTGTAGGGGCTGGTGCGGCCGATGAGGTGGACGCCGCCCTTGTAGAGCTTCAGGCGCACCTCGCCGGTGACGTATTCCTGGCTCTTGTCGATCATCGCCTGCAGCATCTCGCGCTCGGGCGAGAACCAGAAGCCGTTGTAGATCAGCTCGGCGTATTTCGGCATCAGCTCGTCCTTCAGGTGCGCCGCGCCGCGGTCGAGCGTGATCGACTCGATGCCGCGATGGGCGAGGTGAAGGATGGTGCCGCCCGGGGTCTCGTACATGCCGCGGCTCTTCATGCCCACGAAGCGGTTCTCGACGAGATCGAGGCGGCCGATGCCGTTGAGGCGGCCGAGCTCGTTGAGCTTCGCCAGGAGATCCGCAGGCCCGAGCTTCCGGCCGTCGATGGAAACCGGGTCGCCCCGCTCGAACGCGATGGCGATCACGGTCGGCTGGTCGGGGGCGGTCTCGGGATCGTTGGTGCGGGAATAGACGTAGTCCGGCACTTCTGCCGCCGGGTCCTCCAGCACCTTGCCCTCGGAGGAGGCATGCAGGAGGTTGGCGTCCACGGAGAACGGGGCCTCGCCGCGCTTGTCCTTGGCGATGGGGATCTGGTTCTGCTCCGCAAAGGCGATGAGCGCCTCGCGGGAGCGCAGGTCCCATTCCCGCCAGGGGGCGATCACGGTCACGTCCGGCTTGAGGGCGTAGTAGCCGAGCTCGAAGCGCACCTGGTCGTTGCCCTTGCCGGTGGCCCCGTGGGCCACCGCGTCGGCGCCCACCCGCTCGGCGATCTCGATCTGCTTCTTGGCGATGAGCGGCCGGGCGATGGAGGTGCCCAGAAGATACAGGCCCTCGTACTGCGCGTTGGCGCGGAACATGGGGAACACGTAGTCGCGCACGAACTCGTCGCGCAGGTCCTCGATGAATATGTTCTCGGGCTTGATGCCCAGAAGCTCGGCCTTGCGGCGGGCGGGCTCCAGCTCCTCGCCCTGGCCGAGATCGGCCGTAAAGGTCACTACCTCGCAGCCATAGGTGGTCTGGAGCCACTTGAGGATGATGGAGGTGTCGAGGCCGCCGGAATAGGCGAGCACGACCTTGTTCACGCGCTTGTCAGCCATGGTTGAGCTTCCGAAGATAAGGGTGCTGGCGACTTAGAACGGAAGTTTTTCCGGCGCAACGGGCAAATGCGGCCCGATATGCTTCTCCCGCATCCCTCCCCGGAGCGGGGGATGCTACCAGGGCCGGGCAAAACCGTTTAGTCCTGTGGCGCGGCGACTGGCTTTTGGCGGGAGACGATCATGGCGCGGCGGCCCATCCTCGAATTCTGGTACGAATTCGCCTCCACCTATTCCTACCTCGCCGCCATGCGGATCGAGGCCATGGCGGACGAGGCCGGGGTGGCCCTCGTCTGGCGGCCCTTCCTGCTCGGGCCGATCTTCTCGGCGCAGGGGTGGTCCTCCTCGCCCTTCAACCTCTACCCCGCCAAGGGCCGCTACATGTGGCGCGACATGGAGCGGGAGGCCGCCCGGTTCGGCGTGCCGTTCCACCGCCCCGCCCCCTTCCCGCAGAACGGCCTGCTGGCCGCCCGCATCGCGCTCCTCGGGGCGGACCGGGGCTGGACCCCGGCCTTCACCCGCGCCGTCTATACGGCGGAATTCGCCGGGGGCCGCGACATCGCCGGCCCGGAGGCGCTCTCCGGCATCCTGGCGGACCTGTCCCTCGACCCGGACGCCATCCTGGCGGAGGCGCAGGCCGACGCCAACAAGGCCCGCCTGCGCCGGCTCAACGAGGAGGCCCAGGCCCGGGGCGTCTTCGGCGCGCCCACCTTCCTGGCCGAGGACGGGGAGATGTTCTGGGGCAACGACCGCCTCGAACAGGCCCTCGACTGGACCCTCGCCCAGGCGCGGCGCTCGGAGGCGCCGGTCTAGCCACGGGCCGCTCCCGGCGGCCGGCCCCGAGAGGGTAACCCTCCCGAGAAGAGCGCCCCGGGGCGCATATCCGAAGAATAATTTCGGTTTGGCAGGAATATGGGATCTTGGCCCGGCGGCAAATCCTGCGATCGGCAGGCGGCCAGCTGGGGGGCGGCAATGGTTCACGGCCCTCGAACAACGCCAGAAACCGGAGACGCTTCATGATTCCGAAGCAAGCCCCCGACGCCGAAGACGGCGATGCCCTGTCCAGACGCACCCTCCTCACGGCCCTGGGGATCGGCGCCATCGCGGCTGGGTCCGGCAGCGCCCTGGCGCAGGCTCCCGCGCCGGGCCGCGCCGCGCCCCCGAGCACGGTCACGAGCCCGCCGCGGGATTTCGGGCCCGGCGGCGCGCCCACCACCTATTTCACCGACCCGGACATCCTCAGCGTCGATCCCCTCTTCGATCAATACGCCCAGCCCAACAGCGCCATCACCCGCCTGTGGACCGGAGCCCTCTGGGCCGAGGGGCCGGCCTGGAACGCGCAGGGGCGCTATCTCGTCTGGAGCGACATCCCCAACAACCGCCAGATGCGCTGGCTGGAGGAGGACGGCCATGTGAGCGTGTTCCGCACGCCGTCCAACAACAGCAACGGCAACAGCTTCGACTTCCAGGGCCGGCAGCTCTCCTGCGAGCACCTCACCCGCCGGGTGGTGCGCTACGAGCTCGACGGCTCGATCACGGTGCTGGCGGATTCCTTCGACGGCAAGCGCCTCAACTCGCCCAACGACGTGGTGCCGCATCCGGACGGCAGCTACTGGTTCACGGATCCGCCCTACGGCGGCCAGCTCTACGAGGGCGCGCCCGATGTGGCGGGCGGGCCCAGCAACGCCAGCGGGCGGCTCAATCCGCGCCTGGGCCAGGCCGTGGGGATCGGCGGCGCCCGGCGCGAATTGCCCACGAACTGCTACCGCATCGATCCGAGCGGCCGGGTGGATCTCGTGGTGACCGAGGACCAGGTTCCCGATCCCAACGGCCTGTGCTTCTCCCCCGACTACCGCAGGCTCTACGTGGCCAGCACCGGCAAGGGGCCGGGGGAGATGCCGGGCCCGGCGGCAAGGGCGAGATCTACGTGTTCGACGTGGGCGCGGACAACCGGCTCTCGAACCGGCGCCTGTTCACCGACTGCGTGATCGACGGGGTGAAATGCGGCCCGGACGGGGTCCGCTGCGACGTGGACGGCAACCTGTGGGCCTCGAGCAATGCCGGCCGCGCGGTGGGCTACAGCGGCATCACGGTCTGGACCCCGGAGGGCAAGCTCATCGGACGCATCCGCCTGCCGGAGATCTGCGGCAATGTCAGCTTCGGCGGCCCCAAGCGCAACCGCCTGTTCATGGCCGCAAGCCAGTCGCTCTACGCGGTCTACGTGAACACCCAGGGGGCGGCTCCGGGCTGACGGGAGGCCGTTCCGGGCCAGGGGGCGCGAAACCCTTGTGATCCCGGGCCGATTACGGTAAAGGAACGCCCATCCGCCAGGACATTGACGGTTTGCACGGTCGGGCGCGCGCCTTGCGCGCTCCGGCGGCGTTCCGGCAAGGCCCTGACGGATGAAGCGTTTCCATCCGCCGACGATGCGCCGGCCCGCTCCAAGGAGCGGCATGTCTGGAACCTGGCCCTGAAGGGGCGTTCCTGGCAGCGGCGGGGGGAAACGGCCCGTTCACACGAGCCGCCGGCGTTGCCCCTTGAAGATGGGCCATTCAGGAGAACCTATGTCTGCAGCTTTGCAACAGCCGAGCCGTGAAGATTTCGCGGCCCTGCTCGAAGAATCCTTCCTCACGAACGAGATCAGCGAAGGCTCGGTCGTGAAGGGCAAGGTGGTCGCGATCGAAAAGGACGTCGCGGTCATCGATATCGGCGCCAAGACCGAGGGACGCGTCGCCCTCAAGGAATTTGCCGGTCCCAACCGCGACCAGACGGTCAAGGTCGGCGACGAGGTCGAGGTCTACGTGGAGCGCATCGAGAATGCGCTGGGCGAGGCCGTCATCTCCCGCGACAAGGCGCGCCGCGAGGAATCGTGGGTGAAGCTCGAAAAGGCCTTCGAGGCCCAGGAGCGCGTCAACGGCGTGATCTTCAACCAGGTGAAGGGCGGCTACACGGTCGACCTCGACGGCGCCGTGGCCTTCCTGCCCCGCTCCCAGGTGGACATCCGCCCCGTGCGCGACGTCACCCCGCTCATGGGCGTGTCGCAGCCGTTCCAGATCCTCAAGATGGACCGCCGCCGCGGCAACATCGTGGTGTCCCGCCGCACGGTTCTCGAAGAGAGCCGCGCCGAGCAGCGCTCCGAGCTCGTGGCCAACCTCGAAGAGGGTCAGGTTATCGACGGCGTGGTCAAGAACATCACCGAGTACGGCGCCTTCGTCGATCTCGGCGGCATCGACGGCCTGCTGCACGTCACCGACATGGCCTGGAGGCGCGTGAACCATCCGTCCGAGGTGGTCACCATCGGCCAGACGGTCAAGGTGAAGATCATCAAGATCAACCACGAGACGCACCGCATCTCGCTCGGCATCAAGCAGCTGCTCGCCGATCCGTGGGAGGGCATCGCCGCCCGCTACCCGGTCGGGGCCAAGCTTAAAGGTCGCGTCACGAACATCACCGATTACGGCGCGTTCGTGGAGCTGGAGCCGGGCATCGAAGGCCTGATCCACGTGTCCGAGATGTCCTGGACCAAGAAGAACGTCCATCCGGGCAAGATCATCTCCACCTCCCAGGAGGTCGAGGTGGTGATCCTCGAGGTCGATCAGGTGAAGCGCCGCATCTCGCTGGGCCTGAAGCAGACGCTCCAGAACCCGTGGGAGGCCTTCGCCGAGAAGCACCCGGTCGGCTCCGCCGTCGAGGGCGAGGTGAAGAACAAGACCGAGTTCGGCCTGTTCATCGGCCTCGACAACGACGTGGACGGCATGGTGCACCTCTCGGACCTGGACTGGAACCGTCCGGGCGAGCAGGTCATCGACGACTTCAAGAAGGGCGACATCGTGCGCGCCCAGGTTCTCGACGTGGACGTGGAGAAGGAGCGCATCTCGCTTGGCATCAAGCAGATGGCGGGCGATCCCTTCGCGGAAGCCGGCGAGTTCAAGAAGGGCCAGGTCGTCACCTGCGAGGTTCTCGAGGTGAAGGACGGCGGCCTGGAGGTGAAGATCGTCGATACGGACCTGACCACCTTCATCAAGCGCAACGAGCTGGCCCGCGACCGCGCCGACCAGCGCCCCGAGCGCTTCGCCGCCGGCGAGAAGGTGGACGCCCGCGTCACCCAGTTCGACCGCAAGGCCCGCCGCGTCACCCTTTCCATCAAGGCCCTCGAGGTCGCGGAGGAGAAGGAGGCCATGGCGCAGTACGGCTCGGCCGATTCGGGCGCGTCGCTCGGCGACATCCTCGGCGCGGCCCTCAAGGCCCGCACCGACAAGAAGTGACGCGCCTCCGGCGCGTCCTCCGGACCCGAGCGGCCGTAGGGCCGTAAGGGAAGGGATCCATGAACAGGAACCCGCGCGATCCCATCGCGCGGGTTTTTTGTTGGCCTGATCCCTTGCCGCCCTATCTGCCTTCGCCATAGGGTGCGGCCCCGCGCCCATCCCGAGCGACACGTTTCAAGAGACGAACCCAAGGGACCCCATGATGTCCATCGATGCCGAAGCCATCGCCGACCGCCGCCGATTGCGCCGCAAGCTCTCCTTCTGGCGCGTGGCGGGGCTGGCGGGCCTCATCGCCGCCGTGGCCGCCCTCGGCTATGCGGCGGCCGACCGCGCGGGCTATGGCGGGGTGCAGGAGCAGGTCGCCCGCATTTCCGTGGGCGGCGTGATCACCGGCAACCAGCGCCTGGCCGACCTGATGGAGCGGGTGGGCGAGGCGAAATCCGTGTCCGGGGTGGTGATCTCCATCAACAGCCCCGGGGGCACCACCACCGGCTCCGAGGAGCTCTACCGCAACATCCGCAGGCTCGCGGAGAAGAAGCCCCTCGTGGCCTTCGTGGACGGCACGGCGGCGTCTGGGGGCTACATCACCGCCATCGCGTCGGACTACATCGTGGCCCGGGAGACGGCCCTGGTCGGCTCCGTGGGCGTGCTGATCCAGTTTCCGGATCTCTCCGGCCTCCTCGGCCAGGTGGGCGTGAAGGTGGAGGAGGTGAAGTCCTCGCCCCTCAAGGCGGAGCCCAGCCCCTTCAGGCCCCCCTCGCCCGAGGGCCGCGCCGCCCTGCAGCAGGTGGTCGACGACACCTATGTCTGGTTCAAGACCCTGGTGCGCGAGCGCCGCCGCCTGAACGAAGCCGAGCTGGAAAGCGCCTCCACCGGCCAGGTGTTCAGCGGCCGCCAGAGCGTGCCCATGCGGCTCGTGGACCGGATCGGCAGCGAGCGGGACGCCATCGCCTGGCTGGAGCAGGAGAAGGGCGTGCGGAAGAACCTGCCGGTCCGCGACTGGAAGCCGCGCAGCGATTCGGATTTCTCGGTCTTCGCCATGGCGGCGATGGGCGCGGACCTGCTCGGGTTCGAGGGCGCGGCCGATACCCTGCGCCGAACGGCCGCAAATGCCCGAGCGGTTCAGCTTGACGGTCTGTTGGCGGTCTGGCAACCTTTGGAAAAATAAAGCAGCGCCAAACATATAGCCGTTTCATGATCAAATCCGAACTGGTGCTCAAAATCGCTGAGCAGAACCCGCATTTGTACCAACGCGACGTGGAGAAGATCGTGAACGCGATCCTCGACACCATCGCCGACGCGCTTGCCCGGGGGGACCGGGTCGAGCTGCGCGGCTTCGGGGCATTCTCGGTGAAGAAGCGGGATGCGCGCACGGGGCGCAACCCGCGCACGGGGGAGTCCGTTTCCATCACCGAAAAGGTCGTGCCGGTGTTCAAGACCGGCAAGGAAATGCGTCAGCGGCTCAACGCCCCGGCTCCCAAGGCGCTCAAGGCGGCGGCTGCTCAATAACCCTTGAGAGGTGCTCGTGATTCGCTTCCTGAAAGCGCTGATTCTCCTGCCGGTGGCGATCCTGGTGGTGCTCCTCGCGGTGGCCAACCGGAGCCCGGTCACCCTGTCCCTCGACCCCTTCTCGCAGGAAGCGCCGGAATTCTCCACCCAGCTGCCCCTCTTCGCGGTGATCTTCGCCGCGGTCATGCTGGGCGTCGTGATCGGCGGCGTGGCCGCCTGGCTTGCCCAGGGCAAGAACCGGCGCAGCCGCCGCCGGCTGCGCCGCGAGGCCAATACCCTGCGCCACGAGACCGAGCGCCTGCGCTCCCAGGGCCCGGCCACCACCCTGCCGGCCACCGTGCCGTCCCACACCCGCTCCCTCTGAGAGCCCATGCGCGTCATCTCCGCCGCCGAGATCGACCGGGCGCTCACCTTCCCGGCCCTCATCGACGCCCTGGCCGAGGCCTTTCGCGGCAGCATGGTCGCGCCGGTGCGCCACCACCACGAGATCGAGCGCCCGGGCGCTCCCGGCACGCTCCTGCTCATGCCCGCCTGGACCGGCCCGGCCGCCGGGGACGCCTATGCGGGGGTGAAGATCGTCTCCGTGTTTCCCGAGAACGGGGCCAGGAACCTTCCCAGCGTGCTCGGCACCTATCTGCTGATGAAGGGGGACACGGGCGAGCCCCTGGCGGCCCTGGACGGCTCGCGCCTCACGGTCTGGCGCACGGCCGCCGCCTCGGCGCTCGCCGCCCGCTCGCTCGCCCGGGAGGACGCGGGCCGCATGGCCATGGTGGGGGCGGGCGCCCTTGCGCCCTTCCTCATCCGGGCGCATCTGAGCCAGCGCCCGATCCGCGAGGTCTCCCTGTGGAACCACCGCCCCGAGAAGGCCGAAAGCCTCGCCGCCGAACTCAGGGCGCAGGGCCTGCCCGTCACCGCCGCGGCCGATCTCGAAGCGGCCGTGCGCGGGGCCGATCTCGTGTCCTGCGCCACCCTCTCCACGGCTCCCGTGGTCAGGGGCGCGTGGCTCAAGGAAGGGGCGCATCTCGATCTCGTGGGCGCGTTCAACATGAAGATGCGCGAGGCCGACGACGAGGCCCTGCGCCGGGCCGAACTCTATGTGGACACCCCCGCCGCCAGGACCGAGGGCGGCGACGTGGCGGTGGCCTTGCAGGCGGGCGCGATTGCCGAGGATCACGTGCGCGGCGGCCTGGCGGATCTGTGCCGCAACCCGCCCCCGCGACGCCCGGAGGCCGTCACGGCGTTCAAGTCCGTGGGGGCGGCCCTGGAGGACCTGGCTGCGGCGATGCTGGTGTGGCGCTCCCTCGGCAAAGCGTCGTAGACTGCTCCCATGAAGGATTGGGTCAAGATCTGCGGGCTCTCGACGCCCGAAACCCTGGAGGCCGCCCTTGGCGCGGGGGCGGACCTCGTGGGATTCGTGCGGATTCCCGGGAGCCCTCGCCATGTGGGCCTGAGCCTGGGCCGGGAGCTCTCGCGGCAGGCGAGGGGACGCACCTTGCGCGTGGTGCTCCTCATGGACGCGGAGGACGCGGCCATCGCCGACGCGGTCGAGGCCCTCAATCCCGACCTGCTGCAACTGCACGGGCGCGAGAGCCCGGAGCGGGCTGCCGCGATCCGGTCCCGTTTCGGGCGTCCGGTCATGAAGGCGCTGGGCATCGCCGAGGCCTCGGATCTGGCGGCGCTCGGATCTTACGCGGGCGGGGTCGACCACCTCCTCCTCGACGCCAAGCCGCCCCGCGTTCCAGGCGCCCTGCCCGGCGGCAACGGCCGCGCCTTCGACTGGCGGCTCCTGAACGGGCTTGACCCCGGTCTCTCCTTCATGCTGTCAGGAGGCCTCAACCCCGGCAATGTGGCCGAGGCCGTCCGGCTCACCGGGTCCAGGGCGGTGGACGTGTCGTCGGGGGTGGAGAGCGCGCCCGGGGTCAAGGACCCCGACAGGATCGAGGCCTTCGCCAAGGCAGCCCGGGCGGCATTCTCCGCCTCAGTGTAACAAGAAGGCAGGACAGGCGTGTCAGCTCAAGCTCTACCCAATTCCTTCCGCACCGGTCCCGACGAGCACGGGCGTTTCGGCAAGTTCGGCGGACGCTTCGTCGCCGAGACCCTGATGCCCAACATCCTCGAGCTGGAAAGGGCCTACAACGAGGCCAAGGCCGACCCGGCCTTCCACGCGGACCTGGCCTCCTTCGCCACCCACTACATCGGCCGCCCGAGCCCCCTCTACTACGCGGAGCGGATGACGGAGCATCTGGGCGGGGCCAAGATCTACTTCAAGCGCGAGGAGCTGAACCATACCGGCGCGCACAAGGTCAACAACGTGCTGGGCCAGATCCTTCTCGCCCGCCGCATGGGCAAGAAGCGCATCATCGCCGAGACCGGCGCGGGCCAGCACGGGGTCGCCACCGCAACCCTCTGCGCGCGCTTCGGGCTGGAATGCATCGTCTACATGGGCGCGGTGGACGTGGAGCGGCAGAAGCCCAATGTGTTCCGCATGAACATGCTGGGCGCCAAGGTGGTGCCGGTGCAGTCCGGCACCAAGACCCTCAAGGACGCCATGAACGAGGCCCTGCGCGACTGGGTCACCAACGTGGCCGACACCTTCTACTGCATCGGCACGGTGGCGGGGCCGCACCCCTATCCGGCCATGGTGCGCGATTTCCAGGCGGTGATCGGCCAAGAGACCCGCGAGCAGATGATGGCGGCCGAGGGCCGCCTGCCGGATTCGCTGGTGGCCTGCATCGGCGGCGGCTCCAACGCCATCGGGCTGTTCCATCCCTTCCTCGACGACCGCAGCGTGGAGATCTACGGGGTCGAGGCGGCGGGCCACGGGCTCGACAAGCTCCATGCCGCCTCGCTCACGGGCGGCCGCCCCGGCGTGCTGCACGGCAACCGCACCTACCTGCTCATGAACGGGGACGGGCAGATCACGGACGCCCATTCCATCTCGGCGGGCCTCGACTATCCCGGCATCGGCCCGGAGCACGCCTGGCTGCACGAGATGGGCCGGGTGACCTATCTCTCGGCCACCGACGACGAGGCCCTGGAGGCGTTCCAGCTCTGCTCCAGGCTGGAGGGCATCCTGCCGGCCCTTGAGCCCAGCCACGCGCTCGCCAAGGTGATGGAGCTCGCGCCAGGGAAGCCCAGGGACCACCTGATGGTGGTCAACATCAGCGGCCGCGGCGACAAGGACCTGTTCCAGATCGCGGAGCATCTGGGGAGCGAAATCGTCTAGGCTGTGGTGATCCATAAGGGGCCCATGAGAGCCCCCTTTTCATCCGTTCATCATCATCTCGACGAAGAGCCCGGGATCCAGGCAGAACTCGCGCAACAGCCGGAAATGCTGCGTCTGTTCAAGGGTGGTCGGCCCCAGCCCGTCTTTGGTGAGTCCCAGCAGTTTTGCGCCTGGATAGGCCATCAGGATGGGCGAGTGCGTGGCCATGATGACCTGACAAATCCCAGAATGGTCCATCCTGCGCAGCATCTTCAGAAACTCGACTTGACGCGCGGGGGACAAAGCCGACTCAGGCTCGTCGAAAATGTACAAACCTTGCTTCCGGCAGCGCTCTTCGAAAAAGCGCAGGAAGCCCTCTCCATGGGAATGTGAGAGGAAATCCGGCGGGAGCGCGCCGACATCTCTTGCTGCCTGATCGAGGTAGCGGGACACCGAGAAGAAGCTCTCGGCCCTGAAGAACCAGCCCTGTGTCACCTTCGGAAGCCAGCCTGCCCGTAAGGCTTTCGACAATTGCCCGCCCATGACCTCGACCGCCTGGGAGTGATCGACCGGTCGGTAGCCTTTCGCGCCGCCTGCCTCATCATGCCCGGCCAAGGCGGCAATACCTTCGAGAATGGTCGATTTCCCGACGCCGTTCTCACCCACGATGATCGTGATGGGGCAGTCGAACTCCATCGAGAACTCCGCGTCCCTGAAGATTGGCAGGCAGAACGGATAGGCCGAAGCATCGAGAACTCGGCTCCGATCCAACCATAAATGCTTGAGGTAAGGCGCTCTCAGCTTTGTTGTCTGGCTTGCTCTTGCCAAAAATCTGTCTCCTGGATCGACTGGAGGGCAATCGGACCGAAAGGCCCCGGCAGATAGCCTAAACAACATTACATGGGGCTTGGGTAAGTGCGATATCCCTGTCCACATCCCCGAGATCCCATGCTAAAGACCCGCCCATGACCCAGCGCATCGAAGCCCGTTTTGAACAATGCCGCCAGGAGGGCCGCGCCGCCCTCGTCACCTATGTGATGGCCGGGGACCCGGACCCGGAGACCTCGCTTGAAATCCTCAGGAGCCTGCCGGCGGCCGGGGCCGACATCGTCGAGTTCGGCCTGCCCTTCACCGACCCCATGGCCGACGGCCCGGCGATCCAGGCGGCGGGCTTGCGGGCCCTGAAGGGGGGGCAGGACCTGGCCGGGACCCTCGCCCTCATCCGCCGCTTCCGGGCAGGGGATCAGGGCACCCCCGTGATCCTCATGGGCTATTACAACCCGATCTACGTCTACGGGGTCGAGCGCTTCCTGGCGGACGCCCGCGAGGCCGACGTCGACGGGCTCATCGTGGTCGACCTGCCCCCGGAGGAGGACGAGGAGCTGTGCCTGCCGGCGCTGGGGGCGGGCCTCGCCTTCATTCGGCTAGCCACCCCGACCACCGACGATAAGCGCCTGCCGGCGGTGCTCGCGAACACGGCGGGCTTCGTCTATTACGTGTCGATCACCGGCATCACCGGGGCCGCGACCCCGGATTTCGGCAAGGTCGCCACGGCGGTGGAGCGCATCAAGCGCCACACCCCCCTGCCCGTGGTGGTGGGCTTCGGGGTGAAGAGCGGAGCCCATGCGGCGGCGGTGGCCCAAGGGGCCGACGGGGTCGTGGTCGGCTCGGCCCTGATCGAGGCGCTCAAGGGCAGCCTCGACCCCCAGGACCGCGCCACCTCGCACACGGTGGAGGCCGTCACCACATTGGTGAAGGAGTTGAGCGACGGCGTGCGCTCGGTGACGAAGCGCGCGGCGGCTTGAACATCAATCGGCGTCATGACCGGGCCTGTCCGGTCATCCGCGTCTCCCCACGCCAAGGGCGTGGATGCCCGGACCGGGTCCGGGCATGACGAGAGGGTAAAGCGATGAACTGGATTTCCGAAGTCGTCCGTCCGAAGATCAAGACGCTCTTCAAGCGCGAGACGCCGGACAATCTCTGGATCAAGTGCCCGGATACGGGGCAGGTGGTGTTCCACAAGGACGTGGAGGCCAACCAGTGGGTGATCCCCGGCTCCAACCACCACATGCGGATCTCCGCCACCCAGCGCCTCCAGCTCATGTTCGACAACGGCACCTGGCTCGACGTGCCCCTTCCCGAGGTGGCCGTCGATCCGCTCAAGTTCCGGGACAGCAAGCGCTATGTGGACCGCCTGAAGGACGCCCGCGCCCAGACCGGCCTGCAGGACGCCTTCAAGATCGGCTTCGGCCGGGTCGACGGGGTGCCGATGACGGTCGCCGTGCAGGATCTCGGCTTCATCACCGGCTCCCTCGGCACGGCGGCGGGCGAGGCCTTCATCCGGGGCGTCGAGACGGCCCTCGACAAGAAGACTCCTTACGTGGTGTTCACCGCGTCCGGCGGCGCGCGCATGCAGGAGGGCATCCTCTCCCTCATGCAGATGCCGCGCACCACGGTGGCCATCCGCCGCCTGCGGGACGCAAGGCTGCCCTACATCGTCGTGCTCACCAACCCGACCACCGGCGGCGTCACCGCTTCCTACGCCATGCTGGGCGACGTGCACCTGGCCGAGCCCGGCGCGCTCATCGGCTTCGCGGGTCCGCGGGTGATCGAGCAGACCATCCGCGAGAAGCTGCCCGACGGCTTCCAGCGCGCCGAGTACCTGAAGGACCACGGCATGGTGGACATGGTGGTGCACCGGCACGAGCTGAAGCCCACCATCGCGCGCCTGTCGCGGTTCTTCACCAAGGCGCCGGCGACCGCTCCCGAAGCGGATGCCGTTCCGGCCGCGGCCGAGTAGGCGGGACCGGGGCGATGGATTCGTCCGACGCGCTGATCGCGCGCTTTCTCGCCCTGCACCCGAAAACCATCGATCTGTCCCTCGGGCGCATCCAGCGGCTGCTGGGCCGGCTCGGGCACCCGGAGCGCCGCCTGCCGCCGGCGATCCACGTGGCGGGCACCAACGGCAAGGGCTCCACCATCGCGTTCATGCGGGCGATCCTGGAGAGCGCGGGGCTTGCGGTCCACGTCTATACCTCGCCCCATCTGGTGCGCTTCCACGAGCGCATCCGACTCGGGCAGTTCGGCGGCGGCCGCTACGTGACGGAAGAGCGGCTCGTGGAGGCCCTGCGCCGCTGCGAGGCGGTGAACGGGGGCGAGCCGATCACGGTGTTCGAGATCACCACCGCGGCGGCGCTTCTCCTCTTCGCCGAGGAACCTGCCGACGTTCTCCTGCTCGAAGTGGGGCTGGGCGGGCGGCTCGACGCCACCAACGTGATCGACAGGCCCGCCGCCGCCGTGGTGACGCCCATCGGGCACGATCACGCGGAATATCTCGGCACCACGCTCGAGGCCATCGCCCGGGAGAAGGCGGGCATCTTCAAGCGCGGCTGCCCGGCGGTGATCGCGCCCCAGGACTACCTGGCCGCCGACCGGACCCTGCGCGAGGAGGCCGAGCGCCTGGGCGCGTCGCCCCTCTTCGTGGGCCAGCAGGATTTCACCGTGCACGAGGAAGGCGGGCGGCTGGTCTACCAGGACGAGCGGGGCCTCCTGGACCTGCCGCGCCCGAGGCTCGTGGGAGCCCACCAGTTCGTCAATGCGGGCACGGCCATCGCGGCCCTGCGCGCCGCAGGCTTCGAGGCATTCGAGACCTCGGCCTTCGAGGCGGGGCTGACCCGCGCCCAATGGCCGGGCCGCCTGCAGCGCCTCGCCCGGGGCCGCCTCCCCGAGATCGCCCCGGAGGGCTGCGAGATCTGGCTCGACGGGGGCCACAATCCCGACGGCGGCCGGGTGCTCGCCGCCGCCATGGCGGACCGGGGCGACCGCAACGACGCCCCCCTGGTGCTGGTCACCGGGATGCTGGGAACCAAGGATTCGGAAGCCTTCTTCAGGAACTTCTCGGGCCTCGCCCGGGAGGTGATCGCCGTTCCCATCCCGGGCCAGATCGCGGCCCGCCCGGCGGACGAGGTGGCCGCCATCGCGGCCGGCGTGGGGCTGACCGCCTCCACCGCGCCCAGCGTGGAATCGGCGCTCGCCTCGCTCCACGACTACGTGTGGGACCACCCGCCCCGGGTGCTCATCTGCGGCTCGCTCTACCTCGCAGGCGAGGTGCTGGCGGCCAACGGAACGCTGCCCGAGTAAGGTGCCCGCGGCTGCGTCCCTAACTCCCTTGAGCAATTGCCAGTCCGCCCGTCGAGGCAGAACCTGAACGCCGCTGGAGCAGGTCCGGCCGGAAAACAGGGAGGCGTCGGCGCTGCCGGCGGGAACATTCATGCCGCAATTCGTGATCGAACGGAACATGCCTGGCATCGGCGACGCCCCTGCCGAGGCTCTGAAAGGGGCCTCCCAGACATCCTGCGGGGTGCTGCGCAATCTTGGACCCGAGATTCAGTGGGTTCACAGCTACGTCACGGACGACAAGATCTATTGCGTTTATCGCGCGCCCAACGAGGAGATCATCCGCGAGCATGCCCGGCAGGGCGGCTTTCCCGCCGACAGCGTCGCGCGGGTCCGCTCGGTCATCGATCCCACGACCGCCGAATAAGTGCGGCCGCGGTCTGTTTCGGATCCAGCCTCCGGCAACAGCGGAGCGCAGCAAAAAAGGGGCCGAAAGGCCCCTTTTCGGTTCCTCAAGCCATCAGGCGCATCAGGCCGAGGCCTGGATCCAGCGGGTGAGTTCGCCCTTGGGGGCGGCGCCCACCTTCTGGGCCACGACCTTGCCGTCCTTGAACATCATCAGGGCCGGGATGGAGCGGATGCCGAGCTGGGAGGAGATCTGCGGATTCTCGTCCACGTTGAGCTTGGCGATCTTCACGCGGCCTTCCATCTCGCTGGAAATCTCTTCCAGGGCCGGGCCGATCATGCGGCAGGGGCCGCACCACTCGGCCCAGAAATCCACCACCACGGGCTCGGAGGATTGCAGGACGTCCTGCGCGAAGCTGGCATCGGTTACCTTCACGGTCGCCATCACATCACCTTTGGGTTCGAACGCGACTCGGTCTTCAAGCCGCCTCAGGTCTGGCCAAGGTAGGAACGGCCCCGCTGGGAATCAAGCAACGGGACCGTCCCTTCACGCGGCTTTGATGAGGGTAAGAGCCGATTCGAGCTCGGGTTCCATGAGCTCGTGGATCACCGGCCCGGAGGTCCAGATCAGGAAGGTGCGCACCCGCTTGTCCGGGTAGATCTCCTGCAGGAGCGTCCGGTAGAGGGCGAGCTGCGCCACGTAAGCCTGCGGCGGCGGCTGACCGGGCCGGGGCGGCCGCGCCGTGGTCTTGAAGTCGGCCACCAGCACCTCGCGCTCCAGCACCGCCAGCCGGTCGATCTGGCCCGAGACGGGGATGTCGCCCTCGGCGGTCGCCACCTGCCCGGCGATGGGCGCTTCCGCCCGGGAGCCGGGGCCGAAGAGGGGGCTCAGGTCCGGGTGGTCGAGGACGCCCAGGGCGTTGGCGACGATGGATTGGGACAGGTCGGCGCGCAGGCGCGGGGCCCGCGCCCGCACATAGGCCCGCGCCATGGGGTCCCGGTGCTCGGGCGCAAGGGCCGGCAGGCGCTCCAGCAGGGCATGGACCAGGGTGCCCCGAAGCCGCGCCTCGGGCGCATAGGGGCCATCCCCCGGCCGGGCCATGCGATCCGCCGCGCCGAGGGCGCTGGACGGGCGGATCGGCGGCAGGGGCTCGGGCTCGGAGGGGACCGGCAGGGTGAGCCACTCGGGCACGTCGATGGGGTCGAGGGGCGCCACGTCCGACTCGGCCGCGAGCGTGCGGGCGAGCGGCGCCCCGTCGCGCCAGATCGAGACGGGGCCGTAGGGGGCCTCGTCGAGCTCCAGCCCGCCCGCCTTGGCCACCAGGCCGCGCCGGATCATCTCGCACCAGGCTTCCTGGGGCGAGTCCTTGCGGCCGGTGAGATAGGGGGCGATCACCAGCCGGTCCTTGGCGCGGGTCATGGCCACGTAGAGCAGCCGGTTGTGCTCCTCATGGCCCCGGGCGTGGAGGAGTTCGCGGGCCTCGGCCATGGCGCCGCAATCCGAGTTCCTGCCCGGCGACCAGACCGGAACCTTCCCGCCGGTTCCCGTGACGAGCTGGAGCAGCGGCGGATCGCGGCCCAGGACCTCGCAGCCGTCGATGAGGATCACGATGGGAGCCTCCAGGCCCTTGGCCCCGTGCACGGTCATCACCCGCACCTCGTTGTTCACGGAATCGAGGTCGCGCTTGATGCTGTGCGAGGCGGATTCGAACCGGTTGAGGAACACGGTGAGGGAGGGCGTCTCGGCGATCTCGGACTGGTGGGCGAAGCACAGGAAGGCGTCGATGGCGTCGGCCGCTTCGCTCCCCAGCCGCGCCACGAGCCTTGAGCGCCCGCCCCGGGGGCCCAGCAGGGTGGCGAAGAAGCCGAAGGGGCCGTTGTGGCGGGAGAGCTCGCGCCAGGCCTCCACGGCCTCCAGGCCGCGCCGGGCGGCCGCGTCGCCGTTGTCCGCATGGCGCCGGAGCGCCGCGAACAGGGATTCGTCGCCCCGGGACACCGCGATGCGGATGAGGTCGTCGTCGGTCAGCCCCACGAGGGGCGATTTCAGCGCCGTCGCCAGGGTGAGGTCGTCGTCGGGCAGAAGCGCCGCGCGCCCGGCGGCCACGAGATCGAGCACGGCGATGTGCTCGCCGATGTTGAGCCGGTCCGCGCCCGCCACCGGCACGCCCGCCTCCTTCAGCGCCCGGATCACCGCCTCGAAGGCCGCGCCGCGCTTTCTCACCAGCACGAGCACGTCGCCGGCCTTCCACAGGCGGCCCCCCTCGTCGCCCCGGGTGGTCCAGCACTTCACCGCCTGCGCGATGCGCCGCGCCACCACCACGGGCGGGGAGTGCTGCTCGGGCTCGTCCACCGGCAGAACCCAGGCCTCCGGCTCCTCCTCGTCGGCGGGGGTTTCCGTGGGCCACAATTCCACGAGGCCGGGCGCATGGGGGCGGGCGCTCTCGTGCACGGTGCCCACGGCCTTGTCCTCGAAGGACAGGCCCTTGAAATGCGCCTCCACCGCGAAGGTGGCGTCCACCGCCGACAGCACCGCCCTGGCCGAGCGGAACGACATGGTGAGCGACACGTCCTCGAAATGGAGCTTTGCGTCCTTCACCTTCTGCGACCAGCTCCGGCGCGTGGTCTCGAATTCCTGCGGGGCCGCGCCCTGGAAGCCGTAGATGGACTGCTTGGGATCGCCCACCGCAAACAGCGTGCGCACGCGGCGGGACCCGGCCCCGTGGCCCGCGGTGAAATCCTCGGTGATGCGGCGCAGGATCTCCCATTGCTCCGGGTTGGTGTCCTGCGCCTCGTCGATGAGCACGTGGTCGATGCCGCGATCGAGCTTGTAGAGCACCCAGGCCGCATCGCCCCGGTTGAGAAGCTGCAGGGTCTTGTCGATGAGATCCTGGAAGTCGAGGGCGCCGAGGCGCATCTTCGCCTGATCGACCCTGGTGTGGATCTCGGCCGCCAGGGTGAAGAGCGCCTCCGTGCGCTGCACGGCGCGGGCGGCCTTGCGCCGGTCCATGAGACGCCACAGCCGCTCCTGTTCGCGCAGGAGCTCTTCCTTGAGGCTCTCCCCCACGTCCTTCGTCAGGAAGGACAATCCCTTGCGGGGCGTTTCCTCCTTCGTGAAGAAGGTCGAGAGATAGAGCGCGAGCTTCTCCTCATGGCTGTCCGCCCGGGCCGCCGCCAGGAGGGACTCGGCGCGCTTCCGGTCGGTCCCCTTGCCGGCCAGAAGCTCCTGCGCCACCGCGGGCCAGGCGTCGGGCCCGATCCCGCCTTCGAGCATGGCGCGCTCGACGCTCTCGGGGGTCTCCGCCTGTTGCAGGCCGAGCTCCCGGCGCAGGCGCGCGGGCCCGTCGGGATCGTGCAGGAACGTCTTGCAGCGCAGCGCCGCATCGAGCGCCGAGGTGAGCGCCTCGCCCACCGCATCGACGCTGATGATGTCGAGGGCATCCTTGAGCCGCGGAAAATCGCCGCTCGCCGCATCCGCCATGGCGTTCTCGGTGGCCTGCACCAGCATCTCGTTGGTCTGGCTCTCGTCCAGCACCGCAAAGCGCGCGGGCACGTTGGCCTCGAAGGGCACGAGGTGCAGGAGCCGCTCGCAGAAGGCGTGGATGGTGTCGATCTTGAGCCCGCCCGGCGTCTCCACCGCGCGGGCGAACAGGGTGCGGGCGAGCCGCACCTGCCGGCGGGTCGGCCTCTCGCCTTCGAGCTCCGTGAGTTCCCGGATGAGGCTGTCCTCGTCCAGCGTCACCCAGCGGCCCAGGCGCTCGAAGACGCGGATCGCCATGTTGGCGGCGGCCGCCTTGGTGAAGGTGAGGCACAGGATGCGGCCGGGCAGGGAGCCCGCCAGCAGCAGGCGCACCACCCGGTCGGTCAGCACCTTGGTCTTGCCCGCCCCTGCATTGGCCGACACCCAGGCGGAGGCGCGAGGGTCGGCGGCGCGGCGCTGCGCCTGCCGGGTGTAATCGGGGATGACGAGATCGTCGCTCATTCGGCCCCCTCGCCGCCGCCTGCGCTCGCCAGCGACCATTCCTTCACCCGCGCCAGGTGGTCGTATTCCGAGAAGCGGCGCGCGTATTTCGGGAAGGGCCGCGACACGTAAGCGGATTCGCCCGCCGCGAAGAGCGCGATCATGCCCTCGAACCGGCGGCGGTGCTCTTCCACGATCTCGGCGACGGAGCGGTCCTCGCCGTGCCCCGGCTTGATCTCGCGCTCGCTGATCGGCTTGCGGCCGCCGGTGGTGTGGACGTAGAGCAGGGATGGCGTTTCCTTCGCGGCGGGCAGGTCCCGGAAGGCGCCTTTCATGAGCATCATCGCCTCGAGCGTCAGCTGCGGCGAGAAGCCCGCATAAACCTCTCTCGTGCCGGGCGGCTGGCCGGTCTTGAAGTCGATGATGGCAAAGCCGCCGTCGCGCCTGTGCTCGATGCGGTCGGCGCGGGCGCGTAAGGTGAACACGGAGCCGTCGGCGAGCGGAATCACTAGGCGGCCGGAGCGCTCCGCGTGAACCCCCAGGAGGCCGGGGCGGCGGGCCTGTTCCCACACCACGAACTCCGTGGCGAGCCGCTCGAAGCGGGGCCACCATTCGGCGTAGAGTTCGGGATAGGCCTGCGCGATGTCGAAGAACGCCTCGGCGCCGAGATCGAGCAGGATCTCCTGCGCGTGGTCCGGCAGGTCCTTCGGGTACTTTTCCGCAAAGCCGCCGAGCACGTCGTGGATGATGGTTCCGCGATTGGCCGCGCTTGGGCTCACCGCAATGGGATCGAGGGCATCGAGCCCGAGGATGTGGCGGGCGAAGATGGAATAGGGATCCCGCACCAGGGTCTCGATCTCCGTGACGCTCAAGGAGCGCGGGAACAGGGAGGGGTCGGGCCTCGGCCGCGGGCGCGGCAGCGGCGGCGCGGGCTGGGGCGTGTCGAGGCTGCGGGCGAGCCGCCGGTAGCGCTCGCCCGCCCCCACCATCCCGTCCCAGACGTCCTTTCCCGTGAAGGCCTTCAGGCGCTGCAGGAACCGCGAGGGCACCATGGGGGAGCCGTCGCGCTTCTGCGCCCGGGTGATCACCGCGTCGCGGGTGCCCAGCGCCTGCACGAAATCATGCGCGGTCTGGCCGATGCGGCGCTCCGGCGGCATCAGGCCGACTCGGGCGCGCATGGGCCGGTTGAGGAACGCATCCGTCACCGTGCGCGGCGGCCAGACGCCCTCGTCCAATCCGCCGAGCACGACCCGGTCCACGGACAGGAGCCGCGCCTCCAGCAGGCCGAGGATCTTGAGGCGGCGATGGGTGGCGCGGGGGGAGGGGCTCAGGCTGCGCTGCCGGGCGAGCGCCGTGAAGAAGGTGGGGTAATCGACGAAGCGGCCCTCGATGGGCTGGCCTTCCTCCTGGCGGATGTCCGAGCATTCGAGATCGTCGAACAGGGCCGCGAGCGCCTCGAGGGAGGATTCGCCGTCCCCCGTCTCGTCGTCCGGCAGGGCGCACAGGAGTTCGACCGCCCGGCGGTGATGCTCCACCAGCCCCATGAGGTCGAGCCTGCCCTCGCCGTGGGAGGCCGGGGTGAAGGCCTCGAAGGCGAGCCCGAGGCGTCCGAGCAATTCGTCGGCCAGATCCCAATCGGCCTCGGTGAGACGGGCGCGGGCGCGCGGGGTGCGGTGGTCCTTCCCGGTGCGGCAGCTGGCGAGCGCCGCGCGCAACCCGTCGATGCCGAGCGCGGGCGCGGGGCCGCGCAGCACGCCGATTTCGAGAACGCCGGCCGCGTGCTCCACGGTGGCGCGCGGCAGGCCGAGGCGCACCAGCGGATGGGCGAGAAGCGAGAGCAGCCGCACCGGCCGCAAGTCGTCGGCGGCGGCTTCCGCCGCCAGGCGCGCCAGGCGTCCGGCTGGGGTGTCGGGGAGGGGAATGCCGGCGGAATCCTCCACGCTCACGCCCCAGCGGGCGAGCTCCGCCGTGACCCGCGCGGCGAGCGCCCGGTCCGGCGTGATCAGCGCTGCGGTCTTATGGGGATCGACCAGGGTTTCGCGCAGCGCAATGGCGATGGCCAGGGCTTCCTCGCGCTCGTCCGCGGCCTCCACGACCGCAAGGCCCTCGCAGCCGGAGCGGCTCAGGGCCATGCGGTCCTCAGGCATCATGAGCGACCAGCGGTCCGTCGTGTCGGCCGGGCGCAGGGCCTCGGACAGGAGTCGGTTGCGGGCTCTCGCGCCGTCCGGCAACTCCCCGAGCGTCGCGATCTCCGCGCGCGGGATGTTGAGGGAACGGTCGACGAGGCGGCGCAGGGCGGCCTGCGGGTGCCCGTGCACCGGATCGGTCTCGTCGTCCCCGAGGCCGCCGATGGCGGACCAGCTCTCCTCGTCCAGGCTCCCGTCGAGGCCGGGGAGCACGATGGCGCCCCGCGGCAGGCGGGCGATCGCGGCCATGAGGTTGGCGGTCGCCGGCACGGAGCCGGTGGAGCCTGCCACGATGATGGGATGGGCCGGGCGCTCGCGGGAGAGACGCCTGGCCTCCGCGTCGAGCAGCGCATTGCGCCGCCGCGCCGGGTCGCTCGCCTGGCGCTCGCTTAAAATCTTCGGCCAGTTCTCGCTGGCGATCTGCACGAAGTCGCGGGTGATGCGGAAATACTCGGAATAGTCCACCTCCACCGCCCCTTCGAGGGCGTGCCAGTCGATGCCCTCCGTGGTGAAGGCGTCCATGAGGGTTTCGAGGTCGCCGGCGAGGTTCACCGCGTCGGCGGGAGAGGCCGGCACCATGAAGGGAACGCCGGGTCCGAGCTGCAGCAGGGCGCGGTCCACCTGCGCCGACCAGCGCTGCACCAGGCGGGTGAGGATCAGGCGGCGCTCCAGGGGCGGGATCGGGGGCTTGAGGCTCGCGGCCTCCGCCAGCGGCGTGCCCTCAAGTCCGGTGAGCTCGAATTCCGCCTCGTCGGTTTCGCCTAAGGGAACGATGCGCGGCAGGAGCTGCGCCCGCGCGCCGCCGCGCTCGGCGAGCAGCGCCACAAGGGCGCGGGCGGCGCGCCGCGTCGGCACGTAGATGGTCACGTCGGAGAGGGCGGCGGGATCGTCGCCCAGGGGGCCGACGAGGCGGCCTGCGAGCAGCGCGTCCACGAGGGCGGGCAGGAAGGCGCAGCCCGGAGGAATGGAGAAAACCCGCGGCCCTGCGGCTCGATCATGCATGGCCTTGCCGGAAAGCGGGGTTCCAAGGTTCAAGGTCGCACCTGACACGTCGCGCCCCTATCGCCTGGCGGCGGCAAGGCATTTTTCCGCCTCGGCGATGGCGTGAGGCTCCCCAACATGCAGCCATTGCCCGACCAGAGGCAAGCCGTAGAGGCGCTCGCGGGCGATGGCGCGGTCGTAGAAGGCATTGGCCGAGAAGGCTCCGTCGGGGGCGCCGGCGACGAGCTCCGGCTTCACGATGGCGACGCCCGCGTAGACGAAATCCGCCGTCTCGTCGCCGCCGCGGCGACGCAGGCGGCCGCTGGAATCCCGGTGAAAGTCGCCCTGTCCCTCGTAGCCGACACTTGTGGATAACGGCGCGACGAGCATCAGGATGTCCATGCGCTCCGCATCCCAGGCCGCCACGAGGCGCTTGAGATTCGGCTCCGCGCCTTCCACCCACATGGAATCGGAGTTGAAGGTGATGAAGGGATCGGAGCCTAAGAGCGGCAGCGCCTTCTTGACGCCGCCGCCGGTCTCCAGCAGCGCATCGCGCTCGTCCGAGACCACGATATGCGGGCGCGTGCGGGCGCCCACATGGGCTTCGATCATGCTGGCGAAGTGGTGCACGTTCACCACCACGGTCTCGATGCCCGCCTCGTCGAGCCGGTCGAGGGCGAAGTCGATCAGGGTCTCGCCTGCGACCCGCACCAGGGGCTTGGGCAGGGTCGCGGTGATCGGCAGCATGCGCTTGCCCAATCCTGCGGCGAGAACGATGGCTTTCCTGGGCGGGCGCGGGGATGGCTGGGACACGGGTTCTCAGGGCTCGGAGGGGGGCGTGGCGTCCGCGGGCGCAATGAGCCGCGGCAGATAGGATTCGTACCAGGCCTTGAGCTTCCCCAGAGCCGGATGGGCGAGGTTGCGGGTGAGGTAGGATTCCACCCGCGGCAGGTGCTTGAGGTAATGCGGCTTGCCATCGCGCCGGTCGAGGCGGGCGAAGATGCCGAGGATCTTGGTGGCGCGCTGCGCGCCCATGATGGCATAGGCCCGGGCGAAGCCCGACACGTCGAAGGCGGGGTCCGCCGCCCGGCGCTCGCGGGCGTAGAGGCCGATGAGCCGCAATTCGAGGTCCGGCGGCACGGTCACCCGCGCATCCTGCAGGAGCGACGCCACGTCGTAGGCGGGCGGGCCCAGCACCGCGTCCTGGAAATCGATGATCCCCACGCGGGCGATCCCCTCCCGCTGCGGCATCCAGATCAGGTTGGGCGAATGGTAGTCGCGCAGGGTCCAGGTGATCGGGCCCGAGAGGATGTCGCCAAGGGCCTCGGTCCACAGGTTGACGAACTCGGCCCGGGCCGAGCCCGACAGGGGGTTGCCGATGATGTGCGGCACGTACCAGTCGGCGAGAAGCTCCACCTCGATCAGGAGCGCTTCGAGGTCGTAGGGCGGGATCACGTGGTCGTAGCCCTCCGCCGCGATCAGCACCTGCGGCAGGTTCGCGCCGTGAAGCCGCACGAGCAGCCGCGTCGCCTCGGCGTAGCGCTCCGGGATCGGCCCCCCCGCATCGGCCACGGGCTCGGACCCGAGATCCTCCACGAGGAGAAGGCCCGCCTCCAGGTCCTCGCCATGGATCTGCGGCGCGCTGAAGCCCAGGGCGCGCAAGCCCTTGTCCATGGCCGCGAAGGCGTGAACCGTCTCGGCGAGCTTCGCCACGGTGGTGTAGGGCTTGCCCCGCCGCACGGGAGGGCCGGCCGGGCGCGGGGGCGAAATCATCAGGAGAACGGTCTCGCCGTTGGGCTTCACCAGGCGCTCGTAGGAGCGGATCACCGAGGCGTCGCCGGGCATCGGCATCCGGGCGGCGTCCGCCCAGCCGCACCGCTCCACGAGGCCCCGGAAGGCCTTGAGCCGCAGGAGCCGGGGCCCGAAGCCGCCGGTTCCCGTGAGAACCGCCACGCGGCCCTCGCCCCCGCCGCCGGGGGCGAAATCCAGGGTGACGTCGAGGCGCTCCTCCGCCAGGGCGTCGTCGGCCCGCTCCGGCCACTCCACCAGGGCGATGGCGTTCTCCGTCATCTCGTCCCAGCCCAGCTCCACCAGCTCGCCTCCGCCGGAGAGCCGGTAGAAATCCGCGTGCACGATGGGGCAGCGCGGGCTGTCATAGACCTGCATCAGGGTGAAGGTGGGGCTCGGCACCTCGAGAGCGGGGTCGCCCGCCAGGATCCGCACGAGGGCGCGGGCCAGGGTCGTCTTGCCCGCCCCGAGACCGCCCGACAGGGTGAGGAGGTCGCGGGGTTTCAGCTCCTCGGCCAGGATGCGGGCGAAATCCTCCGTCGACGCATGATCGGGGAGCGTCACGATCCAGGCGGACTGCGATACGGCATGCTCGGGCATGAGGGCCAATCCATTCACCATCGCTTGATCCTATTCGGCTGCGATCGAGGTTAGCGCAGACGACCCGGATCGGCCATCCGAGGGCGATTCCTGGCGCTCATTGGGGAAGATGCAGGTGACCGTGGTGCCCAATCCCGGCGCGGAGGCCAGTTCGATGCGCCCGCCGTGGAGCTCCACGAAGGAGCGCACGATGGACAACCCTAAGCCCACGCCGCGATGGCGCGTGCCCACGGTGTGGCTCTCGAAGCGCTCGAAGATGCGGGCCTTGATCTCCGGCGGAATGCCGCGTCCCTGGTCCTTCACGGCGAAGATCACCTCGCCGCTCCTCTTGCGGGCCGACACCTGGATCGTCTGTCCCGGGGAGGAGAACCCGACCGCGTTGGAGAGCAGGTTGAACAGGATCTGCCGCACGCGCTTGCCGTCGGCGATGAAGGTGCCGATGTCCTCCGGCGCGTCGATGGCGACGGTGAGCGAGGATTCCGCGAGCCGGTCCTCCAGCCCGCGCATGGCCGCCTCGATGGTGGAGCGGATGTCGACGATCTCCGGCGTCAGCTCCAGGGAGCCCGTGTCGATGGAGGCGAGGTCGAGAATGTCGTTGAGCATCGCCAGCAGCGCCTTGGACGAGCGCTCGATATGGTCCGTGTAGTCGCGCTGGCGCGGGTTGAGGGGCCCGGCGGTCTCCGTGCCGAGAAGATGGGTGAAGCCGATGATGTTGGTGAGCGGCGAGCGCAGCTCGTAGGAGACATGGTGCACGAATTCGTCGCGCAGGCGCGAGGCGCGCTCCAGGGCCTCGTTGCGCTCGGTGAGCGCGCGCTCCACGTTCACGCTGGCGGTCACGTCGGTGAAGCTCAGGAGCGTCGCGCCGTCCGGCAGGGGCTGGGCGGTGCAGTCCAGGGCCGAGCCGTCGCGCCGCTCGATGCGGCAGGAGAGACTTGTTCGCATGTCGGCAAGGCCCGCCACCGCGCCGCGGATGTCGATCCAGGCGTCCTCCTGCGGCGCCAGCAGGCGGCAGGTCTTGATGATGGCGTCGATATGCGGGTGCTGGGCCGGGGCTTCCGGGGCGAGGTTCCACATCTCGGCGAAGGCGCGGTTGTGCAGCTTGAGGCGCCCGTCCGAGCCGAACACGGCCACGCCCTCCTTGAGGGTATCGAGGGTCTCGCTCTGAACCCGCGTGAGCGAATTGACCTGGGAGGCGAGCTCGATGCGCTCGCTCACGTCGTCGAAGAGGTAGGTCACGCCCCCTCTGGGGTTGGGGTTGGTCACCACGCGCAGGGTGCGGCGGTCGGGCAGGTGCCACCAGATCTCCTGCTGCTCCACGGAGCGGTAGCCGGCGAGGAACTCGGCCTTCCAGGCGCGGAAATCCGCCTGCTCCGGGAGCTTGCGCGCCGTGCGGAGCCGGTCGAGCACCTCGCCGTCCGTGGGGCGGGAGGCGAGGAAGGCCGGGTCGAGGCCCCAGAGCTGCTGATAGGCGGCGTTGCTGAAGATGAGGCGCTGGGAGCCGTCGAAGATCGCCACCGCGGTGGGCAGCTGGTCGAGGGTGCGCACATGGGCGTCCATCTGCCGCTGGAGGTCCGTGCGCACCGCTTCGAGCTCGGATACGTCCACGGCGATGCCCGCGCTGCCGCCGGCGGTAGGACGCTCGATCACGTCGAGCACCGCGCGCTGCCCGGCCACCACCGCCGTGACCCGGGCGCTGTAGGTCGCCCCCGTCCGGCGCTGGCGGCCGGCCTCGGCGCGGGTCGGCTGCCCGAGAAGTTCGAGGGAGCGGGCGATGGCGTCGTCGAGGTCGGACGCCTCCACGGCCCGCAGATAGGCCCGGTTCGCCCAGATGAGGGTCTCGTCCGCATCGCGGATCCACAGGGGATAGGCGACCGCGTCGAGGAGGGTGGTCATGGCGCGCAGATCGGTGCGGGCCTCGGCGAGATCCGACTGGGCCGACAGCAGGCTCGCCCGGTCGCCGGTCACGTCGCGCAGCCGCAGGATCGCCCGCCCGCCGACGGTGCGGCCCTCCACGTCGATGAACCGGTTGCCGGTGGCCCTGACGATCTGGCGGAACGACTCGCCCCGCTGCTTCAGCTGCTCCAGGGCCGCTTCCACGGCGGCGGCGTCCACCGGCAGGAGCCAGGCGCCGAAGGCGAGCGCCCGCTGGGCCGGCGCGCCCTCGCCCACGATGGAGGGATCGCCCTGGAAGCGCGGCTCGCCCTCGCGGCCGTGCCAGCTCACCAGGAGCTGGCGCTCCGCGCCCATGAGAAGGGCCGCCAGATCGTCCGCGCCCTGGAGGGCGGCGAGCTCCCGCCGCAAGCCCCGCTCGATGCCGGCGGAGCGCCGCTGCTCGCGCAGGAGCATCACGGCGGTGGTGGTGGAGAAGGCCACGAGGCCCATGAAGAGGCCGAACGAGGCGGCGTTGTGAAGATTGAACTCGCGCAGGAAATCCAGGACGCCCGCGGCCCCTCCGGCCAGGGACAGGGGGAACTCGGCCGCCAGGGCGGGCCAGGAGGCGCCCGTGAGAAAGGAGGTTCCGGTCAGGAAGGCGAGCGAAAGGGGCGCCCGGGCCAGGGGCATCCGGGCAGCGCCGGCAGGATCGCCTGCCTTGCCGCCATCGCCGTCCCGACGCTCCCGAAGCCCGGCCATGCCGTGGGGTTCCTTCCTCAAGCCAGAGAAGCCCGATGGCGGGCCAGAAGCCCGGTGGCGGGCCAAGTGCTTCCATCCCCGGCGACGCCTTTTCGACGCCACAAGGGTGATTCCGCCTACGCATGAACGGAACTGCCGGCCCGGTTCCAGGAACCGCAGCACAGCCGGTAGAATCGCGTCCACTCTAGACCACGCGCGACTCCACCAGAAAGAGGGTTAAGGCCGGCTTAATCTTCCTTTGGAGAACCTGTGTGCAAATCGTCGGAGCTATTGCATTCGCACCACACCCATGCCGCGCCTCATGGAATGATTCGCGCGGGCTCTCCTCCCATGAAAAAGCCCGGCGGAGCCGGGCTTTCGCAACGTTCAGGCCCTGAGGGGCGCATCAGTAGCGGTAGTGGTCCGGCTTGAAGGGGCCGGTCTCCCGGACGCCGATATAGGCGGCCTGGTCGGGGCGCAGCTTGGTGAGCTTCACGCCGATCTTCTCCAGGTGCAGGGAGGCCACCTTCTCGTCCAGGTGCTTGGGCAGGGTGTAGACCTTGCGCTCGTACTTGCCCTGGTTGTTCCAGAGCTCGATCTGCGCCAGGGTCTGGTTGGTGAACGAGGCCGACATCACGAAGGACGGATGTCCCATGGCGTTGCCCAGGTTCACGAGGCGGCCTTCCGACAGCAGGATGATGCGGTGGCCGTCCGGGAAGGCGATCTCGTCCACCTGCGGCTTGATGTTGGTCCACTTGAGGTTCTTGAGGCCCGCCACCTGGATCTCGTTGTCGAAGTGGCCGATGTTGCAGACGATGGCCCGGTCCTTCATGGCCCGCATGTGGTCGAGGGTGATCACGTCCTTGTTGCCGGTGGCGGTGACGAAGATGTCGGCGCGGGGAGCCGCGTCCTCCATGGTGGTGACCTCGTAGCCTTCCATGGCGGCCTGAAGGGCGCAGATCGGATCGACCTCCGACACCAGCACCCGGCAGCCGGCCTGACGGAGCGAGGCGGCGGAGCCCTTGCCCACGTCGCCGAAGCCCGCCACCATGGCGACCTTGCCGGCCATCATCACGTCCGTGCCGCGGCGGATGCCGTCCACCAGGGACTCGCGGCAGCCGTAGAGGTTGTCGAACTTGGACTTGGTGACCGAGTCGTTGACGTTGATCGCCGGGAACAGGAGCTTGCCCTCCTTCTCCATGATGTAGAGGCGGTGCACGCCGGTGGTGGTCTCCTCCGAGACGCCCTTGATCGACCGGGCGAGCTCGGCGAACCAGCCCTTCGGCTTCTCCGACAGGAGCCGCTGGATGAGGGCGAAGAACACCTCCTCCTCCTCCGAGCCCGGCTTGTCCAGGAAGGCTGCGTCGCCCTGCTCGGCGCGCAGGCCGAGATGGACCAGCATGGTGGCGTCGCCGCCGTCGTCCAGGATCATGTTGGGCGTTCCGCCCCCGTGCCAGTCGAACAGCCGGGCGGTGTAGTCCCAGTACTCCTTCAGGCTCTCGCCCTTGTAGGCGAAGACCGGGATGCCGGCGGCCGCAATGGCCGCGGCGGCGTGGTCCTGGGTGGAATAGATGTTGCAGGAGACCCAGCGGATGTCGGCGCCCAGCGCCTGCAGGGTTTCGATGAGCACCGCCGTCTGGATGGTCATGTGGAGCGAGCCGGCGATGCGGGCGCCCTTCAGGGGCTGCCGGGGGCCGTATTCCTCGCGCACGGCCATGAGGCCCGGCATCTCGGTCTCGGCGATCGAGATCTCCTTGCGGCCGAAATCGGCAAGGCCGATGTCCTTTACGATGTAATCCTGCGCCATGATGGCCTCTCCGTGCACCCGTTTGGTGGAATTGGCGCCGTGTCTACCAGAGAGCCGGCAGGGAGGCAATCAAGATATAAAGATGTCTTTATATGTTTCCGCGGTCACTCGCCCTCGCCGAACCGGTTGGCGAGAAGATCGCCGATGGCCTGCAGGCAGGGGGTGGCGTCCTGGCCCCTGGCCGTGACCGTGATGGTGGTGCCCTGGGCCGCCCCCAGGGTCAGGAGGCCCATGATGGAGCGCCCGCCCACGGTCTCGCCGCAGCGGGTCACGGTGACCTCGGCGTTGAAGCGCTCGACGGTCTGGACGAATTTGGCGGAGGCGCGGGCGTGCAGGCCCCGGCGGTTGACGATGGGAAGCTCCCGGACCTCCGCCCCTTCGGGCACGGGGGCAGGGGGACAATCCTCGTCGAAGGACGGGTCCATCACCGTCATTTCCCCGACAGGACGCGGGATGCGATGTTGATGTATTTGCGTCCGGCCTCCTGCGCATGGGAGACTGCGTCGGACAGGGGCTCCTCGTCCCTGACGGAAGCCAGCTTGATGAGCATGGGCAGGTTGATGCCCGCCACCACCTCGACGGAGCCGCCGTTCATGCAGGACAGGGCCAGGTTCGAGGGAGTGCCCCCGAACATGTCGGTCAGAACCACCACCCCCTGGCCTGTGTTGACCCGGCACACGGCGGCCATGATGTCCTTGCGCCGCGTCTCCATGTCATCCTCAGGCCCGATCGTGATCGTTTCGAGTTGCTCTTGGGGTCCCACCACATGCTCGAGCGCGGCCTTGAACTCGGTCGCGAGCTGCCCGTGGGTGACGAGCACCATTCCTATCATGATATTACAGGTCCGAACGCTCCAGGAGCTGAGCCGCTATTTTGTGCACCGCGAAGGCAAGCGCAAGGGCATCGCGACGAAAACTTCATCACAGTGTCACGACCGTGTCGCAAACACACCACTCAGCCGTCCCAGGGCGATGTCCGCCGACACTGCCCCAGCCCGCATCCGCAGGCGAGGCACCATGACGCCGCACAGAATAATGTTGCGGTCCTGGTCCTCGGGATAGCGGGGAGGGTCGCCGCAGAGGTCGATCACGAGGCGGATGACGGCGGCGGGCTCGAAGGGCTGCCGCACGATCCCCAGGCCATGGATCTCCAAATGGCCCGCCAGGGGCTCCACCGGACCGGCCACCAGGCGGCCGTGCCGGTTCTCCAGGCGGGTGCGGTCGTCGCTGACCAGCCGGGCGAAGCGGCCCGCCTGAGCGGCGCGGAAGACCACCTCCCGCGCCAGGGTCGACTTGCCCGTGCCCGACGCGCCCCGGATCAGGAGCCCGGCCTCGCCCACGATCACGCAGCCGGCATGAACGGTCTCGGCAGGGGTCCCGGGAGGGGTCTCGGGGTCGCTCAAGGCCCGCGCTTCCGCTGATCCCGCCGGCCCTGGTCCCTCCCGCCCTTCGGGCCCTCCGCCGCGGCGAGGCGGATGATGAAGCGGGCTCCGAGCCGTTTCGGCTCGCCGTCCTCGTCGGGAGGGCCGAGGCGGTTCTCCGCCCGGATGGTGCCGCGATGGGCCTCGATGATCTGGCGGGAGATGGAGAGGCCGAGGCCCGAGTTCTGGCCGAAGCCCTGCTCGGGGCGGTCCGTGTAGAAGCGCTCGAAGATCCGGTCGAGGGCGTCGGGCTCGATGCCGGGGCCGCTGTCCTCCACCAGGATCTCCACCTCGGCCTTGCGCCGCCGGAGGGTGACCCTCACCGGCTGGTCCGGGGGCGAGAAGGAGCGGGCGTTGTCGATCAGGTTGTTGAAGACCTGGCCGAGGCGGCTGTCGTGGCCCAGGACCAGGAAGGCGTCCCGGCCCCTGGCGTGCTTCTCCAGGCTGAGCGTGATCGGCGGGTCGTTGTCCTGGCGGCGCTCGTTGGCCACGGACACCACCGCGTCGAGGAGGCGGGCCATGTCCACCGGCTCCGCGTCGGCCCGGGCCAGCTCCGCATCGAGGCGCGAGGCGTCCGAGATGTCGCTGATCAGCCGGTCGAGGCGTTTCACGTCGTGCTGGATGATCGACATGAGCCGCTTCTGCGAATCCTCGCTGCGGGCGAGCGGCAGGGTCTCCACGGCGCTGCGCAGGGAGGTGAGCGGGTTCTTCAGCTCGTGCGCCACGTCCGCCGCGAAGCTCTCGATGGCGTCGATGCGGTTGTAGAGGGCCCGGGTCATGTCCCTGAGGGCCCCGGACAGGTGGCCGATCTCGTCCGAGCGGGAGGTGAAGTCCGGGATCTCCTGGCGGGACTTGGTGCCCCAGCGCACCCGCTCCGCCGCTTCCGCGAGACGCCGGACCGGGCCCGCGATGGCCCCGGCGAGCAGCAGGGACAGGACGATCATCACGAAGGCCGCCACCAGGAAGACCTGGAGCAGGGCGAAGCGCTCGGACGCGATGATGGCGTCGATGTCGCCCTCTTGGGTGGAGAGCAGGAGAACGCCCTGCACCGCCCTGAAGCGCTGAACCGGCACCGCCACGGACACGATGGTCTCGCCGCGGGTGTTGACCCGCACCACGCTCGCCTGCTGGCCCGAGAAGGCCTGCTGCACCTCGGGCAGGGACCTGCCGTTGGCCGGGCCGGGCTCGTCGAGAACCGGACGCTTGGTGCGCCGGAACATCTTGCGCACGCTGTTCCAGGTGCGCTCGATCACGCTCGTGGTGTCCTCCACATTGGCCACGGGGGGCAGGTCGAGGCGCAGGATGTCGCCGCGGGAATAGAAGCTGCGGGAATCGAGGAGCAGCGCCCCCTCGCGATCGAAGATGCGGGCCCGGGTCTTGGTGGGCGTCACCAGCCGCCGCAGCAGGGGGGCGATCCGCTCGGGGCTGATGGAGAATTCCAGGGACGAGAGATTCTCGTCGTTGAAGCGCTCCGTCTCGCCCGCCTGCATCTGCAGGAGCTTGTCCGGATCGATGGCGATGTTGTTGGTCTCCACCGTGGCGGAGCTGGCGATGGCGCCGGCGATGATCTCGCCCTGGATCAGCAGGCTCTGCACCCGCGCCTCGATGAGGCCCTCGCGGAACTGGTTGAGGTAGAGGAAGCCGACGAGAAGCGTCACCAGTCCGGCGAGGTTGAGCACGACGATGCGCCGCGTCAGGCTCGACGAGGCGCGCTGCGTCAGCATGCGGCCGAACAGCTTCAACCGGGCAAGGATGCCGCCGGGGGCCGGCGGATCGTCGACCGCCGCCTCGGCGTGGATGGGATCAGCCTTCATGCCATTCATCGGGGCGCGATCCGCACGGCCGGATCACGCCTCTCTTTCCCGCTGTTGCGCGCCTGACGCAGGCCCGAACCATGCAGAGGCCTGAATCAGGCGGACCCGAACCGATGGCCGGCCTTGCCAAGCAGGGCTTGTCAGGGACGCCTGTCAGGGCGTCAGGCTTCCTTGAAGCGATAGCCGACGCCGTAAAGGGTCTCGATCATTTCGAAGCTCTGGTCAACCGCCTTGAACTTCTTGCGCAGGCGCTTGATGTGGCTGTCGATGGTGCGGTCGTCCACATAGACCTGATCGTCATAGGCCGCATCCATGAGGGCGTTGCGGCTTTTCACCACCCCGGGACGGGTGGCGAGCGCCTGCAGGATCAGGAATTCGGTGACGGTGAGCGTCACCCCCTCGCCCTTCCAGGTGCAGGCATGGCGCTCCGGGTCCATCTTGAGCTGGCCGCGCTCCAGGGCCTTCGGGTCGGCCTCCCGGGGAACGGTCTGGTCCTTGGGGGCGAAGCGGCGCAGGACCGCCTTGACCCGCTCCACGAGAAGGCGCTGGGAGAAGGGTTTGCGGATGAAGTCGTCCGCGCCCATCTTGAGGCCGAACAATTCGTCGATCTCTTCGTCCTTCGAGGTGAGGAAGATCACCGGGAGGTCGGATTTCTGGCGCAGGCGGCGCAGGAGCTCCATTCCGTCCATGCGCGGCATCTTGATGTCGAAGATGGCAAGATCCGGCGGCGCGTGCTTCAGGCCGTCCAGGGCGGAGGCCCCGTCCGTATAGGTCTGAATGCGGTACCCTTCCGCCTCGAGGGCGATGGAGACGGAGGTCAGGATATTGCGATCGTCATCGACAAGGGCGATCGTTGGCATGAACTCTTCCTTGGCTGAACACAAACAGGGTCGGCTTGCAGGGTCGGCTTGCAGGCTCGGCTTGGCCGGCCCGCCTGACAACGCGGCAGGCCCGAAAACGTGCCCGACTGCGCCTTTCTCGTGGCATAATTATGATTGCGCCCCTTGAGCGCCAGGGTGGCCTGGAGGCGGCGAGCCTATCATGAGCCTCAAGTGTGGTGTCTAGATTCCGTGGCTTCAACCGGAGATGAACGATCATGGACGAACCCCGGCAGCCCGATCCCGGCTTCGATGCGGCAGGCCTCGCCAAGCATCTCCTGCGCACGATCCGCTCCGGGGCGCTGGCCACCCTCGGCCCGGACGGGGTTCCCTTCGCCACCCTGGTGACGGTGGCGACCGATCCCGACGGGTCGCCCCTGCTCCTCACCTCCCGCCTGTCGGGCCATACGGCCAACATGGAGCGGGAGCCCCGGGTCTCGATCCTTCTCGCCCAGACCGGCAAGGGCGACCCCCTGGCCCATCCCCGGCTCACGGTGACGGGCCGGGCCGAGCGGACGGGGGAGCCCCGCGTCCGCGCCCGCTTCCTCGCCCGGCACCCCAAGGCGGAGCTTTACGCGGATTTCGCCGATTTCTCCTTCTGGCGCGTGGAGATCGCGGGCGGCCACCTCAACGGGGGCTTCGCCCGCGCCGCAAGCCTCTCGGCCGCCGACCTTCGCACCGATCTCCTTGGGGCCGAGGCCCTGGTAGCGGCGGAGGCGGGCGCCCTGGCGCATATGAACGAGGATCACCGGGAGGCCCTGGAGCTCTATGCGACGGGGCTGGCCGGAGCAGACCCCGGAGCCTGGCGGACCACGGGCCTCGACCCGGAGGGCATCGACCTTATGCTGGGCGACCGGACGGCCCGGGTGGCCTTTCCCCAGCGTGTCAATCATCCGAAAGAACTGCGCCTGATCCTTAAAGACCTCGCGGACCGGGCCCGTAATGATCTAGCATCATGACCATGGAACGGGACGGAACGGCGCCGCTTGATGCCGATGTTGGCGGGCCTCGGGAACGCTCTATATGCGACGGCGGGGCGCAGGCTTTCGGCCTGTGCCGCGCCAATTCAACCATGTGACGGCCCTCGGGCGGGGCGCATCAGGCCGCTCGAAGGCTGGCGATCAGGAGAAGTCTTCCGTGGATAATGTCGGCGTCTTCAACAGCGCCATGGGCGCTGAGACCTTCGGGTTCCGCAACTTGAAGCGGGTTTATTGGAATCTCGAGGCGCCCGCGCTCTACGAGCAGTCCCTGACCCGGGGCGAGACCAGGCTCGTCCGGGGCGGCGCGCTCCTGGCCGAAACCGGCGTGCATACGGGACGCTCCCCCAAGGACAAGTTCGTGGTGCGCGACCAGGATACCGAAGGCACGGTCTGGTGGGACAACAACGGCGCCATCACCCCCGGCAACTTCGACGCCCTGCTGCAGGACTTCCTGGCCCATGCGGAGGGCAGGGAGCTGTTCGCGCAGGATCTCCATGGCGGCGCCGACCCGGCCTACCGGGTCAGGGCCCGGGTCTTCACCGAGTTCGCCTGGCATTCCCTGTTCATCCGCAACCTGCTGATCCGCCCGGAGCCGGGCGAGCTGAGGCATTACGTGCCGGACCTGACCATCATCGACCTGCCGTCCTTCAAGGCGGACCCGGCCCGCCACGGCGGCCGCTCGGAGACGATCATCGCCTGCGACTTCACCCGCAAGATCGTGCTCATCGGCGGCACGTCCTACGCGGGCGAGATGAAGAAGTCCGTGTTCACCTATCTCAACTACGCCCTGCCGCCGCAGAACGTCATGCCCATGCACTGCTCCGCCAATGTGGGCGGCCGGGGCGACGTGGCGGTGTTCTTCGGCCTGTCCGGCACCGGCAAGACCACCCTCTCGGCCGACCCGAACCGCACCCTTCTGGGGGACGACGAGCATGGCTGGAGCCCCACCAGCGTGTTCAACTTCGAGGGCGGCTGCTACGCCAAGACCATCCGCCTCTCCCGCGAGGCGGAGCCCGAGATCTTCGCCACCACCGAGCGCTTCGGCACGGTGCTGGAGAACGTGATCGTCGATCCGATCACCCGCATCCCGGATTTCGACGACGCCTCGCGCACGGAGAACACCCGCTGCGCCTATCCCCTCGACTTCATCCCCAACGCGAGCCCCACCGGCCGCGCGGGCATCCCGAAGAACATCGTGATGCTCACCTGCGACGCCTTCGGGGTGCTGCCCCCCATCGCGAAGCTGACGCCCGCAGAGGCCATGTACCACTTCCTGTCCGGCTACACCGCGAAGGTGGCGGGCACGGAAAAAGGCGTGAGGGACCCCGAGGCCACCTTCTCCACCTGCTTCGGCGCGCCCTTCATGCCGCGGCACCCCTCCGTCTACGGCAACCTGCTGCGCGACCTCATCGCCAAGCACTCGGTGGATTGCTGGCTCGTCAACACGGGCTGGACCGGCGGCAAGTACGGGGTGGGCCGGCGCATGCCGATCCGGGTCACCCGCCGCCTGCTCACCGCAGCCCTCGACGGGTCCCTGTCCCGGGCCGATTTCCGCCGCGACCCCTATTTCGGCTTCGCGGTGCCCACCTCCGTGCCGGGGGTCGAGCCGCATATCCTGTATCCGGTCAAGACCTGGGCCGACAAGGCGGAGTTCGCCCAGACCGCCAAGCGCCTCGTGGACATGTTCAACGAGAACTTCAAGCGCTTCGAGAGCCATGTGGATCCGGACGTGCGCGCCGCCGCGCCGCACATGTCGATTGCGGCCTGAGGGCCCGATGCCAACGCCAGCCAACGGCGGATTCCGGTCTGCCGTTTCGCCTTGAGGTTTTCACAGGATGGATGTTCTCGTCATCGGGGCCGGGGTTGTCGGCCTTGCCATCGCCCGGGCGATGGCGCAGCGCGGCCATGGGGTGATCGTGGCCGAGGCCACCGCCGGCATCGGCAACGGGGTCTCGTCCCGCAACAGCGAGGTGATCCACGGCGGGATGTATTACCCGTCCGGCTCCCTGCGCGCCCGCCACTGCATCGCCGGGCGGCGGATGCTCTACGCCTTCTGCGCGAGCCACGGGGTGCCCCATGCCCGCTGCGGCAAGCTGATCGTGGCGACCAACGCCCTCGAGCAGTCCAAGATCGAGGGGATCTACGAGCAGGGCATCGCCAACGGGGTGGAGGGCCTGTCCTTCCTGACCGCCGAGGAGGCGACGGCGCTGGAGCCGAACCTCTCCTGCACCGGCGCCCTGCTGTCCGCCGAGACCGGCATCATCGACAGCCACGCCCTCATGCTGGCGCTCCAGGGGGATCTGGAGGCGGCAGGCGGCATGATCGCCTTCCGCGCCCCGGTGGAGCGGATCGCCAGGGTCGAGGCGGGGTGGAACGTCCATGTGGGCGGCCTCGATCCCACGGACCTGACCGTCGATGCGGTGGTCAACGCGGCGGGCCTCGGGGCGCAGGAGATTGCCCGCGCCACCGAGCTTTACCCGAAGGAGCGCGTGCCGCCCCTGGTGCTCGCCAAGGGCAATTATTTCGGCTGCCTGGGCCGGCCCGCCTTCTCGCGCCTGATCTACCCGGCGCCCGTGGACGGGGGGCTCGGCACCCACGTGACCCTGGATCTGGCCGGGCGCATGCGCTTCGGGCCCGACGTGGAATGGATCGACCGGGAGGCTTACGAGGTCGACCCGCACCGGGCCGAGAGCTTTTATGCCTCCATCCGCCGCTACTGGCCGGGGCTGCCGGACGGGGCGCTGGTGCCGGACTATGCGGGCATCCGGCCCAAGCTCACGGGACCGGGCGAGAAGGCGGCGGATTTCATGATCGACGGCCCGGCGGAGCACGGCCTCGCCGGCCTCGTCCACCTCTTCGGCATCGAAAGCCCGGGCCTGACCTCGAGCCTGTCCATCGCGGAGGACGTGGCGGAGAGGCTGAGCCTCTAGAACGATGCAGAGAGGTTCAGCGCGAGGAATGCAGCTCGGCCGTGTTCCTGTAAGGCGTCAGGGGGATCACGAATTGCGGGATCAGCCCGCCTGAGGGTCAGACGAAGTCCGGCATCATCAGGCTGCCGGCCTCAAGCCGTTTCTCCCCTGCGGGATCGCTTCAGATCAGACCCTCGCCCTGCAGGAAGGGGTTGGTGCGCCGTTCCTGGCCGATGGTGCCGGTGGGGCCGTGGCCGCAGATGAAGGCGACGTCGTCGCCGAGCGGCAGAAGCTTTTCCCTGATCGAGCGGAGGAGGGCCTTGCCGTCGCCGCCCGGAAGATCCGTCCGTCCCACCGAGCCCTGGAACAGCACGTCGCCCACGATGGCGAAGCGCTGCTCGGGCGAGACCAGGACGACGCTGCCGGGGGAATGGCCGGGGCAGTGCAGGACCTGGAGGCTGAGAGCGCCGACGCTCACCGTGTCGCCCTCGTCGAGCCAGCGGTCCGGCGCGACCGCCCGGGCCGGGATGCCGTAAGCGCGGCCGGCCTCCTCGAGACGGTCGAGCAGGAAGCGGTCCGCCTCGTGCGGGCCCTCCACCGGGACGCCGAGGGCGTCCCGCAGGTCCGCCGCCCCGCCCGCATGGTCGATATGGCCGTGGGTGAGGATGATCTTTTCCACGCTCGCCCCGCTTCCGGCGATGGCCTGGCGGATGCGGTCGAGATCGCCGCCCGGGTCGATCACGGCGGCCTTCTTCGTGGTCTCGCACCACAGGAGCGTGCAGTTCTGCTGGAGGGGCGTCACGGGAATGATGGCGGCGCGGACGTCTGGCACGGGTCGATCCTTCCTTGGGTGGCACCCACATAGGCCCGGCAGGCGCTCCTGGGAAGGCGCCGGCGCCTTCTATTGACCTCGCGTTGCCGGGCTTCGCATAGTTCGGCTGCCGAATCGCAAGGGGAGACGCCGTCATGCAGACCAGGGCCGCCGTGGCGTGGGAGGCCGGCAAGCCGCTCACCGTCGAGACCATCAGCATCGAGGGGCCCCGCGCGGGCGAGGTGCTCGTGGAGGTGATGGCCACGGGGGTCTGCCATACGGACGCCTATACGCTCTCGGGGCTCGATTCGGAGGGCAAGTTCCCGGCGATCCTCGGCCATGAGGGAGCAGGCATCGTGCGCGAGGTCGGCGCGGGGGTGACCACCCTGAAGCCCGGCGATCACGTGATCCCGCTCTACACGCCGGAATGCCGCAACTGCAAATCCTGCCTGTCGCGGCGCACCAACCTGTGCACCGCCATCCGGGCCACGCAGGGGCAGGGCCTCATGCCCGACGGCACCAGCCGCTTCCGCTGCGAGGGCGACACCGTGTTCCACTACATGGGCTGCTCGACCTTCGCGAACTTCACCGTGCTGCCGGAGATCGCCCTCGCCAGGGTTCGCGAGGACGCGCCCTTCGACAAGATCTGCTACATCGGCTGCGGCGTCACCACGGGCATCGGCGCGGTGATCTACACCGCCAAGGTCTGGCCCGGCGCCAACGTGGCGGTGTTCGGCCTCGGCGGCATCGGCCTCAACGTGATCCAGGGGGCCAGGATGGTGGGCGCCGACAGGATTATCGGCGTGGACATCAACCCGGGCAAGGTGGCCATGGCGAGGAAGTTCGGCATGACCGACTTCATCAACCCCAACGAGGTGGGGGCCGACAAGGTGGTGCAGGCGATCGTGGACCTCACCGGCGGCGGCGCGGACTTCTCCTTCGACGCCACCGGCAACGTGAACGTCATGCGCCAGGCGCTGGAATGCTGCCATCGCGGCTGGGGCGAGAGCATCATCATCGGGGTGGCGGAAGCCGGCAAGGAGATCGCCACCCGCCCGTTCCAGCTCGTCACCGGCCGGGTCTGGAAGGGCACAGCCTTCGGGGGCGCGCGGGGCCGCACGGACGTGCCCAGGATCGTGGACTGGTACATGGAGGGCAAGATCAACATCGACGATCTCATCACCCACACCATGCCCCTCGACGAGATCAACACGGCCTTCGACCTCATGCACGAGGGCAAGTCGATCCGCTCGGTGGTGGTCTACTGATCGGGATGGCCGCCAGGGCCCCTCAGGCCCCGGCGAACAGGTCCGGATGCCGGAGCCGAAGGGCCTGGGCCAGGATCAGGGTCTTCATGTCGTCGATGGCGTTGCGCTCCAGCATTCCGGCCAATTCGTCGATGCCGATCTCCAGCACCTCGATCTCCTCGTGCTCCTCGGCGAGCCCGCCGCCCTTGCCGACCCGGTCCGCCCCCGCATAGGGGGCAAGGAACATGTTCACGCGCTCGGTGGTGATCCCGGGGGCGGACCATGCCCGGCCCACGGGCTCCAGCGCGCCGAGGCGGAGGCCTGCCTCCTCCATGGCCTCCCGGCGGGCGGTGTCCTCGGGCTCGCCGCCATCCAGCATCCCGGCCACGGTCTCCATGATGTGGGAACGCTCCTCCACATGCATGACTGGGGCGCGGAACTGGCGGACGAGGATGACCTTGCGCCTGTCCGGATCGTAGGGAAGCACGGCCGCCGCGTCCTGGCTGTTCAGGATCTCGCGCTCCATGGTGCGGCCGTCGGGCATCCGCACGGTGAACTTGAGAAGCTTGCGCCACCCCTCGTGAAGGGTCTCGATCTGGGTGATCCAGTAGGCTGCCACGTCCTGTTCTCTCCTGTTGGTCCAAGGCCATAACGTTTCGCGGCCCGATAGGTCACGCGGATTTTCCCGCCCGCGACGGATCGTGAAGCTTGACGGCGGGTTTGCGCGTTAGGGCGTCAAGGACCACCACAGGAGACATGCGTGCTGGAGGATCTGATCGGAGCCATCAGGAAGCGGCAGGCCATCCTTTTTGCCGGGGCCGGCGTCTCGATGACCGTGGGCCTTCCCTCGTGGCAGACCCTCATCGAGCACATCGCCCAGGAGCTCGACGTGGACCTGTCCGGGTTCAGCGAGAGCGACGTCAACTACCTGACCTTGGCCGAGTTCTACCGGATCAAGCAGGGGAGCATCGGCCCCCTGCGCAGCTGGATGGACCGCAACTGGACCATTCAGGAGGACAAGCTCAAGGCGTCCCGGGTCCACGAGCTCATCTGCCGGCTCGACTTCCCCATCGTCTACACCACCAATTTCGACCGCAACCTCGAAACCGCCTTCGACATGCACGGCCGGGACTACGTGAAGATCGTCAACGCCAAGGACATCGCCCGCGTCCAGGAGGGCCTGCCGCAGATCGTGAAGTACCATGGGGATTTCGACGACGACAAATCCATCGTGCTGGCGGAAACCGACTATCTCGACCGGCTGTCCTTCGAATCGCCTCTCGACATCAAGTTCCGCTCCGACGCCCTGGGCAAGACGATCCTGTTCATCGGCTACAGCATGACCGACCTGAACATCCGCTTCCTCATGCACCGGCTCTGGAAGACCTGGGGCGGCTCCGGCTACGAGCGGGACCGGCCGCCTTCTTACGTGTTCATGCTGCGCCCGAACCCGGTGGAGGAGGCCGTGCTGGCGCAATGGGGCCTGCGCGTGCTCACCGAGCGGGAGTGCCCGCCCGAAGAGGCCCTGGAAACCTTCCTGGCCAAGCTGGCCGAGGCGGTGGAGGAGAGTGAGGGGGAAGAGGCCTGATTTTGCGCCGGCGCGGCCCTATGCCAATGTGCCGCCTCCCTCACCGATAAGATGATTCATGGCCGCTGCCTCCAAACCGCGTCTCTCGCTCCGGGACATCCTGGCCGACAAGCGCATCGCCCTCATGCTGCCGCTCGGCTTCTCCAGCGGGCTTCCGTTCCTTCTGGTGTTCGGCACCCTGTCGGCCTGGCTGCGGGAGGCGGGCATCTCGCGCACCGAGATCGGGATGCTGAGCTGGGTGGCGCTGGCCTATTCCTTCAAGTTCCTCTGGGCTCCCATCGTCGACCGCTATGACGTTCCGGTGCTGGCCCGCCTGCTCGGGCGGCGGCGCGGCTGGATGGCCCTGTCGCAGATCGTCACCGCGCTCGGCCTCGTGGGCATCGCGTCGAGCGACCCGCGCACCGCCCTGTCGCTCACCATCGTGTCGGCCCTTCTCGTGGCCTTCGCTTCGGCCACGCAGGACGTGGTGATCGACGGCTGGCGCATCGACGTGGCTCCCACGGAGCGTCAGGGCATGATGGCGGCCTCCGTCCAGCTCGGCTACCGGCTCGCCCTCATCTGCGCGGGCGCAGGCGCGCTCTACATTGCGGAATTCGTGAACTGGCGCAGCGCCTACCTGGCCATGGCGGCCCTGATGGGCGTGGGCCTCGTGGGCACGCTGCTCGCCCCCCGGGCCGATGCGGGGGCCGCCCGCGAGCGCATCTCCTTCGGGGCCGCGATCGTCCGGCCCCTGGCCGATCTCTTCGCCCGCAAGGGCACGATCCTGATCCCGATCCTTCTCCTCATCGCCTGCTTCCGCCTGCCGGATTTCGTCGCGGGCGTCATGGCGAACCCGCTCTATATCGATCTCGGCTTCTCCAAGGTGGACATCGCCAACGTGTCCAAGCTCTACGGCGTCTGGATCGGCATCGTCGGGGCCTTCGCGGGCGGCCTGGCGCTCACCCGGATCGGCCTGTGGTGGAGCCTGCTGATCGGCGCCTTCATCGCCGCCGCGTCGAACCTGATGTTCGCCTGGCTCGCCCTCGCGGGAGCCGACCACACCCTGCTGGTGCTGTCGATCAGCATCGACAACTTCGCCTCGGGCTTCGCAGGCTCGGCGCTGATCGCCTACATGTCCGGCCTGACCGCCCCGGGTTTCGCCGCCACCCAATACGCCCTTCTGAGCTCCCTCTACGCCCTGCCGGGCAAGCTCATCGGCGGCGCATCCGGCGCGGTGGTGGACGCCTACGGCTATCCCCTCCTGTTCACCGCTACCGCCTCCATCGGCATCCCCCTGGTGATCCTGTGCCTCGTGGTCCGCCGGGACACCATGGCGACGGCGCGGGAGAGGCGAGAAGCAGCGGAGGAGGCGGCACCGGCAGTCGGCGTTGCGTCGAGGGCTTAGAGCGAGTCACATTCCGGGCCGCGCAGACCCAGGAGCGTCAGACGAGACAAGCGCGCTCTTCCCTCCCCGCAAGGGGATGGGAACGGGGAGCTTTACAGGACACGCAGTCCTGCATCTCACACCCAGCCGCCGTCCACCAGATAGGTCTGGGCCGACATGGCGCTGGAATCGTCCGAGCCCAGGAAGAGGGCGAAGTTGGCGATGTCCTGGGGCACGAGCTTGCGCTTCACGCATTGGCGCTTGAGCAGCTCCTTCTCGCCCTCGGGGGTGAGCCAGAGGTCGATCTGGCGCTGGGTCATGATCCAGCCCGGCACGAGGCAGTTGACGCGGATGTTCCTGGAGCCGAGCTCCCGGGCCAGCGCCCGGGTGAGGCCGACCGCGGCGGACTTGGCGGTCTTGTAGGCCGCAAAGGCGTCATCGCTCACCATGTAGCTGGTGGAGCCCATATTGATGATTGAGCCGCCGCCCGCCTTGTCCATGTCGGGCAGGACCGCCTGGGCGGCGAAGAACTGGTGGTCGAGATTGGTGGCGAAGCGCTCGCGCCAGTATTCGGGCGTCACCTCGTCGATGGTGTGGCGGTCGTCCCGGGCTGCGTTGTTGACCAGGATCGTGATCGGCCCCACGGCCTCGCTGGCGCGCCGGATCGCCGCCTGGAGGGCCGGGATGTCGCGCACGTCGCTGTGCTCGAAATGCACCCGCTCCCCGAGCTCCTCGGCAAGCGCCCGGCCGGCCTCCGCGTTGTAGTCGAGGATCGCCACCCGGCTCCCCTGCGCGTGGAACGCTCTGGCGATGCTCTCGCCGATGCCGCTCGCGCCGCCGGTGATGAGAACGGCCTTGCCCTTCAGGGAGCCATAGATCGTCTGGGTCATGAATCTCTCGCTTCGATTGGCATAACAGCGCTGGTGGTCCGGATTCGCATAGCGGAACTTGGGGCTCCTGGTCGAGAGGAGCGCACCGTCTTTTTACACCGATCCCGGCTCTGCCCGCGACAGGGTTTGAACGCGCGAGATCTGCTTTCCCTGCGCAGGCCGGGAACACCTCGCGCGACGGGCCCTCCTCCCCCTTGTGGGGAGGAGGTGGAGGTGGGGGTGTGTGCGATAGCCTATGCAGGTTTGGCGCCAACACCCCCACCCTGGCTCTCCCACAAGGGGGAGGGAAACCAGAGGTGCCGCTTGTGAGAGCAGAAGTGTGGATTCCTTCTGCGGGACTGCGTCCCGACCCTCCGCTGCGCTCCGGCCGGTCCGGTCCGCAGGACCGGCAGAATGACACCCTGTCCGTCATGGCCGGGCCTGTCCCGGCCATCTCGATCGGACCATCTTCGCGCCTCTCGCCGCGGGATCACCGGCACAAGGCCGGTGATGACGCACAGGGTGGCATCGGGCGTGTCACCCCGCCGGCCACCGAAGGCTGCATAAGCCTCGAACCTGCCGTAGCCATCGGGGCGCAAAAACATTATCTGTAGCGGGTCACTCCTCACGATCGAGACCCATGGCTTCCTCCCGTCCCGTCCAATCCGGCGACCACGTCTTCCTCGTCGACGGCTCCTCCTTCATCTTCCGGGCCTACTTCCAGTCCATGAACCAGGACTCCAAGTACAATGCCCGCATCTCGGACGGGATGCCCACCGGGGCCGTGCGCCTGTTCGTCTCCAAGCTGCTGCAATTCGTCCGGGACGGGGCGGCGGGGCTCAAGCCCACCCATCTGGCCATCATCCTGGACAAGTCCGAGGGCTCCTTCCGCAAGGAGCTCTACGAGGATTACAAGGGCCACCGCCCGGACGCGCCCAGCGACCTCAAGGTGCAGATGCCGCTCATGCGCGAGGCGATCCGCGCCTTCGGCATGGAGCCCATCGAGCAGGCCCGCTACGAGGCGGACGACCTCATCGCCACCTATACCCAGGAGGCCAAGGCCCGGGGCGCGGACGTGCTCATCATCTCGTCCGACAAGGACCTGATGCAGCTCGTGGGCCCCAAGGTGTGCTTCTACGATTTCGAATCGGGCTCCAAGGGCAAGCCCGGCTACCGCCCGGAGCGCAACCTGGACGAGGCCGCCGTCACCGAGAAATGGGAGGGCATCCCGCCGGAGAAGATCGGCGACGTGCTGGCGCTCATGGGCGACACCTCCGACAACGTGCCCGGCGTGCCCGGCATCGGCCTCAAAACCGCGGCCCAGCTCATCCGGGAATACGGCGACCTGGAAACCCTGCTGGAGCGCGCCTCCGAGATCAAGCAGCCCAAGCGCCGGGAGACCCTGATCGCCCATGCGGACACGGCGCGCCTGTCCAAGAAGCTCGTGACCCTGGATTGCGAGGCCCCCCTTCCGGTCTCCATCGACGAGCTGCGCCTGACGGAGCCCGACCCGAAGCCCCTCATCGGCTTCCTTAAGGCGATGGAGTTCAGCACCCTCACCCGCCGGGTGGCGGAGCTCTACGACGCCGACCCGGCCGCCATCGAGCCGGACCCGCGCCTCCTGCCCGGCGGCGAGGCGATCCGCTGGGAGGGCAACGGGCCTCCGGGCAGCCCTCCCGATGCGGTGCCGTTCTTCGAGGCGGGCGAGGCCTCGGCTGGGGAGGTCGATCCCTTCGCCGGGCTCGACCTGCCGGAGACGGGCAGGGCGCGCAAGCCCGTGGAGGGTCTGGGCACCCCCTCGCAGCTGGCCGGAAAGCGCGCGACGGAAGCATCCTCCACCCCCTTCGACGTGACGTCCTACGAGACCGTCACCAGCCTCGACCGCCTGAGGGAATGGGTGGCCGGCGCCCGCGAGCAGGGGTTCGTGGCGGTGGACACGGAGACGAGCGACCTCGACGCCAACCGCGCCGAGATCGTCGGCTTCTCGCTCGCCCTGGAGGCGGGACGGGCCTGCTACGTGCCGCTCCAGCACCGGGACGAATCGGACCTGTTCGGCGGCGGCCTGGTGGCCGGCCAGATCCCGGTCACCGAGGCCCTCGACGCCATCCGCCCGCTCCTGGAGGATGCGTCCGTTCTCAAGATCGGGCAGAACATCAAGTACGACTGGATCGTGTTCAAGCGCCACGACATCGAGGTGCGCCCCTTCGACGACACCATGCTGATCTCCTACGTGCTCGATGCGGGCAAGGGCTCGCACGGCATGGACGAATTGTCCCGCCGCCACCTGGGCCACTCCCCCATCAGCTTCTCGGACGTGGCGGGCACCGGCCGCAGCAAGGTGACCTTCGACAAGGTCGAGATCGGCAAGGCCACCGCCTATGCGGCGGAGGACGCGGACGTGACCCTGCGCCTGTGGCAGCTCCTCAAGCCCCGCCTGGTGGCCGAGCGCCGGGCCACGGTCTACGAGACCCTGGAGCGGCCCCTCATCGACGTGATCGCCCGCATGGAGAGGTGCGGCATCATGGTGGACCGGCAGATCCTGAGCCGCCTCTCGGGCGATTTCTCCCAGACCCTTGCGCGCCTCGAGGACGAGATCCACGAGATGGCGGGCGAGAAGTTCGCCCTGGGAAGCCCGAAGCAGATCGGCGACATCCTGTTCGGCCGCATGGGCCTGCCCGGCGCCAAGAAGACACCCTCCGGCCAATGGGCGACCCCCGCCACCCTTCTCGACGAGCTGGCGCAGGCCGGCCACGAGCTTCCCGCAAAAATCCTCGAATGGCGTCAGCTCGCCAAGCTGAAATCCACCTACACCGACACCCTCCAGGAGCACATGAACCCGCAGACCCAGCGGGTGCACACCTCGTTTGCGCTGGCGGCCACCACCACGGGGCGGCTGTCCTCGTCCGACCCGAACCTGCAGAACATCCCGATCCGCACGGAGGCCGGCCGCAAGATCCGCCGGGCCTTCGTGGCCCCGGAGGGCCAGAAGATCATCTCGGCGGATTACAGCCAGATCGAGCTGCGGCTCCTGGCCCATATCGCCGACATCCCGCAATTGCAGGAGGCCTTCGCCCAGGGGCTCGACATCCACGCGGCCACGGCGTCGGCCATGTTCGGCGTGCCCCTCGACCGGATGAACCCGGACCTGCGCCGCCAGGCCAAGACCATCAATTTCGGCATCATCTACGGCATCTCGGCCTTCGGGCTGGCCACCCGCCTCGGCATTCCCAACACCGAGGCCTCCACCTTCATCAAGCAGTATTTCGAGCGCTTCCCCGGCATCCGCACCTATATCGACGAGACCAAGCGGGCCTGCCGCGAGAAGGGCTACGTGACCACCCTGTTCGGGCGGGTCTGCCACTACCCGCAGATCCGGTCGAGCAACCCCTCCGAGCGCGCGGGTGTGGAGCGCCAGGCCATCAACGCCCCGATCCAGGGCACCGCCGCCGACATCATCCGCCGCGCCATGATCCGCATGGAGGACGCCCTGAGGGCCGAGCGCCTCTCCGCCCGCATGCTGCTGCAGGTGCATGACGAACTGGTGTTCGAGGCCCCCGACGACGAGGTGGAGGCGACGCTCCCGGTGATCTCCCGGGTGATGACGGAAGCCCCCTACCCGGCCGTCTCCCTCAAGGTGCCCCTCGCCGTGGAATCCCGCGCCGCGCAGAACTGGGACGAGGCGCATTAGGCACAGGCGTTCGAGGGCGCGAGGGATGGACGAAACCGCCATCGTCGTGCGGCCCGCCTTGGCTCAGGACGCCGACGCGATCTTCAGCCTCATGGCCGGGCTGATCGAGGATCACCTGCCCGGCCAGGCGCCCTGGACCTCGGCCGAGCGCATCCGGGAGGACGGTTTCGGGCCCGATCCGCTCTTCGAGGCGCTCATGGCCGAGCGGGACGCGAAGCCGGTCGGCTTCGTGTCGTTCTTCCGGGGTTATGCCGGCTGGCGCGGCAAGCCCATGGGCATCGTGCACGCCCTTTACGTGCGCCCCGAGGAGCGCCGCACGGGAGCCGCGCGGGCTCTCATGGCGAATGTGGCGCGAGTTGCCCTGGAGCGGGGCTGGGCGCGGGTGGAGCTGTTCGTGGAAGAGGGCCGCTCCGCCATCCGCTTCTACGAGGCCATCGGCCTGCGCGACCTCCGGCATCGGCACCTGCGCCTGGAGGGCGACGCCCTCGAACGGCTCGCCTCCGGCGCCTGAGGCCCAGGGCCAAGGGTTTCATCAGAGCTGAGGCAGCATCCGCTCGAGCGTCCCGTCGCGCCTGATCCAGTGATGATAGAGCGCTCCCAGAAGATGCAGGATCAGGAGGCCGACGAGCAGGCGCGCCGCGAGGCCATGGGCGAGACGCGGCGGCAGGCTCGCAAGATCGGCGGGCATGAGGGAAAGGTCGCCCGAGGCCAGCGCGGCTCCGAGCCCGCTTGCCAGCAGGATGCCGATTCCGCTGGCCGTGAGAACCAGCACCGCCCCATAGAGCCCCGCATGCACGGCCCCCGCGACAAGGCGCTGGAGCCGGGGGTGGCGGGTCTCCGGCCTGCGGTCCAGGACGAGCCACCACAGGAGCCGGGCCAGGGTGAGAAGGCCCGCGAGGCCGCCCGCCGCCGCATGCGCCCGGTAGAGCCCGAGGCGCAGGCCATCGGGGACCGACTGCATGGCGAAGCCCAGGGGGATGAGGGACAGGATCAAGGCTGCGCTCGTCCAGTGAAGCGTCAGGGCGACGGCGCCGTAGCGGTCGGATGTGCTTTTCATGGTCATGACTGTTCCCCCCGTCAGCGGATCGGGCCGAGGGCCGGCATCGCCTGGTAGAGGCGGCGAAAGCCGGTCTGCTTCATGGGAGCGGCCGCCTCCCTGAATTCCGGGGACGCCAGGGCGGCCGCAAAGGCGGAGGCGCTGTCCCAGACCGCGTAATTGACCCAGAGGCGCGAGCCTCCGACAGGCCTGTGCATGACGGTCGACACGAAGCCGGGCTGCCGCCGGAGGACCTCCGCCGCCTTGGCCCAGCCCTGCCGGAACGCCTCGGCCTCCTCCTCCGGCACCAGGAACGTGTTGAGGAGAACGACCCGGCCCTGAGGCGCGGCCCGGAGCTGCTCGATGAAGCTCGCGCCGTCGCTCCTGGCAGTATCGGAGAGGAGAAGCGCATCCTCGGCCCGGGACCCGGTGGAGAAAGCCAGCGCCGCCAGCACCGCGGCGATCATGATTGTTCGTGGGCGCATGAGAACCTCCTATTTGAATAGCATGCTATCTATCATTGTATAGCACGCTATGCAAGTTAAATTGCAGGCTGTTTTTTCCGGAATCGTCATGAGCTTCGACAAGAACCGATCGGCCGGCTACGTGGTCAATCACGCGGCGCGCCTGTTCGCGGCGGCCCTCATCGGGCGCATCAAGCCCCTGGGGCTGAGCCCGGGCCAGTTTCCCATCCTGCTCCAGCTGTGGAACGAGGAGGGGCTGACCCAGAAGCAGCTGGTGGAGCGGCTCGACCTGGAGCAGGCGACCATCGCCAACACGCTCACCCGCATGGAGCGGGACGGCCTCATCGAGCGCAAAGCCCACCCGCAGGACGGGCGGGCGCAGTGCATCCATCTCACCAGGAAAGCGCGCGCCCTTGAGGCTCCGGCCACGGCCGCCGCCAGGGCCGTGAACGAGACCGCGCTGGCGGGCCTGTCGCCTGCGGACCGAGGGGCCTTTCTCGAAGCGATGGGCCGGATCATCGGCGCGCTCCAGGCGGACCTCAAGGCCGAGGGGCCTTCCGGCTCCTGAGGGCGCTTCGGCGAAAAGACTCCTTCCCGACCGGCCTTCAGGGGCAACGATCCGTTAACGCTGCAGGCTCATGATGAAGCCGCGGGCCGCCCTGCGGCGCAGGCGGCTTTTTGCAGGCGCTATGTTGATGCCACATTGCCGGTGCAAACGGTTCGCGGCGACGAGCATGCACCCGATCGCGCCTTCTGACCCCATTGGGAGCCGACCATGAACGAGGAAACGGAGACCGTTGCCACCCGCCTCTGGCGCGACCGGGTCCAGCTTCGGGAGCAGGAGCGGAACGAGGCTCAGGCCCGCCTGCGGATCGCCGAGGAAAAGGTGGCGATCCTGATGGCGGAGAACGACCGGCTCGCCGCCGAGAACGCGCGCCTGCGCGCCTCGCTCCAGCCCGACGCCACAAGCGCCCGCACGGAGACCGAGATGCAGATGGAGGCCCTGAAGGGCGCGCTGCTGCCCCTCCTGTCCCAGCCCGGGATGAGCCTGAACGCGTAGGGCGGCCCGACGGGAAAACCCTCGACGGTTGAAAAACGCCCCTCAAGGCCTAGTATCACTCACGTTATAACCTTTTGGACGAGAGGGTTTCAGCGTGCCCATGCAAGGCGAGAGGCGCGCGTGAAACGCAGGATCACGACCATCCTGGCCGCCGACATCGCCAGCTTCTCGCGCCTGGTCGCCGAGGACGAAGACGGGACCCTGCAGCGGCTGACCGCCCATCGGGACGTGTTCATCGACGTGGTGGCCCGGTCCCACGGACGGGTTTTCAACACGGCGGGCGACTCGATCATGTGCGAGTTCGAGAGCCCCGTGGACGCGGTGCGGGCGGCCATCGACATTCAGGAAGCCCTGCGCAGCCGCAACCTGGCCTTCCCGCCGGCGCGCTGGCTGCAATTCCGCATCGGCGTCTCCATGGGCGACGTGGTCGAGCGCGACGGCGACCTTCTCGGCATGGCGGTCAATATCGCGGCCCGGCTCGAACACCTCGCCAAGCCCGGGGGAATCTGCGTCTCCCGCGGGGTGCATGAAGCGGTGGCTGGCCAGCTTTCCGTGCCCTTCGTCGACCTGGGCGAAAGGCAGATGAAGAACATCCCCGACCCGATCCACGCCTTTGCGGTGGCCTGGCCGGGAGCGGACGTTTTTCAGCACGCCTCCCCGCCGCGGCCAAAGCCCCTCCTGTGGCTGGGGAGCATCGCCGCCGCAGCCCTCGTGGCCGTGGGGTCGGTTCTGGCGATTCAGCAGCTTGCGGCGCCCCCGCCGCCCCTGACGGTCACCGGGCTGCGCGTGGAGAAGCAGCAGGACAGGGCGGAGCCCGGCGGGCCGCCGAGCCGGCAGGGGGCGGTCGAACCGCCGCCCCGGCAATTCGCCCAGGCCCTCAGCCTATCGGCCGATCCCGCGGAAGCCTTCATGCAGGTCGTCCGGGGCCGCGGGCTGGTGGAGAGCCCCCGCTCGGCCCCGGAATTCTACGCCAACGCCCTGCTGTTCCAGGCCAAGGGCGAACGCGACGAGGCGCACCGCTCCTACGACGCCCTGGCCCGCATGGGCCTGGACCTCGTCGATCCTCACCTGCGCTTTGCGGCCCTGCTGCGCGCCCGGGACGGCCGGGACGCCGCGCGGGAGGCCTATGCCCGCCTGCACAAGGACGCTCCGACCCGGGCGATCGCCCTCGTCCACGCCATGCAGTACGAGGGCGCGGAGCGGCGGGAGAGGATCAACGCCGTCATCGCCGCCCATCCGGACTTCGCCCCGGCCTATTTCGTCCTGGCGGCGGAGCACTCGGAGGAGCGGGTCGTCGGCCTCCAGACCCTTCGGGACAAGCAGGTGCAGTTCGCCGCCCTGGCCGAGTTCCTGAAGGCCGACCGGGAGAAGCGCCTGTCCGGCCTGTTCCTCGATCACGCGGTGCTCGCCTCCTGGCTCGACAAGGCCGGGCAGGACCATGCCCAGCTCGAAACCTTCCTGAAAACCGCGGCGCTCGCCCCCACCGTCTCGTTCATGCGGGCCAGTACGGGCTGGATGGCCGCGGTCTCGACCCCGGAAGCGGCCACCGCCATCGGCTACCGGGTGGGCGAGGGAGGCGAGTTCCGCATGACCGGCTCCCTCCAGGCGCTGGATCCCCGCACCGGCAAGCCCGCGCCCAATCCCGCCTTCGAGCTGCCGGCGGACCAGAGGGAGACGACCATCTTCATCCGCTATGCGGATGCGAGCGGACGCGAGATCGGTCCTTTCCCGGTGCCCTTCAACCCGCGCCAGGCGCTGGTGCGGTCGCAGCGGGACATTCTCGAGGGGATGCCCGGAGCCTGGCTCTCCCTCCAGGGCGGCCTGGTCTACTACACCCACCTCGTCAGCTATCGCTGCGCCATCGCCAAGGCCAGGATCGGGATCGATCAGGGGCCCCTCGACCGGGAGCTTCCCCTCCCGGCCTGCAACGAGCGCGACCCCTACGCCATCGCCCATCGCACGGAGCTGAATCTCAAGCTGCCCGGAGGCGCGCGGAGCGTCGCGGTCCAGCTCACCTATGCGGACGGGACCCAGAGCGAGGTCAAGACCTTCCGGCGCCCTTGAGAGGGCTCAGGCGGCAACCTGCGCCATAGCCTCGTTGAGGCACTGCACGGCGACGCCGCCGCCGGCGCGGGCGATCAGGCTGCACCCTTTCGGCACCTCGCGCCAGCCCCTGTCCTTGCTGTCGATGGGCTCGGACACCACGAGCAGGTTGCCCCCGTCCTCGCGGAAATACAGGGTCGGGGGCTTGGCATCGCAGGCCCAGCGATAGGCCCAGAGGCTCTCGCCGTCCGTGAACACCGCGGTGAAGCGCAGGGGCTCCCTGACGCCTGCCTCCTCCATCAGCCCGCGCACCTGCTTCAGGGTGCGGGCCATGGCGGCGATGGGGTCCTGGGCCAGCCCGTTGGCGAGCGCCGCGAGAAAGAGCGCCTCGGAATCCGTGGTGCCCTGCCGGCGGTCGTAGAGGTCGTCCGGGATCAGGGCCTCCAGGCGGCGCTTGATGCGCCCATAGCCGCCGATCTGCCCGTTATGCATGAAGAGATAGCGGCCGTGGGAGAACGGGTGGCAGTTCGCCCGGGTGGTGGAGGTGCCCGTGGAGGCGCGCACATGGGCGAAGAAGAGGCCGGAGCGCACCTGCTCGCACAGGCTCCTCAGGTTCTCGTCCGACCAGGCGGGACGGACCTCCCGGTAGATTCCCGGCTCGGGGCGCTCCCCATACCAGCCGATGCCGAAGCCGTCGCCGTTGGTGCCCGTCTTGGCCTCGACCGCATGGAGCGATTGGTGGACCAGGGAATGGGCCGGCGCGCAGACCAGATCGTCCAGGAAGATTGGCTCTCCACGATAGGCGAGAAAGCGGCACATGGTTTTCTTTCGTCCCGGGCGGTGCAAAGGGTCGGGCGGCAAGGTTTTCGCAACCTTGTTGTAGTATTTTCCGGTCATGGTGAATAGCCGGTTAACGGCCAAGCCCCCGGAATCGCCAAATCTCTGGAGTCACCAAGCCTCTGGAGGCGCTAAGTCCTGACGCCAGGCCGTTGCGGCCCTGCCGCCCTTCCCTTAAAGCGTTTGGCACCACACAAGACCAAGACCGGTCGAACCGGTGAGGGGGACCGCCACATGCCTCGTGCCTTGAAGCCGGCGCTCGCCACCGCCCTGACCCTGCTGCCGCAGGCGGCCCTTGCGGCGGAGCTCGACGGGGCGGCCTTGAGCGTCGTCTGGGCGCTGCCGTTCGCGGGCATCCTCCTGTCCATCGCGCTCCTTCCGCTGCTGGCGCTCCATTTCTGGGAGCATCACCAGGGCAAGATCGCAGCCTTCTGGGGGCTCCTCGTGCTGGTGCCCATGGCGGCCATCCTCGGCCCCACCACGGCGCTCCACGCCCTCGTCCACACGGCCTTCCTGGAATACATCCCGTTCATCCTGCTGCTGCTCGCCCTGTTCACGGTGGCGGGCGGCATTCTCGTGCGCGGCAACATCCACGGCTCGCCGGGCACCAACACGGCGCTGCTCGCCATCGGCACGGTGCTGGCGAGCCTCATCGGCACCACGGGGGCGTCCATGGTGCTGATCCGCCCGGTGATGCGGGCCAACGACGACCGGCGGCACAACGTGCATGTGATCGTGTTCTTCATCTTCCTGGTGTCGAACATCGGTGGCTCGCTGACGCCGCTCGGCGACCCGCCGCTCTTCCTCGGATTCCTGCGCGGCGTGGACTTCTTCTGGACCACTACGCACCTCCTGCCCGAAACCCTCTTCATCAGCGGGATTCTTCTGGCCCTGTTCTTCGTCGTCGACACGATCATCTACAGGCGGGAAGGCCATATCGCCCCGGATCCGACCCCGGACAATCCGGTGCGGCTCAAGGGCGGCGTCAACTTCTTCCTGATCCCCACGATCATCGCGGCGATCCTCATGAGCGCGACGGTCAACATGGGCCGCTTCACCCTGCTCGGCACGGACATCGAGGTCGCCAACCTCGTGCGGGATCTCGTCATGATCGGCGTCACAGCCCTGTCGCTAGCCCTGACGTCGAAGGCGACCCGGGTGGAGAACGGCTTCTCCTGGGGGCCGATCAAGGAGGTGGCGAAGCTTTTTGCCGGCATCTTCATCGCCATCATCCCGGTGCTCGCCATGCTCAGAGCCGGGGCGAATGGGGCCTTCGCGCCCCTCGTGGCCCTGGTGTCGAACCCGGACGGCAGCGCCGATAACGCCGCCTATTTCTGGCTCACCGGCGGCCTCTCGTCCTTCCTCGACAACGCCCCCACCTACCTGGTCTTCTTCGAGCTGGCGGGGGGCAACGCGCAGCAGCTCATGACCACGGGCGCGCTGACCCTGGCGGCGATCTCGGCGGGCTCCGTGTTCATGGGGGCGAACTCCTATATCGGCAACGCCCCCAACTTCATGGTCTACGCCATCGCCCGGGAAGGCGGCGTGAAGATGCCGAGCTTCTTCGGCTACCTGCTCTGGTCCGGCGGCATCCTGGTCCCGGTCTTCCTGCTCACGACGCTGCTGTTCTTCAGGGCGTGAGTCCTCCTGCGATTCCCAGGCTCTCAACAGAGATCCTAGGGTGACCATGGGGACAAGGGGGCGAGGCAGGCAGCAACGGGGCGGACGGGCTCGCCGCTTGCTGCGGGTCGATGAGGGCAGCGCCGCCGATGTTCAAGAACGCCAATCCATGCTCTATCTCCGGACCCTCATCCCTGCCGAAGCGGCCCTCGCGTCATTCCAGCAAAGCCCATGACCATCAGACCTGACCTTCCTGTCTCCATCGGCCAGACCCCCCTGATCAAGCTCCGCCATGCCTCGGAGCTCACCGGCTGCACCATCCTGGGCAAGGCCGAGTTCATGAACCCGGGCGGGTCCGTGAAGGACCGGGCGGCGCTCTTCATCATCCGGGACGCGGTCCGGCGCGGCGCGCTGCGCCCCGGCGGGGTCATCGTCGAGGGGACCGCCGGCAATACCGGCATCGGGCTGGCCCTCGTGGGCAACGCCATGGGGTTCAGGACCGTGATCGTGATTCCGGAGACGCAGAGCCGGGAGAAGAAGGACCTGCTGCGGCTCGCCGGCGCCGAACTGGTCGAGGTGCCCGCGGTGCCCTACGCCAACCCCAACAACTACGTGAAGGTGTCAGGAAGACTGGCCGAGCGGCTGGCCGCATCGGAGCCGAACGGGGCGATCTGGGCCAATCAGTTCGACAACGTGGCGAACCGGCAGGCGCATGTGGAAACGACCGGCGCGGAAATCTGGGAGCAGACCGGCGGCAGGGTCGACGGCTTCATCTGCGCCGTGGGCACCGGCGGCACCCTGGCGGGCGTCGGCATCGCCCTCAAGGAACGCGACCTGCGGATCGCCATCGGCCTTGCCGATCCCATGGGGGCCGCCCTCTACAGCTACTACACCAGGGGCGAGCTGAGATCCGCCGGCTCCTCGATCACCGAAGGGATCGGCCAGGGGCGCATCACCGGGAACCTGGAGGGCGCGCCGGTGGACGCGGCGTTCCAGATTCCCGACGAGGAGGCGCTTCCGGTGATCTTCGATCTCCTGGAGCACGAGGGCCTGTGCCTCGGCGGCTCGTCGGGCATCAACGTGGCGGGCGCGATCCGCCTCGCAGGGCAGCTCGGTCCGGGGCACACCGTCGTGACCGTTCTGTGCGATCACGGCGCGCGCTATCAGTCCAAGCTCTTCAACCCGGAGTTCCTGCGCTCGAAGAACCTGCCGGTTCCCGCATGGCTCGAGAAGACGAGCGCCATCGATCCGGGTCTTGTGTGAGATGATATCGCTGCGCGGGTTCGATGCATCTTCGAGCGGGCCGTTTCCCCCGTGAGGCAATGCAAGCCGAGCGAGCCTTCTCGAGATGCGCGACATCCCACGCCGCGAAAGCGCCGCGCCGACGGTGCCGGACGCGGCGCAATGCTGTTCCGTCGAGATGTGTCGATCAGGCTGCGGAGGACGCGCCGGCTTCCGGCGCGACCGGCGCGGCGCCGTCTTCCGGGCGCGGCGGGTTGCTGCGGGTGAGATTGGCGGTGGGCCGAGGCTGCGGCGCAGGCGGCGCCACGCTCGGCTGCGCTCTGACAGGCACGTTATGCACGTCGCTCTGGATGCTGGCGAGCAGATCGATGAGCCAGGATTGCCCGGGCTGAAGCCGGTCCTGGAGCGCTGCTTTGGCGATGTCGATCTTGGCCGAGATCTCCATGGGGTTGCGCGCCTGCACGGCGCTGAAATCCTGTTCCAGCGCATCGAGCTCGTTCAGCAGCTCCTCGCGCAGGAGACGCTGTTCCTCGGCCGCGATGAGCGGCGAACCCAACATGCCGCGCAAGGCTGCCCATCGCAGGCCGAGCGCGCTCACCGATTGATTTCCGTCGAGGTCCGCCAGGGTCTTCGCTTCGGCCACGGCTTCATCCTTTTGCAAGAGGTCAGAATCAGGTTCCGACAACAAGGAGTATGCTTATGGCGTCAATCGGGCGGCGCGCCGTAAAAACCGCCTCCGCCGCATTCCTTTGCCGGAATGGTCAGCGGATGAAGAAATAAAGGGTGAGCATGGCGCCGACCGCGATGACGAGCCAGCGGATGGCGCCGGCCGGCAGGCGGCGGCCGAAGGCGACGCCGAGATAGCCGCCAATAACGGAGGCTGCTCCGACCACGAGAGTCTCGGGCCAGCTCACGAGACCCGACGCCACGAACAGCACCACCGCGACCAGCTGGATCAGGGTGGAGCACAGGTGCTTGGCCGAATTGATCAGGTGAAAATCGTCGCCCTCGGTGATGGCGAGCGCCGCCAGCATGACGATCCCCATGCCGGCGCCGAAGAAGCCGCCGTAGACGGCGACCAGCAGCTGGAAGGCCAGTCCCGCGGCCCAGGCCCTCGTGGAGGGATGATCGCCTTCGGACTTGCCGATCGCCCGGGCGAGGGAAACGATGCGCGGACTTGCGGCAAAGAGCAGGGTTGCGAAGAGAAGCAGCCAGGGCACGAGCTGCCGGAAGGACTCGTTGTTGGTGACGGTGAGGATGTAGGCGCCGCCCAGCCCTCCGATCAGGCTCACCACCCCGAGCGCCGCGAAGCGCCGGATGTTGGCGGCGAGCTCCCGCCGGTAGGCCCAGGCGCTCGACAGGTTGGCGGGAGTCACGGCCACCGCGCTCGTCGCATTGGCTACGACAGGCGGGAGGCCTGCCGCCACCAGAGCCGAGAAGGTGAAGAAGGTGCCGCCTCCCGCAATCGCATTGACGAGACCGGCCGCGAGGCCCGAGGCGGCCAGGAGCGCCGCAGTGGTGAATTCCATGGTGGATTGATCTTGACGATGGGAGACGGGCCGGAAGAGGCGAGGGTGGAAGTTAGCACGATGCTGCTTTCGCAGCCTATGGGGCGAATGTCTACGCCGGACGTGCCCTCTCAAATGGCCCAAACAGGCTTTTCGGCCGTGGATTGCTGTGGATCGCACCCCTGCGGTCCATTGCTCTGGCGGCTGGATCGGCTGAATTTAGGGAACATGACGAATGTGATCCCGTTCGCGCCGCGCCTGAAGCACGGACAGCCCCCCGCCACCGTGGCGGAGGAGAGGGCTGCCCTTGCGGCCGACCTGATCGACCTCGTCGCCAGCGTGAGGGAGATCACCGAGCGCGTGGCCGCCCTCCCGGGCCCTGCCCTCCAGATCGAGCACACGGCGCAGAACCTCCTGGACGCAGGCACGGCCCTGGAGCGCGCGGTGGAGGCCCTCACCGAAGACGGCGAGTGGGTGCCGTTCTAGCCTCACGACCCTCCGGTCACTTCAGGGCGTCGATGCGCTCCTGCGCCTGGGCGACGCCGAGGGAGCGGGCGCGACCATAGAGCTCGCGGGCCTTGCCCGCATCGCCGCGGATCCCGAGCGCTCCGAGCCTGGACAGCACATGCGGGTCGAAGGTCTCCGCGAGCAGGAAGGCCGCGCGCGGATGCCCGGCTTCCATGGACCGCTCGAGCAGCAGGCGCGCGCCGCTCACATCGCCCCTGCGGAAGAGCTCGTCCGCCCGCGCCAGCAGGCGGTCGTCCGTCCGGGCGGAGGCCTGAGGCGAAGCGGGCTTGCCGGCGGGGGCCGCCGGCGGAGGCGCGGCCGGGGCCGGCCCCATGGAGGGAACGATCCCGCCGAGGTCGAGGTCCGAGGGCGCGACCGCGGATGCGACCGTGCGCTTCTTCGGGTCGGCCACCGGCAGCGCAGCCGGTTGGGCGACCTGCAGAAGCGACGCCTGCGGCATCTGGGGCGGCGCGGCGCTTGCCTCCTGAACCTTGCGCAGGGCGAGCAGTTCGTCGTTCGCCCTGGCAAGCTCCTGCGCCAGGGAGTCGCCCCGGGACTGAGCCCGCGCCAGGGCGTCCTGCATCTCGGCCATGCGGGTGGATTCCAGGCCTGCGCTCTGGGCCTGCGCCGACTGGGCGGCGCGAAGCTCCTCCCGGGTCCTGGCGAGCTGATGCCTGGCCTCGTCGCCCCGCGCCCGTTCCTGCTGCCAGGCGTTCTGCAATTCGGAGACCTTGGTCTTGGTCATGCCGATGTTGCGCGTGTGAAGATCCTGAAGGCTGCGGTGTTCGTCCTGCAGGCTCGCCAGCTGGCGGGAGGTCTTCTCGCTCCGCTCCTGCTCCTGCTTCAGGGCGTTCTGCATCTCGGTCACGCGAGCGGAATCGGAGGTCGCGCCCTGCGCCTGCGCGGATTGAAGGGCGCGGTGCTCCTCCCTGAGCCCTGCCAGCTCCCGCGAGGTCGCTTCGTTCCGCTCCCGCTCCTGCTGAAGCGCCTGCTGCATCTCACCCATGCGGGCGGAGTGGGAGGCCGCGCTTTGCGCGATCGCAGCCTGGAGGCTGCGATGCTCCTCCTGGAAGCTTGCCAGCTCCCGCGAGATCGCTTCGCTCCGCTCCCGTTCCTGGCCCAAGGCCCCTTGAAGCTCGGTTGCCCTGGCGTCCGCAAGAGCCGCCTCGCTCCTGCGGCGTTCCTCGAGGCCGCGATATTCCTGCTTGAGCGCGGCCAGCTCCTGCGAGAGGGCGCTGTTCTGCGCCTGCTCCCGCGCCAGGGCCGCCTGCAGGTCGAGCAAAGCGGCGGCGTCCTTCGTCGGCGGGCCGGCTTTGGGAGCCGGCGGGATCCGATCATCCCCCTTGATGCCGAAAGCCTGCAGGGAATGGAGCAGCTTGGGGTCGTGGAGGCGATCGATGAGCATGATGGCGAGGGTGCCCATCTCGATGGCGGCGTTGAGCTTGCCCTCCGCCGCTTGCAGGTTGCCCTGCCGGATGGCGGCTTCGAGCTCCGCGGCAAGCTGCCTGCGCTCCGAGGAGGTCAGCAGAACCGGCAGCAGGTTCGACAGATCCTCGGCGCCTTCCGCGCTGACGGGATGGCTGCTCACCGCCTGGAAGGGCGAAGGAACCTGGAGCGTTCCGTCGGCCGCGAGGGCAGGACCGAGGAGCGCTGCCCCGATGGTCGCTGCGGCGAGCAGCTCGGATGCTGTGGTGAGAAAGGTGGGGTGGCGTCGTCCACTCATGTCGGACTTCCCTTGCTGGCGTCCGGGTGCTGAAGGGCCGGCCCCGGCTTCGGTCATGCCTGCGTTCTTCGATCCTGTCGTCCTTACCGCCGGTTCGCCTTCTGCCGGTCGTTCTGCCAGGCGAGGAAGTCCCGGAACAGCGCCTCGCGCTGCTCGGGCGAGACGGCGACGCCCCGGCTGCTCATGAAGTCCTCGAAGCTCTTGACCTGCCCCGAGGGCCGGCCGGCCGCGGCCGCGCGGGTGAGCCACTCCTGCGCGGGCTTGACCCGTTCCCAGCCCGGCACGTCGGCGGCGAGGTTGACCTCTTTCCACTTGGGATGCCGGCCCGGCTGCAGGAATTCGTCGAAGCGCGAGAAGAAGGCGTCGACGAAGCGGCTCACGCGGCTGTAGCGGTCCGAGTTCTCCGGCCAGTTGAACACGGCCAGAAGGGAGCCCACCGCCAGGGTCTCCACGGGTTTGTCCTGATCGACCAGCCGGGGATAATCCGTGTTGGAGAAGCGCGCCGGAAAATAGCTCTCCGCGATCTCGCCCTCGAACGGGATGGGCAGCAGATGGAAGCGTCCCTCGCTCTGGAACTCCGCGATGGCGCGCACGGGACGCCCGGCCACATAGACGGCGGCCTGGATCTCCCCGGACCGGAGCCGCTCGTAGGACGAGCCCTGGTCGTAGGTGGTGAGCTCAGGCTTGACGCCGAGCTTCTCGAAGATGAGGCGCGCGGTCAGATTCGTGCCGCTTCCGACCTTGTCGATGTTGACCTTCTTGCCCTCGAGCTGCCGGATGTCGGCGATCTCCCGGTTGGCGATGATGTGAACTTCCTCATTGTAGAGGCGGGTGATGAAGCGCAGGCGGCGCACCGCGTCGGTCTGGAGGTTTTCCGCCTTCAGCTGCTCGCGCGCATCCATCTGCACGATGCCGATGTCCACGCCCCGCAGGAACATGATGTCGCGCAGGTTCTGCAGCGAACCCCGGCCGATCATCGGCAGGACGCGCAGGTTCTCCCCGTCGAGCACATTGGCGAGATCCGCCGCGATGCGGATATAGGTGCCGTCGGCGCCGCCGGACACGATGCCCACCGTTCCGGCATTGATGCGGGCCGGATTGAAGGCCGGGGCGGTCTGGGCGAGGGCGCAGGCCATGCCCGAGAGAAGGGCCGCCGCGACGGCAGCGGCCTGCATGATTCTCCTTGCGAGACCACGACCTGTTGCGGTGAAACCGACGGCTCGACCCGACATTCTTCGTCCTCCCTGGACTGCCTGATGGGGCATTTGTCGTTCCCTTCCAGCGGCTTGAAGCTGTTGATTTGTATCGAGCTGGAACGAAACGAGAAAAGCCATCGTATGCCCCTCTTCCGTTGGGTCAATCGAGCTTTGCTTCCGAGATAATACTCAAAAAGAGCTAGGCAGTACTCATAAAGAGATAAAGCTTATCTTTATATTCCTTGCCCGAGTCGAATGTCTTATGGGGCCTGCCGGCGGCCGCAAACTCCCGGCCGGGGCTCGGGGCGCTGTCCACGGGAAAATTGTGGGCGAAGCGGCAGGCCTTTAACCGTCCGTTAACCATAAGCGGTCGAGATCATGGGACAGTTAAAGGAATTGCAATCCCGTGACCATCGCCGTGCGCCCTCGTCCATCCCTTCGCTTCCGTGGCAGGTCCTTCATGGCGCTGGTGCTTGCGCCCGAGGTGCCCTTGCGGGATTGGCTCGAGGATCTCGATGCGGTCTCCGAGCGTTCGCCGGGCTTCTTCGCCGGGCGTCCGATCATCGTCGACGTATCGTCCCTCAAGCCGTCCAAGTCCGAGCTGAAGTTCCTGCTGGCCGCCCTCAGGATGCGGGAGATCCGCATCATCGGCCTCGAAGGGGCGGCGGCCGCGGTGGTCGATCCCGACATGCCGGCTCCCGTGAACGGCGGCAAGCCCGCCGGCGAGATCGACGTGCCCGACGCAGCCCAGGCCGCAATGGCCGCCGCCGCGCCCTTCCAGCACGGGGCCGCGCCGGAAAAATCGCTTCTCATCGAAGGCTCCGTGCGTTCCGGCCAGTCGATCCTCCATCCCGAGGGCGACGTGACCGTGCTCGGCTCCGTGGCGTCGGGGGCCGAGATCGTCGCCGGAGGCTCCATCCACATCTACGGCACCCTGCGCGGCCGGGCCATCGCAGGCTGCACGGGCAACGGGCGCGCGCGCATCTTCTGCCGGAAGTTCGAAGCCGAGCTGATCGCGGTCGATGGGCTCTACAAGACGGCCGACGACCTGGGAACGAAGTTCCACGGTCAGGCCATTCAAGTGAACCTGGATGGCGACTCGATCATCCTGAAAACAATGGACTGAGAGAAAGGGGGACGACAATGGCCAAAGTCTTGGTCGTAACATCCGGCAAAGGTGGCGTTGGCAAGACAACGTCCTCGGCAGCCCTGGGCGCCGCTCTCGCCCAGAACGGCGAGAAGGTCGTGGTCATCGACTTCGACGTGGGCCTGCGCAACCTCGATCTCGTCATGGGGGCCGAGCGCCGGGTCGTGTTCGATCTCATCAACGTGGTGCAGGGGGACGCGAAGCTCAATCAGGCGCTCATCCGCGACAAGCGGCTGGAGAACCTGTCCCTGCTGCCCGCCTCCCAGACCCGCGACAAGGACGCGCTCACGGACGAGGGCGTGGCGCGGGTGCTCACGGAGCTGCGCGAGAAATTCGACTGGATCATCTGCGACAGCCCGGCAGGCATCGAGCGCGGCGCCACCATGGCCATGCGCCATGCGGACGTGGCCGTGGTCGTCACCAACCCGGAGGTGTCCTCCGTCCGCGACTCCGACCGCATCATCGGCCTCCTCGACTCCAAGACCGAGAAGGCCGAGAAGGGCGACCGCATGGAGAAGCACCTGCTGCTCACCCGCTACGATCCCGCCCGGGCCGAGCGGGGCGAGATGCTGAAGGTGGAGGATGTGCTGGAGATCCTGTCGATCCCGCTGATCGGCATCATCCCGGAAAGCGAAGAGGTGCTGCGGGCGTCCAACGTCGGCTCGCCGGTCACCCTCAACAATCCCGCGAGCGCCCCCGGCCGGGCTTATTTTGACGCCGCGCGGCGGCTCAAGGGCGAAACCGTCGAACTGACGATCCCCACCGACAGGAGAGGTCTGCTCGGCAAGCTGTTCGGACGGAGGGCCGCATGAACCTCTTGAACTTCTTCAACCGCCGGACCTCGGCGCCGGTCGCGCGGGAGCGACTCCAGATCCTGCTCGCGCACGAGCGCGGCATCGTCGGCGGCAAGCCCGACCTCGTGGCGCAGCTGCGCGAGGAGATCCTCGCCGTGGTCAGGCGACACATCATGGTGGAACAGCAGAACGTCCACGTGAAGATGAACCGCGACGCCGACGTCTCGACCCTCGAGATCGAGGTCGAGATCCCCGCTCCCGTCGCGGCGGGCGCCTGATCGCCCTATCCCGATGCTTGAGCGGCCCTCCACCTGGAGGGCCGTTTTGGCGCGGCTACTCTTTCCAGACCCCGAGCCGCCCCTCGCGGGCCTTGTCGGCTGCGGCCTTGAGGTCCGGCGTCGCCTCGGAGGTGGGCTTGCCGCCGCCGTTGAACAGCACCACCCGCGACAGGTCCTGCCCGCCCACCTGGCACCGGTAGACCTCGTTGGCTCCCATGGGATCGCAGACGGTCTCCCGTCCCTGCAGGTAGCGGGCCAGATCCTCCGGCTTGCCGCCGCCGGGAGCCCACTCGACTCCGAACAGGCGAATCACTTCGCCCTGCAGCGACAGGGTTGCCGTGTCGATCACCTCCGGCACGCCGCGAAGCGCGCGCGCCCTCGACAGGAGGGGCCTCGCGGGCTCCGCAGCCGTGGCCTGGGCCTCGCGCACCGCCCCTGTGGCGGCGGGTCCTTCGACCACCGCTTCGGGGGACGAGCGGGTCCGCCCCAGGAAGGCGGAACCTCCGACGCCGACGAGCACCAGGAGGGCGATGGCCGCGATCCCGAGGCCCTGTCCGCGCGCCCGCGATCTCGACCTGACGCCGCCGAAGACGTTTCGCACGCGGTCCAGCGAGAAGAGGTTGCGGTCCGGCACGAACTGCAAGTCCGGCGTCTTTCCGGTTGCGGAAAAGCCCGTGGCGGGAGGGTTCGCCTCAGGGGAGGTGGTCTTCAGGTCGGTCTTGGGCGATTCGGCGGCCCGGCGGGACCATCCGTGCAGGCGAACCTTGCCGCGGCGCAGGCGGAAGAGCGTGCCGGCGCGCCTCGGCTCGTCTTCATCCCCGGCGGAGCCGACGCTCAGCCAGTCGCGCTTGCGGATCGCCGGTTCCTCCGGAGCCGGCGCTGCCGGCGCCGGTGCGGCCGCAGGCTTCCCGGGCCGCTCGGCGGGCCGGAAGAGAGCCGGATGCGTGAGGCGCAATTCCTCGAGCAGGTCCCGGATGGTGAAGGCCGCAACCCTGCCGTCCCTCTCGATGGTTCGCGGCTGCCCGCTGGCGTCCACTACGGAAATCCGCGTTCCCTCTTCGGTGGCGGTGTAGCGCACGGAGGATTCGATGATGAGCTCCAGGGGGCGGCGGGCGCTGTCCGTCGGGTTGAGCCTGCTGACCTCGGCCCGGATGGTTTCGCGCACCTGCTCCCGCATGGCTGCCCAGCTCAGGGCAGGGGGCCCATCGGTGCGGGAAGCGGGAAGGTGAGCCAACGTGCTGTCAGTCATGCGGTTTGCCTCCGGGATCAGTCGCGGTTGCGTTCCTGGCCGAGCAGGGTGCTGTGCTCCGCGACGATGATAGGCTTTTCGCCGATGAACTGCACGATGAGTTGCAGGGCTCCCGTGCCTTCCGAGCGCGTGCGGCGCTCGGGATTGGCGGCGGTGAAGTCGAACACCGCGTGCACCGTGCAGATCTCGCCGGCCGGGTTGCAGGTGACGCCCATGGATTCGGGACGGGGCCGGTAATCGCGCTCCGGCCAGCGCTGCACGAAGCGGCGCTTCTCGTTGAACAGGGCCCGCATGCTGATCGTGCGCCCATGGAACAGGACCCGGGGCGCGTAGAACTCGGCCGTGGAATCCAGCACCGCCTCGTTCGGGCCGGACCAGGAATTCAGGTAGCTGATCGCGAAGGATTTCGCGGCGTCGTCGCGGCCGTAGCGGCTCTCGCGGGGCTCACGCGGCGGGGCCGCCACCGCCGGGGGAGCGGACCGGACGGGCGGAGCCGCCTGGGCGGGCTGTTCCGCCTGGCGGGCAGGAGGCGGCTCCAGGGCCGGTTCCGGGGCGGGCCTCGGCTGCGCCGTCTGGGCCGGGGGAGAAACAGGCTCAGGCGGGGTGACGCCCGGGGGAGGCGCCGCCGTCCGGGCGGGCGGCTCGCCCGGGGAAGGGGGCTGCGGGACCGGCGCGGCAGGCGCCGGAGCGGCCTGAGGAGCCGCCCCCGGCTCCGCCGGGGGATCGACCCAGGTGCGCCCCGCTTGCGCAAGGGCGCCCTGTCCCCCCAGGGAGAGCAGCGCCAGAAGCAGAGCCGTTCGTGAGACCGGAGAAGGCCAGCCAATCCGCATGTGGTTTCCCGAAGATGCCTCTCCCTGACGAAAAGGGATCACCGAGGAAAGCGGCTGAGCCGGACGAGAGTTCCATCGCGCCCCCTCACGGGAGAGCTTCCCGTGAGGGGGCGCAGGGGACAGGCGTCGTTTCCAACCGGTTTTGCAGATCAGAACTGCGCCAGTTCGACGGAGCCTACTCCCGAGATGCCGATGGCCTGGGCCGAAGCGCGGGAGAGGTCGATGACGCGGCCATGGGCGTAAGGCCCCCGGTCGTTGATGCGCACCACCACCGATCGGCCGGTGCTCTTGTTCATGACGCGCACGCGGGTGCCGAAGGGCAGGGTGCGGTGGGCGGCCGTGAGGGCGTTGGCGTTGAAGGTTTCGCCGCTTGCGGTCTTTCGTCCATGAAAGCCGGGGCCGTACCAGGAGGCCCGGCCGCTCTGAACCGCCCGTCCGGACCGGTTGTCCGGTTCCGCCTGGACGAGGGAGGGCGTCGCCGCACCGGCGCCGAGAGCCAGGAGACTGACGATGAGACGCGAGACCTTGTGTTGTTCCACAATGCATTCCCTTGTTGTTGTGCAAGGGCGCGCAAGATGTTCTCCAATGGGGCCAGAATAAGACCTTCTATGAAGCTCCCCTTTTGAGAGGCGTAGGAAAATTATGCATTTGCTATACTTACAAGGCTTTCGAGCTGGTTCCATCTCTAGCCTCACATCATCGTGAGGATGTCCGCAAAGCCTGCAAGCCCCCGCTTTATACGCATTCGCCTTGGAGCAGAAAATGCGATTCCGGCCCATTCGCCCGAAGCATGGACCAGGTGCCGCCTTTGCACTTCTCCTTCGGGCCGAAACAGAACCTTATGGAGGATGTTCGATGGCCCTCCTGGCTCGACCCGGCAAAGCGCGAGCCTCTTTCCCGAGATGTTCATGATCTCCCGTTTCCCGGCCCTGAAGGCGACGCCCGCGGCGGCGCCTCGCGGCCAATCGGCTCCGTCCCCGGTGCGGGGCGTCGTGCTGATCGTATCCTCCACGGCATTCTTCGCGGTCTCGGACGTGATCACCAAGCAGCTCACCGCCGCCCTGCCGGCCGGCGAGGTGGCATGGATGCGCTACGTCATCTTCCTGCTTCTCGTCGCTCCCGCCGTGGCCCTGAACGGAGGTGCCGCGCTGCTCCGCTCCCATCGCCCCAGTCTCCAGATCCTGCGCGGGTTGGGGATGGTGGGATCGACGATCGCGTTCACCCATGGCCTGCGTTTCCTGCCCGTGGCCGAGGCGACGGCGATCAACTTCGTCTCGCCGATCCTCATCATGGCCCTGTCCGTCCTGATCCTCGGCGAGACGGTGGGGTGGCGGCGGTGGAGCGCCGCCGCCGTGGGCTTTCTCGGCGTGCTGATCGTCATGCGCCCCGGCACGGGAGCCTTTCAGCCGGCCGCCTTCCTGCCGCTTCTCGCCGCCGCTGTCTGGGCCGGAGCCGCGGTCGCGACACGCAAGATGAGCGGGAGCGACCACGCCCTGACCACGCTCGCCTATTCGGCCGTGGTGGGGTTTCTGGTGCTGAGCGCCTTACTGCCGTTCGACTGGGTGACGCCGGGAGGGACCGAGATCGCGCTTGGGCTCGGCATCGGGATCCTCTCGACCATCGCCCACTGGTTCGTCATCCTGGCCTACCGGCACGGCGACGCTTCGGTGATCGCGCCCTTCTCCTACACCCAGCTCATCGCCGCCGGTGCCCTCGGCTATCTGGTCTTCGGCGCGCTGCCCGACGGCTGGACGATTCTGGGAGCCGGCATCATCGCGGCAAGCGGCCTCTACACCGTCTACCGCGCCCGCATCCGCGCTCTCGAGAAGGCATCCCCGTAGGAGACGGGGTCTCGCGTCAGGTCCGGGAATGCACCACCCGCAGGCGCGGGCGGGCGGCGCGGTTGCAGAAGTTGAGCTCGACCCATTCCTCGTCCGCCGGGCCCTCGACGATCCGGTAGCCGAGCTGCTCCGCCAGGGCGCGGGCCTGCCCCACATTGGCGCTGGAGATTCGGCGCGTGAATTCCCCCGCATCCTGGCTCATCAGAGCCGCCAGCATGCCGATCTCGACGCCCTGGCTGAAATCCACGCTGCGCGCCGGAAAGCGAAGCCGTGTTCCTTCGGTGAGATGAATGTGATGCATGATGAGCCCGTTCTTCCGCCATCGGTAACCGGGATGATGGAGGTAACCGGGATGATGGACTCAAAGACCCTACCGGTTGCTTAAGGCCGCAAGGTCCTGCTCGCCTGGCCTACATCGATCAGGGCCTGCGGGAGACTTGTGCCGGAACTGGTCCTGCAAGGCGCACGTTCTTCGTGGGTGAACGGGAGCCCCCATGGCAAAGCAGAACGAGACGGATCCGCAGCACCTTCGGGAGCTGGGCGAGACCATTGAGTCGATTCCCATCGTCGAGGAGGAGCTGAGGCTCGACAAGCGCGAGGCCATCACCGGCAGGGTCCGGGTGCGCACCGTCGTGGACGTGGTGGAGGAGATGACGCAGGCCTCCCTCGACCGGGAAACCGTCGAGGTCACCCGGGTGCCCGTGGACCGGGTGGTGGATGAGGCGCCCGCCATCCGCACGGAGAACGACGTCACCATCGTTCCCGTCCTGGAGGAAGTGCTCGTGGTGGAGAAGCGGCTCGTGCTCAAGGAGGAGCTGCACATCCGCCGCCAGACCCGCTCCGAGGACGTGCAGGTTCCGGTCCAGCTTCGCAAGCAGCGCGCCGTCGTGGAGCGCCTGCCGGGGAGCGGGGAAGGCTCCGATCCGGATCTCCCGCAGGAATAATGTCTCCGGCCACGCTTCGCGTTCGGGAACTGGCGGACGCTTCGCACATTGAGCCCGTATGCTTCAATTACATACGGAGAAATCCATGCGCCTCGCTCTTGCAACCTTGGCGGTGATGTCCGCCATCGCCACGACAGCCGTTGCTCAGACCACGAACTCCCAAGGATCAGGCTCCTCGGGCACGCAGCCGATGAACAACAGCACGGGCTCGTCGAACCCGGCCGCCACCGTCAAGCCAGCCGACAGCCCGCAGAGCACCGGGTCTGTGGAGCCCGGCGCGAACAGCTTCACGGAAGGTCAGGCCCGGTCCCGCATCGAGGCGCAGGGCTTCAGCAACGTCACGGATCTGCGCAAGGACGACCAGGGCATCTGGCGCGGCAAGGCCATGCGCAACGGCCAGTCCACCAGCGTCGCCATCGACTACAAGGGCACCGTGCAGGCCCAGTAGGCCTGCGGCTCCTCACAGACTCGCCAACGACCGGGGCGCCGCGCGGCTGACCCCCTCATCAGGAATGGAACTGTCATGACCAACAAGACCATCACTGCCTTCTTCGAGAATTACGAGGATGCCTCCGACGCGGTTCGCCGCCTGGAATCGGCGGGCGTTGCTCATCGCGACATCAGCCTCGTGGCCAATAACGAGGGCGAGCGCTATTCCACCCATGCGAACCGCACCTTCGACGGCACGAATCATCACGACCACGATCACGATGCGGACGGAGCGGGCACGGGCGCCACGGTCGGCACCCTGGCCGGCGGCGGCGCAGGGCTTCTCGCAGGCCTCGGCATGCTGGCCATCCCCGGCCTCGGCCCCGTGGTGGCGGCCGGATGGCTGGTCTCGACCCTCGTGGGCGCCGGCGCGGGCGCGGCCCTGGGCGGCCTTGCCGGGTCCCTCGTGGATGCGGGCGTGGACGAGAACGACGCCCACGCCTACGCGGAGGGCGTTCGCCGCGGCGGCGCGCTCGTGACCGTGCGGGCCTCCGAGTCGGAGGTGAGCCGGATCGTCGACATCCTCGACGACGAGGGCACGGTGGATTTCAACGAGCGCGAGAACAACTGGCGCTCCGAGGGCTGGACCGGCGGCATGACGGATGCCGGCGCCACGGCCACCACGTCAGCCGGCATGATGGGCACGGGCCTGTCGGATTCCATGGGCGGTTCCCGCTCCACGGGCCAGTCGATGGGAACCACCGACCGCACCGCCTCCACCGGCCGCGAGGATGACGTGATCCCGGTGGTGGAAGAGGAACTCCACGTGGGCAAGCGCGAGGTCAACCGCGGCCGCGTGCGCATCCACTCCCATGTGGTGGAGCGTCCCGTGGAAGAGCAGGTGAGCCTGCGCGAGGAGCGCGTTCATGTGGAGCGCCGCGCCGCCACCGGCGACATGCGCACCGGCTCCGTCGGCAACGAGAACCTGTTCCAGGAGCGCACCATCGAGATGGAAGAGCGCGGCGAAGAGGCCGTGGTCTCCAAGGAGGCCCGCGTGACCGAAGAGCTCGTGATTCGCAAGGACGTGGACCAGCGCACGCAGACCGTGTCCGACACGGTGCGCAAGACCGAGGTCGAGGTCGAGGACGAGCGCAACCGGCGCATGACCGGCACCACGGACACCCCGAAGGATCGCACCTGATCCGAGCGGCCTGACGAGATGAAGGATCGGCGCGCCCAAGGGCGCGCCGGTCTTTCCCATGACGACGCCCCAAGACAAGGCGAGGTGCAAAGATGAAGCTTCGTTCGATCGGCCTTGCGATGGCCCTCCTGACCCTGGGCTCGGCCGCATCGGCGGCGGAGCTGACCATCCTGTCGCGGGGCCAGCCCGGCCGCGCCGTGGCGAGGCTGGTGGACCAGGGCATCGGCTATTCCGTCGCTCACGAACCGGCCGGGCGCTCGCCTCGCGGCTATCGGGTGCACGTCACCTGCACCATCGACGAGAGCTTCGCCCAGACCTATTGCCCGACCGCTGGCTACGTCTCCTCCTGCCCCCGCGCCAGGATCGCCTGCCGCTAGGGCGTCCCGCCGCAGGAAAGGGCCCGAAAATCGCCTCCTGCCATGGCCGGGATGCCGTTTGGGCGGGCCGCTTGCCTCCCCCAAAGGCGCAAAAGGGCTCCCCGGGCCCGTTCATAAGAGGTTGCCCTCAGGCCCCTGATCGGGTAGGAGAAGACCCAGGCCCATCGCCTCAAAGCACCCGTAGCTCAGCTGGATAGAGCGTTGCCCTCCGAAGGCAAAGGTCACACGTTCGAATCGTGTCGGGTGCGCCAATTTTAAGCTGGAAGATCAATAGCTTAGAAGGTGACTCACCTCTTCTCCAAGTGGTGAATTTGTACTGGTGTGACTGAGGTGTGACAAAGTAGGGCCGATCTGTCCACGACGTTTAGTGTGTCCAAACGCCATTATGGCTCGGGACTTCGAAGGGCAAGATTACCATCATCGGACCTTTTCTACTCGCTGACAGCGCTTATTGAGAGCATTCTGCGAATCACGAGCGTTTAGGCAACACGATCCAACGCGCTAAGATTTCTCTGTTGGCTATCTCGGCCCCTCGGCAGGCGACGCTCAATCTCCCGGTCGGCGGCATAGATAGACCCATGGGCAAGCCAGGGCCGAAGCGCTCTCTACAAGGCTCGTTCGGAAAACGTGGCTCGCAACGATGGCATTTCGGCCATGCTCCGGGCCGGGTCGTCCTGGTCACAGATTCAGGCTGCGACGGGCCGAAGTCGGGCGACTGTTGCGAAGATCGTCAAGCGCTTTGAGCTTGGGAAGGGCTCAGCCGCATGTTGCCGGGCGCTCGAAGGGACTGCGAAGCTCCTTGAGCCGAATGCTGCCGTGCAAACGCACCTCCCTACGTCTGGCAGGGGGCGACAGCCACAGGCCGGAGACTGGCTCGCCATCGTAAGGCGTCCTCGTGTGGTTTGTTACGCAGAAGGTGTAGGTGGGGCGTCGTCACGCCGATGCTCTCTGCGGTCACCTGTGGGGCAAAATGGATCGTGAGGGATTGCGGCTCGATCCAGAACAAGTGCGCGTCGAAGGCAGCATGGTGTGTCGAGCACAGGGGGAGACCGTTGCGCCAGTCATCCGAGCCCTTGGCTGCCTTGCTGCGGATGTGGGCGGCTTCGACAAGCTGCGGGTGCGTGATGGAGCAGACCGCACACTTGCAGCCGTAGTGCTTCAACACTGAGAAGCGAAACCGCTGCTGCCCAGCCCGCACGCGCACCTGCCCAACTCGATGACGCGGCTGATCATCGACCAGGACGAAGGGTGCATCTGGTTCGAGCGCAGGCGCGTTCACGGGCGGCACATCTCCGAATAAGATGAGGAACTGGCGCGAGGTGTCATCCCAATCCTCAACCCAGCCCAGGCGAACACGCCGCCTACTCGCCGAGCGATCACCCGGCAGGATCACAAAGAGGGGCACGCCGAGACTGCGTGTTTCCTTGGTGGCCTCTATTTCGGCAGCGTCCCGGCCTGGAGGACGGGACGTGGATGGGTAGTGGTAGATTACCCCCTCGTCTGAGAGATCGTCCGGGTAGTGCTTACCTGTGTGCAGGATGCTGACAGTTGCGCCGGTACCGCTCGCGGTGAGCGCCCCAGTTCGGGCCTTATCCACCCAGATGCCTTGTGCGCCGCCGTACATGCCCAGGGCACGCAGGAGCTTTGGGTCCAGGTCTCCCGTATCGCTCTGGCTCAGTTCGTGCCAGAGGCGCAGGCGGTGTTGGCGCTCGTCCATCCTTGGTTCCTTGTATTCGTCGGAAAGTACCATTTTCATGATGGAAGATAACCCGTGCCGGGGTGGCGGGTGAAGGCTATGCCGACAACAGCAAGGGACTTTCCAGAGGCTCCTTGGTCAGTAGGCACATGGTGCCTCGGGAGTGCAGATGAATTTCCCCACTGCGCTTGATGCCGATCTCCTCGTGATACTTCTTCCAGGAGACCGTGATCCATTCTTTCATTTAGCTTTCCTTGGTGATGAACATCAGATGTTGCCATTGCACCAGTGCCCGGCTACCGCTCCCACAATCCTTTCGGATTGGCGCACCCCACCAGAAGTACTTCAACGGGCATGGCGAAGCACAATAAGGATGAGTTGGCGCGATTCTGGTTAGCTTAAGAAGAACGGTACTCACATATAGTCTGAGCTTGCCCAACAAAAAGCTGCACAATGACGATGTTCAAAGGACAGAATTGTGGTGTGATGCCTGTATGCTCAGGCTCGACATATAGGCTCCACCCTTATCCTGGCCGAAGCTTTAGTAATGAGTACGAGTAAGTACTTCGAGTGGAGGGTTTCATATGCCCGTCGAAACATCGCGGAGTTCTGTAGAGCTTGCGGCAGAAGTCGTATCAGCATACGTCAGCAACAATTCTGTACCGGTCGCCGATCTGCCCAACCTGATCGCAAACGTTCACGCCGCGCTTCAGAATGTGGGCCAACCCGTTCAGCAGCAGGAAGAGGCTAAACCCACTCCTGCCGTTTCTGTGAGAAAGTCGATCACCCCAGACTACATCATCAGCCTGGAGGACGGAAAGCCGTACAAGTCGATGAAGCGGCACCTTGGAAAGCTGGGTCTGACACCCGAAGCTTACCGGGAGAAGTGGGGCCTGCCCCGCGATTACCCAATGGTCGCGCCGAACTATGCCGCCAGACGGTCAGAGATGGCAAAGAACATGGGTCTTGGCAAGCAGCGATCAAGGTCGGCCCAGCCGAAAGCCGCTTCTAATGACAGCGTGAAGACTGCTCCCGCCAGACCACCAACCAAGGGTGGACGGAAAAAGCCATTGTGAGGCATCTCTACTGAGAACGGGTTCAAAAGTTGTTTATGGAGAAGAGTCAGGGCTCGTCTTCCTCGGCATCATCGTCGTCCCATGAAGCATACTGCTCGGGAGCTTTGCCGACCTTTTTGAGCACTTTCGGATAACGGGTCTTCGCGACCTTCTGGCCCAGCCCGATCACCTCGACAACAAACCGCCAGTCGTCGCCATAGTCGAACATGAACAGCATCGTATGCCCCACATCTGGGAAGGCATCCGCCATGGGGGTGCGTCTCACACTCTTCGCGGTGGTCTGCTCGCCCATATCGGCGAATAACTCGTACTTCGGCTGCGAGCGCATCACGTCCCGTCCGGTGAGCTTGGAGTAGAAGCCGAAGGCGTGGTCGAACTCAAAGCCAAAGGCATGAACGATGGCCTCGGCCAGATCGCTGAGCGTCTTGCGGCTTTCGACCTCGATCTCCCGGTAGATCGACGGCTCGTCTTGGAGAGCCGCCCGGATGATGTGCGTGCCAGCTTCGGTCATGGGTTCCTCCACTCCTCGGTCCATCACAGCAAGCCGCGCCTGATCCGACCAATCGAATTATTTGACGGACGTTCAGTCCGTGCGATCGTTGAACCATGACGAAGCGTGTTGCCTTTTGTCTTCGGGTCTCCACGGCGGATACGAGCACCAAGGTCACATCGTCCGCGCAGCAATCTCCTGATCGTTGAAGAGGGCGAGTTTCCACACAGAGCATAATGCTGGTCCCTTCGTCCTCGAAGGACCTATTCTGGGCCATCAGTCGGAAGTGACGGTTGGACTGGTACGGCTGTTATACCGGCTCCAAGAAGGGTTTGCGATGACGCGTTACATTATCTCAACAGAAGAGAGAATGCTCGATGTTGTGGAGAGGCTGATGGTCGAGCATGGCGTGGTGATCGTCTCGCGCGACGAGATGTTCAACACGCTGGTGATCGAGACCAATGATCCTCTCACGGTGAGTCAGATCGAAGGGGTGCTTGAGATCAGAGCGGCCCCTTGAGGGCCAAGAACGCCTCGACCGGCGCTCCAGTTTATTTGGCTCCTGTTGCCAACATAGAAGGCGAGGGATGGCTCCCCATCCCCGCCGTCTTTGAGATCAGCGCGTCCTTGTGGACATAAATGCGGCCCTCGGTTCCGTGTTGATCAAACGAAATAGAAGTCGCCCGTGCCCAGGCTCTTGCTGAAGCCGACCAGCACGATCTCGCCCTTGGCTTCCGGGCCATCCGCCGTCACCACCACATCCGAGCCGACCGTCGCCCAGGAGACCTGACCAGTGTGCGACTGACCGGAGATGTCGATCTCCCGGTGGTCCTTGCCCTTCTCGAAGTCGTAGATGCGGGTGCGCCCGAAGGTGTCAGCAGTAGCGCATTTCGAACACGAAAACTCAAGGTTCTTTCGTCGATGGCTCATCGTCAATCACCTCGACGGTAACGCGGACTTTCTTGCCGATCAGCGCACGGAAGAAGCGGTGGCCTTCCAGCGCCGCATGGGTCAGCGGAACCTGTGTCACCGACTCGTCCCAGCTTTGCAGTCTGATGAAGAAGCAGTCATCACCGCCCTGCTCATCGTCGTCGCCCAGTTGGGTCACCATGGACTGGCCGCCGTCGTTCACGTCGATGTGATCAGGGTCAACGACCCCGGCGACAGAATATAGCGGCGTGGTCTTGGTAGCGGGTGTGACCGGTTCGACTGGTGCAGCCGGTGCGACCCGTTCCTTGGAGCCCGTAAAGGCGTCGGTCACGACGAGGGTCTGCGGAACCGCGACCGACTCCAAGAACTGGTGTGCCTCCTCCTCGGATGCGATGGGCCTGACGGCCCTGTGGTCGGCGCTCGCCCAGTATTCAAGCATCCGCCATGCGGTATCGTAATGGGCCGTCCGTGGCCCGATCGTCGGTGGATGGTTCACGGCGGCTCCCTCTGCCTTCCAGATCGCGGGATTGGCCGTCCACTTCTTCCGTGGGATGATACTGTTGCGAACAACGACCCCGATCAGAAGCAGAACGCTTTTCATAGACCTTCGTAGCGCAAGCCTCAGAGGTATCAACGAGCTACCCAGCACCGGGACTACGCTTACGGCCAAATATCATCGCGGCCATAAGGTTCTCGCGATGCCGCCAAGAGGTGAACACGACTCCAACAAGGTGCAGCGCGATCAACAACAGAAGGAGTTCCGAGGAGATCGCGTGCGTATCGCCAACCCATGCAATGCCCCAGAAGCGATCTGCTGCCCTGCACCAATACCCTGCCGTCGATCCCAGGAGGAAAAGTAGTCCAGTCGCCGATCCATCAGAGTCAGGAAGGCCACGGCATGCGCACCAGTTCAAAGCCACTGCCCACCCGCTTGACATGCCCGACGTTGGGAAAGCCCCAATGGTAACCCGCCACCGCAATGCGGTCGGCTGCCGCCTGATCCAGCAGTCTGCGGCGGGTTTCGCGGGCCATCTGCTGATCCATGTCGGCGGCGGGTGACCACTCCGGGTTTCTCACAAAAAGGAACGGCAGATGGGCGGCATCCGACAGCAAGAGGAGCCCCTCCGATCCTGATTGCACCCGGAAGGCCATGTGCCCTGGCGAGTGGCCATAGGCTGCCACCGCGACCACTCCAGAGGCCAACTCCTCTCCATCCTTGTAGGTGCGCACCCGCAAGCCTCCCGGAGCGAAGATGCGCCGCACCAGAGCAAAACCGGGCTTGCGGTTCGGTGCAACCCGACTTTCCTCGCCCTCGTCTGTCCAGAACGACAGTTCCCGTTCCGGTACCGCAACCTCAGCATTTGGGAAGACCGGCTGTCCATCAGGGGTTTTGAGACCTGAGATATGGTCACCATGGAAGTGCGAGATGATCACGAGGTCCACCTGCTCTGGGGAGAGACCAGCCCCTTTCATGTTCTCGACCAGTCGCCCCACGGTGGCACCCGCCGCCTGAGCGCCATTGCCGGTGTCGATCAACACCAGCCGAGTGCCCGTGTTGATGAGCGTGGGCGTGAACGGGTTCTCTAAGGTGTCGGTTGGGCGCATCGCATCAGCGAAGGCTTGCCGGACCTGCTCGATGGGAGCGTTGGTCACGAAGGTCGGCTCAAGTGGGACCCTGCGCATGCCGTCGAGGACCGCCATGACCTCAATAGAGCCAACCTTGTAGCGGTAGGTTGAAGGCATGACCTGGGCTCCTGACGGCATGGCGGCACTTGCGGGTAGAGTGTTGAAGGTCGTGGCACCTGCGGCCAGAGCAGACATCACCAACAGGTCTCGGCGGCTGAAGTCGGACATGCTCGATCTCCTCCCATAACTCAGCCGAGGTTAGAGCCGACCAGACAAAGGCCAAGGGGTGGTCCGCCACCCTGTTGATCACAACCTGATGAGGTTGCCTTTCCCGCCTATGAGCAGCCGAAGGCGCGAGAGTGCCCCCGAAGTCGCCGAACGGGGTCGCCGACTTTGAAGTACGGAGGGTGTGGTTAGATCGTAACGAGAGTCGCTGACGAAGCGACGGGTTGAACTGCACTTATGGGGTACCCGTATCTCGTTCTGTTGCGCTATTCCCTGATCACAGATTTTGCTTCCCAAAATCCGAATCTATGAGAGCCTGGATGTTCCTGAGGCTGCCATGGAGCACTATTTGGAACGCCCGAGCATCGACCACCCCCTCTACCCCCGTGCCTATGACGGCTGGGCACTTACTACCTCAATCCTGCTCGATAAAGCGTGTCCTGGATTTCTTGCCGACACGCTCTGCGCCGACAATCTCACCCGACAGGTGCGGTTCGCCGCCCTCGCCGAGATGGACATCAGTCAGCCAGAGATTCTGGCTCAACACCTTCACAACGCCGCTCACAACCAGCACCATCCAGGACGTAATCCGCTGGTAGAGATCGCTGGGTCTCTGTTGGTTCTGCGCCCTCGCGTGGTTTTAGAGGCCCTGTACGGCAGTTGTCCTGACGGCCTTCTTGGGCTCCTCCGCCGCCTTGATGCCTCCCCAGTGGATCGAGACCTTTACAGGGCCGCTCACACGGTCTTCAGTGACCCCGTCCATCGTCGAAGAGCAGAGATTCTGCTCCAGACGCCTGGAACGATCACCGCCACCAAGCTGTCCATCCTCAGCCGTCTTGACCCCATGTTGGTCCACAAAGGCATCGTGGACCGTGTCTATGGGGATAGAGTGCAGATCGAGGGGCTGCATGCCTTCCTGTCCCTGATCCGCACCCTGTGCGACGCGACTGATGAGGAGATTGCGCGATCCATCGATCAGCTTGCTCCTGGGACGAAGCTGACGACGTGGGCAGTGCAGTGGCTGCGTCGTCAGGTCCGGCTTCCGGTTCAGCCTCCGATTCCGGCTGACGATCGCCGGTTCGAGGTTCTGTTTGGCGAGGCTCTCTACGCGTGCGCCTCGGAGTTCAGGAACTGCTTGAAGGGCTATTTGGCCAGTCCAGCGTTAGGACAGGTTCTCTACTTCCGATGGACCGGTACCACGCCTGCTGTGCTGGAACTGGCGGCACACTCGGAAGGTCGCTGGGTCCTTGGAGACATGCTCGGGCCGCGCAACACCCTCATCGACGCCAAGACAAAGGCCGACATCCGAGCCGCTCTCACAGAGCACAGCGTCATCTATGCACTGGGTCCCACCATGCCTCGTGCTGCCGCCGCTGGTCTGTCTTACCTCCTCGAACTCTGGGGAGTTCCGTGGGAGGAAGCGACAACCGACACACAGGACAACTTGAGCTACGTCGATGCCGATTTGCAAGTCATGGCGGATCGGGGGGTGGCGTGATGGACGTACCTGTCATCGAGATTACCGCTCCTGCGGCCCGTGAAGTCCTTAGTGACCTCAGGGGCACCATCATCGGCACTGTGGAGACACAACGCCTCACCGGCAAGGTCATCGCGAGAGATGCTCGTGGCGTCGTAGTGGGAACCTATGATCCCCGCCTGAATGAAACCCGCGACGCTCGTGGACGGGTGATCGGGCGAGGAAATCTGCTCGGGGCTCTTCTACTACGGGGGCGCTGATGCGGACCCTCGTTGGCCTTGTGCTTCTCGGCTGGTTTCTTCAACAGCCCTGGACACCTTTTGTAGTGATCGGGGCGATCGTCCTCGGGGCCGGGCTCCTGGCCTGGACGTGGACGCAACATTTCGAGCTACAGGCTGCACCTCCGATCTGGAGGCGCGTAGAGCCCCATTTTGACGAGCCCCGAACCGAGGAGCAGTGGCCTTCGGACCGATTACTGCTCCTGAATCAGATCGAACAACTTGAAACTGACTTGAAGGAGGTGCGACGGGAGGCGAACGCCCTACGGGCGGCACAAGAACGTCTTGAGCGCGATCTTCAGACCGCCAGAGCCGCGCAGACAGGTTGCCGTCCGAACCCGGTCTTCCGCCGAGTGGGACTGGATGAGGGTGCACCTGAATGGGTGGCGGCTGCCGTCAGAAGAGCATACCGAAAGCGCCTTCACCCGGACGCTCATCCCGAAGGTCACAAGATGGAGGCCGAGCGGCGGTTTAAAGAGGCGGAGCAGGTGTTCGATGAAATCTGGCGGGTCAAGGGCTTCAGCCCTTGAGTGACAGGCACGTCAACGTCTACCTTTACCCTGGAGGCTTATCGAGCGATCCCCTCGGTTGCCGCCGCTATACCCCGCTGCAAAAGCGACCAGTCAAACCCCACCACCAAGGCTCGGTAGCCGCGCTCGATCATAGCGTTGGCCTGCATCGGGGTTGGTGCAACACCCCCGAGCACCGTGGCGCTGTCCTTGATGGCAGTCTCCAAAGTCTGTGCCACTGCTTGCACGTCGGGATGGTCGGCTCGGCCCTTCAACCCCATACTGGTCGCCAGATCACCAGGGCCGATAAAGGCGAGGTCCAGACCAGGAGTGGCCACGATCTGCTCGATATGTTGAACAGCCTCGATATGTTCGATGGTGCCAATCGCCAGCACCTCGTCGTCAGCCCAATCAAGATAGTCTGCCATCGTTACATTGTGGCGCAGAGGTGCATAGAACGGTCCCCAGAACCGCTCCCCAAGAGGTGGGTAACGGACCGCCCGGACTGCCGCTTCTGCATCCGTTCGAGTGGAGATCATGGGAAAGCAGACGCCCATCGCTCCCAGATCGAGGGGCACCTTGGCATGAGCAACAGAGGTCTCTGCAACGCGCACCAGCGGCACGAGCGGGCTGCCTGCCGTAGCGGCAATCATCGCCTGAGCCATCCCTACGTCGATCGGGCCATGCTCCATGTCGATGAGGATGAAATCCAGACCTGAGCGGGCTATCACCTGTACGCTGGCAACAGAGGGAATCGTGGCGATAGCCCCAAGAGCGGTTCGCCCGTCGCGCCAGAGGGTCTTGAGGCGATTGAGCGGCTCACGGCATGCGCTCATGGATGCGGCTGCTCCTCTGTGATTTGACGAACAACGCGGGCGATCTCCTCGGCCCAGGCTGGATTGAACTTGGTGACACTCTGGATGAGGTCACCGCCAGGGTCACTCGCCTGAAGTTCAGACGCACCGGATCGAGCTTGCTGGAGGTCGCCCAGCGAGGCACAACAAATCAGAAGCAGCTTCAGGGCATTGTGCCAGTGCGGGCGCAGAGACAACGCTCGTCGGGTGGTGCTGAGACCTTGCTGAGGATCGCCCGCAAAATAGTAGGCCAGCCCCAAGAACAACAACCAACTGAAGTTCTGCGGGTCGTAGGGAGAAAGCTTCAGCCCGTGTTCCAGAGGCTCAATCGCCTCCTTGGGCTGACCCGCATACAGGTGCGCGGCTCCGAGGACCAGATACCCAAGAGCAAAGCTCGGGCTAAGGGCGACAGCGCGTTTCCCGGCCTGAATGGCTGTTCCGACCTCCCCTCCGAAAGTGTGCGTAATCGCGACCGAGTAGTGGGAATAGGGATTCCTTTCGTCCAACTCTACCGCCTTGAGACTGGCGGTCATGCCATTCCGCAGATTGACCTGAGGATCGTCGCTCCACCCGTAAGCGGCCAACCCGCCCTCGGTACGGGCCAACCAGATGTAACCGTCCGCCGAATTCGGCTCGACCTCAATCGCCTTGAGGAAAAGCTCGCGGGCGCGGCGATGAGACTCGGGCTTGATCTTGTGGAACTCCCACATGCCGCGCCGAACGAGGTCCCAGGCCGTCAAACTCATAGAGCGCTCGGCACCTCTCTGCCCCTCCTTCTTGAGCAGTTCAGGCTCGATGGCTCCCGCAACCTCCTCGGCAATCTGATCCTGAAGCGCCAGGATGTCACCAACATCGCGGTCATACCTTTCTGCCCAGATGGACCCACCTGCCTCGGCCTCGGTGAGTTGGGCTGAGATACGGACGTGATTGCCGCTACGACGCACGCTGCCGCTGAGGATGTAGCGAACGCCCAGTCGTCGTGCGACCTGCTCCGTCTCAATGGCTTTACCCTTGAAGGCGAAGGACGAGTTACGCGCTGTGACGAACAGCCAGCGGGCCTTTGCCAGGGCTGTGATAATGTCATCGGTGATGCCGTCTGCAAAATACTCCTGCTCCGGGTCGCCGCTCAGGTTGGTGAACGGAAGAACCGCAATGGAGGGCCTGTCGGTATGGTTTGGGCTCGGTCGGGCTGCCTTCGGCTCACGGGACGATAGGTCCCCAGGTTTGAGAGCATAGACGTGGACTGAACGGGCAATGTTCTTGAGGCGCTGTTCGCCCCGGTCCTCGAAGGGCAATGACAGCTTACCCTCAAGCTCGTCGAACACCTTGCCCGAGATGCAGATGCCACCAGGATCGGCGACCCCCTCCAGGCGAGCGGCGACGTTCACGCTGTCACCCAGGATGTCGCCGTCCTCCGTGGCGACAACATCGCCCAGGTTGATGCCCATGCGTAATTGGATGCCGTGCTCTTGCGGGTGCCGCTCGGCTTGCTCAGCGATCGCGGTCTGGGCCTCTACCGCGCAGAGCACAGCTTCAACCGGGCTGGCGAACTCCAGGAGGGCTCCGTCGCCCATGGTCTTCACCAAGCGCCCACCATGCCGTGAGGCGGTGGGCTTGATGATCTCGGATAAAACTGCCCGGATCGCGGAGAGCGTACCTGCCTCATCCGCCTCCATCAGGCTCGACGCGCCAACCACATCGGTTGCGAGAATGGCGGCGAGCCGCCTCTCAGCCTTATGCTCCTTCGGACCCATGAGACCCTCGGTGCGCTTCTGTTGAAGGGGGCAGAGCAGTCACCCACGCTACTTGTTTGTATTCCAGATGTCGGTGGCGAGTTTCCAGTCCCCTCCAACCTTCTCCCAGAGCACCACATACTTGCCGGTGATGTCTTGCGGTTGCGATCCTTTTGTCCGAAACGAGAAGGTGCTGATATCGCGGGCTGCTTCACTTCCAAGTGGCTTCACATCAACCGTCGTCAGCTTCCCATCGCCAAGCTGCTCGGCAGCGCCCTTCCAGAAAGCCTGGATGGCACTCTTGCCTTTCATCATCTCGCCCCCAGGCGGTAGGATGACGGCATCCTCGGTGTAAAGAGCCGCGACTGCCGCTGCATCGCCTGCGTTGAAGGCTTGCGCGAATTTATCGCTCAGGCTCTGAATGGTTGCCTTGTCCTGCGCTATGGCGGGAGCCGCTCCCCACAGGCAAATGGCGGTAAGCAACGCAAGGACTCGCATGACTTCCCTCCTAACTATTCAGGTGCAAGATCAACATAACACTGCTGCGACCGACTGCCATCTAAGTGGCATGTACCCAATCAAGGCAAGTGCCTAAGCCACGGCAATACACTCGATCTCGATGTCGAACTCCATTGGCCAGGACGCCACCGGCACGAAGGTGCGGGAGGGTGGGTTTTCGGGAAAGAACCGGGCGTAGACACGGTTGATGGCCGAGTAGAACCCGGCATTGGCAGCGTACACTCTCACCATCACCACCTTGTCCAGGGAGGTGCCCGCGCTCTCCAGGCAGTGCTGAACCGCCCTCAAGGAGGCTTCCGTCTGGGTCTCGATGTCTCCCCGTACAAACTTCCCGGTTTCCAGGTCGAACGGTGGGGTTCCCGAGACGAAGACAAAGCCATTGGCCTTGGTTACCAGGGAGAGCGGCACCCCCACATTGCGAACGCCTTGGGAGAGGACTGGAACCTCAACGATTTCCTTCGACATGGGAATAGCCCTTTGTGAATGATCCTGCCTTCTTCACCTGCCCGATCGCCGGAAATGGCCGGTTTATGCCAGCTTGTAGTGCTGGCAGCAGGTTTGGTCATCGTACTATCTTGACGGTGCGTACTCTATTGCTCTGAGGAGGCATCCATGGCTGCGTACATGATCGTGCAGATCAAGATCACTCGTGAGGAGGGCTGGCCCGAGTATCGCCAGCAGGTTTCGGAACTGTTTGCCCAGCACGGTGGCCGCTATCTTGTCCGAGGTGGGCCAGTCGAGGTTCTGGAAGGCTCCTACGACGGGCGGCGGCTTATTGTGTTCGAGTTCCCGTCCATGGAGATAATCCGCTCCGTCTGGAACTCGCCGGAATATGTTGAGGTGAAGAGGTTGCGGGAGGGTTCAGGCGAACTGGATGTCTGGGCTGTGCCTGGGGTCTGATCCTGCGTCCCAGCCCCGGCGAGCCGTTTAGTCAATGATCTCGACGATCTCGCGGGTTCGCGGATCAACCAGAACGGTACGCTCGTTCACGATTGTGTAGCTGTAGGGATTTCGAAGTCCCACGCTCGCAGGGACGGGAGAAACTCGTGCCCGAGATGGGAGTGGCTGCCCTACCGCGACTGGTTCAGCAAGCCGGATCGAGGGACTCCTTCGAGCAGCCACGTAAGTGCGCATGCGTGTTGTCTCTTCAGTGCTCAGGATTCCACCAACCGCCGCACCCGCGACTCCACCGACTGCCGCGCCAACCGGACCGCCCACGAGAGCGCCAACAACAGCACCACCAGCAATTCCAGAGGCAAAGCCGGTGCCTGTGTTGGTCTGGCAAGCTGCCAGTGGAAGAGCAAGAAGGGCAAGAGCGAAGGTGGAAATCGGGGGGCGAGCACGCATGGGAGGTCCCTTCAGGAGGCAAACCGGCAACGCGGCAAAGCTTAACCTGTTCCAGTCTGGTCAGGCTCAACCAACGGCTTGCGCCTCCAGAGGTCTGCGATTGCATTCACAATACCGAGGTCCTGGAAGTGCCTATGTTTATAAGCTCGTCGAAGCAGCTTTCTGCTGGGTACCTATAGGGGTCTGAAATTCCTCAGAAGAGCCCTGTGAGAATCGTCCGGTGTCACCCTGAACCTCTCACGCGGCTGCCAGCCACTCCCGCAGCTTGGTCCAGCGACGTTTCATCTGCCCGCCTCTGACTGCAATCCCGACAGCTTTCTTCTGCCCCACCAGCACAACCAGTCGCTTGCCTCGGGTGACGCCCGTATAAAGCAGGTTGCGGGCCAGCATCGTAAAATGCTGGGTCACCACCGGGATGATCACAGCCGGATACTCAGAGCCCTGCGACTTGTGGATCGTCGTCGCGTAAGCGGGCACCAGCGTGTCGAGTTCGCCGAACGGATAGGACACCTCCCGGCCATCAAACGAGGCGATCAGCGCCCCTTCCTCGTCTTCAATCCGCACGACTGTCCCAAGGTCGCCGTTGAACACCTCCCGGTCGTAGTCGTTCTGCGTCTCCATTACCCGATCACCCGGCGAGAAGCGCCAGCCAAACCGCTCGACCTTGGCGGGAGGGTTGGGATTGAGCACCTCCTGAAGCTGGATGTTGAGATTGCGGGCTCCCAGCACACCCCGGTTCATGGGGCAGAGCACCTGCACGTCCTTCATCGGATCAAGCCCGAACCGGCGTGGCATGCGTTCCTTGATCATCTGAATGATCTTGGGCACTCCTTCCTCAGGA
>JAESGY010000087.1_pt1 | contig 82605 bp, 69 predicted proteins | sample 9269841 | NCBI WGS metagenome assembly JAESGY01 (sample SAMN17022865, study PRJNA683097) | algae metagenome | isolation source: Spirirestis rafaelensis WJT71-NPBG6 and co-occurring heterotrophs from... | place: USA: Pinto Wells, Joshua Tree National Park, Colorado Desert, CA | collected 2006-08-15 | reverse complement strand
TGGCGATCGCCTGTCTGTGAGAATGCCTTGAAGCGCAAATCCCTCGCACTACCCCCGCGCTTGTCATGTTCAGATGTGTTTGCCCTGTCTGCCCACTCGCGCTTTATGCCAGTTGCGTAAGTCCTGGTTTGCTAAAACAGAAGGTGCAAAATTAGAGTACCAGCCAACAGAAATCGAGCTAAATCAGTTTTGTCGTGATATTATCTCTCAGGTGCAGTTGGCGAATAGCAACCAACAATCAATCAATTTTGTCAGTCAAGATAGCTGTACAACTGCTTATTTAGACTCAGAAATGCTAGAGCATATCTTAACTAACTTGCTCTCGAATGCGATCAAATATTCGCCTGATCATAACAGCGTTACCTTAGAACTATATTCCGAAGATAAAAATATAATTTTTAAAATTAAAGATGCAGGTATTGGTATTTCGGTAGAAGATCAACAACAAATATTTGAGCCATTTTATCGGGGTCGCAATATCGATAGCATTCCCGGTACTGGATTAGGACTAGCGATTGTCAAAACCCTTGTTGATTTACATAGCGGTGAAATTGCTGTAGAAAGTCAATTAGGTGTAGGCACTACGTTTACTGTGATGTTGCCATCAATAAAAGACTTGAGGTTTGATTAACAGATTCCCGAATTATCTAATAAGTCGGGGAGCTTGTTTGTTTTGCCATCAATTCTCATACCTATAATTAATCAAGAAGAGAAACTACCCTAATATTTGTTACTCGATGCATAGGCTTTGTTGTTTTCTCATACCAATTCTCTGTAACAATGCGCTTAATAATTACCCCCCGGCTACGCCGTCCCCCCGATGCCTTGGGGGGACTACAGGGGGGTCGAATCACTACCAGTTCTCGAATTACCCCACCCTAACCCTCCCCTTGGAAAGGGGAGGGAACTAGATTTTCTTGTTTCCCCCCTTTCTAAGGGGAGCCACTGCGTTGCGGAGGTTCCCTCCGTTGTAGCAAGTGGCGTGGGATTAAGGGGGGTAAAACCCGGATCTCAAAGTAACTCCGATTTGTGTGTACACCGTAGCCTTGCCAAGGGGGGACTACAGGGGGGTCGAATTAAGCTCAACTTCATAGAGAAATGGTATCAGTTGTGATTAATTCTTCTGCACCAACTGATAATGCAGCGGGAGCATCCGAATTTTGCCACAATACCCTGGAAGGGTATCGCTACACAAACAAAGCCTGCCTACGCAGGCTCTAACACTCATATAGCCTGCGTAGGCAGGCTTTGTATATTTAGCCCCAGGCTTATAGCCTGAGGGCTTTTTGCTAACAATTGTTGTGTCTGTTGTGTCAGCGGGACGCAATCACATAACGTCGCCCCGATATAAGATAACGTTGCCCCGATATAAGATAACGTTGCCCCGATATAAGATAACGTTGCCCCGATATAAGATAACGTTGCCCCGATATAAGATAACGTTGCCCCGATATAAGATAACGTTGCCCCGATATAAGATAACGTCGCCATGCCAAATACAATACGATCGCTATTATAAAAACCTTCTCTTATACCGTTTCACAAAAATCCTATACAATTCGCTCCCCCCTGCCCCTCTCCCCCCTGCTCCCCCTGCTCCCCTTAACCCTGTGTGATTCGTCCTGCTAAACTTGCAACTGCAAATGCTAGCTGTTCGGGCAGTAGAGGTTTAGTGAGATGCATTTGAAAGCCTGCGGCGATCGCATTCTCGTAATCTTCGGTTCTGGCATTTGCTGTTAGCGCTGCTGCGGGAATTTGTCCCCCAGCTTCGGCACTCAGTTTTCTGACTCGGCGAATCAATGTATAGCCGTCTTCCCCTGGCATACTGATATCAGATAACAACACATCATATGCAGATGGGTTTGCTGTTAGGGTAGCGATCGCTTCATCTGCTGAGGCAACTATTGTTACTGTCGCTTGATAGTCTTCAAGCACTGCCTTTAATAACTCACGCAGCTCAGGTGCATCATCCACAATCAAGACTCTTACACCCGCTAAGGATGAGATATCCCGAACTGGCATTCGCATGTCGATTGCCTGTGGTGAGTTTAGCGCAGGTTCTTCAATTTTACTTTGCAGCGGCAGCCTGACGGTAAATGTCGCTCCTTGTCCCTCGCCCAAACTTTCAGCGTACACTGTGCCGCCGTGAAGTTCAACTAAGTGACGGACAATCGTCAGTCCGAGTCCCAGTCCATTATTTGATCGGGTTGTAGAACTATCGGCTTGCCAGAAGCGATCAAAAACATAAGGTAAAAAGTCAGCCTTGATCCCTTTACCCGTGTCCTTGACTTTAATTTGGGCTACTGAATCAACATAATCTAATGTAACTTCAATTCGCCCTTGTGCTGGGGTGAATTTAATCGCGTTAGAAAGTAAATTCCAGAAGACTTGCTGTAAACGGATGGGATCGCCAAATATTCGTTCGGATGCATCATCAAACCTGTATACAATTTGACTGTCTTTCGCGTTTGCTGGCACGCGGACGATTTCAATCGCTGCGTTAATTACGGGGGTAAGCTGCATCATCTGGCAATCCAAGCGCAGCTTGGCTGAGGTAATGCGAGAAATGTCCAACAAATCCTCAATGAGTCGAGTTTGTAATTTGGCACTTTGTTCGATCGCCTCAAGCCCACGCTCGACCCTTTTTTTGTCAAATTGTTGCCTGCGAAGCAACTGCGTCCATGCCACTAGAGAATTAAGTGGATTCCTAAGTTCGTGAGAGAGGACGGATAAAAACTCATCCTTCATGCGGTTAGCTGTCTCAGCGGCAGTCCGCGCTGACTGTTCTTGAGCCAGAAGTTGAGCGCGTTCTGTCAGCAAGTTTTTTTGCTGCGTGATGTCAGCGATCGCCAAAAGAATCAAGTCGCGATTATCTGCTTGAGACATTTTGCGGGCATTAACCAGCAAGGTTTTGCGTCCGCTGTGCTCAGACTCATACTCAAGCTCCAAGTTTTGAAAAGCTTCTAACTGATTATTGCTGGGAATAATATCTTCCAGAAGCGATCGCAACTGGGGAATATTCAATTGTCCATTCCCTAATTCCAAAATCCCCACGCGCTGTTCTATTTGCCCTGCTTCTACTTGGAACATTTCATGGAAAGCCCGATTTGCGCTGAGGACTTGTAACCGGGCATCCAGCACCACCAAGGGTTGGAGCATCGTCTCTATAATCGCTTCCGCATAATTGCGCGATTCTATAAGCTGCGTTGTACTGCGTTTGAGGGCGTCAATATCTACCAATATCACCACCGCACCATCAATTTTATTGTCCATTGTTCGGTACGGGCGGATTCGTAGGTCATACCAATGCCCTTTCTGGTCTTGTACTTCCTGCTCTTTAACACTGAGGTTATTAATCACATCCAAAATCTGTTCCTCTAGGTCTGACACGTTGAGATTGAGATTAATATCTCCTAACGGTCGCCCGACATCAGTGGGAATCAAGTTCAGAATTTGTTGTGCTAGGGGGGTAAAGCGGCGGATGCGGAGATCGGCTCCTAGCATCACAATCGGAATATTTGTACTACTAAGCAAATTCTGCAAATCGTTGCTGATCTGGTTCGATTCGATATTGCGCCGATACAGTTCGTCGTTAACGGTGTTTAATTCTTCATTTGCTGCTTGAATTTCTTCTTTAGCAGTTTCCAGTTCCTCATTCGTACTTTGCAATTCCTCATTGCTTGAGAGAATTTCCTCGTTGGCAGCTCTCAAATCTTGATTCGAGGCTTCTTGTTCCTCAATAATCGCTTGCAGATGCTCTTTAGTAGATGCCAGCTCCTCTTGGAGCCGAGCTATTTCGTTGTCGGATACTTGCTTTCTCCGGGTAGTTTTCTCGCGGCTAGTTTCTGCTAACTGAGGTATTGATGGAGCATCCTCAAATAGAATTAAAAAGTAGCGTTGTTCTGACGTGCGAGCTTGAAAGGGAATAACGTTAATACTGACCTGCCGCATCTGCTCGTTTGACCAAATTTGCAAGTTCTCCTTTTTCACTGGCACGTTCTGCTTTTTTGCTTGCTGAATTGCTGTGCGGAGTTCTAGCCGCAAGCTTTCTCGAACCATCTTCAGCAGATTCAAACTTGCCCTTCCAGGGGCTGGTTCTAAATACGAGCTAGTTTGTCCCCGAAATTGCAGAATCTCCAGATCGTAGTTTGTAATCACACCGACCGGGGCATAGCGACTCAATACTATTTGGTCTGCCTGTTTCTGCAAGTCAAGATCGGTAAAAGTATCTTCCTTGATTTGTGGACTAAGATTTTCTAAGTTTAAGGGATAGTTGTTGCTTACTACATCTAGGGGTAGCCGAGCTGGGGTCAACTTTCGGGCATAAATCTTGTACTTTCTATCAACCAGCAAAAACAAGTCTAAGAATTCACCCACGGTTTCCGAGGTTCCTAACATTAGAAATCCGCTTGGTTTGAGACCATAATGGAAGATTGGCAGAATCTTCTTCTGCAAAATCGCCCCAAAATAAATCATCACATTCCGACAGGTAATCAGGTCTAGCTTTGAAAATGGGGGATCGCCGCACAAATTTTGCTTGGCAAACACACACAGTTCGCGCACTGGCTTACTAATTTGGTAGCCATCCTCTACGTGGACAAAAAAGCGTCGCAGACGTTCTGGCGAGATATCTCCTACCTGTGAGTGTTTATATATACCTCCCCTCGCTTTTTCTATCGCACTCTGACAGATGTCTGTGGCATAAATTTGAATCGGCGGTTTGATTGGCTGAGTCTCTAAAAATTCCAGCAAGCAAATGGCAATAGAATAAGCTTCTTCCCCGGTTGAACAACCCGCTACCCAAATGCGGATGGGTGTCCCTGCCGATTTATCTTTGGTAATTATGGGAAATATTTTAGTCTTTAAGGCATCAAAGGCTTGGGGGTCACGAAAAAAACTCGTGACATTAATCAAAAGATCCTCATACAAAGCCTGTACTTCTAACGGATGGTTTTGGAGAAAGCTGGCGTAATCCTCCAATCGTTCTATCTGGTACAGCACCATCCGGCGGAGAATTCGCCGCTTCAAGGTGGTGTGTTTGTAATGGGTAAAGTCAACTTTCGTAGCAGCCCGCAGCAATAAAAAGATGGTTTCTAAGGCATTATCAACTTTAATTGGTTTGTCTATTTCTTCAACGAAGTTTACTAAAGGGGAACCGGCAATGTAGGGATGTCGGCTGATTTTTCCTAGCTCTTCGGCGATCGCTCGCGGTGGTAAAATAAAGTCTACATGCCCGGTGGCGACAGCGGTGTTCGGCATACTATCGATTTGTGCAGTGTCTTCACACTGAGCAAAAGTAATACCGCCAGCTGCTTTAATTGCCTTTGCTCCTTGTGCCCCATCAGAATCGCCACCTGACAAAACAACGGCGATGGCTTTGTTACCCCGCTCCTCAGCTAAAGAAAGAAAGAACGTATCAACCGTCATTGCATGACCACGGATCTTCTCACGGGGCATCAGTTTCAGCACTCCTTGAGAAATGGTCATCTGCTTATTGGGTGGAATCACATAAATGTGGTTTGGTTCCACGGTTGTATTCCCAACCACCTGACTCACCGACATCTGAGTTGATCTCGAAAGGATCTCGCTCAATAAACTTTTATGATTAGGGTCTAAGTGCTGTATGAACACAAATCCCATACCAGTATCACTTGGCAAATGCTTCACCAATTCCGTGAATGCCTCTAATCCACCCGCAGACGCTCCAATCCCCACAATGGGGAATAAATTAGAGCTGTCCTGTTGCCCCTCATTAGGTGTCGATGCAACACTAGGGTCAGATTGAGATTTATTTGAAGATCGCCTATTCATTGAGCGCAGCCAGTGCAAAATTAAACTATTTAGCCGTTTTAGGGGTTTGGTTTCGCCCAAATCAAAAGCAAACTAATATTACTATTTTACCGAAAAACACAGTCATTACATTTTTCTATATAAAAAAACATCAAACCATGTAGAGACGTTACATCTAACGTCTCTACAATATAGACAATTTCCCAGACATGTATTAGAGAAAATTAATAAGCTTAGAAAGCCGCTTGCCACTGTAAGGCTTTAAATTCAGCTCTTTAAATTGAAAAGATATCTGCGTCGGCTGCCTGAATTATTTACAGGTTTGCACAAAGTATAGCTAATGATTTATTAAGGCTGAAGAGGTGATTAACTATGTACTTTTCGCTGTTGCATCAAAAAAAGATGAAATTTTAGCAATAAGCTGTCACATCTTCACCGCATTCATCAGCAAGGTAACACAAAGCTTTGAAACGCAGAGTAACTACTTGCTCATAAAGAGGATTTAACTTACACATTGGGGGAATGTGAAATAATTTGCGTCCAAATACTTTGATATCTCTTTCAAAAGGACATTGAGCAGGAATAAGTTGACATAAGAAATGGGCAAGTTTAGGATTATTAATTTCTCTTGATTCCATCCACTGGCGAACTGGGTGTAGTAAATCGTTTTGTGATTGGATTGGGGTAAAGCTTGTCATGACCGTTCTCCTAATAATTTATGATTTTCAAGTTGCTTTTTTGGAGTTTGAACCTTTTGTTATAAGTAAATACGTTCTGGTTTCTGAGCTTATGCACTTACTTGTTTTGCCTGAGTTTTCATAAGGGATAGCGGTAAATGTATCTCTTATCTCAGCACAATTTTAACTACCAATTAGAATGATGCCGTTCCGGATAATCTTGAAGATATTCTGTTTGCCTCTCAACACGGGGAAGGGGGATGGGGAGAGGGGGAGATGGGGGGACAAGGGGATGGGGAGATGGGGGGATGGGGAGAGGGGGAGAAAGAAGAATTATTCTTTTTGTCTGCTTGTCCCCCCTGCCCCAATACGCTTCGGATAAGTCTTTTTTCTCTCCCCCTGCTCCCGAAGCTTCCCCTGCCTCCCCTGCTCCCGAAGCTTCCCCTGCCCCCCCTGCCCCCCCTGCTTCCCCTGCCTCCCCTGCACCCCCTGCCCCCCTCTCCCCCTGTCCCCCTCTCCTCAATCTGGTAATCGGTAGGCAGGCAAAGTGACTGTAAACACACTTCCTTCACTTAAACGCGATCGCACTGTGACACTTCCATCCATCCCCTCGACAAGTGTCTTCACAATCGACAACCCCAAACCATAACCCCCAGTGGAACTTGTACGCGCTTCATCCACACGGTAAAATCTATCAAAAATCCGCGATTGCTGTTGTAAAGGAATTCCATAACCTTTGTCGCGAATTTGAATAATTGCCGATTCTTCTTGTTGATATAATTTCACAATCACGGTTGTATCGGGTTGCGAATATTTAACAGCATTATCTACTAAATTAAGCAATACTTGTATGAGGCGGTTGTAATCTGCTTTGACCTCAATTGAGCTATTTTCTGATTCAACTATAATTTGGCGATCGCTATACTGTTCTGCCATAGTCACAACTTCTGCAACCAAGTCATTTAGTACGCAAGGCTGTATCCGAAAATGCAAATAACCACTATCTGCCCGTGCTAAGTCAAGTAATTCCTGTAAAAGGCGAATCGTGCGTTCTGCTTCGGATGCAGCTGTTTCTAAAGCTTCTCGTTGAATTTCTGTTAAGTTATTTTGCCGTCGCAGTACGCTTTGCAAGTAACCATGTACAATAGTTAACGGCGTGCGTAATTCGTGAGAAACATTACTAACGAATTGTCGCTCTTGCTCCCAAGATTGAGAGAGGCGAGATAACATAGTATTAAATGTTTGCGCTAGTTCTTTAACTTCGCTAGGTGCATTATCAAGATATAAATGCGCTTCTGGTAAATCTTCAGCAGAAATCACTTCAGTCATTTGACTAAGCTGGCGCAGAGGTTGCAAAGAATGTTTAATATAAAATGCGATCGCTATAGAAATTATGATAATCGTCAAAATACTGGCAATACTCAAACTCTTCAACATTGTTTGAAACAGCCTTTGTTCGTAGGTAATATCCTGCACAACGAACAAATTTCCTAGCACTTTGCCCTGCACGCGCAAGGTATTGCAATATAAAAGAAAGTAGCGTTGATTAATTTTGTAAACCTTGGGTTTAGTCGGCATATCTGCCAAAGACATTAACTTAGTTGCTGTAGAATCAGATAGCAAATTCCCAATGGTAGATTTTGCGAGTATTTTGTTTCCTGGATTTTTTACCCATAACAATGTATTTGTACTAGTTAAGTTATTAATTGCTTTTTGCAACCGTGCTTCTGATGGCATCATTTCACGATCAACTTGGACATACACTGGTAAACGTGTAGCAATTTGTTCAATATTATGTTTATGACTGTCAATCAAAATTTGTTGCATTTTCCAACTCGTCCAGGTAGCGAAGCTACCTAATCCCAAAGCTGAAACGACAGCAACACCAATTGTTAAACGCACCCGCAATGAAAAGGGGTCAATATTTCGCCAATACTTTTTAATTTGATTCACTCTTATGCTCGCCTATAGTTAGGATTTAATATTAAAGAGTTAACAGTAATATCGAATTCGGCTGAATACTTCTTGTCATTGTATTTTAGGTAGCCATTTGCGTGCCCAACCTAGTATGAATCAGCAAGTATATAAGCATAGTTAAACTTATATTTTGCAAGGCATAAGCATCCGCAGACTTGTTTTGATCGCAACTTCGGAGCTTTCTAGGATCAACGCCCTACCCTTCCAGGGTATTTGCAAGATATAATCCGATATAATGAAACCTAAAATTACGACCAAGAGAAAGTACACCGACAATAATCTTTTATTCGCTCTACTCTACTTAACTCCTAAATCCTAACTCACAAATCTAATTAGGAATTATCTCTTTCATCGTTGTTACTCACAGTATAACTATTTGTTTAAAGGTGCGTAACCAAAAGTAGCATTGAATTTACGACACCATACCGCCACAGAACGAAAGTCTGCTAAATTAACATTGTCAGGAAGGGAATAGCGTTGAGCACCGCTTGTCTTTTGTAAACGGGCAAGGCTTACATAATCTTTCTTTTTAATACCCGATACTGGAGGTGCATCCGAACGATGCAAAATCACATATAAATCGGGACCATTATCAGTTTTGAAACCTTGACCAAACTCTAGATAGCGCTTTCCCTTTTCGGTAACTACGCGAACCGTACCTTGAGTAGGGTGTTCTCCAGCTTTAAAAGTTCCAGAATCACCGGCTCCTTGCTTAATCTGTGCAACAGAAGTGCTTGCAGTTGTTGAATATTGCATCTGTGTAGTTAGTTGCTTGGCGCTTGCCTCTTTTCCATAGCTTACGTTTAAAACAAGAGCAACACCCAAAATTGCTAAAAACTTGAACTTCATGGCTTTAATGTCCTTTCTTTCGTCTCTAATGTAACTTTAAAGCCTGATCCCCCTAACAAAATTAATTTAAGCTGAGAATTGGTTGAAGTTTTGTTATCAGTTTTTACCAACTATCGCAATCCTATTCCCAAAGTCAAGTCGCTCCGCTCCCATTCAAAATTAAAAATTCAAAAAAAGACACTCCCGTGGGGGCTTGAACCCTAAATTAATTCAAAATTATTTTATTTATTCAGGCGTAAATTTTGAATGTGTGAATTTTGAATTCAAAAAAGGTCAATATTAAGCTTCTTCAGATCCCCTATATTTTAGAGAAGTCGGGGATCTGATTTTTCCACGAATCATTTAGGACTGCTATATATCGCTTCATTATTTTAAACGGAAATATTACCTTAGCGTTAGATACGGGGTTTTGCTAGTTTCCAAAGCGAATAATAATTATCTTTATAAACAACATTTAGTTTAGATTTATAGTTCGTTTCTATTTTGTTTCGGAAATTCTTTGCCGGATTTAGGAAAAATACATCTGTAAATTGATTAGAAATTTTAGGTATCTTTTCTTCTTTCACCAACTGAAAGCGCACTTTTGGCTCTAAAAGATAGCTGAGAGAAAAGACATTTCCATAATTAATGCCAAAAGAATCACTAATTAAAAGTGGACGAGAAGCTTGATTGATGATTGTGGCAACTTGTGGATTCCCAGAACTAATTACCTTACTCCACCAAGTTTGGGCTTGAGAATTGACCCCACAAGAAATCATTCCGCAGGTAATTACTAGCACTGTAATTATTTGCCAGATTTGCCGACGCGCTAAACTCCCGCTATATATCTGAGTTGCTAACAGATAAGCAACAGCAATTTCAATACCTAGGTAAGAAGGGAATAAATAGCGATCGCTTAATGAGCGTATACCCCCAAACAGCAAATCGGCGAAGATTAAAGGTAGTGCTGGCACGGCAATCAACAAAACAAGAAATAACCAGCTTTTTTCGTTAGTTGTCCGACAAAGAAAGTAAATTGCATAGCCAACGAATATTAAAATAACTGGTGTAATGAAATAGCTGAGGGGATTTTCAAACCCAAAGTTAAAATCAAAGAAAATATGGCTTAACTGAATTAACCAAGATTGAATTAAAGTGAAAAAATTAGTTTGCGTCTTTGTCCAAGATGTTACCGATTCCAATTGATAGAAGTTGAACAACACAACCAACATCCAAGGCAGAAAGGCTAAAAAGCCTGCCAGCGAAGCCAAAAGATAAGCTTTTACTGTTTTAGTAAACTTAAATTCAGCAACAGTAAGTATGTAAATAGCATGAGCAACTGCGACAAATCCACTTAATAAAAATGTATATAAGCTTAGTGCTAAAGTGGCTCCATAAATGCCCCATGTAAAAATCGAATTTGACGCTTGCTCTTTTTTGGTTAACTCTTTACTTTTTGATTCTAATCGAATTGCTCGCAGCAGTGACGCGCTAGATAGTAATATAGTTACTGCCCAAAGCATATATTCTCGTGCTTCTTGAGCATATACAAGATGAATCGGGGAGATTGCCACAAGAGCGATCGCTATAAAAGGAACAGACAATGGTACCCTAAATAATTCTTTGCATAACCAGTAGACGCAGGGAAACACCAGCAAGCTGATAAAAGCAGACAAACTTCTAATTGCTGTTACCGAATTGCCAAAGATTTGCACCCAAAATCTAGCTATTATGTAATAAAGTGGTGGATGCTGTGGATCTTCTATTGCTAAAGATTTAATTGTGTCACCTAAGTTTTTTTCTGGGTTGGGACGTTGGTACTTATCAAAATATGTCCCCGTAATTACACGATTATTAAAAAGTTGCTGCCTCACTTCTTTTACTGTGTAACCAGAAATCCGCAATGAGGTATAAGTTTCATCATGCCAGTAAACTTTACGCTCTAGGTTAACAAAACGAAAGAATATACCTATCACCAACAAGACAACAATTAAAAATCGCAACCAACTGGGAGCAAGTTTAAAATGGTGCATAACCAATCCCAAGAAGTTGTTCAAAAAAAATCACCCAGGTAGGTGAATTAAATAGATGAGGCTTGCTCGCGTAGTCACAGAGAGCCATTAGTTATAAAACATCACCAACCTTACTTTGACAGTAACCTAATTTGGCACATTAGCGATAATACCTTATACCGTTTCTATATGAAGATGCGCCTAATTAGCCCACGAACGCGAGTGCGTGTCGTAGACAAAGTAAGCAGCTCTTTTTGTGTAGCCGAGCCAGTGCGTTGCGGAGGAACACGACCGTTGTAGCACCTGGCATCCAGGCTTCAAGCCTGTTCGCATAGCGTGCGCTTGGCGCAGCGCAATAAAGCGCAACCTCACATAGAATTGGTATTACCTTAATTCAGCCTTAAAAGAATGTGGCGGGCGTTGTATCAAATAACTCAAAACTACTTTTTATCTGGGTAACTTGAAGTAGATGCAGTTTCCCCGTATGTGTAGTCAAATTTGAAGATGAAGCTGCCAATTATTAACTTGTTAAGCGATCGCATGTTATTTTTGTTGAGTGAACAACTGCGATCGCTTTTGACTCTGGCTCTATCAATTGTGCTGATTATTATTACTGTAGCGAATCCTTGTCCCCGTCCACAATAATTTTTCTCGCAGCGTTTGATAGTAGGAATAATTTTCCCGCAGAATAATAAACTTAGAGCGACAATCCGCCATCCGCACATCAACACGGTGTCCGGGCCAAATCGAAGTAGCTAAAACCCCATCCATCCAAAGCTTGGTACTTAACTCATAATCCCCCAAGGGCCAGATGCTGACAACGGAACCGGGAGGTAATACCAAAGGACGACTAGAAAGACTCATCGGACAAATGGGAGTGATGGTAATCGCTTCCATACCATCGTGCATAATCGGACCATTGGCAGAAACGGTGTAACCAGTCGAACCTGTGGGAGTAGCTAAAACCAAACCATCTCCTTGATACTGATCGACAATTTCACCATCAATTTCCATTTCTAAAATTGAAGTGATCATGCGATCGGCAGAAGCAGGTTTAATACTCATGTCATTCAAAGCCAGGTAGCGTTCGGTAACAGGTTCTATATTTGTCCCATGTCCCTCATATACCGCAGCTTGTAGCATCATTCGCCGCTGGATAGCATAGCGATCCTCCAGCAGCCGATCCCAAACCTTCTCTGTATCCTGAAATTCTTCTACCGACTCAGTTAAAAACCCCAGATGACCTCCCACATTCACCGCCAGAATTGGGATACCAGCTGCGGCTAAATGTCTTGCACCAGTTAAAACAGTACCATCACCGCCAAGTACCACAGCCAGATCGATTGGTTGCCCTACAGAAGCCAAAAACACCGGATAAGGATTGTCTTTTGGTCCACTGGGTCCAATTAACACGTGGCATTGGCGGTCTTCGAGTTGCTTGGCACAGATTTCAGCCCAGCGTTTGCTTTGGGCATCTCTGGCTTTATAAGCAATGATTACTTGCTTGAGTTGCACTTCATATTACCACTTCAGAAGATTAAACTGTTCCATGTCCACAGTATCGCGGTTGCGATAAATGGCAAGCACGATCGCTAAACCAACTGCCGCTTCAGCAGCTGCCACGGTAATCACAAATACTGTAAAAACCTGACCTTTAATTAATGTTGAGTCTAGGAAGTTGGAAAATGCCATTAAATTCAGATTAACAGCATTCAACATCAACTCAATCGACATCAGCACCCGCACGGCGTTACGGCTAGTAATCAAGCCAAAGATGCCAATACAGAACAAAGCCGCTGCTAGTAATAAAAAGTACTGGAGTTGCATGAATTTGTTTGTTGGTTGTTAGTTGCTATATCATGTCCTCAGTTAGGACACATATTGTAGAGACGTTCCGGACCGAACGTCTCTACGACAGGTAGAGTTCGTCAATTATTCGCGACGAGAATCACCACGATAACTATCAGTATCATCTGAACTAAGGCTAGTACCAGCCGATACCAATTTTCTGGGGCGTTCTGGCAAAGTTAAAATGGTTTGCGGCAATCCAGATGATAATGGCTCTGGCAAATACTCACGACGTGCCAAAATAATTGCTCCCACCATTGCCATCAGCAACAAAACGGAAGCGAGTTCAAAAGGTAGCAAAAAGTCAGTAAAGAAATGCTCACCAATCAAAACGATGGAACTTTCACCACCAATAACAGGAGTTGAGTAACTCCAAGGTGTCGCTAAAACCATCGTACTCAACAAGCCAAACAATCCCAGACTGACAAGCCCCGTTAGTGCTTTACGTATCCAAGCATTGGCAAACGGCACAAAATCTTCCCGTTTATTCACCAACATAATGGCAAACAAAATCAGCACGTTCACCGCACCGACGTAAACTAGCAATTGCGCTGAGGCTACGAAGTCACCATTAAGCAACAGATACAAGCCAGCAATACTAATAAATACGCCTGCCAACATAAAGGCAGAATAGACAATGTTTGAGAACAGCACTACACCAAGCGCTGACCCTACCATCATCACTGCCAGTATGCCAAAGGAAACAATTTGTACTCCTTCCGCTAGATTCACTGTTTTTTGTCCTCAGTCGGTTGTTAATTGTTAGTTGTTAGTCGTTAATTGTTAATTGTTAGCTGTTACTTGTTCTACTATCGGCTATCTACTATCAACTAACCACTAACCACTAACATTATGATTTTTCCTGTTCCACAAGGTCTTCTGGACGGGCACCGGCGCGAGGCGCATCAGCTGGCAAACCGTGGGGTTGCATCACGCCTTTGGGTAGGTAAACCAGTTCGCGTAGCGGTGTTACCATCGGGTCGTCTGTGACTTTATAAGGCAAACGACCTAACGCCACGTTGTCAAAGTTCAATTCATGGCGATCGTATGTGGAAAGTTCGTACTCTTCTGTCATCGATAAACAGTTAGTCGGGCAATATTCTACGCAGTTACCGCAGAAGATACAAACTCCAAAGTCGATGCTGTAGTGGTTGAGCTTTTTCTTTTTGCTTGCCTTGTCGTATTCCCAATCAACTACAGGCAGGTTAATTGGACAAACACGGACACACACTTCGCATGCAATGCACTTATCAAATTCAAAGTGAATTCTACCGCGAAACCGCTCCCCAAGAATCAGTTTTTCGTAAGGATACTGGACGGTTACTGGACGCCGTTGCATGTGGTCGAAGGTGACAGACAAACCTTGACCAATGTAACGAGCAGCTTGTACTGTTTCTTTGGCGTAATCACCAACTTGTTTTAGGAACTTTAGCATTTTGTGTCTCTCTCTTATCAATTTTGGATTTTGGATTTTAGATTTCAGAATCAATCCAAAATCTAAAATCTAAAATTGGTTTAGCCGCCAAAAGCAACGGGAAAGGCTAGTTTCAACGCTGCGGTTAATAGAAGGTTAACCAACCCAATTGGTAGTAAGAATTTCCATCCTAAATCTAACAATTGGTCAATGCGAACCCGTGGCACTGTCCAGCGCAACAGAATTGCGAGAAAGACTAAGAAGTAAGCCTTAAGTAGAGTCATGGTGATGCCTAGTGAGGCATCTATGATCTGCAAGACGGGATTAGCCTCGCTGACTCCTACCCAGCTAGCAATCAAGTTAAGTGGAATGGGAAAATCCCAGCCACCTAGGTATAAAACTGATACTAGCAAAGCAGAAAGCACCAGGTTGACATAAGAACTTAGGTAGAACAGGGCGAATTTCATCCCAGAGTATTCAGTCTGATAACCTGCTACTAGTTCTTCTTCCGCTTCGGGTAAGTCAAAGGGCAATCTTTCACATTCGGCTAGGGCAGATATCCAAAAGATCATGAAACCGACTGGTTGCCGCCAAACGTTCCATCCCAAGATGCCGTAACCGGATTGTTGATTGACGATATCAACGGTGCTGAGGCTGTTAGACATCATGACGACCGCTAACACCGATAACGCCAAAGGAATTTCATAACTAATCGATTGTGCTGCTGCCCGCAACCCCCCTAAGAGGGAGTATTTATTATTTGAGGCATAACCAGCCATCAGCAAACCAATCGGCTGAACGCTAGATAAAGCGATCCACAAAAAGACTCCTGTGCCAATATTGCTAATCAGAATATTCTGCCCAAAAGGCACAATCAAATATGACAGAAATACTGGCAGCACAACGATGATTGGACCGAGGGTAAACAGCCAGGGGTCAGCCTGAGCGGGCACAACATCTTCTTTGAATACCAGCTTCAGACCATCGGCTACAGGAGCCAATAAACCTAAAGGTCCTATGTATTCAGGTCCAATCCGCTGCTGTGCGGCTGCGGAAATCTTCCGTTCTAGCCAAACACAAACCAGCACACCAACTGTTGCGCCAATGAGCATCAATATCATCGGCAGAGGCATCCAAATTGCTTTGGCTGTGCCGGATGGTAGCCCTAAATCCATGAGGGATTTAATAAAAGTTCCTTGGAGGTCAATTCCTGGATTCATTTTTCCGTTGTTGAAGTCATCGAGTCTTTGCCATTTACAACTATTAATTTGAGTTAATATTTGTAAATTTATCCATTAATAATTCTGCTGTTGTTGACGCTTGATTGAAGATTTGTTGCTAATTCCCATGCCTAGTATATCGTCGGATGGTTTTTGCCCTCCTCAACCTAATGAGAAGTTTTACCTATGGTAATGATTGGGGGCAATGGGCATGGGGCATGGGGCATGGGGCATTTTTTCACAGGGGAAAAGGTTAAAGGGTAAAGGGCAAAGGGAAGAAAAGAAAGTTTTTTTATTCCTTTCCCCTTTTTTCCTTTCCCCTTTTCCCCTCTTATCCACGACCCTTTCCCCCTCTTCAAATCCCCATTAACGCTCTTCAATGGCGGTGTAAGCAATTTCGTGCAGACCGTTGTAAACTTGGGTAGGACGGAAAATGCGGTTTTCTGCTAGTTGTTCTTTCCAGTGAGCTAACCAACCGGCAACACGAGCGATCGCAAATATTGGTGTAAACAAGTCTATAGGAATTCCTAATTTCGCATACACCAAACCCGAATAAAAGTCAACATTCGGATAAATTCCTTTATGACCGAGTTTCTCTTCTACCACCCGTTCCATCTCAACGGCGATGTCATAGTACTTGTCACTGCCAAACTTCGCAAATAATTGCTGTGCTAAGTCTTGCAAAATCGTGGCTCGCGGGTCTTTCACTTTGTAAACACGATGTCCAAAGCCCATAATTTTGGCTTTGCGTTGCAGACAATCTTCTAAGTAAGGACGGACGTTCTCGACCGAGCCAATTTCTTCTAACATCTGAATTACTTCTTCGTTTGCCCCACCGTGCAAAGGTCCTCCCAAGGTTCCTACTGCACTTGCAACCACAGCGTAGGGGTCAGTTAGGGTAGAAGCTGTCACCCTCGCGCTGAAAGTGGAAGCATTCATTGTATGCTCGGCATGAAGTATCAAGCAGACATCAAAAATTCGCGCCGCTAGCGGATCGGGTTCTTTCTCGCTCAACATATAGAGAAAGTTAGCCGAGTAATCCAGGTCATCGCGAGGACGCACCGGATCGTTACCTTTTCGCATTAACTGAAACGCTGCTACCATTGTGGGAATGGTTGCCAACAAGCGAACCACTGCATCCCGAATGTACACAGGGTTATGTAAGTCGCGGCGCGAATAAAACAAGCCTAAAGCTGCGGCTGAGGCTTGCAGAGCATCCATTGGATGACCGCTTTCTGGAAAGCATTTCATCATGTCACGGATGCGGTATTTTATCCGTCTGTGGTGGCGAACTTCATGCTCAAACGCTTGTAGTTCATCTGATGTGGGCAACTGACCCCAGATTAACAGATAAGCAGTTTCCAGAAATGTACTTTTTTCTGCTAGTTCCTCAATTCTGATGCCACGATATTCTAGTATTCCCTTTTGCCCGTCAACATTGCTGATACTGGATTCGGCGGCGGGAATGCCTTCCAAACCGGGCTTATATTCGCACACCATCATGGCAACACCATCTGTCTGTTTTTTGAAAGTTTTGCTCAGGTTAACTTACCAGAAATTGTTGTTGCCATAACAGTATCTCTTGTAACCATAGTTCTTTGAGAACTATAAAGAAACCGTTATAGCAAGTACTTGGGTGGTGTCAACCAAAACATCTGACTACGACCCAGAGATGAGCCTTTTTCTGGTAGTTTTATTCCGATCATACCTGCTTTTTTGAGGACTAAACCTCCTTTGGCATCACCCCAAAGGAGAATTTCCGCCCATTCGCTCAAACAAGGTTCATGTCCAACCAGCGCGAGTTGCGTTTGCGGTGAATAATTTCTCGGTTCCAACCAGTCCGCAGCCCAACTATGAATATCGCCATCAAAGCCAAGGTAGATGCATTCTTCCATTTGCGAACTTAGCCCCGTGGCGATGAGGATTTCTGCGGTTTGACGAGCGCGTACTAAGGGACTGGTGACGATCAAATCAAAGTGTAAACCCAAGCTTTTCAGTCGTTGGGCAATTTTCTCGGTTTTTTGTCGCCCTTCTTTAGTAAGCGATCGCTCTTCATCTGTAATATCAGATCCACCCGGTTCGGCGATACCGTGACGAATTAAATACAATTCCACAGTTATTTGTTAGTTGTTAGTTGTTGGTTGTTGGTCGTTAGTTGTTCTACTATCGACCATCAAGTAACCAGTATCCACTAACAACTAACCATTATCTACGCTTTACTACCCACTATCCTTACTCAGCTTGAATCAAATTATCTTTAGGATTCACCAACCGCAGCAACTTCTGCTTAATTTGGGCATCGAAGACTTCCCATTTCATCTTCGCATAGGCAGAATTTTCGTTGCATCCAGATAAGAAACCCATTGGAATCTCAAAACCACCTGCGCTGGTTCTCCCACCACCAAAAAAGCGTCCTGTGCTATCTTGCCCAAAGGCTTCTTTGATAAACTCATCCGGGTCTAGGGTAAGTTTGCTAGTTCTTAAAGAACCTACAACTACTTCGAGTTCATCATCTTCATCGTGAACAATGCCATAAACTACGGCGGTATGAACGTTTTCTTCTGTCACCAAGAAATCAGCCGCTTGGGGGATGGCATCGCGGTCATCGTAACGTAGATAACCTACACCAGCTATAGAGAAGTTATTTTGAACGATGCGATTTTTTAGCGATCGCTCAATCACATCCATCACTGGCTTAGAACGATTTGCCTGTAGTACCGCGTTCAGCAGTTGGGCGTCACAAAATCGACTCAGATACGCAGCTGCCATAAAGTCCTCTTCTTGCGCTTGCATCAGCCGATTTGTATCAGATCGCAAGCCATGCATCAAGGCAGTAGCGCATTTTATATGCTGATTTGTGCCATTATCTAAGCTCAGTAACCCCGATTGTAAGTACTGCGTAAAAATTGTTGCCGTCGCTCGCACAAAAGGACGGATATCAACAAATTCTGATTTTAGTTCCCCTTGTGAACTATGATGATCAATGATCGCTACTAGTGGCATTCCTGCCTGCTGTACTACTGGCAATAGTTGACTAGTCGTTCCTTGGTTATCGATTAATACGAAACCTTGATAAGATGATAAATCCTTGCTTTTGAGGGTTTGGACTGACCAACGCTGTGCCGGTAAACCCGTCAGCTTCACTAAGGCAATGTTTTCTTGGTGCGAGAGTGTGCCAGCATAAATGATGTCACATTTTATATCGTACTGCTGGGCAATTAACTGGTAAGCCCAAGCACAAGAAAGAGCATCCGGGTCAGGAAAATCTTGTAGAATTACCAGCTGGCGATCGTGTCGATGTGCTGTAAGCGTATGACGCAACTGTTCTGATTTCTGATTTACCTGGCTCTTCGGTCCAGCGGAAGAATTATTTCCGTTATTTGTCACAAAGGACGGCTTTGTAGTTGGAAGCTCAATAGCTTCTTGGTTTATTTCCAAATCATCTGGGTTGGCTTCCGAAGTTAATGACAAGCTTTTCAATTCAGTACGGGGAGAATTTAATTTCATAAACAACTTTTTTTGTGAGTGTGAGGCTTGATTTAAATTTCTTTGTTAATAAATACAACTACTCATTCATTGGTTTCGCCACACATTTACGATCTTCGCAAAATTTTTGCAGCCTAGCACTGTGCCTGCAAGTTGATTTTTTCCCAGGCTAGCCACAAAGACTAATCTTTAAAAATAGGCAATAAGTATTCCTTATGGGGTTTGAAAATTTTCACCATTTATGCCGGAAATTTTACTAAAACATATGCATGAAAAATCAAGCTACTGTCTCCAGATCAGCCATAATCTCAGAATACAGGTTTTTTTTATTTTGCGAAAACTTTAAACGGAGGAAACCTCAATTTTTGAACTTTCGCAGACGAATTTTTAATTTTCATGCATGTGTACTAGTCTCTAGTTTCCGCCAAAAGCACAATCAACAATTAACAATTATTTCTAAACAAAAATCGGCTGTTAATGTAGCGATTGAAAATTACGATCATACATAAAGAAGCGGATCTTAGTTACTTGACATCACTTTGATGTGCAATTAAAAGCCTGTAACCTGCTGGCATTTATTTTCGCAAGCAGTTTTGGCAGATGATATGGCAAAAGCTTATTGATAAACCTCAAATGCGGCGTTATCTTGACAACAGTTTACAGCCACCCGCGAAATAAAAGTTAAAATCTCTGTGCTGCCTTCTATGCAACGCCAAAGACTTGCTTTATTGCGACTGCTGTACTTTATAAAGTAAAAATAATTATCAAAGTCCTATGACATATTTTTGCCACTCTTGGTGTAGTCCACTTTTAAGATGTTTGCTGACCTCAAAGTAGAGGCTGCTATAAGGCTGTCTAGGCGGATGACGCAAAGGCATATTAGCTTCGTGAGGCGTGCGGTTGCCTTTTTTAACATTGCAGCGGACACAAGCTGTAACAATATTATCCCAGGTATCCCCACCACGACGCGATCGCGGTAGAACGTGGTCTAGCGTCAATTCATCTCCTGTGTAACCGCAGTATTGACAAGTGTGACCGTCACGATGCAATATATTTCGGCGAGTTAGAGGAATTTCCTTGTAGGGAACGCGCACATAATGGCGCAAGCGGATCACAGTTGGGAGCGGAAATTCCGAATACAGGAATTTCCCATTGTGTTCCACCCGCTCTGCCTTGCCTTTGATCAACAAAATCACCGCACGACGCCAGCTTGTGATGTTGAGCGGTTCGTAAGAGGCGTTAAGGACTAAAACCTTCCCCATTGATTAGCGCTCAATGTATTAGTTTTACATATATTAACACAATTATACTCGGCTTAGAAGATGAGAATAAATTATACTTTCGACATAATTTAGATATTTTTGATAAGTCTTTGTCGAGATGAAGGGAGGGAAGTAGGGAAGTGGGAAAGTAGGAGAAGTGAAAAATGACACTTTATTAAACTTCCGTAGCATTAAATTATCAGTTTGTGGCAATCAAGTGACGGAAGGTAAACTTTCTGATTAAATCTGATGAGTGCTTCTTGCGGTGGAATAACTAGTACCGCAAGGCGGAATTCAAAATTCAAAATTCAAAATTCAAAATTAATACAACGTAAGCGTTTCATTGATTTAGAATGGGTGGTTTATTTACGCCGTGTTGTACTAGATAGTTACAGCTATCTATCAAAGTGATGTGATAGGAGAAAGTAAAAATGTTAAGTCGCAAGCAAACTCCTCATGTGCCGGAAAATCAGCAGTGCGACACCTACGCGTGGTTCTCGCAACGCGCTTGGGTGGAAATTGATTTAGGCGCTCTATCTCACAATGTACATCAGTTGCGGAATTTTTTATCGCCGCATACTGAGTTAATGGCGGTAGTAAAAGCTGATGCTTATGGACATGGATCTGTAACAGTCGCTCAGACAGTATTACAATCCGGAGCCAGTTGGTTAGGAGTCGCTACGGTTCCAGAGGGAATTCAATTGCGCGAAGCTGGAATTAAAGCTCCGATTTTGATTTTAGGAGCAACTCATACATTAGAGCAAATTCACGCGATCGCTCATTGGAAACTTCAGCCAACACTGTCCAGCCCAAAGCAAGCACTAATATTTTCTGACACTTTAGAAGCGATTAAATTTACTTCCCCTATCCCGGTACACATCAAGTTAGACACGGGAATGTCTAGATTAGGCACCAATTGGCAGCAAGCAGGTGAGTTTGTCCAGTTAGTGCAGCGGTTGCCTCATTTAGAGATAAAGAGCATTTATTCTCACTTGGCAACCGCAGATAGTCTTGATCCAGAAGTGATGATGCAACAGCATCAACGATTCTCTGAAGCGATCGCCCAAATTAAAGCTTTGGGAATAGAACCACCTTGTTTACATTTAGCAAATTCAGCCGCCACTCTTGCAGCTCCGGGATTACATTATGATATGGTGCGTGTAGGATTAGCTATATACGGACTTTCGCCAGCTCTTCACTTGCGATCGCGCCTCGACTTAAAGCCAGTTTTACAATTAAAAGCGCGAGTCACCCACATCAAAACCATCGCTGCCGGCACTGGTGTCAGCTACGGTCATCAGTTTATTGCCCCGCACGAAATGCGCCTAGCCGTCGTGGGTATTGGTTACGCTGATGGAGTTCCTCGCAATCTCTCCGGCAAAATGCAAGCATTAATTCAAGGAAGACGAGTGCCACAAATTGGCGCAATTACGATGGATCAATTAATGCTCGATGTCAGCACTTTACCAAATATACAAGAAGGCGAAATAGTCACTTTGCTTGGGGAAGAGGCAAAAGAAGAAATCTCCGCCGACGATTGGGCAAAACAATTGAACACCATTTCTTGGGAAATTCTCTGCGGTTTCAAACATCGTCTACCTCGTGTTGGTGTGATTTGATTGAAAATTGGGCATGGGGCATTGGGCAATGAGCACGCTCGCATTGAGAATTGAGAATAAAGCCAAATCTGTTCTTCATGCCCGATGCCCGATGCCCAATTCCAAATTCACCATTGCCACAGATGATTTGTTATGGTAATATAGAAAACTGATGCGGATATGGCGAAATTGGCAGACGCGCTAGATTTAGGTTCTAGTTCCGAAAGGAGTGAAGGTTCAAGTCCTTTTATCCGCACTATTAAAAATTTGTAGTTTACTAGCTATAACTCATAGTTAAATAATCATTTCAGCGGCGACTGTGAGCTTCTACTGGCATCTTGTTTAGGCAAGAATGCAGTTTAAGTAGCTTGATTTATTGCTTGCTCGAAAGTTCTATAAAATCGACGTTTATTCACGCTCGTTCATTCTGGTTACAAAGTAGCAGCATGCTTTGCCTGGGAACGAGTCAAAAACTCTGAAAATATACTTAGTATAAAAACATATAATTCCGAGCGATCGCATTCATATTAAACCTCAGGTAACGGCTGAGAACATCTATCAGGCATTCCTTAATTTTAGTTAACAATAAGTAAAGTTACTTTTTATTAATTTTAATTTATATTTTATTGCAAAAAAAAAAATAGTTAAGTACTAATACTACAAGTCACCAGTTAACTTGTGACTGAAGACAGTGTGATTGTGGTTACACCAGAGAACATTTACATGTAAGTGACTGGTTTTATTTAGTCTTTACATTTTTTGTGATTATTCTCAAAGAATGTCTGTTAGTCTCAGTGTAAGTAAATTAACACTTATAGGACTTACGCAAGCGTCACAAAATAATGTCAACTGGCACATATACTTAAATTTGACGTTAATATTTGTAAGCATTGATTTATAAACGTTAGAGCTAAATTAATTTAATGTGACAGTTTGAAAATAAATGTGCCAGTTACGTAAGTCCTGACTTAACTAAGATTCAATAGAGAAAAAACCCTGTTACCACTAAGTTTCGCGCAAAACCTGGGCTTACTATGTTTGTCTTTTAAGCTACAACAGTTATGATATCTAAATATTTGATTAAAATTGGAAAAATATCTGTACACTTGTACATCAAATTTATCCCTACTAAAAGTAAAATGAGCACAACCCCTATAGGTAGCTATAAGTTTTCCCAGAAACTACACCCGCTATCTCTGTTGGCACAACTAACCAGTGGGCGTGCTACAGGGTGCTTACGGATATTTGCCGGGACTGTTTTTTGGTCAATCTATCTAGAGGACGGTAAACTTACTTACGCCTCTTATTCAGATAAGTTATTTGAGCGGCTGGATGACCACTTACGACAGTTAAGTCAGCAAATTCCCGGTCTCAACAGTGCGACTCGCATGCAGATGCGGCTGATATTTGAACCTAAGGGAGAAAAGCAGCCAATATCAGATGCAGGTTATCAAGCTATTTGCTGGTTAGTTAATAAAGGTTATATCAGTTCTTCGCAAGCAGGAACGCTGATAGAAAACTTAGCTAAAGAAGTGCTGGAGTTATTTCTGAGCTTAAAAGAACGAAGCTATGAGTTTAGTGCTGAGAATAGCTTAAATCAACTGCCAAAATTCTGTTGCTTGGATTTGCGCTTGTTAGTCGAACATTACCGAAAGCAATTAATAAATCAGCAAAATAGCCAGTCACCACTTCCAGCACCTGGGCAAAAGCCACTAGAAAACGCAACCAAGCTGCCGCAATCTCAGACATTATCTCAAATGCAGCTTGGGCAACCATTGCCAAAACAAAGCAATTTTGATAGTCAAGATAGTAACAATAATAAACTTGCCCAGCAAACTGCTAGCAAAGGACTGTGTACAGTTGCCTGCATTGATGATAGCCAAACAGTGTTAAATTCCATCAAGAACTTTTTGGATGAGAAAAGATTTTCAGTTGTCATGATTAACGATCCGGTAAAAGCGTTGATGCAAATTCTTCGTAGCAAGCCCGATCTCATCTTATTAGACGTGGAAATGCCCAATTTAGATGGCTATGAATTATGTTCTTTATTGCGGAGGCATTCAGCGTTTAAAAATACACCTATCATAATGGTGACGGGCAGAACAGGATTTATAGATAGAGCTAAGGCAAAGATCGTTAGGGCATCAGGCTATTTAACTAAGCCTTTTACTCAAGCAGAATTGCTAAAAATGGTGTTTAAACATATTGGTTAACTTAAATAAGGAGTAAAAATTCTAAAAACTAACTTTAATAGTCCAAAATTACTTTTTGAGGAGATTTAGGAGTGAGTCTAACTTTGCTTGGCACAATTCTGATTGTTGAAGATTCCCCCAGTGAATTGGAACTAATGAGCCATTATCTCAATGAGAGTGGTTACAACGTAATAAAAGCAAGTGGTGCAAAAGAGGGTTTAGAAAAAGCTGTATCAGAACAGCCAGATGTAATTGTTACCGATGTAGTAATGCCAGGAATGAGCGGCTTTGAATTGTGTCGTTCTCTGAAAAGGAATCCCATTACTCAAAAAGTACCGATAGTAATTTGCAGTTCTAAAAATCAGGAAATTGATCGATTATGGGCAATGAGACAAGGTGCTGATGCCTATGTCACTAAGCCGTATACTCGCGAACAACTTCTGCGTGCTATTAAATCAGTAGCGATTTGAATCAATGAATAGTTCAAAAACTAAACTTTCTGGCAAAGAAGCTCAAAATAACTTAGGAGATGGCTATCTTAGGTTTCAATTAAATCGCCAGACGGCTGCTGTTTTATCGATGAAGCACACGCAAGAAGCGATTGTTGTTTCTGTTGACTCTGTAGCTGCAATGCCCAGTATGCCAGCTTGCGTACTGGGATTAATGAATTGGCGTAGTCGGATAGTTTGGGCAGTTGATCTGTCAAAAATGCTGAATCTAGAAAGCCTAGATTACAGATTGCGGCAATATAATGTGATAATTATTCGAGTGGAATCAGTGCTTTTAGGTTTAGTGGTGCAACAAATCACAGGTACCATCAAGTTTACGCCAGATGAAATCCACTCTCCTGTAGGACAGGTAGCATCTAGTTTAGTTCCCTATTTACGTGGATGCTTTGTGCAACACAAAGAAATATTGCTGGTATTAGATGCACAGGCAATTGTGCAATCTTCGAGTCTTCGTAATGATTAGGGTGTACTACTAAAAAAACGGATTTTTGGTGTTTAGATAAACCTATTCAAGCAAATTGCTTTATGTTTAATAAGAGTGATTCGGCTCAGAGTAATGATGCTGAAAAAAAGGCATTGTTTACTTCATCTCAAGTTTCATTTGAAAAAGTCACGGATGGTGATATAGCAGAATTGCCGATCACTTCCAAAAGGCAAATAAAGCCCAATTCTCCCTTAAATCGTGCCTTAGCTGCTTTCAATCGGCTCAATTTGCGATCTAAAGCTACAGTTTTGGCGCTCGCTATTAGCACACTGCCAGTATTAGGTATTGGTAGTTTAGCTTATCAGATTGCAAGCCAATCGATTAGTAACAAAATCTCCGCTCTGCAACAAGCTGAAGCTAAAGGCTTGGCAGACAAAGTAAACCGTTTCATGATTGAACGGTATAGCGATATTCAAGTGCTGGCTAATCTGCCCATTTTGACAAATTCTAGCGTCAAGACAGTTACAACTCAACAAGATAAACAAGCAATACTAAACAAGATTGTCGAGAGTTATAAAGTCTATGACAGCATTGCTGTATTTGACTTAAATGGTGAGCCGATTTTGCAATCCCAAGGAGAACCACTCACCAACCATAGCGATCGCGATTACTTTCAAGCTGTATTAAAAACCGATCGCCCATTAATTAGTCAAGCACAAGTATCTAAAAGTACAAACATAAATAGTATTTTCACTGTTGCACCTGTTAAGGATGCCGCGACTGGGCAAACCATCGCTATAGTCAGAGCGCGGATGCCCGTAAAAAATTTAGAAGAGGTAATTAAAAATTACGCTCTTACAGGGCAAAAATATCATTTAATTGATGCCTCTGGGAAATTTTTTATGTCTTCGGAAACGAAGCAAATAGGTAGAGAAGCAAGAATAAATTTTCCTGGCTTGTCGAAACTACAAGTCGCAAAAAAAGAAGGCACATTTAAAACAGTTGACCAAATTGACAATGAAGAACAGCTAGTTAGCTACGCAGCCGAAAAGCTCAACGGTTTGCCAGATTTAAAATGGCAAGTAATTTTGGCTACAGATACAGCAACGGCATTTGCGCCGCAAACAGACTTACTTCTGGCTATATTAGGTGGGACGGTATTAACAACATTGTTGGTCTCTGTGATCGCAGCTTGGTTAGCTAAAAGAGGTTCCGAAGATGAACGCCAACAAAAAGAAGCCTTGCAAATGCAACTTATCGAACTACTTGGGGAAGTAGAAGGTGCAGCCAGCGGTGATTTGACAGTGCGGGCTGATGTCACCACCGGGGAAATTGGCACCGTTGCCGACTTCTTTAACTCCATTGTTGAAAATTTGCGGTTGATTGTTACCCAAGTAAAACAAGCGGCTTATCAAGTAAATTATGCGATCGCCTCTAACCAAGACTCGATGCGCCAACTGGCACAAGATGCTATAGTACAAGCCTCAAAAATCAACCGCACCTTAGATGCTGTTGATGAAATGACCTATTCCATACAATTTGTAGCTGAAAACGCCCAACAAGCTGCCTTAGTTGCTCAAAATGCTTCGCACACCGCCAAAAAAAGCGGTAAAGCAATGGATCTGACAGTGCAAAATATCCTGCATTTGCGGGAAACGGTAGGCGAAACAGCCAAAAAAGTCAAGCGTTTGGGAGAATCTACCCAACAAATTTCCCGCGTGGTATCTTTGATTAATCAAATAGCCACGCAAACGAACTTACTCGCCATCAACGCCGGCATAGAAGCAGCGCGTGCCGGCGAAGAAGGTCAAGGCTTTGCTCGAGTTGCAGAAGAAGTAGGTGAATTAGCTGCCCGAAGTGCAGCGGCAACAAAAGAAATTCAACAAATTGTCGAGAACATTCAAAGAGAAACTAGCGAAGTTGTACAAGCTATGGAAGTGGGAACCGCCCAAGTTGTAGAAGGAACCCGAATTGTAGAAGATGCTAAATATAGCTTGAGTCAAATTTTGGATGTTTCGCGCCAAATTGATTCTTTGGTACAATCGATTTCCACCGCTACCACATCCCAGGTAGAAACCTCGCAAAGTGTCAGCCAGTTGATGAGAGAAATTGCCAAGGTATCAGAGTGCACCAGCTATTCTTCGCGGCAAGTTTCCGAATCTTTGCAACAAACTGCGGTGATTTCCCAAGAGTTACAGGAAAGTGTTGAAACCTTCAAGGTCGATTAACGCTAATTGCTAATTGCTGATTGCTAATTGTTTTTTTACCATTAGCTATTAGCCATTAGCCCCTTCGGGGTTCACCAGAGCTGGGCACCTCCCTTGCAGGTCTCCGTCATTGAGAGGGAAACCCTACCAAAAGCGCTGGTTCAACATTAACTATTAGCTATTAGTCATATGTCAAAGGATAAAGAACTTGAAATCCAGATGCAGTTTCTGGAGGAAGCAACAGATTACCTCAATACCTTGGAAGAGGTATTGCTAGAAATCAGCGCAACCAACCGCATCGAATTAGATAAAATTAATGCCGCACTTAGAGCAGCTCATTCTATCAAAGGTGGCGCGGGCATGATGGGGTTTCGTGCCCTAAGTGATTTGGCTCATCGTTTGGAAGATTCTTTTAAAGTCTTAAGGACGCGAAAAAATTCTTTAGAAATTGATACGCAATTACAAAGCTTGTTACTATCTAGTGTAGATTGGCTGCGTCAGATAGTCGAATTGCTATCAGAAGGTAATGTGGTTAAAGATGATTGGTTAGCAACTTTTTGTTATCCAGTTTTTCAAGAACTGCACGATCGCCTAGGTGATCCTACCCCAGAAGATGCCTCAACCATACTTTCCACAGATGAGGGGCAAGATATCATACCTCTGCTTTTTGAAACAGAAGTAGAAGGATGTTTACAACGTTTAGAATCTGTCTTGGCAGATAGTCAACAACCTTGCTTGCGAGAAGAAGTTGCCATCATGGCAGCTGAATTGGGCGGTTTGGGAGAAATGTTGCAATTGCCAGCTTTTACCCAGCTTTGTCAGTCAATAACATATCACATATCAGCTACCGTTACGGATACGCAAGTTGAACAAATTGCTCGGTTAGCATTGCAAGCATGGCGACGATCGCAAACTTTGGTGCTGACAAATCAACGAGATAGTTTACCTACAGATATCGAAGTTGAGACGATCGCACGTCCCGATTATGCTCAAATAGATCTCATATCCACACAAGAAGCGATCGCTCAGTTTCTCGCAAGCAATGAGGTACAATCTGATGATTTAGAAGCTCAAGAAGCGATCGCTCAGTTTCTCGCAACCAATGAGGTACAATCTCAAGCACAAATAGTAGAACCCAATCTATTAGAAATAGAAGACACCGAAGAAGCTTGGTTAAATCCAGAAATAATTGCCGCAAGTTTTGAATCTTTGGATACAGAAATTATAGACGACAATGCTACTGTTGACGATCCACCAAGAGTAGAAGTTTATAAAGAAATTTCCAATACAGATTACAAATTTGTTGAACGCAAGCCAGAGTCAATTGGGGTTGGCAAAGACCGCGAAGTTCATGAAAATACAGTCAGAGTTCCCAGCAAGCAACTTGAGCAAATTAATGATTTATTTGGTGAACTAATTATCCAGCGCAATGGACTGAACTTGCAAATGGAAAGATTACGCAAACTCATACGTAATCTTAGCCAGCGAGTGCAAATTCTAGATCGAGAAAATCAGGAACTACGCACAGCTTACGACAAAATTACTACTCATGCTGGGGCGCAATCCAATTCATCATCACTAACATTTGTAGATAATAACAATTCAGACAACTTTGCATTTGACGATAGCGAGTATTCACCCCAGCTAGAAAGGGGATTCGATGCCTTAGAAATGGATCGCTATAACAAATTAAGCCTCTTATCCCAGGAGGTAATGGAAAGCATTGTTCAAGTACAACAAGTCACAACTGATATTCAACTGAGTGTTGACGATACAGATCAATTTGCCAGAAAGCTAAACAAAACATCAAAGCATTTACAAACAAAGCTTACACAAATATGGATGCGTCCGTTATCAGATTTACTTGATCGCTTTCCTAGAGCTTTGCGCGACATGAATGTAGAATATGGCAAAAATGTCCAGTTGAAAATAGAAGGTGGCAACACTTTAATTGAACGCAGTATTTTAAAAGCATTAAACGATCCTTTAATGCACTTATTAAGAAATGCTTTCGATCACGGCATCGAAGATCCAGCTACCCGTCGCGCTGCTGGTAAGCCAGAACAAGCAGTGATTGAAATTAAAGCCACTCACCGCAGTAATCGTACAATCATTACTATGCGTGATGATGGTCGTGGCATGTCCTTGGATAAAATTCGCGCCCGTGCCGCAGCTATGGGTTTAGATGCAACTCTTCTGGCACAAGCTACTGATGAAGAACTGTTATCGCTAATATTTGAACCAGGATTTAGCACCTCTGACCAAGTTACAATATTGTCTGGTCGCGGTGTCGGTATGGATGTGGTTCGCAACAACCTTAAACAAATCCGGGGAGATGTCAAAGTTGATACAGTTGCCGGAGTTGGAACCACTATCACTATGTCAGTGCCGTTTACACTCTTTGTAGCACGAGTACTGCTAGTAGAAAGTAATCGAATGCTATTGGCATTTCCCACAGATGTAGTTTTGGAAATATTCTTACTGCAAAACGATCAAGTTTTCCCAATGGCTGATACGGAAGTAATCAATTGGCAAGGAACTATGCTGCCTTTGGTTCGCCTAGGACAACACTTAGAATTTAATTGCCCCCGTTATAATAGCCCAGATTTAGAAACTGCCCCGGCGATTAATGCTGCCAATGTGTTAATCATTAAAGGTAACAACCAGCCCGCAGCAGTGCAAATAGACCGTTGTTGGGGTGAACAAGAAGTTGCCATTCGCCAAATTGAGGGAAATATACCTTTGCCTAATGGTTTTAGCAACTGTACAATTCTTGGTGATGGTCGGGTAGTGGCTTTGGTTAATGCCAACGAGTTACTATATTGGATTGCCACTAATAAGCGCACACCTAAAACCAATCAATTGCCATCAGCAAAACTAAAAACTGCCTTCCTCGTACCTAATGATGATAAAGTAATTTTGCCCCAGCCTGATAACCAGAAAGGCACTATTTTGATCGTAGATGACTCTATAAATGTCCGGCGCTTTTTGGCTTTGACTCTCGAAAAAGGAGGGTATCAAGTAGAACAGGCGAAAGATGGTCAGGATGCTTTGGAAAAACTTAATAGTGGCTTGCAAGTTCAAGCGGTGATTTGTGATATCGAAATGCCACGCATTGATGGTTACGGCTTTTTAGGTCGTGTGAAATCAAACAATGATATTAAAAATATACCGATCGCCATGTTAACATCTCGCAGTAGTGATAAACATAGGCAACTTGCATTGCAATTAGGTGCGCGAGCCTACTTTTCTAAACCTTACAATGAGCAAGAATTGCTGCGAACTTTAGAGCAAATCATTTTTCCTATGGCAGAGGCAGCATCATCTAATTAAACTTGGGAATGGGTAATAGGGCAATGGGCAATGGGCAATGGGCAATGGGCAATGGGCAACGAAAATTAAAGAAGCGGCTGTAACTTATGCGCGTTCTAATACGATTCTTTCCCATGCCCTATGCCCCATGACGGCAGGTGCTACAACGGAGGGAACCTCCGCAACGCACTGCCTCCCCAATGCCCATTATTAAACAACTCCTGCTTGAAAAACTCGCCCGATCACTTCTTCCACAGGTGGTTCAGTTACAGTTAAATCAACTACCGCCAAATCCGCCAAAATTCGCGACACAGTACGAGTGAGAGCCTCTTGCGGGACCCTAAAACACACCGATGTTTGATTACCATCCGCTTGTTGTGTATGCCCTTCTAAAAGCTTCACATCACCGTAAGACATAAGTTTTTCTGTCGGTAGCGGATAAGCTAACTCTACATGAACTTCCCGGTAAGGAGCAAAACGTTCCAACAGTCCATCTAAGCTACCGTCATACATCAAGTTTCCTTGGTGAATTAACAGCACCCGTTTACACAAAGCTGTAATATCAGCCATGTAATGGCTAGTTAATAACACCGTCGCCTGATAGCGCTGATTGTACTCGCGTAAAAAGTCCCGCACCCCCACCTGAGCATTTACATCTAGCCCCAACGTGGGTTCATCGAGAAACAGCACAGAGGGACGGTGCAAAAGTGCGGCTAAAAGTTCCGCTTTCATGCGCTCACCTAAAGATAGCTTCCGCACAGCTTGAGTAAGCTTACCTTCGAGGGACAACATTTCTGTCAATTCTCCAACTCGTCGCCGAAACTCTTTATCAGAGATGTTGTAAACAGCCGCGTTAATTTTTAAAGAATCCAGCGCTGGTAAATCCCAAATCAACTGCTGCTTTTGTCCCATCACCAAGGTAATTTTTTGCAAAAAAGCTTCTTGGCGACGAAACGGAATTTGTCCAGATACTCTGACATTTCCGCTGGAGGGATGAATCAGCCCCGTGAGCATTTTGAGCGTTGTGGTTTTACCAGCACCATTCGGTCCCAAAAAACCGACAACTTCACCTGGGGCAATTTCAAAGGAAACATTTTGAACTGCTTTAATTTGTCGGTAGGTGCGGCGGAAAAAGTGAGTGAGTGTCCCTTTAATACCTGACTCCTTAACCGCCACGGGATAAACTTTGCTCAGGTTTTCAGCAACGATGATTGACATAGATTTTTTTTAGGTGATGCACGCGATCGCCATAATCATCATCTGTGATTGATAGCAATTCTCAGAATAATTCAGGAGCCAGGAGGCGCAAAAGCCCAAAGACGCGCAGTTAAAAAGGCTTTATATTTGGCTTTCACTTTTTAGATTTTGTACTTCCTGACTCCTGACTCCTGACTCCTGACTCCTAATTCCTAATTCCTAACTCCTGACTCCTGACTCCTAACTTCTGCACTTTAACGTAAACGACCCGATCGCAAAATACTAATAATTAACCACAAACCTAACAAGCTCGCAGCGGCGAATAGCACGTTGTTCAATAACGATAGCTGATCCGATCGCGGGTTGCTGGAAATAATTGCGGCTCCCATAATTAGTGAACCAACCAAAATGCTAAAAGAAAGTCGGTTGGCGACATCATCGAGAGTACGACGCAAGCCATCTAAACCTCGCAGCGATAAATTCCACTGTAAGGTTTCTGATGTCACTCGGTCTAGGAGCAACTCAATTTGGCGGGGAGATTGTAAAGAGAGACTTTTGAGATCCAGTGCTGTTCGTAAAAGCGATCGCACGGGACTATCGCCAAACAACTGTCGTCTAAACAAGTCTGTCAGCAATGGCTTAATTTCATCGATAAAATTAAGTTGTGGGTTGAATCCCCGCGCTACACCCTCTAAATTAGCTAGAGTTTTCGCATATAAACCCATATTGCTCGGCAAACGGATTTTATTGTTGCGAGCGACTTGCAGAACTTCATAAATTATGTGACTGAAATTGATTTCTGCCAAGTTCATGTTGTGATATTTTCGCAACATTCTGTCATAGTCGTTTTCCAGACGCGCCAAAATCACTGGTTGACGCGAATCTGCTAGCTGTAAAGTTAACTGAGCGCATCTTTGAGCATCTAAATCAACGATCGCCAACAACATTTCTGTTAATATTTGCTGAGTACGGGGATCGAGTCTTCCCACCATGCCACAGTCTAAAAGTGCGACGCGACCATCTCGCAAATAAAATAGATTTCCTGGATGGGGATCGGCGTGAAAAAATCCATCTATATATAGTTGCTGAAAGAAAACGCGAAATAACAAAGTAGTAATCGCGTTGCGTTCTTCTGTGGGATCTTCACCATTTTTAGCGCTGATAAATTTCGCCGAAAGTAGCGGTACACCGTCCAGCCACTCCATCACCATTAACTTTTCTGTAGTTAAATCCCAGTTAATTTCTGCAACTACTATTTTACTGGGATCGTACCAACGACTTTCAGATAAATTGCGCCGTAGCTGGTCGGTGAAACCTGCTTCGCGTTTAAAATCTAACTCCGCTTCTAGAGCTTTGGTAAATTCTTCGGCGATCGATTTAATTTCATAGTTTTGCCCAAATTCAGTTCGAGCAACTAAATCAGCAATTCCTTGAATTAAGGCGATATCTTGAGCAACCGTTAAATCAATTCCCGGACGTTGCACTTTTAGCGCTACTTCTCGACCATCTGCTAGTGTTGCTCGATGAGTTTGAGCAATTGATCCCGCTGCCACCGCTACCGGATTAATTGTGGTGAAAACTTCTTCTAAAGGGCGTTTCAATTGCTGGCGAATAAGTACTTCTATATCTGTCCAAGGAACTGGCGGGACTTCATCTTGTAGCGTTGATAATTCATCAATATAGGGTCCGCTAAGTAAATCTGGACGGGTAGAAAGTAGCTGACCTAGTTTGACATAAACTGGTCCCAAATCCACTAGGATGTTTTTCAATACAGCCGGCGGGGGTAGCTGGGGTTCATCGGCTTTGGCACCGGTAAGTACCCTTCGCATGTAGTCCCAACCATTGCGGAGTAGGACTTCAACAATATCTCTTTGACGGGGAACAGTTTGAGTGAGGAACATGATTTTAACGAAGCGCGAAGATATAAAGTAGCTTGTCGAAGACTAGACACCGAACGCGAGTGCGTCTCCGTGATTGAGAAGAGAAGGACGCGTTTGCCTTGGTCTTTGACAGGAAAAGAAAGAATAAAACAGAATTCTTTGTTGATAAAACAAAACTTAAACAGGTAAGCAGCAAGGGATAACAAGAAAACTGAAGTTATTGTTACCCATTGTTATTTTGCTTGTCTTGGTGCAGTCTTGGAACTTTTGTATATATGATTTTAGAACTTTTGTCAAAGTTTGATTGGTGAGCATTGTTTTGACGTAATCTGAGTAGGAATCCCCACCGTGTAATAGACGATGGGGATAAGAAAATCCTTTTTGAGGATAAATATAGTTTTTATAAGCAATAATTGAGTTTATTGCCGTTGTCTTGGCTAGAGGCTCAAGGCTATAGACTTGCATAACTGTTAGATAAAACAACAGATATTCAAGTTATAATGGAAATGCTACCTGTTGCGCCTCTGCCAAGGGTTTTAACTTTTACAAGAGTTCGGTAAATCGGGAATCGCTCTGTAAGGTTTTGAGGATTTGCTTGATTTCCTGGGTACGGTCTTTTTTGACAATGAGGGTGACATTGCGATCGCGTACAATCACCACATCCTCTAAACCTATAGTCACAATTACATCATCTGGATCGGTAGCGTAAATAACAGCACCTTTGGTATCTAGCCCTACATGGGTAGCCAGTTCTACATTGGGATTCTCTTCTTTTTTAAGTAAACGTTCGATCGCATTCCAATCACCTAAATCATCCCAACCAAATTCAACCGGCAATACATAAGCTATACTTGTTTTTTCCATTAAGGCATAGTCTATACTCTTTTTAGGCAACTGCGGATAAACATCAGCACCCTGTTGTTCTAGCGGTTCAATAATTTCCGGAGCATGGTTATGCAGTTCTTTGAGAACAACCCCTGCCCGAAAGATAAACATACCGCTATTCCAGCTAAAGCGTTTCGTAGCAAGAAACTTTTCTGCGGTTTCTCGGTCTGGTTTTTCAGTAAAGCGGTAAACGTGAAAGAATGGCAAATCATCAAAGCTACCAATCTTTTCGCCTTCTTCAATGTAGCCATAGCCAGTTGATGGAAAAGTAGGTTTGATCCCCAGTGTGACAATCGCTTCGTAGCTTGCCGCGAGTTGAGTTGCAGCACTCAAAGTACCTGCAAACGCCTCTTGGTCAGCAATCCAGTGATCAGCGGGGAAAAAGCCGATGATAGCGTCCTCTCCGTAACGCTTTTTAATTTCCAAAGTTGCCCAAGCAACAGCTGCGGCAGTGTCCCTTCCCTGTGACTCGACAAGTAAGTTTTCAGATGGCAGTAATGGTAGTTGTTCTCGCACTCCTTGAGCTATCTGGCTAGAAGTTATTACCCATAAATTCTCCCAACCGCCAGAGAGTAAAAACAGGCGATCGGCAGTTGCTTGTAGGAGACTTCTAGAGCTACCATCGAGACTTAAAAATTGCTTCGGTCGCAAAGCACGGCTCAGGGGCCAAAAACGTTCACCTTTACCACCTGCAAGAATTACAGGGAAAAATGAGGTATTCATTATGTCATACAAATCTACTGACGAACATTACAAGTGTACTGTGACAATTTCCACTGGCAAGTTTTGTACCTTGGATTAACATACGTTTAGGGAGTGGTTGAGTGGGGAGATAGTCGTGATTAAACAAGTAGAATTTTCAGAAAATCAAGTAACGCCGCATCAAGTAGAACTGCCGGAAAATCAGGTAGTGCCGGACCAAGTAGAATCAGAAAATCAGGTAACACCTTATGTAGAGGATGAGATCCAACTAAAACAGCCGGCAGCAAACCGGAGCGTCGTTGAATCGGTAAGTTCCATCCCCAACGAACTTTACGATCGCTTGGGTTTAACTATGCCTCGGTGGTTGTTGTGGATACTCACAGCAGTTTTGGGGATCGTTTTATCTGGTTTGCTCGTTTCCACATTGGCACTGTGGACTCCACTATGGAGCGATTTGGATCGAACCGACGAAGAACTTCTTGCCGGCAAAGATCCGCAGAAAATGCCAATGCCTGGAGAGTTGGCAGACAGACTCTCTCAATATCAGCTTTCACGCCCGATGAATATTTTAATCATGGGGATTGAACCAACTAACGGCACCGTAGATGGTTCACCAGAAAGCTTTGCAGGCAAAAGCGATACCATGCTGCTGGTACGGTTAAACCCCAGCGACAAATCAATTCGGGTACTTTCAATTCCCAGAGATACGATGATTTCAATTCCCGAAAAGGGATTGACTAAAGTATCCGATGCGAATGCTCAAGGTGGTCCAGTCTTGGCGGCACGGGTAGTCAGTCGTACCTTGAATAATGCGCCTATTGATCGCTACATTCGCATCTCCACTAGTGGCTTACGCCAGTTAGTAGATCAATTGGGTGGTGTAGAGGTGTATGTTCCTAGTTCGATGGAATACCAAGACTCCTCTGGTCAAACATCTTTAGTCAGAGGGTGGCAAACCCTCAACGGCGAACAAGCAGAAGAGTTTGTTCGATACCGCGATCCAGGGATGGGAGATTTGCCGAGAGTACAGCGCCAGCAAGCAATGTTGGCAGGATTAGTCAATCGTCTCAATAACCCGACTGTACTACCCAGGTTGCCGCAATTAACCCGGATGATGCGGAAATATTTTGATACCAACCTGAAGATGGAAGAAATGATGGCGCTGGTCAACTTTTCCGTCAATGTGGAACGAGATAATTTCCAAATGACGATGTTGCCAGGTATTTTCAGCCGTTTAAGCCAAGACCCAAATAGCTATTGGCTGGATATGACCGGACAACAAAGGTTATTGAATGATTACGTTGGGGTGAATCTGACTGGTATTAAGCCAGATGTCCGACCAGTCCAGAACCTCAAAATTACTATTCAAAATGCTTCCAATCAACCTCAGCTAACTGAAAAAGTTATCAAATATCTCAAACAAAAAGGCTTTACAAAAATTAACACAGCAAATGATTGGCCCGATACCCAGCGCCAAACTCAGATTGTTGTCCAAAAAGGAAACCGCCAAGCAGGAATTGACCTACAAAATATTTTAGGCTTAGGTAATATCGATGTCTCCTCTACTGGCGACCTCGAATCTGACCTGACAATTCGTATTGGTAAGGATTGGAAGTAGTCATTGGTCATTGGTCAATAGTCAACGGTCATTAGTCAACAGTCTAGATAATTACTATTGAATCTTGACTCTTAAGTTTTGACTTTTGACTCTGAACTATCAAGTGTTGACTTTTGACTTTTGACTTTTGACTCTGGACAAATTTATGAAAAAGATTTTGCTTCGCTTTTTGAGTGTAATTGTAAGTTTGATACTAGCTGCTTTGTGGATAATACTTAATCCACATCCGGCTTTTGCTCAAGTAAATACAATCAACTACAGCAATATGAGTTTAGAAAACCGCGATTTTTCTAACATTGATTTAACGGGTGTAACTTTTGTGGCAGCGGAAATGCGCGGGGCAAATTTTCAAGGTGCGAATTTAACTAATGCAATTCTCACCAAGGGAGTTTTGCTAAAAGCGAATTTAGAAGGTGCAAACCTTTCGGATGCTTTAGTTGACCGCGTAACTATGGATGGTGCAAACCTGAAGAATGCGATTTTTACAGAAGCGACCTTGACAAGCAGCCGCTTTTATGATGCGGATATTACAGGTGCTGATTTTAGCGATGCTTTAATTGACCGCTATCAAGTGTCATTATTGTGCGATCGCGCATCGGGTGTCAATCCAGTTACGGGTATTTCCACACGCGAGAGTTTGGGGTGTCGTTAAAGGGGGGAGTGGGGGAGTGGGAGACAGGGGGACAGGGGGACAAGGGGACAAGAGAGCATAATTTTTTCTCCCCATCTCCCCATCTCCCCATCCCCCCAGTCTTCATTTTCAAAATTTGCCTGACAGACTATCCGATTTCGGGTTAAATATTCAAGAGATACTGCTATCGCTTGAGTTGTCAATAATAATTCGTGGCACAACAAAAAACTTCTCGTTCTCTGGTTGGAATAGCTGGCATTGTCGCCGCTGCAACATTAATTAGTAAAGTCTTTGGCTTGGTAAGACAGCAAGCCATCGCTGCTGCTTTTGGTTTGGGACCGGCTGCTGATGCTTTTAACTACGCTTATACCATCCCTGGTTTTCTGCTGATATTGCTAGGGGGCATTAACGGACCATTTTATAGTGCGGTTGTCAGCGTCTTATCCAAGCGCAAGAAAGAAGAAGCAGCTCCCTTGGTGGAAACGATTACGACACTTATCGGTGGGATGCTGCTAGTCGTGGCGATTATTGTGGTAGTTTTTGCACCGCAGATGATTGACATCTTTGCACCTGGTTTAAGACTGGGACACAAAGATTTAGTCAGAGCGATCGCTATTTTACAACTCCAAATCATGGCACCAATCGCCGTCTTAGCTGGACTGATTGGTATTGGCTTTGGAGTTCTCAACGCTGCAAATCAATTCTGGCTACCTTCCATTAGTCCCTTATTTTCCAGCATTACAGTTATTGCAGGTCTGGGTTTCCTTTATCTGCAAGTAGGTAACAAAATTAGCAGTCTTGAATATGCTAAGTTGGGCGGAATTGTTTTGGCAGGAGGAGTATTAGCCGGCGCAGTTTTGCAATGGTTGGTGCAGGTAATCGTTCAAGCGCGGTCTGGTTTGGGTACATTGCGGTTGCGATTTGATTTTAATCAGCCTGGGGTAAGGGATGTTCTCAAAATTATGGGACCTGCTACCTTCTCATCTGGGATGCTGCAAATCAACCTCTACACAGATTTGTTTTTCGCTTCTTTGATTCCCACTATCGGGGTTGCTGCTGCTTTAAATAATGCGTCTTTACTGGTGCAAACTCCTTTAGGAATCATTTCTAACATGATTTTGGTTCCTTTATTACCGATGTTTGCCCGACTTGCTGACCCGAATAATTGGGATGAGTTAAAATCACGCATTCGCCAAGGTTTACTGCTTTCAGCTTTTACCATGCTGCCCTTGGGTGCATTGATGATCACGCTTTCTGTGCCAATTGTCCGCATAGTCTATGAACACGGTGCTTTTGAGAGAAGAGACTCAGCGCTGGTGTCTTCGCTGCTAATTGCCAACGGAATTGGCATGTTTGTTTATTTAGGGCGTGATGTTCTGGTGCGGGTGTTTTATGCTTTAGGCGATGGCGATACACCTTTTCGCATCAGTATGATTAATATCTTCTTTAATGCTGTATTTGATTACCTTTTAATTAAACCTTTTGGCGCTGCCGGCTTGGTATTGGCAACTGTGACTGTAAATTGCAGTTCAGTATTCATGTTGTTATTTTTACTTAATCGCAAGTTAAACGGTTTACCTTGGCGCGAGTGGTTTTTGCCGTTTTTGGGTTTAATTGCCGCTAGTATTGCAGGTGGAATAGCCAGCTTTGCGACTCTAGAACTTTCTCAGCACTATTTAGGGAAAGAAGGTTTGCTGATTCTGCTGGTTGAGTTATCTGTATCTGGTGTAGTGGGAATTGCCATTTTTAGTGTCATTGCCTCATGGATCAGATTACCAGAGGTGGATGTTTTTGTCTCTCGTCTCAGTCAGCGGTTTTTAAAGAAATAGTTAGTGGTTAGTGGATAGTCGATAGTGGATAGTGGGAGCGTTGTAAACAAGTATCAACTAAGAATTAACCACTAACAACTAACTAATTATTAGGGAGTGCGATCGCTTTAAACTCGATGGCATCATGGCTGCAAAACAGCCGCACCTCACTACTGTGGTCGAGCGACAGGGCACGCAAGCGTTCTTGATTATAAAGTCGAGCTTTGTGGTCTACATCCATCAACCATTGATAGGCACGCAGACCTGGTGTGCAGCTTGGTTTGGTGGTTCCCATTTCCTCCCGATAAAAGTAGGCATCCCCCGCATGTAAAAGCCAACCTTCTGATGTCTTGATGGCGATGCCAGCATGACCGCGCGTGTGACCAGCGAGCGGGATGAGAAGAATCTCTGGTGGCAGTCCGTCGAGGTCGCGCACTGCCTCGAAGCCGAACCAAGGTTCGCCAGAGGGCGAATAGTACTTCCAGTGTTTTACTTCATCCCATTGACCTAGACGATAGCGTTCAGCTGCGATGAAGCCGCGCCTACTTTTTGCTGCCTCAATCTCAGTCAGCATTACATGCACGGTCGCCTCTGGAAAATCCTCTAAGCCCCCTGCATGATCAAAATCAAGGTGGGTAAGCACGATATGCCGCACATCGCGCGGGTTCAAGCCAAGCTGCTTGATTTGAGCGATCGCCGTGTATTTTTGTTCAAACTGTATGCGATTCAAATTCATGAAGAACGGGCTGAGTCTTGATAATGGCGCTTTGATATCGCGCTCACCAAAGCCCGTATCGATGAGAACGAGTCCTTGATTTGTCTCGATGAGCAGGCAGTGGCAGACAAGACAAGCTGTTAGCCCGCGACTAAAACCGTCGAAGAGTGCCCCGCCAATCGGACACATGCAACCGCAATTAAGATGATGAATACGCATAAATGATCCCCTGATCGCATCAATCTCTCTTAAAGGCGAAAAAGTATGGATAATCAACATACTTATGGGTGAAAAAATTTATTCCTAGGGGGGAAAAGGGGACGCAGTGGTTCACCAAGAACTTGAAATTTCTCCGCGTGTTCACCCAGTCGGGTGAAAAATTTTAACCCTCTCAGGCTATCCAAAAGTGCGAGGTTACATTTCGTAAAAAAAGAGATTCTAGTACTAGAGAACATTGATTGAACTTAATTTCTAGTCAGGAAGAACTTATGAAACTCGCAAAATTTGCAGCCTCTGCACTTGCTGTTGCTTCTGTTATTTTTAGTGCTGGAATTGCTAGCGCTCAAACACCTCAAACCGCTGAAGCACTTGGTTTAAAGGGTAGCTACATCGGTGCTGGTGTATCTGCTGGTGTCACCAATGGCGGAAGACAAAATGATGCCGCTTTGTTTGGTGGAAACATTCAAGGACGCGCTGCAATTCCTAATGCACCTGTTTCAGTTCGCGGTGCCGTTTTGTTTGGTGGTGATGCTACCGCAGCTATGCCGTTAGTAACTTACGATGCACCTATTGCAAAAAATACTAACGTTTACGTTGGTGGTGGTTACTCGTTTGTCACCGACGAAGGTAAAGCTACCCAATTGGGAAACAAAAATACACCTGTAGTAACCCTTGGTGCTGAATCAGAAATTGCTAGAAACACCGTTTTGTATGGTGATGCTAAATGGGGTATTGATGCTTATAAAGACAGCAATGCTGGTGCTTTAAGCTTGCAAACTGGTGTTGGTTTCCGCTTCTAATTTTTATGACTGATAGTAATATGCAGTCATTTCACTTAGGGGAAATAGTTATTAAAGGACGCGGTACACGGATAAATCATCCGCCTCACCGCGTCCTTATATAAACGTCAAGAAAAGCAGATAATAACCCAAGTTGCTAGTTATAAATTTAGGCGATCGCAAGCCACCGTTTAAGGAATAAAATCCCCTCCAGGAATGAAAATCGGAGGGGAAGATGCTAAATAAAACAATTGCTATCTATAGTCTGATTCAATACTTACGTTTTTGATTGAGTCAAAGTAGTGGCTGCACGCAGTGCAGCCACTACTTTGGAGTAGGCGATCGCCTGAAATAGTATATTTGTATTTTATAACCCGCAACTTGGGTTATTATCACATCACCTGCATCCCCCATTGCACTGGTACTGCTATTGATCTGAGCTTTATTTGTAAGTGAGAGCGTTCTGGTGATAATGCGAATACCTCCACTGTTTCCTATGCCATTTGGGTTCACGAGGTTGTATACACCACTCCCTTCACCATCTGACCCCCTCCCATCCAAGGAGACGTAATCGCGGGCAAAGATCGTTACACTCCCTGTTGATCCCCGTCCCATCGTGAGGGCAACCACTCTACCGCCATTGGTCAGTGAAAGGGCTTTAGTATTGATGCTGATGTTTCCACCATTTCCGCCTGTGCTTTGCGGTCGTACTATGCTCACAATAGCACTGGCATCGCCATTGCTAGCTGTGTTATCAAGCGAGACAGTATCGCTAGCATTGATACTCACATTGCCTGCGTTACCTTGTCCAAAGGTACTAGTACCGCTGCGCGGAAGTCAAAAGTCAAAAGTCAAAAAGCTTATAATGTAAGCTTTTGGTTGATTTGGAACGGTAGCTTTATTTCCGCCGACGTGTACTAGCCTGCAATTGACTACCATTAATCAATTTGAGCGTCCCAGTGGTGATGTTAATGTTTCCACTATTGCCCACTACTTGCTGATGAATACGTAGCGGAACTTAAACATTTTTGACGAAGAAATAAGCGTCAAACCCTTGTGGAGTAAGGGGAATACACCAAATGCCCAAAAAGGCATGAAACCTAGATATACCAACAAACCAAGCAAAATAATGTAAAAACCTCTTGCAATATAGGTTTGGGGCTATTTTATCGGTGCTTTTTGCCTAAGTCCCACTAACGAGATTGTTGCCAATAGCTCCCCTACTTCTTTAGATGAATTAGAAGCTTTGTTAGTGCTTCGTTGTCAAGAACTGATGAAACAACATGATTTAATCTCTGGTCTAACTTGCTACCACTGGTGGTCAAAAACCAGAGCAGCTTAATTATAAGTGTTTATCCCAACTTGATATTAGAGCAGCGATCGCCCATTCCATATGTCCTGATTCAAGCCCCCCACGAATGTGCAGACAGCGTACAAGGGGTAGTGTTACGGAAGCTGTCACCAAGTGCAAAGTAACGAAAAAAGTACCGAATCTTATTTAGGGGTAAGATCACCGAAGCTGACGTTTGCCGCCACATAACGCCTAAAACCCTTGCTGGGCAATAGATGAGATTCAGACTCCTCCTGACTTGGAGCCACGCTCACAAGAGTTCAGTCGGGGTCTTAAACCCAAGTTCGCTACGGTCACTCAACTGATGGCAGAAGGCAGTATTCCTTCTGCCTCCTGCCTTCTGCCCTCTGCCTTTCTTGATAAAATACTATCAATCTCGCAATCGAGTATGTGACACCAGGACAAAGTAATCAACCAAAAAAGTCAATTCCCCCACAAAATGAATGAAATCGAAGACAAAAGTAGCGGTTTCAGCTAGTACTCTAGTTTGAGCCGGGATACGGATACTGTTGGCGAATTCCCCAAACAGCTAAACTGAACTGATTGAGAGCTTTATGAGCAATTTTATACCCAGATGCAAGATTCCCCAACTTCAGTTCATTATTATGGTTCCAATTTTTTAATTATGGTTGCGATCGCTGCGCCGTGCGTGTTTTAGAAATGCAACGCAAAGGTGCGATGGCGCGGAGCGCCCGTTGTAGACGATCGCATCCATCCGTCTCTAGATTAATGACATTCGGTTTGTACTATCGCCTCTATTGAAGCTTTTATACTATGATTTTAGGTTTAATGGGCAATTGAAGCATTCTCATTTACACTCTCCGACTTGTAAAATCTACTTATTATATGCAACCAATCATGGAACTGATGTTGAAAGCGATATTATGGCGTGCAGGATTGATGAGTGTTTGCTGTTTGATGGTAGCCTGTACGCAACTCTTTGATACTCAACAAACTTCCAACGCAGGACAAACAACGAGTACTCCATCCATAGCAGCAACCGAAGCAAGTGTAACCGTTGCTTCCACACCTAGTTCCACTCCAAAAAAAACTACGACTGGCGCAAATAAAGTAGTTACCACTTCCTCTGGATTAAAATATACAGAACTAAAACTTGGTAGTGGTGCAACACCAAAAACAGGTCAAACCGTCTCAGTTCACTACACAGGTACTTTAGAAAATGGTACCAAGTTTGATAGTTCGCGCGCTCGCGGTGTCCCATTTGAGTTTCCACTTGGTACTGGACAAGTGATTAAAGGTTGGGACGAAGGAATTAGCACAATGAAAGTAGGTGGTCGTCGTCGGTTAATTATTCCATCATCATTGGGTTACGGCGCACAAGGTGCTGGTGGTGTCATTCCTCCCAACGCTACATTAATTTTTGATGTTGAATTGCTGGGTGTCAAATAAATCATATGTGCGCGATTACACCCAACTACTCCACCATCACCACAAGTTATTCTAACAGTGCATTATTTACCTGAATAGCTTGGTCACCTGTGCTTTCCATTACATCAAAGGCTTCCTCTACTAATTTTTGCACTTGTTCTGGTAGTGCTGCAAACTTCTCCGTGTTGATGAGAATGAGGCAACAACCAGGGTAAGGTGAAAAGTCAGTAAAAGGCTGCATCCCATGCTTAATAAGGAGTTTGGATAATAGTATAATTGGGCGGTGTGCCTTGTTATCTTCACTGCGGTTAATTCCTGACGCGATATAGCCACAAAACCAAGCGAGGGAGTCAATGTCCGAAGCCAAAGCATTTGTTGTACCCGTTAGTATCTGCTGGTTGAGACGCTTGTATTCTTGGGCAGTGCGACCTACAGGTAAGTTGTCAAATATTTGGTCAAGCGCTTTGGGGGAGCGTTTTTGGCAATAATACACCACTTGCTCAATTAACTTATCGGTTTTCCTGGATGGCTTAACACCGAATCCTTTGGCAGACATGGCATTCAGTTAACTTTAATGATATGAAGATTTTACGCGCTTAATTAATCGTCCCCGTCCGTTAAGCGGCAGCGACTCTGATTGTTACGCGCTCTTTCGTGCTCACGCTCTCGCACAATGGTTTCTAAATTCGGTCGCCCTGTGAGCGAAAGTCGCAAGTCTGCCCAAATGCCGTACAAAAAATTAGCGATCGCGCCTACAATTGGCAATTTGGTCGCAGCATAAACCCAACCCATTCCTAAAGTTTCGTAAACGCGGCGAAATACTTCAACGTTTTGAACTAACGTTCCATCCGGCAACACAGCATGGATGCGCCCCATTGCAGCCTCATAATCAACACCACCGTGAAGAAGGGGCGTGTAATCATCAGCTGCAATATCCACAAACGCCACCAGCCCCCGACCCGCATCACGTTTGGTCAAAAAGTTAACTTCACGCACGCACAAAGGACATTCACCGTCGTAGAGCAATTTGATTTTCCATGATGGTGGCTGGTTAAGAGATTTATCAGAATTGTAGGGTTGAGTTTCTAGTGAGGGCATTTCGTAGTTAAATTAAGTTTGTTTTCGCGCACGTAAGTAAGTCGGCGGGGAAATTTACAACTATGTAACGAAAAGTTAATCAGAGCGATTGGAGTTAAATTTAACACGTTGTGTACTATAGTTTCCTTTTTCCCCTCTGGCTTGAACACCATCAATTACGGCATAGGCAAGCTCTAACTCGTCGTCAAACATTTTCCCTGCCAGTTCATCCTTTTTAAGGTGTTGCCATTCCAATTCAATCGGATTCATTTCGGAGCAATATTTGGGTAAAAAGAAGATGTACAAACCCATCTGTTCCCACTTTGACCATAACTGCTGCACCTGAAGACATCGATGTATTGGCCCGTTGTCCTCCACTATTACTCTGATGCGGCCGAGCTTTTGGGCATCAGCCGCTTCTTGCTCCATCATGTGGATATAAGATTTTCTGTCAACACCACCAATAACCAAACCGTAAACAAAGCTTATTATTGGTTGAAGAAATCCAATAATGCTTAATCTACGACCACGACATTTACTTTGTTCTAGTCGTTTTTGCTCACCTCGGAAGTAATAGGTGTAACCCGGTTCACTCCATGCACAAAAAGAAAGATTCATCCAAATACTTCAAGTCTATTTCTCCACTAGCAGCAGATAGTTCTAACATATCTAGATCTGAAGCGCTTTATTTGTTTGACTTTCGGGTCTTGTTTCCCTTTGTGGCAAATTCAAAGCTCGTTTCCAAATAACCCCCTTTTTTTGAGTACCCGTCTTAATCTGTCGGGACTCAGTTTAATAAAGCGATCACTCTCTAATTTTTGGGCTAGTTGACGACTGTTATATGTACGTGGTTCTTCTTTGAGGCATTCCTCCAAAAATACTATATCCTCTTCGCTATACTTGGTTTTGCCTCCTCTACCTGGGTTATCCCAAAGCCCTTCTAAATCAAGTTTTCGCCATTTATGTAAGATTTCTCTTACCGTTTGAGGAGTCCAATTGAAATGAGCAGCTATTTTTTCCACGTACCAGCCATGTGCGTTTAGTCTAATGACCTCTGCTCGGTCTTTAACTTTCTGTGGTACATCCGCAGTTCTTAGGTTTAACAGGGTTTTATCTTGCTCATGGGTTAGAAATACCCTTAGACGAGCGCCCATACTTAGTCACCTCGGTAGATACATTAACCGTATTTATTTATCTTTACATAGTTTGGTTTTTTCGTGCCGACTTACTTAAGGCGTAACGAAGAGTGGAGCTTTTCTGTCAGGAGTGCAAACACCAACACAAGTGTTTCTATAATTTTACAGATATTTTTTGAAATAATCGTCAAATAGCTCGCTATTAATAGTTATGAGATATCTCATAACTATTAATTTTCCTGTAAAACCGGATTTTTGGTAAATAAAATCACTTTGTACTTAAATAGAATTTTTAGCGATCGCACGTTTTTTATCCAACCTCACCAAATCGCGTTGCTCCCCCCAAAGCTATAAGCAGGATGAAGAACTGATATCTGAACAATTTAAAAAAAACTTGGTCTGATTGTGCTAAGTCTGGAAAAACTTCTGGCACAAGGCAAGTGCGTCCACTACCTATGTCAGGATGAAACCAGGGTGGGAGTGAACTACCTACAGTGACACTTCGTGTACACTCTCCGGCTTCCTGTCCAACAGAAAGCACAGTAGTAGATTTCTTGCGTCCTCTACTACTGCGACTTACATCTGGGCGACAGGCTTTATCCCCCGTTCCAGAGGAGCCGCTTTCGCCTGGGCGGGTTTCCCGACAGTAGGCGACTGGCGTGTCAAAATTCGTAGCCCTTCATCCTTTATGTTAATGCTTGCGTTAATGTCCCTGTCATGCTTTGTGTGACAATGCTCACAAGTCCAACTTCTTACATCCAGTGGTAAACTTCCAACTTGATTAAGACAGACATGACAGGTTTTTGAACTAGGGAAAAACCTATCTACTTCTTGATAAATCTTTCCTTCCATCTCTGCTTTGTATTTAAGCATTGTGCAAAACATCCCCCAGCTAACGCTCTGGATAGATTTAGCTAGACAATGGTTTTGCATCATGCCTTTAACGTTGAGATTTTCTACCACAATTACTTGGTTTTCGTTAACTATCCTACGAGATAGCTTGTGTAGAAAATCTTCTCGACAGTTAGTAATTTTTCTGTGAACTCTAGCAACTTTTTTTCTAGACTTGATTCGGTTATTAGAGCCTTTCTGTTTTCTAGAAAGTTGTTGCTGCTTGAGCTTTAAGTTCTTTTCGTGTTTGTTGAGTATTCTCGGATTATCAAATTTAGAACCATCACTAGTCACGGCGAAGTGATTAAACTCAGCGAGGTTGTCACCAACCCCGCTGGTCTTCAAAACCGTGCATGAAACTTTCGCCTCACACGGCTACGGCTCCTCAATGATTTGGTGCTTGTCATGCATACCTCATTACCCATTTATCCGTGACTTTTTCAAGTATTTTGGTGGGCTTAGGCTTGGCACTGTTACAGCCAGATTTTTTACCAGGACTACCATCGCTGGCAGTCTTTGTGTCGTGGCAATGTCTGTGTAGAAGTTGCCAATTTTTATACTCATCCTTTCCACCTTTTGATTTCGGGATGATATGGTCAACTTCCATCACATCATCTTCTCGGAAGAACAATCCGCAGTGGGTACATTTCCCTTTTTGCTTTTTCAGGAGTGTTGCCACTCTTTTAGGCATTTCTGGGTTATTACCCATCCTTGAACTCCAGTAAACTAGGTTGCCGTCGTATGGAGACGATTCACCCTTAACTTTTACATGACGCACTATTGGGGTGTCGGCATGGTTTAGTAACCGAAGGGGTGTTTCTCCCTCCTTCTTGGTTGCGAATACCCAGTTATCCCCGCCTATGGATTGCCAATATTTCTTTGACACCCACATACATGATTTTTTAGGGTGGCGGAATTTTGCCCAAGAAACAAGTTTTAGGTAAACCAGGTTATCTAAAAATGCATAGATTTCCTTGCTTATGACAGTAGCAAAGTAATTAGCCCAACCCCGAATAATCGGGTTTAGTTGTTTAATGAGCGCCGCTTGCGGTGCTGCTTTATGAGCATCAATTACATGAGCTAAATGGTCATAATGTGCCTTAACTTTTTCTTGATTTGGGGTGATGATGGTTTTAAAGCCTAGTTTTTCCCCTTTGGTATTTTTACCTGTATGGTGTTTTCCTTTGGGGAATTGACGTATATTAAACCCAAGGAAATCAAACCCTGGTTTTTGCCCTTCATATCTCGTAGTATTAGTTAGCACCTACTCAATCATTGAAGACTGAGAACATACGAGAGGTTACTTCGTTTCTGATAGTCATTGTTCGAGTTTTTAGAGCGGTACTATCCACCGGGTTTAGAGGAAGTGCTTGTTGGTCACCCAGGTCCTTGCCAACTCCCCTTTATCCTTGCCCTTTTGGGACTCCCAGCGTCACAGCCTGATTGCGCTGGTTATTTCCTGACGATGGTTCAAACATACCTTTGTATTCCTACTCATAAACTCTTGCTTGATGTATACCAGATTAGGCTTCCAGTATTTAACACCTTTCACCCCCGCTTCAAGGATTGATGGCTAGTCGCTACCTTGGGGGACACAGTTCGAGACTGCGCTCTGTGTGCTTTCACTCCTGCACCTGGAGGATGGGACTTGGTTTGAAACCTCACCCATATGACTATCAAATTGTCAGAGCTACTAAGTAACTTTGCGGGTAATCCTCCACACTTTTCAGGGTTAGTTTCTACCCAACGAATCGCACTCCTGGTCTGAACCCGTATGAGTTAGGTTCAAATCGTGCTTCCCATTCTGGCTCTAATGCCATTTTGACAAGCGCTTGCAAGGCTCGGTCTTTCATTGTAGGTATACCCAAAGGTCGCTTTTCTTCCAGGGCAAACGCATCTAAAAAAGGTTCAGCAGATATTGACAAAAATCAATATTAATGTGTTAAGAGAAAGCCGAGTTTATTTGAGTTCTAAAAGTAAATAATTTGAGTAATTCAATTTTTTGTTGGTAAGCCTTTCTCAATAGGGAGCAACGCGATTTGGTGAGGTCGGATAAAAAACGTGCGATCGCTAAAAACTTATTTCAGTATAAATAGGATATTTATTACAAGTTCTTAAGTATTAATACTATTTTAAATTTGCTGACAATTTTAGGATATGAAGATGACTTGTTTTTTTGGGACAAAAAAAGGTAGGATTCCCGAATAGTAAAGGTTTTGATATCTGACATCAAAACAGGGAATGCCTACACTGAATGAAAAATAACATATATTCTACCTTGGATTTAAGCAAATCATTATCACACTTCCCAGAAAAAGTTACCAAACTTTTAGAATTAACCAATATTTCGGAATTTGATGGAATACTTTTAAAATTACGTGAGGGAGAAATTAGGGAATCTGCATTAATTTTAGCAGGAGAATGTTGCATCTAAAAAGCTCCCTCTTGGTAGCGGAGCTGTTGAAAGTTTAATCCGCCAAGTTGTCAATTTAAGAATGAAAGGAAACAGTAAGTTTTGGTTAAAAAATAATGCTGAAATTATGCTACATCTTCGGTGTCAATGGATAGCTGGAAGCTGGGACAATTTTTGCGATTCTATCTTTAATTCGTTTGTCAAGCCTAGAACAGCTTGATGAATTTTATACCTTAATTCCGTCTAAATTAATTAAACGTTCTAATTCATACTAAGTAATGTGAGTTTGTTGCGGATGTTTTTTAATAATCGTCAAATAGCTTGCTAGTAATCTTTGTGAGATATCTCATCAAGACTAATTCTCAGGCAATTCAGTATTTATTCAGTTAATAAAATTACGTTGTACTTAAATGTGGTTTTTAGCGATCGCACGTTTTTTATCCAACCTCACCAAATCGCGTTGCTCCCATTGCTGTTTCAGCTAAAAACTCTCACAGGAAAAGTGATTACAACTTCCGGAGTCAAACCCACTGTTGAGGTAAAATGGCAACGGGAAAATTTTTGGATTTATGATGCAATTGAACCCTTGACAGGAAAGCATTTCCAGCACGAATACCCCAAACTCAACGACGAGTATTTTCAACAGTTTTTGGACTGGCTATCTCAACAATTAGGCTCGCATTATGCCATTTTACAGATTGACCAAGCGAGCGCTCATACCAGTGGGAGCAATTCGTTGGCCGGAGAATATTATTCCTCTGCTTCAACCACCCCATTCTCCCGAACTCAACCCTATCGAGAGGCTTTGGCAGCTCCTCAAAAAACCACTTAAAAATGAACTGTTTTCTTCTTTACAAGCTTTAAGCGTAGGCGTAGCCCGCCGTAGGCATCGCATCCAAGAAATATTCAACCAACTTACATTTGAGCAAGTAATGTCTGTCTCTTCTTATAACTTTATCTTGGAAGCTCTATTCTATGCAGCTTTATATTAAATTGGTATTAGACTAAAACTCTTGCCTGGTAAGGGTTACATCTTTTTATCTAAGGAGAGTGACAGAAGAGGGATAGTCACCCTTCCCACAGAATTCTTGTGAAGTATTTCGACGAGTCGAAATAGTCTTTGTTTCGAGATAAGCTCAATGTAGCGTTCAGACATGACGGGGTTATGAAGAATGAAACCTGTTTTGGATGCTCAGGTATCCGAGCCTATATGCCAAAGTTCCTGGTATTTAGCGCCTATGTTGTGATTACTGTTGCGGCTTTCTCGCTATCTGGCTGTATGCGCGAGAAAACGAAAAAAATTGTCGGATTTTCGCAGACGGAGAACATCGGCCCCTGGCGCATTGCCGAAACCAACAGCATTAAGGAGGAGTCTGCCAAGCGTAAGAAAACTTATGATTTTCTGATGACGGATGCCCAGGGGCAGACATCGAAGCAATTTGCCGACATTGAGGATCTAATCGCACGGCAAGTTGATGTCATATTTCTTGCACCACGTGAGTATGAGGGTCTCACGCCCGCCCTCGAAGCAGCGAGAGCGGCAAAAATACCGATTTTTCTCATTGACCGTGAAGCGGCGGGAAGACCAGGCGAACATTTCGTCAGCTTTCTTGGGTCGGATTTTATCGCCCAAGGCCGCCGCGTTGGCGAATGGCTAGCCCATGCGACCGACGGCAAGGCATCCATCGTGGAACTCACCGGAACAGCGGGTTCATCGGTAGCAATTGATCGGGCTAAGGGGTTTCGTGACGCTATCGGCAGTTATCCCAACATGAAGATCATCGCCACGCAGACGGCGGATTTTTCGCGAGCTGCGGCCCAGCGCGTCATGGAAAACATCATCCAAGCCAAGGGTTCCGACATCACCGCAGTGTATGCTCACAACGACGAAATGGCATTAGGTGCTATCCAGGCTCTCAAATCCGCAGGTATGAAACCTGGCAAGGATGTAATAGTCGGTTCAATTGATGGTCAGAAAGCCGCGCTTGAGGCGATTATCCGTGGTGAGCTTGGCGTGAGTGTCGAGTCGAACCCGCGTTTTGGCCCACTTGTTTTCGCCACGATGGAAGAGTATTTTGCTGGCAAGAAAATTCCTCCTAGAATCATTCTCAAGGACAGACTCTTCGACGTGACCAACGCCAAGGATTTTGTAGATGAAGCGTACTAAGTAGTTCTCAGCCTAAAATAGAAAAAAGATAACCTGGAACTATCCTGAGCTTCCACGAAAGACAAAAAAGATTACTATGGTGCGGAGTGAAAGATCTCCACTATCGGCAATGAAGACAAAAACTAGGTAAAGCCGATGAATCAGGCGACTCGAACTGTCCTGTCCATGAAGGGCATAAAAAAAAGTTTTTCCGGCGTGCCAGCGCTCTGGGGGGTGGATTTTGAACTGAAGGCAGGCGAGATTCATGCGCTGGTCGGAGAAAATGGCGCTGGCAAATCGACGCTCATCAAGATCATGACGGGGGCTTATCGACGGGACTCAGGTGTTATAGAGTACGACCAGAACCCTTCGGGTTCGCCAGTCCCCCATCGTGACGGAGACCGCCAAGACGGGGGCTGGACTCACAGCGTTGCATTCCAGAACCCGACCGAAGCGCAGGCGGCAGGCATTGTAGCCGTCTACCAGGAGATCCAGCTTGTAGGTTTCCGAACTGTTGCCGAGAATATTTTTCTTGGCAGGGAGCCGCATCGCTTCGGCATCATCGATAGACGAGCCATGAACACGGGGGCATCTGAGATTCTGGAGCGTCTGGGGTTGCATATGGACCCACGCTCAGTGGTTGGTTCGCTGAATATTGCCCATCGCCAGATGGTGGCGATCGCGCGAGCCATATCCTTTGGTGCGCGGGTGCTTATCCTCGATGAACCCACTAGCTCGCTGACGGAAACTGAAGTCTCTGTTCTTTTTGATGTCATGCGTCGGCTAAAGTCGGAAGGGACATCCATCGTCTACGTCAGTCACCGTTTTGAAGAACTTTACGCCGTGTGCGATCGCGTGACGGTACTACGTGATGGGCGCAACATTGTGACGCGATCGCTCTCCACGCTCACTCGTCTGGAACTCGTTTGTTTTATGCTAGGTCGCCAGCCTGAAGAGGTGAGTAAAGGAGTCACGGCGTTCGCAGGACAGCCCCAAAACACGCTAGGTCAGCCAGTGCTGCTCCAGGCGGAAGCTCTCAAATATAAAAAACGGCTCAATGGTGTTTCCATTGAAATGCGGCATGGCGAAATCGTCGGGCTTGCGGGTTTGCTCGGCTCTGGTCGTAGTGAAACGGTACGTGCCTTGTTCGGGGCTGAACCACTTGAGGGTGGAAGCGTAAAACTCGAAGGCAGTCTTTTATCGCTGCGCGATCCTCATGATGCGATCGACGCTGGGATAGCTTTCCTTTCAGAGGATCGCAAGGCGGACGGCATCATCCCTGAGCTTTCGGTGCGCGAAAACCTCACGCTTGCTGCACTACCAAACCTTACGCAATGGGGCATCGTTTCAAAAAAACGACAGAACGAGCTTGTCGAGCGTTTCATGCAGCGTCTTGATATCAAGGCAGCCAGCGCCGAGCAGAAGATCCACGAACTATCGGGCGGCAATCAGCAGAAGGTTCTTCTGGCGCGATGGCTGTGCAAGAATACAAAACTTCTTCTCCTCGATGAGCCGACTCGCGGTATTGACGTTGGTGCAAAGCGCGAGATCCAGCGGCTGATCGCCGAACTAGCAAAGCAAGGGCTGGGAGTTCTGATGATTTCATCGGAAGTGGAAGAGCTAGTTGAAGGCTCGCAACGTGTCGTCGTTCTGCGTGACGGGCAGTCAATTGCGGAACTCAGCGGCGAGCAGAAGAATATAAAGGCAATTCTGCACGCAATGGCGGAAGGTGCAGATCGTAAAGAAGCCGTCGGTGGACAATCTGAAACAGAGCAAAACCCAAATGAAGAGCAAGAAGCATGATCTGGGTTGGGGAACCCTGTGGAACCCAAACTTCGGTGCATTTGCGGCACTGCTAATTCTCTATGTTGCGAACGCCGTCTTCACTCCACGTTTCGCTACAGTTAGCAACACCTTGAATATGTTGCTCCAAGTATCCACCACAATGTTGATTGCCGTTGGGATGACCTTTGTTATTGCCTCGCGTGGCATCGACCTCACGGTTGGCTCTACTATGGCATTGGTTTCAGTCATTGTGGCATTGCTGATTAAGTATGGGATGACTGTTGCCATCTTGTTCGGTTTGAGCGCTGCTCTGTTGGTTGGTCTGATCAATGGCTTTCTCATCTCACGTCTGAAACTTGATGCCCTGATCACCACCTTGGCGGCTCTCATCTTATGGCGTGGGATTGCTCAGGTTGTCGGGGACGGTAAGCTCGTTCCCTTCGTCCATCCTACATTTGAAGCGCTGGGAAAGGGCTATCTCGGTTCTATACCAATTCAGGTTGTGATTGCGGCAGTAGTAATTGCGGGAGCTTTCTTCTGTATCCGCTCTACGCTTTTTGGGCATCATATCGTTGCAGTTGGCGGCAACGAGGAAGCCGCAAGGCTTGCGGGTATCCGTGCGGAGCGTGTGAAATATATAGTTTATATAATTAGCGCCCTGCTTGCCGGATTTGCCGGACTGGTCGAGACAGCGAGATTTGGCATGGGCGATCCGAGCAAGGTTGGTGTCAACGCGGAATTTGATGCGATCGCGGCCGTTGTTGTTGGCGGCACGCCCTTCTCCGGTGGCCGTGCAAATGTCCTCGGTACTGTTGTAGGAGCCTTGCTTATGCAGGTGATCTCTACAAGTTTCAACATGCTCCTGATTCCGTTTACCTGGTCATTGGTTTTGAAATCCGTAATCATTCTTTTCGCTATTTTCTTGCAGCGTCCTAAGGAGGTCTAACGCGTCATGGCTGCCACAAGGTCTCTTGCGCTTAAGCATTTTGCCAAGCTCCTCACCTCGCAGGGCGTGCTGCTCATGCTCTTTAGTTTGGCTGTTTTCGCATCGTTTCGTTATGAAACCTTCCTGACACCTCTTAATCTCATGAACATCATGCGACAGAACAGTATGCTGGCGATCGTGGCACTGGGCATGACTGTCGTGATCCTGAGCGGGGGAATCGATCTGTCCGTAGGTTCCCTCGTTGCTCTAGGCGGTGTTGTCGCAGCAATGCTCGCTCCTCAAGGAAGCTTCGTGGCGATCATCGGCGGCATTGCCAGCACCACGTTGCTCGGTGTGGTCAATGGTCTTCTGGTGTCTCGCGCGCGCCTCCAGCCGTTCGTTGTGACATTATTCACTGCGAGCGCTGCACGCGGGCTGGCGTTGAGCATCACCGAGGAAAAGTCCATTGCCGTACCATCCGCAGCATCGGGATTTGTTTGGCTGGGCAGGGGGTTCATTGGTTTTGTTCCTGTACCCGTGCTTATAGTTGGGCTCTTATATTTTGCAACTTGGTTTATGCTACACAGAAGCCGATTAGGCTTGCACATGTTCGCTATCGGTAACAACGAGGAGGCATCCCGGCTCATGGGCGTGAACCCAAGCCGAGTGAAGCTCGCGGTCTACACGTTCAGCGGTCTGCTTTCAGGGCTTGCTGGTGTTGTTCTCGCAGGCCGTCTAGGAGCGGGTCAGCCTGTGGCTGCCTTTGGCTGGGAGACGGATGCTATCGCCGCGACCGTCATGGGAGGAACGTTTCTCACAGGAGGGCAGGGGACCGTGTTTCCGACGCTTGCCGGTGTCCTTCTGCTGGGAATGATGTACAACCTTTTAAATCTCGAGGGAACCATTACTCCTTGGTGGCAGCTCGTACTCCGCGGTGCCTTCTTACTTTTAGTCGTGCTTTTTCAGCAGCGTATCGTGCAGAGGGACTGATTTGACATACTGGTAGGGTCGAGAGAAGCTATTGCTAACCTCTCCCTCCCATCCGAAACCGTGCTTGCGACTTTCACCGCACACGGCTACTCCGGTGTCTCCTTGTCATGTGGAGACTTCCCTTTCTTTCGACTTGACTTTGGTTTCTTTCCTTGACGTAAACGTTCAAGTTCATATTCCTGAATTTTTGTCAAATCAGCTTTGGTTTTAACATCGTGGCAATGCCGATGCAACAGTTGTAGATTTTTATAATCATCCTTGCCTCCAATGGCTCTGGGGATAATATGGTCTACTTCCATTACATCTTCATTTCTAAAAAGTAATCCGCAATGTGGGCATTTTCCCTTTTGTTGTTTTAGCAACTTAGCCGTGCGACTTGGCGTTTCAGGGTGTGCCCCCATTCTTGCACTCCAATAAACTAGGTCGCCATCGTAGGGGCTTTTATCGTCTTTAACTTTTACATAGTTAGTACTGCTGCATTCAAACTGACTATGGTTGAGTAACCGAAGGGGGTTCGCGTCCCCTTTCCTGGTTGCGAATACCCAGTTGTCCCCGCCTATGGTAGTCCAGTATTTTCTATGACCATCACTAATATTTCCACAGCGGCGTTTTGCCCATCGTCGAAGTTTCAGGTATGTGAGGTTATCTTGTCTTTGCAATTCTCCAACGGATTTTGCGTCGGATTTTGAATAATAGGAAGTCCATCCCCTTATTACAGGGTTGAGGTCTTTAATTAACGCCGCTTGAGGCGATGACCTATGTTTAAAGATGATTCTTCCAATTTCCTCAATATGTGCCTTACTCGCCTTCTTCGTTGGGGTGATGATAGTATTAAAACCCAATATATTACCGTGAGAGTCTTTACTACTTCGGTATTTTCCGGCGGGGTACTGCTGTATGTGATGACCGAGAAAGTCAAAGCCAGCATTACCATCCTCACTTAATTCAGGATTGAAGGTGTGAGTTAGCCGAGTTTTTTCAGGTTTTAATAGAAAATCCGCCAATTCTGAACCGTACTGTTTTCTGTACCATCGACTGAACCCAGGACATGATGTAGTCCCTTGATGTGTCGGTTCGCAGATGAGCGTGAAAATTATGTTTGGTAAAAATTTGTGATGCGGTCAAATTTAACTCAGTCTTAGTTTTCCCCTTCAAGCGTCCCAAACCACGGCAGGCACTGACGTGCAATTATGCGATCGCCTGGGTTGTCGATCAGCTAAATCTTAATCTGGAAGTATGGGAGGAAAGAAAAGCACGGGCAGTCGAACTCCACGATAAGGTGATTTTATGGCGGAAGACCCAACTTGAACAAATCAAACGCACTCTCATCCACCTCCACAAAGTTGGGCTAATCAACGACAGAAACATCGGCAAAGAAAGAGAAATTGAAATTAGGGACAACCCACCTAAAGTGGCTAACTTATTAGTAGAGGTAGATGATGAAGATTTTCCGGATGAGTTTAGAACTATTAAGTACCAAGCTAATAATAAGGCAATCTTGGAGGCATACAAATCTGGTAATACCAATTTAATATGAAGCTGCATAGAATAGAGCTTCCAACATAAAGTGATAAGAAGAGACAGACATTACCTGCTCAAATGTAAGTTGGTTGAATATTTCTTGGATGCGATGCCTACGGCGGGCTACGCCTACGCTTAAAGCTTGTAAAGAAGAAAACAGTGGAGTACGCGATCGCCTGAAATAGTATATTTGTATTTTATAACCCGCAACTTGGGTTAATAGAAGATATAAAATTATATCGAATTCCAGAATAAATGATGAATTAGTTAATATATTAATTGGTATTTTAATTGATAGTAGCTCATGAACTAAAAAGAAAAAATATGATTTTATTACTGGTATATAGCTATTTTTGCTAACGATACCAGCAATATAGCGCAAATTATAGAAGTTATATCCACTCGATTAAATTAAGCTAAATTGCTTTTCTCATTTTCAAAAGCAATTTTAGAGAATTCTGGTTCAACTGCTGTTAGATGCTTTTCTAAAATTGCTAAATTGCGGATGTTAGATTTATAAACAGCATCAAATAAATCACCCACTAAAGGTACTGTACCAACAACTGTTTCCAAAGCAACGTTGAAAATCATTTGCCTTAAATCTTGATTTGAAATACCGACGCGGGTTGCTAAATATATTATATAAGCCGAAAATGCTGTACTGACTAAATCACCAGCACCAGGAACAAGACCAAGAATTGGGTCTAACCCAAAACGAAAGCGCGTCCCAGGAATACCGATAGATGTATCCATCAGACGGCTGAGTTTACGAATGCGGTTGAGAGTAGCTAGGCGTTGAGTGGCGTCCATAATTTACAATATTTGCACTTTTGTTTTATTTTCGTCTTGTACCGTTAGAAAGAGTTAAAAGTCAGAAGTTCTAGAGACGTGAATTATTGATAAATATAGCTTAATGACTTTTTAACTATTAGGTAGATTTTATAATTTTCCGGCGCGAATTCTCAAAACAAGGATAGAATAACGAAAAGTTAAGAGGGAAAGAGAACTTGTGGTGACGACACCCGACATTCCCAAATTGGCCCTACCATCTCCACTTTTGGGGTCTGAAGTTGGTACTTTTACTGAGTATACAGTAACTCAACGAATGCCTGCGATCGCCTGTCGAGTTATCGCTGAAAACAATTTCCCAGAAAATATTAATGCTTGTTTGAAACAACTAGCCAGTGAGTTACCATCAGAACCTTTATCACCTCTTTTACATGATACTGGTGCTGATTTTTCAGCTTGGGTGAAATATCTAGAACCATTTAAAGGTCAACGTTGGATTGATGTTCCTTGGTTTTTAGCAGAAACTTATTTTTATCGTCTAATTCTGGAAATAACCAATTACTTTCGTCCTGGTGAATTGCAACGTGTCGATCCATTTCAGTTACAGAAAAATAAAGGTTTAGAAACATCTATTGACTCGATAATACCTTTGTGCATTCAACTTAATCAATGGTTGGCTGATGCACAAAAACAGGAGAAGTTAAATCAAACAGCTTTGATTGGTTTGTTATATTTTGCGCTGTGGGGAAATCGTGTTGACTTAAGTTTGTGGTCAGCATTAGAGAGCGATGGCTTCGCCAACGCCAATACTGAACGCAGTCGTTTTGATATTCAAAGTCAACAAGCTCACATTTTAGTCGATGATGCCGCCAAAGTCACGGAATTGTTAGCCAGTAAGGGTAAACGCATTGACTTTGTGATCGATAATGCTGGTTTTGAACTGATTTGCGACTTATGTTTGGTGGATTTTCTTTTGGGTAGTGGTGTAGCAAATCAAGTAAAGCTACATTTAAAGCCTCACCCGACTTTTGTTTCTGATGCGATGATTAAAGATGTATTGCATACAACCGAGTTTTTAGCAGCTTCGAGCCATGAGGATGTTACATCTTTTGCCAAGCGGTTGCAAGAAAATATTGCTTCAGAGCGCTTAGTTTTATGTGAAGATTACTTTTGGACATCACCTTTAGCTTTTTGGGAAATACCCGACACACTCAAAAGCGATTTATCAACCGCGAATTTGATTGTAATTAAAGGTGATGCGAATTATCGTCGATTATTAGGCGATCGCCATTGGGATTTTAGCACCAACTTTGCAGATATAGTATCTTACTTCAGCGTCCCCATCGTCGCTTTACGCACTCTCAAGTCCGAAGTCGTAGCAGGGCTAAAACCGGAAGTCATTGAGGAAGTAGCAAAATCTGACTCTGATTGGCTCACAAATGGGCAATGGGGTGTTATTCAGTTCGTAGAGTAGATTTACGTAGGGGAATTGAATAATGTTTGGGGAGAAAAAGCGATCTCTTAACTGCTGATGAGCATTACTGCGAAAAGATTTGCCAAGCGTCCAAATTCAGGATGCACATGACGCGAAGGGGCACAAGATATTGTGCCCGTTTTCAATTGAGAACGGTTATGTTTTGCATAAATTCCTGTTTATTGCTGATAGGTAATTGGCAACAGTAAATATAGAGGTTTGCACCCAGACAAAATCAAGCAATCAATTAAATGTAACTTTGATTACTTCATCATATTTTCATCTGTTCAAGCCAAACAGCAACAAATGTGACAAACTTGATACAAATAAATTTGTTAAGAATAGTAACAGCAGTTTGAAAAAGGAAACATTTCTTATGACATCACTTGACAATCAGCCACCCCATCAGGTAGTAATCGTTGGTGGTGGTTTTGGTGGACTTTACGCCGCGAAAGCCTTAGCCAAAGCTTCAGTAAACGTTACACTCATTGATAAACGGAACTTTCATCTATTTCAACCGCTGTTGTATCAAGTTGCGACAGGTGCGTTATCTCCCGCTGATATTTCCTCGCCATTGCGATCGGTACTGAGTAAGAGCAAAAATACAAAAGTGCTACTAGGTGAAGTAAATGATATTGATGCAGAAGCGCAAAAAGTCATTTTGGGTGATGAAGTAGTACCTTACGATACATTAATTGTTGCTACAGGTGCAAAGCATTCTTACTTTGGTAAAGACGACTGGGAAGAATTCGCACCCGGTTTGAAAACTGTAGAAGATGCGCTGTTAATGCGTCGTCGCATCTTTACGGCTTTTGAAGCTGCTGAAAAAGAAATTGATCCAGAAGTGCGGCGTGCTTGGTTAACATTTGTCATTGTTGGTGGTGGTCCAACAGGTGTAGAATTAGCAGGTGCGATCGCCGAATTGGCATATCACACCCTGAAAGAAGATTTTCGCAACATCGACACTTCCGAAGCGCAAGTTTTGCTTCTCGAAGGTATGGATCGCATTCTCCCACCCTTCGCACCCGAATTATCAGCCGAAGCGGAAGCATCTTTAACGCGCATGGGTGTCACGGTTCAAACAAAAGCGCTGGTAACGAATATAGAAGATGATGTCGTTACCATCAAACAAAATGATGGTGTGACACAGATTGCCGCAAAAACGGTATTATGGGCAGCAGGTGTCCAAGCGTCGGCAATGGGAAAAGTTTTGACAGAACGCACAGGTGCTGAATGCGATCGCGCTGGACGAGTTGTTGTTGAACCCGACTTGAGTATCAAAGGATTCAATAATATTTTTGTAGTTGGCGACTTAGCAAATTTTTCCTATCAAAATGGCAAACCCTTACCAGGTGTCGCACCCGTAGCCAAGCAAGAAGGAGAATATGTTGCTTCGCTGATTCAACAACGACTTAAAGGTAAAACTTTACCACCGTTTAACTACGTTGATCGAGGTAGTTTAGCGATGATTGGGCAAAATTTAGCCGTTGTGGATTTAGGTTTTATTAAGCTTACAGGTTTCTTAGCTTGGCTATTTTGGTTATTAATTCACATCTACTTCTTAATTGAGTTTGACAACAAATTAGTAGTAATGATTCAGTGGGGCTGGAACTATTTTACTCGCAATCGCGGCGCCAGATTAATTACAGGTAGAGAAACACTCCAGGAAATAGAAGTTGAAGACACTAACGGTTATTACAAATCACTAAAAAAGAAACAGGCGATCAACGTTTAGATAAAAAGTTAGTGGTTATTGGTTAGTAGTTAATACTGTTTCGTTGACAGCTAAATCACTTGTCACAATCCCGGTTTATTGAATAAACCGGGATTTTTTTTGCTATATTTCAAATTATATGCCCAATGCTGTCTTTGAAGATATTACTTATTTATTTGGTGAAACCCATTACATTAGATTTAGGGATTAAAAAAATAAACTGATGAAAGCAAACGCCTCTAGTTTTGCATCTATCGTAGGGGAAGAAAATGCTGTATGTTGGGAAAATATCGAATTTAGTCGCAAGGAGCGTATTTTACAGGCAATCATGCCGGGAATTGTTCCCAGTTGCATTGTCTATCCTCACACTACCGAACAACTAGCACAAGCGATCGCACAGGCTCACCGCAACAATTGGCGCGTCTTAACCTGCGGTAGTGGTAGTAAACTCAATTGGGGTGGTTTAGCAACTTACGTTGATGTGGTAATCAGTACCGAACGCATTAACCAACTGATTGAACATGCAGTTGGCGATTTGACTGTCACCGTAGAAGCGGGAATGAAATTCTCGAACCTCCAAGCAATTTTAGCTCTTCATCGGCAATTTCTCGCCCTCGACCCCACCGCACCAGAATCAGCAACTATTGGTGGGATTATCTCCACAACTGATACAAATTCTTTGCGGCAACGTTACGGTAGTGTGCGCGATCAACTTTTAGGTATTACCTTTGTGCGTGCCGATGGACAAATCGCCAAAGCTGGGGGACGTGTGGTGAAAAATGTTGCCGGCTACGACTTGATGAAGTTGTTTACTGGATCTTACGCCACACTAGGAGTTATAAGTCAAGCAACTTTTCGAGTTTATCCGTTGCCGGAGATATCGGGGACGGTGGTGCTAACTGGTACGGCTCTTGCTATATCTCAAGCTGCGGAAACTCTGCGAGGTTCTGCGCTGACACCAACTCAGGCTGATTTGCTTTCAAGTCAACTAATGTCTAACTTGGGTTTGGGTAAAGGTTTGGGATTAATTGCCCGTTTTCAAAGTATAGTTGAAAGTGTTAAAGAACAGTCAAACCGACTTTTGGAAGTAGGGGAAAAGTTGGGTTTACAAGCAACAATTTACTCAGCCGCAGATGAAGCTGATTTATGGCATAGATTGCGAGAGCAAATGCATTCTGATGTCACGGAGTCGGAAATTACTTGTAAAGTAGGAGTGTTACCTACTGCCGCAGTGGAAGTTTTAACTTCAGTGGAAATGGGTTTGATTCATATTGGTAGTGGTTTAGGGGTATTGCGGGTAGAGGCTGAAAGCCAGGTTGTAAAGATGCGATCGCTCTGTGAAAGTAATAGTGGTTTCCTCACTATTTTATCTGCACCAATTGCGCTAAAACAAAAAATAGATGTGTGGGGATATACGGGTAATGCTTTGCAGATTATGCGTGGCATTAAGGAACAGTTTGATGGCAAAAATATTTTAAGTCCTGGTCGTTTTCTGGCGGGGATTTGAGAATAGAAACGTAGACACGAAGTGGCTTGCACTTCTGCTACCGCGAAGGCGCGAATAACGCGAAGAAAGAGGGGAAAAGTATGCAGATTTCAGATAATACAGATACTAATTTAAATAATAATACGGCTAGTTTGAAGAATTTGAAAGGGTTTGATGAAAATCATCCGCCTGAGCCGAAGTTGATTGATAGTTGTGTACATTGTGGGTTTTGTTTGTCAACTTGCCCTAGTTATAGGGTGCTTGGTAAGGAGATGGATTCTCCACGAGGAAGAATCTATTTGATGGATGCAATTAATGAGGGTGAAATTGCGCTAAATGAGGCAACGGCGTCACATTTTGATTCGTGTTTGGGATGTCTTGCTTGTGTGACTACTTGTCCTTCTGGTGTGCAGTATGACAAGTTACTTTCGGCGACTCGTCCGCAAGTTGAAAGGAATTATCCGCGCAGTTTGCCTGATAGGTTATTTCGCAAATTGATATTTTCTCTGTTTCCTTATCCCAACCGTTTAAGATTTTTACTGGTTCCATTATTTGTTTATCAAAAGTTGGGTTTACCAAAACTTGTGCGTTCGACTGGTTTACTTGAACGCATATCTCCCCGCTTGGCAGCAATGGAATCAATATTGCCGGAAGTTACTTTAAAATCTTTTCAAGATAATTTGCCTACTATTATTAAGGCAAAAGGTGAAAAACGTTACCGTGTGGGCGTAATTTTGGGTTGTGTGCAACGCTTATTTTTCTCGCCAGTGAATGAGGCAACGGTGCGAGTTTTAACAGCGAATGGCTGTGAGGTTGTTATTCCTAAATCTCAAGGTTGTTGTGCGGCACTTCCGGAACACCAAGGACAAACTGAACAAGCGAAGGCTTTGGCGAGACAGATGATTGATAGTTTTGCCGACACTAATGTGGATGCGGTGATTATCAATGCTGCTGGTTGCGGTCATACTTTAAAAGAATACGGTCACATGTTAGAAGATGACCCAGAATATCGCGAAAAGGCAAAGGAATTTGCTAGTAAGGTAAAGGATGCACAAGAGTTTTTAGCAACGGTTGGTTTAACGACGAAACTTTCACCAATTGCCGAGAAACCGTTGAATTTAGTTTATCAAGATGCTTGTCATTTATTGCATGGACAAAAAATTAGTGTGCAACCGCGTCAGTTATTGCGGCAAATTCCAGGGGTGAAGTTAAGAGAACCAATAGATGCGGCTTTGTGTTGTGGTAGTGCGGGAGTTTACAACATGCTGCAACCGGATGTTGCTGATGAATTGGGTAAGCAAAAGGTGCAAAATTTGTTGAATACTGGCGCTGATTTAATTACTTCTGCTAACCCTGGTTGTACGTTGCAAATTACTAAGCATTTAAAGTTGCAGGGTAAGGAAATTTCTGTGGTGCATCCGATGGAATTGTTGGATTATTCGATTAGAGGGGTGAAGTTAGGAGTTTAATATCAAAAGCCCTCACCCTAGAAGGGTGGACGCCAGGTGCTACAACGGAGGGAACCTCCGCAACGCACTGGCTCGGCTATACGAACGAAGCCTGCCTACGCAGGCTTTTTAGTAGAACGATCAAATTCTATTCGTGAGTTGTGCCATCGGGCATGATAGCACCACTAAGCTTTGTTTCTTGAAAATTTACACCAGTTAAGTCAGCATCTTTGAGGTTAGCTTTTTCTAAGTTAGCATAATATAAATTGGCTCCACGTAAGTTAGCTGAAGTAAAGTTTGCCTCGCTTAAGTTTATGCTACTTATGTTTGCGCCACAGAGGTTGGCTTCACTAAAGTTAGCCCCACTGAATTCTCCACTCAGCGTAACACCAAGTAAATTAACTTTAGAAGGTGCGATCGCACCACGGTAAACTGCTTTGACGAGTTGATTATCGACGTTCAACAGAAGATATCTGCACTATGATAAATCAGGCTTATCTCTGCGTTCAGAAATCTCAATGTAGAGGAGATTGTCGTTTATGATTTCACGCAGCCAAATTTAATGTTCTACCAGAGGTAAAAATAAAATTTATATATTTGCCATAAATCTACCATAAGGCATTTATAACCAAAAGCGATCGCCTATAAACTGGCAAGGGGAAGCTTATTTTATTTATAAATCGTTATGGTAGATATTTATATCCTTGACCTACTTTTTATCGGTATACTCTTGATCGCTGTTACTTTGGGTTCCGGCTGGATTTCACGTTTACCTCTTTCCTTCGCGCTTATTTATTTAGTAGTAGGAATTTTGGTAGGACCTTATGGCTTGGGGTTGATTAAATTGCGCCAAGGAGATGCATTCAACGCCGAAGTGCTGGAACGAATAACTGAGTTTGTCGTGATTGTTTCTGTGTTTAGCTGCGGCTTAAAAATCGTTCGTCCGCTACGCTTCAAGGCTTGGGATATTACCACGCGGTTGATTGTATTTTTGATGCCAATTTCCATTTTTGGGTTGGCTGTGGTGGGCAAATTCTTTTTAGGAATGAATTGGGGAGAGGCAATTTTATTAGGAGCAATTTTAGCACCAACTGACCCTGTTTTAGCATCAGAAGTACAACTGACAGATACAAACGACCAAGATGAGTTACGGTTCGGTTTAACTTCTGAAGGTGGTTTAAATGATGCTCTAGCTTTTCCCTTTGTTTATTTTGGCATTCATGCCCTAAAAGATGATAATTGGAACAACTGGTTTAAACAGTGGGTTGCAGTTGATTTAATTTGGGCGATCGCTGCTGGTATCGTCATGGGATTTATCGTTGCCAAAGCAGTAGTTTGGATTGACAAAAAAATTCAAAAACGCCGTCGTGCTGATGAATTGATGGAAGATTTTGTCGCAATCAGCACTATTTTGATAACTTATTCATTAACAGAAATTGTTAATGGCTATGGTTTTTTAGCTGTATTTGTTGCTGGTTTAGTTGTACAGCGTAGTTACACAAATCCTGAGAAACCATTGCAACAATTAGAATTTGTAGAGCGAATTGAAAAGCTATCGGAAGTCGGAACAATTTTAATATTGGGGTCGATATTATTATTTAAACCGATGCTTGATTATGCTTACCAATCTTTGTTAGTAATAGTATTTTTGCTCTTTGTCATCCGACCCGTAGGAGCCTGGATTAGTACAATTGGTAAGCGATCGCCAAACTCCCGTCACCGAAGAATGGACCCGCGAACTCGCTGGCTATTTGGTTGGTTTGGTATTCGCGGTGTTGGTTCTTTATATTATCTGGCTTATGCATTTGGTAATGGTTTAAAAGGTCAACTTGGCGAGCAAATTGCTTGGATTACTTATACAACTATTGTTGTTTCAGTAATTGTACATGGAATTAGTTCAACACCATTAATGAATTGGTACGAGCGCAGAATTGCCAAGCATGAAAATGCAACTCCCCCCGCTACAGTTGATGAATTTGAGTAAGTTGGGGGAAGTGGGGAAAGGGGGGAATGACGAGAGGGGCAGAGGGCAAAATTCCTCTCCCCTGCTCCTTCTAGTCTCCCCTTGTCCCCTTGTCCCCTTGTCCCCTACTTCCCTGTTACCTTTTCAAGAACTTCTTTAGCTTTTTCACCGAAACTTTCTGGAGGATTTTGTGCGTTTTCCGCCTTCACATTTCTTTCGTAAGCCTTCTCCATCGTATTAAGGCTTTTACCATCTTTTAGTGCTTGTTCGTAAGCCTCTTGTCGCTGTTCTGCTCGAATACCTGCGGCTTCGTTACGTTCGTAAGCGCGGTCAATTTTTTCTTCTGGCGTTGGTTTATACTCTGGAGGTATCAGCTTCAATTCTTCAAGTGTGGTTGCATAACTAGGCTGCTGAAGCACCATAAATAAACCCGACAGGCTAATAAAAATCATCAAACCAAAAACTAAAATGCTTGATAGTAGTACTTGCTTTAAAGTTAATAAAAATCTTGGCATGGAAATACTCTCCTAATTTTCTGTTCGGAGCCTTTGTTTTGCGTAAATAAAGACAATTACTTACACCATTTACAAGGGTCACAGGCATCCTAAATATTTCAGGAAAATTCTTCTTCTATCGGAGGATAGATTAAATTTTTCCTATAACCAATTGTGATAAATCTTAATTCCTCGGCTTTGCACTATATATTCAAATAAATCTGTTGGCAGTGCTTCCTCGACAGGAAAAACGCCTGGTTTATTAAGTTTGCCCTCTAATAATAATTGGGCAATACTACCCGTGCCACAACCAGAAGCCATTGACGTATTTTGATGCAATAAGTCTGAGCAAAAAATGCTTGTCTCACCGTTTTTTTGCCCTGTAACTTCTGCGCGAACTGCTACCCCAATACCAGTAAAGTTATTAGTCATATCGGTCATAAAATGGCTGACATGAGCCAAAAATTCAATAGTGCCACGCTTCTGCATTAACCATTTAGGAAACACATGAGCAGTGATCCAAGTCATGTGATTGTAAAAATCGGGAACTGAGCCAAACTTAGTAATTACCGTTTTGATTGATGGGAAAGCGTGGGGTAATGTGAAAGTTTCTGGCATATCAAACCAGTAAACTCCAGTACGTCCGTATGGAGGGAGAAAATTAACAGCTTCCCGTTCACTATAAGGCTTAACTGTTTGCCATTCGCCGTCTATCCAAGCGTCAAAAGGATGTTGCAACCCTAGAAATGTTGTCCGCATCACAGTGACACCAGCACCACCAGAACCAGATACTAAATAACTTAAATGTATTTTTTCGGCTGTATCGAATTGTTCGACACCTTGACGTACCATGCTGTTAGAAATACCGGGGAAAATGCCAGTATTAACAATTGCCGTGACACCAGCAGCGGCAGCTTGTTCATGATATTTTAAAGCTTTGCTGGTATATGAACGGTGATCGCTAACATCTACATAGTTAACGCCTTGTTCAATGCAAATTTTGAGAACATTGGCATCGCGGTAGTGAAAAGGTCCAGCACAGTGGATGACTAAATCGGCAGAGGCGATCGCCTGCTGCAATTTGTCAACTTCCGCTAAGTCTAAAACCAAAAATTTCAGTCGCGGATCAATAGTTCCAATCTCAGGCGATCGCCCAGTAATGGTAATTTCCGCCTGCGTGTGGGTGGCTAGATCCTGGGCAACACAACTGCCGATCCGTCCCCGTCCTCCAAGAATCAAAACCCGATTTATCATTGCTCCAGCATTGGCAACAGTACTTTTATTACATCAATTTTCCGTTATCTTTGTCATCGGCAACAAGTATGGATATCGCCTACCCAGCAAGGAAGATATTTAAATCTCACGTTAAGACACCAAAATACTAAATCTTTCTTAGCGTGAGATTTAAAAAATTATTCCCGCCCCAAGACAGATGCAACAGTAGATTTGAGTGAATCTCCTGCATCTTTGAATGTCTGTGACAGCGGTTGGCGATCGTGCAAAAACATCCGCGCACAATTGCGTCCCGGCAAACCAGAAATCGAACCCCCTGGATGAGTTCCCGCCCCAGTCAGATATAAATTATCAATCGGCGTTTTATAATTAGCTATTTCCGGCAGCGGACGGAAGCAGAGCATCTGTTCTAAAGTCATGTCGATGTGGTAATAGTTACCCCCGTAAGCCCCCAGACGTTGCGCCAACTCAGCAGGGCTTTCCACATGACGGGCAATAATTGAATGTTTCAGATTGGGCGAATACTGCGCCAGTTTATCCAACACCCTATCTGCCACTTTGTTTTTCAATTCATCCGTCCAACCGGTACCCTTTAACCCCGTCCCTTCTGCACCGGCGATTTGATAAGGGGCAAAAAACTCAATCCACAGCGTATGCTTGCCGGACGGTGCCATTGAAGGGTCGAGTCCTGTAGGCATCACCAGATACATCGAAGGATCTTCATCAGGAATTTTACCCAAAGTAATCTCGCTATGTGCCTGTTCCACATGGTTCATGGAATCTGCAATCAAAATAGAACCAATGAGGTATTCATCTCTGTGTTGGTGATGTTCAAAGTGCAACGGTTCAGATAATGCACAATCAATTTTCAGGATAGTTTCATTGTTGTTGACGATGCGGCGGTCTAATCTTTCTCGCAGATTCGCATCCGCAGTATCCACATCAGCTGGATCAATGTATTGCAAAAACAACCGCTTGGCATCAAGACTGGAAATAACACCTTTGTTAGCGCGATATTCCTTGCCGCCAGCAACCCTGACACCGACTGCTTTACCGTTATCCACTAATACTTTTTCCACCTTCTGGTCGGTGAGGATAACGCCACCTTTGCTAGTGACGCACTTTACCAAAGCTTTAGTGAGTGCGCCCGTACCGCCGCGAGGACGTGCCATACCTGGGTTGTGACGCAACGCCAGCATCATCGCCCCAAAAGACATGGCTTTTTGCGAAGGAGGGGAACTTAGTTCTGCGGATAGTCGGGCGAGGGGTGCTTTGACAAACTCAGAATCAAAGTATTCGTTGATATTATCCATCGGACTGCTTAACAGCGTGCGAAGTAAATCTAGGGTAGTATCAGCACCACCGAGAATTGAAAACAAATCTTGCAGATTTTTCAAACCGTAGCTAGCACCAATGTCAACAATTGACTTTGGTGCTGCGCTAAAAAAGGGTCTAACCGCTTTTATAAATCTTTGCCAAAAGTCGATATATTCTGCATATTTTTGAGCATCTCTCTCGCTGTAACGAGCAATTTCTGCACAAGTCTTTTCTACAGATTTATGTGCTAAGAAATACTTGCCATCAGGATGCGGACAAAATGCCACCGGATCGCATTCCAAATACTCCAATCCGTACTTGTGCAATTCTAAATCTTGGATAACGGGTCCGAGGAAAATAAATAGGTGATCAATGGCGCAGGGGTTGAATTTAAAACCCGGCGCTTCTTGAGGCATCAGTTCTTCAGTTGTCGCACCACCACCAGGAATTGAACGAGATTCCAGCAGTAAAACGCTGTATCCTTCTTGTAGTAGATATGCGGCGCAAACTAAACCGTTATGTCCGGCGCCAATAATAATGACATCATACGCTTCCATAATTGCAACTTGGAAAATCAGGTATATTCCCTGATGTTAGGAAGGGGTTAAGGAATCTTAATCTTTCGCTAGTTATAATCAGAGCTTAGACATTTTTTTAATTGAGGTTTTGTTAGCTATAAGTCTCTAGGAGGATGCCAAATTTCCGAATAAGCAGCTAATTGAGGCTCAACCTCAACAACCATTTTTTGATACAGTGTGCTTTGTTAATCGCTCTTCATCTCTATGTCCCAGGTATCGCTCCCAAAATCGCCGCATCCAGACTTACCCCTAACCGCTCTTGCGCCCATGCAGGATGTGACAAACCTCTGGTTTATGAAGGTCATTGCCCACTACGGCAGTCCTGACTACTTCTTCACCGAGTATTTCCGCGTGAATGATACCTCACGGCTCAATCGTAGCATTCTGGCAGCAATCACCGAAAACGATACGGGTCGCCCTGTTTTTGCTCAAATGATTGGCGAAAGCATTCCAGACTTAGTAAGAACAGCAAAGGAACTCTGCGGCTATAATATCGCTGGAGTTGACTTGAACATGGGCTGTCCAGCGCCTAGAATTTATCGCAAAAATGTTGGGGGTGGATTGCTGCGAGAACCCAAAAAAGTGGATCGGATTTTGGGAGAACTGCGGCAGGCAGTCAACGATCGCCCTTTGACCGTCAAGATGCGTGTAGGCTTTGAAAATACAGATAACTTTTACGAAATTCTAGATATAATCAATCGCCACAGCATTGATTTGCTGAGTTTGCATGGTCGCACGGTGAAAGATATGTACCACGGGACAGTGAAATATGATTTGATCGGTGAAGCGGTCAGACGGGTCGATTGTCCAGTGCTTGCTAATGGCAATATCAACTCGGCGACAACTGCCCTTGAAGTGCTTTCTCAAACGGGTGCGGCAGGTGTGATGGTGGGACGTTGGGCGATCGGGAATCCTTGGATTTTTAATCAAATTCGGCAGGCTTTGCGCTTCGAGCCGCTCCAGCCCGTTCCTTTAGTAGAGGTACGCAACTATATTGATCGTTTATGGCAAACCCCTACAGCGGCAAAGTTTCCAGTGCGATCGCGCCTAGGCTACCTGAAAATGTTCCTCAACTACATTGCCCTGAGTGTTGACGCTGAAGGTCATTTCCTGCGGCTGATGCGACAGACACAGACTGAGCTAGAACTGTTTAACCTTTGCGATCGCTTTCTCCTTGCCGAAGTAACGAAAACTTTAGCCCTAGCACCGTACTCAGGCGTGTAACACGTGGCAACTATTTAGTAACCGCTATTGGATCAGAATTATTGCCTCTTCAACCTTGGTGGAAAGAGCTTTTTGCAGCCCTTGCCCAACTTTGTCAATAAGTTGGTCAAAAGCCTCTTGGTTCGCTGTCAGTTGTTCTCGAAGAACCTTCTCTAACTCAGGCTTTATTGAAACGCACATATCCTCAATTTTCCTGTCGCTCAAAAAACTAGAACGCATCCAACTGGGGACATCAACATTTGTCTTAATTACCTCTTTGACACTTTTGCGATTTAGCTCCATTCCTGCTGCCATCACTGAAGCCCCATACACCAGCGCAATGGGCCAGGTCAAGTGTCCGGTTAGTATCAGAGTGATGATGCTAGCGACAGTGCCTCCACCAATTACTACATTGACGATAAACGCCACTGTGTCGGCAAGGATAGCATCTCCAATTCGTAGTTCTGGGTTGACAAAAGTTGGATCAATGGTATCCTCAAATCTTAAACTGCTTCTAGGTATCTGATACTTTCGACATATTGGGTCGGTTTCTGCGGCTAAGTCGGGTTGGATTTTATTGTTAAACCAACTGATGCATTGATTGTTAATTATCTGCTGAACGTGATCGCTTATTAGCCACTGCTCTGCCCGACTCTTCATAGATGTTTCCAAATCGGTTAAAGTCCGTACTTTGTTTTTCTGCCAGTCTTTTAAACCTTGTTTAACTACGTTTTCAATCAAATCATCTGCTAACGGCTTAGTTAACGATTGAATTAACTCCGGGATATGTTTCTCAATCAGACCTTTGAGCAAGTTTCCGTCAAACAATTTGTTGACTTCTTGTTTGAAAGCAGTGGCACGCAGATCCCATCGTCCTACTCGCGCTAAACCCAGCGCAATACACCGTTCAGGTTCCGGATCAGGTCGAAGAAGCGTTTCTGGTTCGCTAAACATTTCTTGACAAATTTGGTGTGTAAACTTCATGCGGGATGCACCCCCAGTCATCAGCACAAGTTTCGGCACGATGTCTTGTTTTTCCAGCTTTTCTTTTGCCTCATTGACAGCTTCTTTGAATGACTGAATCCAACTTTTTTCCCCCAGTTGGGGTAAAGGTTGGTTCAATATTTCCTCCATAGTCAATTTGTTAACTTGGGGAATAAAATAAATCTGTTCGTTAATAGACTCGAAGCCACGGGCAAAAGATTCAGGGTCGCTGTATAGCTGTTCATTAGAAAAGTAATCTTCCTTAGCTTTGCGACAGGCAAGTTCACAACGAGCTTGGTGATGTGGATATTGGGCAAATACTTTTTCGAGTAACGATGATTGCTCGTGTTTGGCAACAGTGCGGGCAAAAATAGCCTTGTCAATTAAAGATGCTCCCAGAGTGTTACTCCCGAAATCTATCGGGACTTCGTGTAAGCTCTTAACCAGGGTAAAATCTGTGGTCGAAGAACCAATATCGACAATAAGCACTGATGATTTGAGTTTCTCATACTCCAGCTTACCGGCTTCCTTAGCTTGCATGAAAGCAGCCCGCGATTCGGGTACAACATTCAGCTGGGGAATGCCAGCTTCTTGAAGTAGCTTTTGGTATTCTTCTCGTTCGCTAACAGACCATCCTGAAGGGCAACCAACGTAAAAATAGTTACTTTCTCCACCTTCAATTTGTCTGCTTTCTTTCAAAAGATGGTAGTAGGTTGCTAGAAAAGTGGTAATTGTTTCCCGATATTTTGGATCGTTGTTTGGTTTTTGCTTGAAAGAAATTTTCAAGCTTGTAACACCAGCTTGGATTAATGCTTGTTCTCCGACAAGATAACCGAGTTTGGGATGCCAAGCAAGAGCCGTAATTTGGTTCTTCTTATTATTAATCTCAAGCATCTCTGGGGGTTCGATGCTCTCGACTATAGCTTTAGCTACAGCTGTTTCACCGTGCCCCAAATCAAAACCAATTGTTTCTAAAATTTCCATACTCTTATTATTTGTTATTCTCGGTTCTTGGCGTGGACGCTGGCTCAATTACCCGTCCGCGTCTCAACAAGCGATCGCCTTTCAACAAAGCGGGAGTTATAGTCACGTAATCTTTGCTGTCAGGGTCGATACTTGGCTCGAAGTCAAAATACTCGCGATCGCTATGGGGGTCGTCTGGTCGGTAAATGTCAGCAAGAATTCCCTGCTCCATTAAAATTTGTGGCAGAAGTTTCGTTAGTGCGATCGTCATTTCTGGTTTATTAAGTTTTGATGCGCCCATTAGCCTTTGAATAAAATTCAATAGCTCTGGCAGTTCTTCTATGCTGCGATCGTCTTCATTTTTGTTTTCTTCTTTAACTCTAGCGACTGCTAGGTCAATCGTGTTGAGAGCATCGGCAAGGTTATCTAAAAGGACTTTGCTATCAACCCGTAGAATAGGTTGGGGTAATTTTAATAGCTCAGATGAATTGTTTTCCTGGTTGTCTTTGTCGAGTTGAAGCACAACTTCCAGCCCTAGAAGCACAGAGGTTAGCAAGATAGCCATCCATGCAAAAGGGCTAGTTTTAGTTAAGGAAAACAACGAACCTAAAATGCCTATATAAATTAGTGCCTTTAGCACTTTTAAAATTAACCTATTAGGGGAAAACTTAGGAACTTGGTTAATAATTTGCTTTTGCTCTGTTGGAGCGACTTGAGGAAAGTTAGCCGCAGCAAGAGTGGCGATCGAGTGGCGCAGCGTATCCAAAAAAAAGGAAGCCAGCCGTACTTGAGCGACATTTAACTCGCTGATGTAACTTCTTTCAAAATTATCGAGTCGGTTCTGAACCAGCTTAACTACCTGCTCGACGCTAATTATTTGGTCAATATCTGTCTGGAGTTGGTTGCGTTCTTCGCTAAAAAGTGTAACTAGTGTTTTCATCGAATCAAGACTTTAAAGTTACCGAAAAGGGGAAAGGTTAAAGGTTAAAGGGAAAAGGGAAAAGGAAGAAGAAAAAAGAACCTTTCCCCAAATGGTATAAAGCCCTTACATTTCAGGTTAATCACTTATAAAACATAATTGCTCACACAACGAAGTGGAGCGAGCGAAATAAGGCAATCGCGGCGGATAACTAATCATCCGAACTTGATATAATTTATTCCAAGTCATCAATATTAGAACAATCAACCAAACTTTTAATTTAAACTGCTATTTTGCGTTATGCATTTTCAGCAGCGGTGAGTTGCTCTGCTCGCAGGTCAACATATAAATTTTTTTGCCCTACTCAAGTTTAAGAGGGTCGTGGGTAATCCTCCATCTATCCTTGAGCAGGGCAAAGGCATTTAGATTTCTCTTATTGACTTAATTTTATGCCATGCGATCGCTTTTCCACCTTAACCATCCTCTGTCACATCAAACACGACTTTTAACTGTACATCGGGCATGGTACGACAAAGAAACTGAGGGTAAGTAACATACGTAGATAATGGTGCGTTAACAAAGTGTAACGCACCTTACTTAACTAATTAATCTTAAACGTTGACAGAATCGAGTCTCGCGCATCTTTCAAACCTTGCGCTATGGGATGCTTTGCCTGCAAGAATACTCGCGCACAATTGCGTCCTGGCATACCGGAAATAGAACCACCTGGATGAGTTCCCGCACCAGTCAAAAATAGATTATCAATTGGCGTTTTGTAATTCGCTATTTCTGGCAAAGGACGGAAAAATATCATCTGATCTAGGGTCATATCAATGTGGTAATAATTCCCTTTGTACGCACCTAATCTTTCTCCCAATTCTGCTGGACTTTCGACGCGACGGGCGATAATTGAATTTTTCACATTAGGTGAATACTGCGCCAATTTATCAACTACCCTGTCTGCAACTTTGTTTTTCAATTCATCTGTCCAACCCGTACCTTTCAAACCTGTTCCTTCTGCACCGGCGATTTGATACGGAGCGAAAAACTCAATCCAGACAGTATGTTTGCCTGGTGGTGCTAATGATGGATCTAACGCGCTAGGCATCACCACATACATTGATGGGTCAGAATCGGGAATCTCTCCTAAGCTACATTTACTATGAGCTTGTTCAACGTGTCTGACGGAATCAGCAATTAAGATAGAACCAATCAAATATTCATCTTTGTGTTCGTGGTGTTCAAAACGTAGCGGTTCATCTAAAGCCAAATCTATCTTCAAGATAGTTTCATTATTATTCACAATACGGCGTTCTAATCTTTCCCATAAGTCAGAATCTACTGCATCAATATCGCTTTTCTCAGTCATTTGTAAAAATAACCGTTTGGCATCAATGTTAGAAATTACGCCGTATTTAGCGCGATATTCTTTACCACCAGCAACCCGCACACCGACAGCTTTTTTATCATCAATTATCACTTTGTCAACGTGCTGATCTATGAGAATAACACCACCTTTGCTAGTAACTAAATTGACCAAGGCTTGCACGAGTGCGCCAGTACCACCGCGAGGTCTAGCCATACCTGGGTCGTGACGCATTGCCATCATAATTGCACCAATGGCGATGGTTTTTTGTGATGGTGGGGCACCGAGTTCGGCTGCAAGTCTTGCTAAGGGTGCTTTGAGAAATTCTTCATCAAACCACTCGTTCAGGATATCCTCAGCGCTGGTTAGCATGGTGCGAACAAAGTCTAGCGTTTTGGATGGGGAACCAATGACAGAAAATAAATCTTTCATCTTGGCGATGTCATAGTTGCCCAAAATATCTAAAACTGACTTTGGTGGTGCATTAAACATGGGAATCATTGCCCCTAGCGCGTGCTGCCAGTATTTTGTATATTCGGCGTATTTTTTGGCATCTCTTTCGCTATAACGAGCAATTTCTGCACAAGTCTTTTCTAAAGACTTATGCCCTAAAAAATACTTTCCATCAGGATGGGGACAAAATGTAACTGGATCGCATTCCAAATATTCCAAGCCGTATTTTTCTAATTCTAATTCTTCAACTACTGGTCCTAGGTGAATAAATTCGTGGTCGATCGCGCAAAGATTAAATTTAAAACCTGGTGCTTCTGGTATACATTCTTCAGTTGTCGCTGCACCACCAGGAACAGAACGCTTTTCTAATAACAATACGCTATAACCAGCTTTTAACAGATAAGCTGCACAAACCAGCCCATTATGTCCTGCGCCGATAATAACTACATCATAGGTTTCCATAATTGCAATATTTAGTTAAGTAACTCTTCTAATATTACAAAAGGTTAAAATAAAGTACATCAATCGGCAGTTATATAAATCACTTTTTATTGTAAAGCACAAAATTCAGATAAGGCACTTACCAAGAAATAAATACCCAGCCGTCAAACCTAGATCCGCACTTGCCTACGTTCGCGCAGCGTCTCCCCTTAGGAGAACAATTTCAATACACGGCTGGGTATTTATTTTTATGGTTCTCCCTAAAAAACTGAAAAAAAATACAGAGGAAAATATATAATACATCCCTCTGCGTTTAGCTTCAGCCTATTAAGAATGTTTCAAGTCTGTATTTCACATTGTAGGTATTTGCTTGATATAAGCTTCTACCAAAGTGTTTATGCTTTCCTTTTGCACTTCCATCTTTTTGATTTGGAACGCCATACCATCATATTGAATATATGGTAATTTCATCAGTTCTTTTACCTTCTGTAATAATGCTGCCATTGTTTCTATGGAAATGCCATCTCCTTCAGTCCATTGGAAACTTTCAAAAATCACGGGTTGCGTCTGCGTACGTGGACGAACCATCGCCGTAAAACTCAAGGAGCGACTATTGCCTTTTTCATGTAAAAGCACCGTTCCATTGCATTTAATTTTGCCGTCTTCAGCTAAAAATATTTGAATCTGTTGCGGCTTAAAGCTGACAATTTCACCATCTACATTCAAATCAAAAGTTGGCATTTTGCTGCGAACGTAGTTTGATGTCATAGCGCGGTTAATATCTGCTTCTTTTAATACAACGCGAGCTATAGTTTTTACTGGTTTATTCAGTTGAACTTCGCCAAAAAGAGCGCTGAAGAGATTAATATCAACTTTATCCGTTTGCAGTACTAATTCTTCTAAGCGGATGTCTTTTTGCACGACGAGTCCCTTACCTGAAAAAGAAACTCCATCGGCTTGTCCTTGAATTAGTTTCCACAGATCGGTTTGTACATCAACGTTTATTTTTTCTGCTTGATCCAATTGGCTAGACATCTGCATTTCTGCTACTTTGCTAACCGCTTGCTCTTCCAAGCGTTGCTCGTCCTGCATGGCTTGCCAATCTCCTTTTGTCTTGTTACTCGTTAATCTAGACGCTCGGAAGCTAAAAACGTATCTGTAATAGGGAATATGCAACTTGGGGGATGAGGGAGGGGGACAAGGGGACAACTAACTACTAACTCCTTCTCCTAACTTGCATTCGCACACCGCCACTAGGGACAATGGTAATACCCCGGCGTGTTGGATGTACCGGACGATTATCGCTAAGTGCTAGCTGAAAATTTGACAATATTGTAGCTACTATTAACTTCATTTCATACATAGAAAATGCAGCACCTATGCAACCCCGATAACCACCGCCAAAAGGTAAATATTCATAAGCGGAAAATTTCGAGTTGAGAAATCTTTCGGGTTTAAATTTATCTGGTTCTGGATAAGTTTCGCTGCGGCGATGTGCTAAATAAATGCAGGGTACTAAAATTGTCCCAAATGTATATTTTTTGCCTGCAATTTCCACCTTATCTTTTACCATTCGCGGTGTACATATTAATGCGATCGGGAAAATTCGCAGTGTTTCTTGGCAAACAGCAGTGAGGTAGGGTAACTGTGCTAAAACTTCGGGATTTGCTGTATCACTTACATCTAATTCCTGCATCAACTTATCTTTTACTTCTGGATGCGCGTGAATCAAATAAAATACCCACGCCAACACTGCCGCTGTTGTTTCATAACCTAATAGCAGTAGGGAAACTAATTGATCGCGTAATTCTTCATCTGTCATTTGCTCTCCATTTTCGTCACGCGCTGACATTAGCAAACTGAGAATATCTGTACGCGAAGCATCATTCTCTAAGCGTCTTTCAGAAATTTCTGCATATATGAGTTTGTCTATTTCTTCTCGTCTTCTGATATAATTTCCCCAAGGACTCCACGCACCTAAATCTTTTTGCAACGGCGGAAAGAAAAATAAACTGGAATACAAAGGTTTAGTGACATCTTCTAATAAAGAAGTCAATTGTTGCTTTAATTGTTGGTAACGCGCACCCGGACTAATACCAAACACGACTTGCAAGATAATTTGTAAAGTAATATCTGGCATAACTTTCTGCATAGATATCACTTCACCAACAGCCCAATTTTTTATAACTTCTTCAGTAATTTGACAAATTAATTCCCCGTAAGATTTTAGGCGATCGCCATGAAAAGGCGGCATCAATAACTGTCTTTGGCGATTATGCGATCGCGTCTCCTGCAAAACAATCGATTTCTCCCCAAACAGCGGCTTAAATACATGAGTCGCTTTCTGAAAGTCTAACTCTTTCGCAGGTATCGCAAAACATTCAGAAATTGCATCCGGATGACTAAAAAACACCACCGACGGCGAATTTATCCCCAAAACCCTTACACTAAAAACATCCCCATATTTGACAGCACACCCATCTAAAAACCGCGTCGGATTAGCAATTAATTGCAACGTTTGTAACAAAGACGTCATAATAAAACTTTAAATATTTCTCTCTTCTCTTAACTCTGCGGTTCCTTGTCAAAAAATATTGTCGGGTAAGCATCGCCTACCCGAACAACGCATTTCAAACAATATCAAAAACCTGCAAATTAAAAACTCAACCAGAGATAGATGTCAAAGCGGGATATTTAACCTGACGCTTGCCCTTAACAACCATTTGAATCGGGCGATCAGGTCCAGTCACCAAACCACGACGCTTAGGTTTGACATCACGATTATCAACCAGTGCCAAATCCAAATTAGAAAGAATCTTCGCCAGTACTACCTTCATTTCAAACTGGGCAAAAGCCATACCAATACAGCGCCTAGCACCACCCCCAAAAGGCAGATATTCATAAGCAGAAAATTGTCTTTCTAAAAAGCGCTCTGGCTTAAACTGCTTGGGTTGCGGATATAAATCCTCCCGCTGGTGCGTCAAATAAATCGAGCCAAGAACCACCGTACCCGGTTCGAGTTGATGACCGCACAGCGATAAAGGTGTTCTCACAACGCGGGGAAAGTTGAGCATCCCCACAGGATAAATTCGCAAAGTTTCGCTGTAAACAGCATTCAGATAAGGCAATTTGAAAATCACATTAGAGTCTGGGTTTTCACCCAAACTATCTAGTTCTTGCAGCAACTTTTCCCGCACTGCTGGTAGCTTGTGAATCCAGTACAATGCCCAAGTCAGAGCAGTAGCTGTAGTTTCGTGACCTGCAAACAACATTGTGATCAATTCATCACGCAACTCTTCATTGGTCATTGGCTGACCGGCTTCATCTCGCGCTGCCATCAGCAAAGTAAGGATATCTGTACGAGATAAATCTGCTTGCTCTCGACGTTCTTCAATCTCCTCGTTGATGAGTTGGTGAAGTCGCTGACGACGACGGAGAAATTTTCCCCAAGAACTCTGGGGACCCCAATCTTTTTGTATAGCAGGGAAATAAAGCTCAACAGCCCTCCAAACAGAACCTCCATCCTCCAGCATCAGACACAAAATTTTCTCTAGTTCTTGAGCGCGGGGACTGTCATACAGACCAAATACGACTTGCATAATTGTCCGCATGGTAATGGTTTGCATTGCCGACCGGACATAAAAAGGTTTGTCTATCTGCCACTGACTGATGATTTGCTCTGTAATGTCACTAATCGCTTGACCATAGGTTCGCATCCTGTCACCATGAAAAGGAGGCATTAATAACTGGCGTTGACGCCGATGCACTTCGCCGCTGACGGTAATGACAGAATGCTTTCCTAGCAAAGGTTCAAAAACCGTGTTCCAGTCACTAGGGGCTTCAAATTCCTTTGTATCGCTGGTTAACATCTGCTGTAGCGCTTGAGGGTTACAAACGAATACCGCAGGAGCATTGAAATTCAAGGTGAAGATGTCGCCATAGCGTTTGGCACAGGTTTCCATAAATGACATGGGAGTGAAAACCCATTGGAGCATCTGTACCAGCGCTGGGGTTTGCGGACCGTTTGGTAATTTCATAAGCTTGGGTTTGTGGCGTTTATTAAGAAGAATTCACCAGTCAGGAGACAGGAGACAGGAGGCTGGAGGATAAAGGCTCTGTGCGAGACTGCGAATGAATAAATGGTATTTTTGCATCTTGATCAAATCAAAAATTTTGGTGGTCTAGAATTAAGCAAAAGTATAAGTAACTACCTAAATTCCTTCTGACTCCTGAATTCTGACTCCAGACTCCAGAAGGACTGACTCCTCCTTTATTCTTTTTTGCCACCGAAACAAAAATAAAATAATTAAGTTTTGTTGCGTTTAGATTTAAGCTAATTATCTTTAGATTGTGAAAGAGTCATAAATTGTTACAACATGAAAGTTGTAAAATTCTTGTTGAATGGAACAAGCATTTACAGCATCTCCTTTTATTTATAAGGTACTCAGCATGACTGCAATTACACCAAAAGCAACTTCAGCGTCTCCGGATTTTTGCGAAGGAATTCAATATTTTGGGGAAGCATTACCCAGTTTTGAAACTTATGGTGGAACACCTGCAATAGAATCTGGCAAAGTAGCGATCGCCAATCCTGAAGATGCAGCAGCAGTATATCAAACTTTGCTTGCGGCTGATGCCTTACGTTACCTAACGTTACAAGTTACTGCTTCTAAAGCTTCTGGACACCCAGGTGGATTTGCTTCGCAAGCGGAAGCTTATGCAGCGTTGGTTATGCTGGGTCATAAGAACATTATCACGGAAGTGGGACACCACGCTCCTGGATTTTATAGTGCCATGTTCTTAGATCGGTCGTTAGAGGACATGGGCATTTATACGGTGCAGCAGTTACGCGATCGCTTCCGGGAAAAGCACGGACTCTTAGGACACCTTTCTGGCTACATTCCCGGTATTCTCGCACCCGCAGGACCTTTGGGACAAGGACAACACTTTGCAATGTCAGCTGCAAAGCTGCATCAAGATAAGCTGTTTCCCTTCACCGTTGGCGATGGTGGATTAGGTGAACCCTACATCATGAGTTCGATGGCACACTTCAATACTGCTTTTCCGAACGTCACCAACTTCTTGCCAGTGTTGGTGTGGAACGGTTACAGCCAGGAACACCATAGCATGGTTTCCCTGAAAACCAACGAACAGATGAAAGCATACTGGGAAGGTAACGGTTTTGCCGAAGTTGTATTAGTCGATGCCAAAGACTTTGACGACCAAAATCAAACAGGCGATTATGTTGATAGTACCGCCTTTTCGTTTGAACAAAGATTAGCTTTTACCAAAGCCGTATTAACTGGTATAGATAAAGCTGCTAAATCTGCATTTGGCGGTAAACTTACCGTCTTTATCATCAAACAATTGAAAGGTGCAGGAGTTCACGCACTAGGTGCAAAATCGCACAACCTTTATCCTAAAGATACCCTTGATGCTCCTCATATTATAAGTGCATTGCAAGGGCGTGCATTGTCAGCAGAAGCATGGCAATTAGTGCGAACAAATGCGGAACGTGCGGGTGGTGGACCCGCAGCGAAAACAGTTGTCACAGAATTTGAATTACAATTGCCAGAATTAGGCGAATTGCCTTTAGAAGAATATTCTGTAGGTGGCGATCCGAAAGTTTCTACAACATCAATGGGAAGATTAGTAGGAATAGTTGGACAGAAAGATAAAAATTTCCTCGTCACCAACGCTGACGGAAACGAAGCATCAGGAATTGCCAACATAAATCAAGCATTAAAGATTATCCACCCGACAAAAGATGACTTATACAACCAAGCACCAAACGGACAAGTTTATGAACCTTTGAGTGAAGATGCTTGTGCAGGTTTAGCAGTTGGTTTGTCATTAATGGGTGCAAGAACATTGTGGTGTTCTTATGAATCTTTTGCCATCAACGGGTTACCAATTTGGCAAACTGTAATTCAAGCGATGGCAGAATTGCGCCGTCCTACTCCCTCAACAACTACTTTATTTACTGCCGGTGCTTTAGAACAAGGACGTAACGGATGGACTCACCAACGTCCAGAAATTGAAGCTTATTTTGCTTCGATGATGCGAAATGGTAATGTATTCCCATTATTTCCACCTGATGCTAACAGTATCCAAGTTTGTTATGACTGGGCATTGAAAACTAAAAATAAGGGAATTGTAATTACTGCGAGTAAATCACCTTTGCCAATTAGAACCACCTTTGAGCAAACTCGTAAAGGGTTACGCGATGGTGCGGTCTTATTGCATGAAGTCGAATCTAATCAAGGTGGAAGTAAGAAAATTGTCTTTGCTGTCATTGGGGATATGACTTTGATGCCAGTATTTGAAGCTGCTGCTTTCTTAGAAACTGAAGGTCTTGGTGTGAAGATAATTTCTGTTATTAATCCCCGTCGTTTGTATCGTCCTGATGATACAGCTTGGGATACTTGTTCTGAACCAGATGGTGGCTTTTTGGATGATGAACAATTTGCGGAATTATTTGCAGGTGATGCGTTAATTGGTGTTACTGGTGGTGCGAGTGCGATGCTGGAACCAATTATGTTAAGAAGTACTTGCAAGCGCGATACTTTTGCGTGGAAACGTGGGGAAACTACTGCGAGTGCTGGTGAGTTGATGGCGTTTAATGGTTTGACAGCGCAGGCTTTAGCGAAGCGGGGGATTGAGTTAGTGCATTAAAAATAAACATAAGGTGCGTTTTTTGTCAACGCACCTTATTTTGCTATTAAGCAATTACCATAAACGTATTTTTGCAAGCTTAATTTTGGGTGGCTTTAACTTTACTTGTTTTGGTAGTTTTGCTATTTCTTGTTGTCTTTTCTTCCATTCTTTAAGCGTTTTCACATATAGAACCGATTTGAGATCTAAGAAGGGGTTGCAAGTCTCTTAACCATCAGCCGAATAAAACAAAGATTAACCTTGGCAGTCGCTGTCTTCTAGAGTTCTCTCAAAGTTCTTGACGAGGATGAG
>JAESGY010000086.1_pt1 | contig 83100 bp, 68 predicted proteins | sample 9269841 | NCBI WGS metagenome assembly JAESGY01 (sample SAMN17022865, study PRJNA683097) | algae metagenome | isolation source: Spirirestis rafaelensis WJT71-NPBG6 and co-occurring heterotrophs from... | place: USA: Pinto Wells, Joshua Tree National Park, Colorado Desert, CA | collected 2006-08-15 | reverse complement strand
ATCGGCCGCGCCGATCCCAGCGCCATAAAAGGCCGCAGCATCCACCGCCAGGGCCTCGCGCAGGGCCGGGTCACCGTCGATCGGCCCATAGCCGGCGGCGGCGCGGCTGCCGCCCGTCTCCGCCAGCTTCGCCAGCAGGTCGGGATGCGGCGGGTAGCCAGGGACGGCCTGTGTCAGGTCGATCATCGGCCCGACCCCGCCGGCATAGCGCGCGGCCCAGGCGCGGGCGGCGGGGATAGGGGGCGAATCGGTGGCGCGGATGCGGGGTGAAAGCGGCGGCAGGTCAGGCATGGCCCGACCCTTCCACCGGGCGCGCGCCGTCCAGGCGTTACGCCTGGCCGGCGATCCGGCGGTGGGCGGCAGTGAGGCTGCGCGAGCCCCGGGTATTGCCGCCGCGCATGTAATGCCTCTCCGGGCGGTAGCCCTGTGGGCCGGCCCATTCGGCCAGGGCGGCCAGGCTGCGACGAAGCGCGCGCGGCAGGCTGGGGCGGGCGGGCGGCTGGCTAAAAATGCCAGGAGCGTGAGATAGGGCCGCGAACATGGAAGACCTCAAATCACATAAAGCATACAATAAACTTCCCGTGTGCCGCGTCAACACGGAAACGTGAGTTATCTGGCGCGACAACCGGCGCGGAGCCGATCCATGCGCCGATCTGTGGCAGGGCCGTGTTCGCCCGCCCTGCCCCATGGATAGGGCGGGCGGTACGGCCCGGCTGTGATGGGGAGCACGGCGGCACAGGCCACCAGGGTGGGGCCATGCAGGCCGTATGCGGTGCGACACAATCGCCGAGACCGTGCAGCCGGAGCGGGATCTATGCGGCGCACCCGGGATGGGCGGATCCTGGGATTACCGGGGACGCGGCAGGGCCCCGGTGGGGAAGCGGAGCAGACTCAAGCCGGCCTGCCCCTTGCACCGCAGGGGGCAGCGATCAGGGGCGCTGGTAGCCCCATCGGCTTGGAAATCTGTGCGACGCGGGCCAGAAAACCTCATGGCTTCAAAAGTTTGCCCGCTACTGACCGCGCAGATTCTCCTGGTTGATAGGATTATCAGCCGCGCCGGATCGCCCTGCGCGCCTCCAGCGCGGCAATCTCCGCCTCGCCATAGCCGAGCTCTGCCAGCACCTCCGCCGTGTGCTCGCCGAGTCGCGGCGGGTGTCGGCGGATATTGGCCGGTGTGGCGGCGAAGCGCGTCGCGGGCTTCGCCATCCGCAGCGCCCCCTCCGTCGGGTGCTCCATGGGCTCGAACATCCCGACGGCGCGCAGATGCGGGTGCTCCGGCAGGTCCTCGATGCGCGAGAAGGCGGTGGCCGGGATGTCCAGTTCCTCGCACAGCGCCAGCCATTCGGCGGTGCTGCGGGAGGGCGCGATCTCCGCCACCGCGGCATAGACCTGATCGATCTGGGCGTTGCGCTTCACCGGATCATCCACCGAGAGCTGCTCGATCAGCTCCGGCCGGCCGGCGGCGGTGAAGAAGGCCCGCCAATGCGCCGCCGTATAGGGCAGCAGCGTCATCCAGCCATCCCTGGTCGGCACCGGCTTGCGGTGCCGGAGGCGCTTGTAGCCCGGCTCGCCGATCGGCGGCGCGAAGGCATGGCCACCCTGGTGTTCCACCGCGACGAAGGCGGTCAGCGTCTCCAGCATCGGCACCTCGACCAGTTGCGCCTCGCCCGTGCGCTCGCGGTGCAGCAGCGCCGCCAGCACGGCGGAGACCAGCGCCATGCCGGTGATCTTGTCGGCGACCAGGGAGGGGACGAAGCGCGGCCGGCCCTCCTCCTCCCCCACGATGTCGGCGAAGCCGGAAGCGGCCTGGATGATCTCGTCGAAGGCCGGGCGGGCGCGGTGCGGCCCGTCCTGGCCGAAGCCGGTGGCGACCGCGAAGACCATGCGCGGGTTGAGCGCCCGGCACTGCTCCGGCCCGAAGCCGAGCCGGGCCATGCCGGCCGGGCGGATATTGGTGACGAGGACATCGGCCGTCGGGATCAGGCGCCGCAGCACCTCCGCCCCTTCCGGCGATTTCAGGTCGATGGCGACCGAGCGCTTGTTCCGGTTCACCCCGAGGAAGACCGAGGCCATCCCGCGGTTGCGGAAGACGCCGGAATTGCGCACCAGGTCGCCCGCGGGCGTCTCGATCTTGATCACCTCGGCCCCCCAGTCGCCCAGTGTCTGCGTGGCAAGCGGCCCGAGCACCACCGCGGTGAGGTCGAGCACGCGAATGCCGGCGAGCGGGCCGGTGGCCGGCGGCGTCTCCGTCATGGCCGGCTGTCTCCTCGTCCTTGGTCGTTCGGCAGCATGCGCGTCTCGCTCCCCTTGAAAGCTGCGGCCTGTGGCCGCTTGACCGGGAGCCTAGAGCAGATCGCGCCGGGGCGGGAACGCCCGGGAGCGAGACTCTGCTCGATAAGCAATGGCCTGCGGCGGATGGCGTTCAGTTCCGAACGCCATCCGCTGTAGCCGGCAGCCCGGGGCCGGGCTACCCAGGGAGGAGCGGCAACCGCTGGCCCTGGTGTGCCGGCCCGTGTCGGGCGGCACTGCTTTTGCTTCATAGATGCGCAATTGTGGGGCACATAGGACGGCAGGCCGGGCGGCGGCGCCGCTCGCGAGGGAAAAGGCGCGCGAAGCAGTGACGGATGCGATGATGAACCTCGATGCGGCCGGTGATGCGGCGGCGCTGCGCGATGCGATCGTCCGCAAGCTGACCTATGACCTGGGCAGAAGCCGGAGCGGGGCGCGCGACCGCGACTGGTTCCTGGCCACCGCCCTGGCGGTGCGAGACCGCGTGATCGACCGCTGGCTCGACGTGACCCGCGCCACCTATGAGCAGGGCGAGAAGCAGGTCTACTATCTCAGCCTGGAATTCCTGGTCGGCCGGCTGCTGCGCGACAGCGTCAGCAATCTTGGCCTGGCCGAGACGCTGAAGGACGCGCTGGCGCCGCTCGGCGTGGATTTCGATGCGGTGCGGCTCGCGGAATCCGATGCCGCGCTCGGCAATGGCGGCCTTGGCCGGCTGGCCGCCTGCTTCATGGAGAGCATGGCCAGCCTGAACATTCCCGCCTTCGGCTATGGCATCCGCTATGAGCACGGGCTGTTCCGGCAAATCCTGCGGGAGGGCTGGCAGCATGAATACCCGGAGGACTGGCTGACCTTCGGCAATCCCTGGGAATTCGCGCGCCCCGAGATCGCGCATGATATCGGCTTCGGCGGCTCGGTGGAGTCCGTGCGGGTCTCGGACAGCGAGGTCCGGCAGGTCTGGCATCCGGCCGAGACGGTGCAGGCGGTCGCTTATGACACGCCGGTGGTCGGCTGGCGCGGCAGGCATGTGAACACGCTGCGGCTGTGGTCGGCCCGGGCGCTGGACCCGCTGAAGCTGGAGGCCTTCAATTTCGGCGACCATGTCGGCGCGCTGGCCGACCGGATGCGGCAGGAGGCGATCAGCAAGGTCCTCTACCCCTCGGACGAGTCGCCGGCGGGGCAGGAGCTGCGCCTGCGCCAGGAATACTTCTTCACCTCGGCGGCGCTGCAGGACCTGGTCCGGCGGCACCTGCGGGTCTATGGCGACCTGCGTTCCCTGCCCGACCGGGTGGCGATCCAGCGGAGCTGATGCGCATCTGCGTGGACCTGCACGGCATTCCCTGGGACGAGGCCTGGGCGATCACCCAGGGCTCGATCAGCTACACCAACCACACGCTGCTGCCGGAGGCGCTCGAGAGCTGGGCGGTCCCGCTGATGGAGCGGCTGCTGCCGCGCCACATGCAGATCATCTACCTGATCAACGCCCATCACCTGGACGCCGTGCGCGCCGCGCATCCGGGCGATGGGCGGCTGCTCGCCTCCGTCTCCCTGATCGAGGAGGGGCATGGAAGGCGGGTGCGAATGGGGCACCTGGCCTTCGTCGGATCACACAAGGTCAACGGCGTCTCGGCGCTGCATTCGGGCCTGCTGAAGAAGACCGTGTTCCGGGACTTCCACGCGATTGCCCCGGACCGAATCGTCAACAAGACCAATGGCATCACCTTCCGCCGCTGGCTGCAGCAGGCCAATCCCGGCCTGACCGGCCTGCTGGTCGAGGCGCTGGGCCCCCGCGTGGTGGACGACGCCGAGGCGCTGGACGGCCTCGCGCCGCTCGCCGAGGATGCCGGCTTCCGGGACCGCTTCGCCGCGGTGAAGCTGGCGAACAAAGCGGCGCTGTCGACGCTGATCCGCCAGCAGCTCGACCTGCGGGTCGATCCACGCGCCATGTTCGACGTGCAGATCAAGCGCATCCACGAATACAAGCGCCAGCTGCTGAACATCCTGGAGACGGTGGCGCTCTATGACGCCATCCGGGCCCAGCCGCATCTCAACTGGGTGCCGCGCGTGAAGATCTTCGCCGGCAAGGCGGCGGCGAGCTACCATCGCGCTAAGCTGATCATCAAGCTGGCGCATGACGTGGCGCGGGTGGTGAACAGCGATCCGACAGTGCGCGACCTGCTGAAGGTCGCCTTCCTGCCGAACTACAACGTCTCCCTGGCCGAGATGATCGTCCCGGCGGCCGACCTTTCCGAGCAGATCTCGACCGCTGGGATGGAGGCCTCCGGCACCGGCAACATGAAGCTGGCGCTGAACGGCGCGCTCACCATGGGCACGCTGGACGGCGCCAATGTCGAGATCCGGGAGCGGGTCGGCGACCCCAACATCTTCATCTTCGGCCTGACGACCGAGGAGGTCGAGACGCGCCGGCGCGATGGCAGCCATGGCGCCGCCTCAATCCAGGCATCCTCTCGGCTCGGTGAAGTGCTCGAGGCGGTGGAGTCCGGCGTCTTCTCGCCGGACGATCGCGGCCGCTACCGGGAGCTGATGAGCTCAATCCGAGGTCACGACTATTTCATGGTCGGCGCCGATTTCGACAGCTATTTCGAGGCACAGCGCCGCGCCGATGCTCGCTGGGAGGATTCGGCAGCCTGGTGGCGGAGTGCGGTGCTGAACACGGCGCGGGTCGGCTGGTTCTCCTCCGACCGCACCATCGTGGAATATGCCGAGGAGATCTGGCACGTGCCGGTCAGGCGGTAAGCCGGCCGGCGCGGCGACCGGGGGAGGGGACCGCATGGCTGACAGCCGCCCGCGCAACGAAGGACCGCTCGCCCGCTCCGCCATGGCCTTCGTGCTGGCGGGCGGGCGGGGCAGCCGCCTGATGGAACTGACCGACAGGCGGGCCAAGCCGGCAGTCTTCTTCGGCGGCAAGTCCCGCATCATCGACTTCGCGCTCTCGAATGCCATCAACTCCGGCATCCGGCGCGTGGCCGTCGCTACCCAGTACAAGGCGCACAGCCTGATCCGCCACCTCCAGCGCGGCTGGACCTTCCTGCGGCCGGAGCGGAACGAGAGCTTCGACATCCTGCCCGCCAGCCAGCGCGTCTCCGAGCACAATTGGTATCTCGGCACCGCTGATGCGGTGTTCCAGAATATCGACATCATCGAGGATCTGGCGCCGCGCCACATCGTCCTGCTGGCCGGCGACCACATCTACAAGATGGACTACGAGGTGATGCTGCAGCAGCATCTGGACCGGGGTGCCGGCGTCACGGTCTGCTGCATGACGGTCCCGCGCGCGGAGGCCCGCGGCTTCGGCGTGATGTCGGTGGATGCCTCCGGTCGCATCATCGACTTCGTCGAGAAGCCGGCCGACCCGCCCGGCCTGCCGGACCAGCCCGACCGGTCGCTCGCCAGCATGGGCATCTATGTCTTCGAGACGCGGCTGCTGATCGAGCAGTTGCGGCGTGACGCGGCGGATCCCGCCTCCTCGCATGATTTCGGCAAGGATATCATCCCCCGCATGGTCGCCGAGGGCACGGCGCAGGCCCACCGCTTCGAGGCGAGCTGTGTCCGCTCGGCGGCCGAGACCGAGCCCTACTGGCGCGATGTCGGCACGGTGGACGCCTATTGGGAGGCCAATATCGACCTCACCGACGTCGTCCCGCCGCTCGACATCTTCGACCGGGACTGGCCGATCTGGACCTATGCCGAGGTCGTGCCGCCGGCCAAATTCGTCCATGACACGGATGGCAGGCGCGGCGAGGCGGTCGCCTCCCTCGTCTCCGGTGGCTGCATCGTCTCCGGCGCCTCGGCGCGGCGCTCGCTGCTCTTCACCGGGGTGCACCTGCATTCCTATGCGCAGATCGAGGGCGCGGTGCTGCTGCCGCAGGTGGAGGTCGGGCGGCATGCGCGCCTGCGCAATGTCGTCGTCGATCGCGGCGTGCACATCCCGGAGGGGCTGGTGGTGGGGGAGGATCCGGCGGAGGATGCCCGCCGCTTCCGCCGCACCGAGAAGGGCATCTGCCTGATCACCCAGCCCATGCTGGACCGGCTCGGGGCATGACGCTGCGGGTCCTGGCGGTCGCCTCAGAGGCTTTTCCGCTCATCAAGACCGGCGGCCTTGCTGATGTGGTGGGGGCGCTGCCCGGGGCGCTGGCGCCCGAAGGCGTTGCCGTGACCACCCTGCTGCCGGGCTATCCGAAGGTGATGGCGGCGATCGGCGATGCGCCCGTCGTGCTCGGCCTGCCGGACCGCTTCGGCCCGGCCCGGCTGCGCGTGGCGCGGGCCGGCGGGCTGGACCTACTGGTGCTGGAGGCGCCGCAATTCTTCGACCGGCCGGGCAACCCCTATACCGGGCCGGCGGGCGAGGATTGGGAGGATAACGGCCTCCGCTTCTCCGCCCTCGGCTTCGCGGCGGCGGAGGCCGCGGTCGCGCTCGGCTTCCAGGCCGTGCATGCGCATGACTGGCAGGCCGGCCTGGCCGGCGCCTATCTGCGCCTCATGGCGTCGCGGCGGGTGCCCCTTGCCTTCACCATCCACAACCTCGCCTTCCAGGGGCAGTTCGCACCGGGCCTCTTCCCGCGCCTCGGCCTGCCTCCGACCGCCTGGCGGGTGGATGGGCTGGAGTATTTCGGCCATGTCGGCTTCCTGAAGGCCGGGCTCTGGTATGCCGATCGGATCACCACCGTCTCCCCGACCTATGCCGAGGAGATCCGCACCCCGGAGGGCGGCATGGGGCTGGACGGGTTGCTGCGCGGACGGTCGGAGGTGGTCAGCGGCATCCTGAACGGTATCGATGAGACCGTATGGGATCCCGCGACGGACCAAGCGCTGGCCGCCTGCTTCTCCGCCGTCGATCCGTCGCCCCGCGCCGCCAACAAGCCGGCACTGCAGTTCCGCTTCGGCCTGGCGCCGGAGCCGGAGGCTCCGCTCTTCGCCTTTGTCGGGCGGCTCGCCTGGCAGAAGGGGATGGATCTGGTGCTGGAGGCGCTGCCGGCGCTGCTCCGGGCGGGTGGGCAACTCGCCATTCTCGGCACCGGCGGTGCGGCACTGGAATCCCGCTGCCTCGGCGCCGCCGCGGCGCATCCCGGCCGGGTTGGCGCCTTCATCGGCTTCGATGAGGCGCTGGCCCGGCTCTGCTATGCCGGCGCGGATGCGGTGCTGGTGCCTTCGCGCTTCGAACCCTGCGGCCTCGCCCAGCTCTGCGCCCTGCGTTATGGCGCGCCGCCGGTCGTCGCGCGGACCGGGGGGCTGGCGGATACCGTCATCGATGCGAATGCGATGGCGCTGGCCGCCGGCTGCGCGACCGGCGTGCAATTCCCCCCTGGCGATGCCGCGATGCTGGCCGCCGCCTTGCAGCGCACGGCGGTGTTGATCCGCGATACCGAGGCCTGGACGCGCATCCGGGCCAATGCGCTGGCCTGCGACGTCTCCTGGCGCCGTTCCGCAGCGCATTACGCCGCGCTGTTTCGGGAGATCGCCTCGGCAGATGGTTGAACTGGGCGAGGGCAGGCCGGAGCCGCTCGGTGTTACCGCAGGCGGTGTGGGGGTGAATGTCGCGGTCGTGGCACCGGATGCGACCGCCATCGAATTCTGCTGTTCGACGCGATCCGCGACGTGCCGGTCGCCTGCCACCGCCTGCCGGCGCGCAGCGGCGATGTCTGGCATGGGGCTGTGCCCGGGATCGGGCCGGGGGCGCGCTACGGGCTGCGTGCGCATAGCCCCTGGGACCCGGCGGCAGGGCATCGCTTCGACCCGTCGAAGCTGCTGCTGGACCCCTGGGCGAGCCGGATCGACCGACCCTATCGCCTGCATGAGAGCCACTTCGCCCGCGGCGTGGACAGCGCGCCTTTCGTGCCGAAGGCGGTGGTCCCGGTGCCGGCCGCCACCGCCTCGCCTCCGCCGCCCGCGCCCGGGCCGCGCGTGATCTATGAGATGCATGTGCGCGGCTTCACCCGCCTGCACCCGGCGATCCCCGAGGAGATCCGCGGCACCTTCGCCGCCCTCGGCCATCCGGCGGCCATCGCGCATCTGCGGGCGCTCGGCGTCACGCATGTGGAACTGATGCCGGTCGCCGCCGGGATCGACGAGCGGCACCTGCCGCCGTTCGGCCTCAACAACCACTGGAACTACAACCCGGTCGGCTTCCTTGCCCCCGATCCCCGCCTGGCGCCGGGTGGGATGGAGGAGGTGCGTGCCGCCATTGCCGCGCTGCGCGCCGCTGGCATCGGGGTGATCCTCGACGTGGTCTACAACCATAGCGGAGAGGGGGATGAGTTCGGCCCAACCCTCTCCCTGCGCGGCCTGGCCAATGCCGCTTTCCACCGCTTCGGGCCGGATGGCCGCTACGCCAATGATGCCGGCTGCGGCAATACCCTGGCGCTGGACCGGCCCTGGCCGCTGCGCCTCGCCATGGATGCCATGCGCCACTGGGTGCTGGAGGCGGGGGTGGAGGGGTTCCGGCTCGACCTCGCCGTGACGCTGGGCCGGCGCGACAGCGGCTTCGACCCCCAGGCGCCGCTGCTCGCGGCCATGCGGCAGGACCCGCTGCTGCGCGAGAGGATCATCATCGCCGAGCCCTGGGACCTTGGCTGGGGCGGTTACCAACTGGGCGCCTTCCCACCCGGCTGGGGCGAGTGGAACGACCGCTTCCGCGACACCCTCCGCTGCTTCTGGCGCGGCGATGCGGGGCAGGTGCCGGACCTCGCCACGCGCCTCGCCGGCTCCGCCGACCTCTTCGGCCCGGCGCGGCGGCGCGTGAGCGACAGCATCAACTACGTCACCTCGCATGACGGCTTCACCCTGGCCGATCTCGTCTCCTTCACCCGGAAGCGCAACCTGGCGAATGGCGAGCACGGCCATGACGGCCATAATGAGAACCATTCCTGGAATTGCGGGGTGGAGGGGCCGACCGACGACCCGGCGGTGCTGGCGCGGCGCGCGGGCGATGTCCGGGCGCTGCTGGCGACGCTGCTGGCGGCGCGCGGCACGCCCATGCTCTCCATGGGCGACGAAGGCGGCCGGACCCAGGGCGGCAACAACAACGCCTATGCGCAGGACAATCCGGTCTCCTGGCTCGACTGGGCGGGGATGGACCATGGGCGGATGGACTTCACCGCCCGGCTGGTCGGGGCGCGGCTGGCCCATCCGGCGCTGCATGCGGACCGGCCGCTGACCGGCGCGGCGCTGGACGATTCCGGCCTGCCGGACGTTGCCTGGCTGCGGCCGGATGGCGCGGCCTTCGGCCCGGCGGACTGGGCGGATGCCGGGCGGCACAGCCTGGTTGCGGTGTTCTATGAGCCAAGCCGCGGCGGACGGCCCGCCGACCGCGTGCTGGTCGCGATCCATGGCGCGGCGGCAGCGATCCCCCTCATCCTTCCGGTGCCCCGCCCCGGCTTCGCCTGGGAGGTGCTGGCCGACAGCGCTGATCCCGGACGGACAGGCCTGGTGGACGGCCCGCTGATGCTTGCCCCGCGCAGCGTGCTGCTGCTGGCGGAGGCACCGGCCTGACGTGGCGACTACGCCATCACGGGCGGCCTCCACGTCCGATCTGCCCCGCAGCCCGGCCGGCTCGTTCTGCCGTGACGGGAAGGGGCCCGGGCGGGGCATGCGTTCCGTTCGCGTCAGCCTTGGGGCATGCTTTCCATCCAGGATCGTGATGGTACGAGGGGGAAGGACATGCGAAGCGGGCTGCACCATCGGCACGCCCATGGCTCGGGCGCCCTGCTCAAGCGGGCCGGCCTCGCGTGAGCCTCGCACCCCTCGTCTCGCTGCGCGGCGTCGCCAAGCGCTACGCGACCGGCACCCTGGCGATCCGGGGGATCGACCTCGACATCGCGCAGGGTGAGGTCCTCGCCCTGCTCGGCCCTTCCGGCTGCGGCAAATCGACGCTCCTGCGCATGGTGGCCGGCCTGTCGGAGGCGAGCGCGGGCCGCATCGACTGGCCCTCCGGCCAGCCTAGCGCGCGCGATATCGGCTTCGTCTTCCAGGAACCGACGCTGATGCCCTGGGCGACGGCGCTGGCCAATGTCGCGCTGCCCCTGGAACTCGGCGGCATGGGGCGGCGGGAGGCGGCGGAGCGCGCGGCCGCGATGCTGGCGCGGGTGGACCTGAAGGGCTTCGAGAATGCCTATCCCCGCGCCCTCTCGGGCGGGATGCGGATGCGTGTTTCCATCGCCCGCGCCCTGGTCACCAGGCCACGGCTGCTGCTGATGGACGAGCCCTTCGCGGCGCTGGACGAGATAACGCGCTTCAGGCTGAACAACGACCTGCTGGAACTCTGGGAGGCGGAGCGCTTCACCGTGGTGTTCGTGACCCATTCCGTCTTCGAGAGCGTCTATCTCGCCCGCCGCATTGCGGTGATGGCGCCGCGGCCGGGCCGTATCCATGCCGAACTGGCCGTGGAGGCCGGCTATCCCCGGGGCGAGGAGTTCCGCACCTCCGCCGGCTATGCCGCGCATTGCCGGGCGGTGTCGCAGGCCCTCGGCGCCGCCATGGCGGGCGCGGCGGCATGAGCCAGGCGCTGGAACGGCGCGCCGAGGCGCTGGAGGAGGAGGCGGTCCCGCAACGCCCACCCTTCGGCCTGACGGCGGAGGGCTGGCTGCGCCTCCTGGCGCCGGTCGTGATCGGCCTGCTCGTGCTGGGCGGCTGGGAATGGCTGGTGCGGTCGCGCGGGATCCCGCCCTATGTGCTGCCCGGCCCGGTGGCGATCGCCGAGACCCTGGTGCGGGACTGGGGCACGCTCTCGGCCTCGCTGCTCGTCACCCTGCAGATCACCCTGCTGGCGCTGCTGGTCGCCGCCTCGCTCGGCCTGGTGCTCGCGGTGCTTTTTGCCCAGTCGCGCATCGTCGAACTCTCGCTCTTTCCCTATGCGGTCATCCTGCAGGTCACGCCAATCGTCGCCATCGCGCCGCTGATCATCATCTGGGTGGATGACGTCACCCTGTCGCTGCTGATCTGCGCCTGGATCGTCGCCTTCTTCCCGATCCTCTCCAACACCACGGTCGGACTGAACAGTACGGACCACAACCTGCTGGATCTCTTCCGCCTCTATGGTGCCAGCCGCTGGCAGGTGCTGTGGCGGCTCCGGCTGCCGACGGCGATGCCCTTCTTCCTCGCGGGGCTGCGGATCTCCGGCGGCCTGGCGCTGATCGGCGCCATCGTCGCGGAATTCGTCGCCGGGACGGGCGGGCGGGCCTCCGGCCTTGCCTACCGCATCCTGGAATCCGGCTACCAGTTGCAGATCCCGCGTATGTTCGCGGCGCTGGTGCTCGTCTCCGGCACCGGCATCGCGATCTTCCTCGCGCTCAGCCTGCTGTCGCATCTGCTGCTGCGCCGCTGGCATGAGAGCGCCATGGCCAGGGGGGACCGCCAGTGAGTGCCGCCATGGACAGGTTGCGGGCGGCAATCGCCGAAGCGGGCAGCGTATATTGGCTGCGCGATGCGCGGGCGCCGGCGGCGCTGCTGGCGGGCGTGGCACCGGGCCCTACGGATGCGCAGGGGCTGGCGCGCTTCGACCTGAAGGTCGAACAGGGGCGCATCGCCGCCATCGCCCCCCTCGGCACGGCGCCAGAGGGGCCGAGCCTCGATGGCGGGCAGGTCTGGCCCGGTCCGGTGGATGGCCATACCCATCTGGACAAGGGCCAGATCTGGCCTCGCCGGGCCAATCCGAGCGGCAACTTCGCGGGCGCGCTGGCCGCCGCCGCCGCCGACCGCGAGACCTGGACCGAGGAGGATATCGAGGCACGGTTCGAGTTCAGCCTGCGCGCCGCCCATGCCCATGGCACCGTTGCCATCCGCACCCATCTGGAGAGCGTCGCGCCGCGCAACCCGGTCTCCTGGCGGGTCTTCCGTCGGCTGCGGGACCGCTGGGCCGGGCGCATCACCTTGCAGGCCAGTTCCATCGCGCCGCTCGAGTGCTTCCAGGGTGATGATGGCGAGATGCTGGCCGACATGGTGGCCGAGTCCGGTAGCGTGCTGGGCATGGTCAGCCGCCTCTCCGGCGGCCTGCACGACAGCTTGCCGGACTCGTTCCAGCCCATGCTGGAGCACTTCTTCTCGCTGGCCGAGACGCGCGGGCTCGAACTCGACCTGCATGTGGATGAGAGCGGCGAGACCGGCGCCCGCGCGCTGCGGGAGATCGCGGCCACCGCGCTCCGCCGCGGCTTCAGGCGCCGCATCCAGTGCGGCCATTGCTGCTCCCTCTCCCTCCAGCCCGAGGAATTCGCGCGGGAGACGATCCGGCTCTGCGCCGAGGCGGGGATCAGCATCATCGTCCTGCCGATGTGCAACATGTATCTGCAGGACCGCGCGCCGGGCCGCACGCCGCGCTGGCGCAGCGTGACGCTGGTGCATGAGCTGCCGGCCGCCGGCGTGCCGGTCTCCGTCGCCTCCGACAACACGCGTGATCCCTTCTACGCCTATGGCGACCTGGACATGCTGGAGGTCTATCGGGAGGCGACGCGCATCCTCCACCTCGACCACCCCGTGGGGGACTGGCCGCGCGCGGCCGCCGCGACTCCGGCCGCGGCCATGGGGCTGCGGGACACCGGCTGGCTGAAGCCCGGTGCGCCGGCCGATCTGCTGCTGTTCCGGGCCCGCGGCATGACGGAGCTGCTGAGCCGGCCGCAGGGCGACCGCATCGTGCTGCGCAACGGCAAGGTGCTGGAGGCGGCGCTACCGGACTGGCGAGAACTGGACGCGGTGCTGGGGACCGGTCCAGGCTGAGCTCCTCACCGGGAGGGCCCCCATGCTCGGATCGCAACGCGCCGCCTTCGACATCCCGCGGGAGGTCGCCTATCTCAACGCCGCCTCCTGGAGCCCGCTGCCGAGGGCGGTGCAGGAGGCCGGGCATGCGGGCGTCGCGCGCAAGGGCCAGCCCTGGCGCTGGGGTGCCGCCGACCAGGCAGCGCAGTTCGCCCGCGCCCGCCGGGCGGCCGCCGCGCTTATCGGCGCCGCGCCGGAGGACATCGCGCTCATCTCCTCGGTCGGCTATGGCTTTGCCACTGCGGCGAAGATCCTGCCGGTGCCGCAGAACAGCCGGGTGCTGCTGCTGGCGGATGACCACAGCTCCCCGACGCTGGAGTGGATGCAGCGCGCGCCGGAGGGCGGCTTCGCGACCGAGGTGGTGGGGCGCCCGGCGGATGGCGACTGGACCGCGGCGCTGCTGGAGGCGATCGGGCGGCCCGGCGCGCTGCCGCTTGCGCTCGCCTCCATCTCCTCCGTCCACTGGTCGGATGGTGGCCTGGTGGACCTCGCCGCGGTCGGGGCGGCGGTGAAGCGCCAGGGCGCGGCGCTGCTGGTGGATGCCACGCACCATGCCGGCGTGCTGCCGATCGATGTCGTGGCGCTCGACCCGGATTTCCTGGTCTTCCCCACCTACAAATGGGTGCTCGGCCCCTATGGCCGCGCCTTCCTTTATGTCGCGAAGCGCTGGCAGCAGGGCGTGCCGCTGGAGCAGACGAGCTACTCCCGCAAGGCGGTCGCCGCCGAGACCGCGCCCTATTTCGCCGACCTCGCCTTCGCCGAGGGCGCGCAGCGCTTCGATATGGGGGAGCGGGACCATTTCATCTCGCTGGAGATGGCCTCGGTCGGGATGGAGATGATGGCGGCCTGGGGCCATGCCGCGATCAGCGCCCGCCTCGCCATGCTGAACGAGCGGATCGCGGCGGGGCTGGCGGGAATGCCGGTGGAGGTTCCGGCGGCGCGCGTCCGGGCGCCGCATGTGCTGAGCCTCGGCTTTCCGCAGGGCATGCCGAAGCGGCTGGTGGAGCGGCTGGCCGCCGCGAAGGTCCATGTCGCGCCCCGCCTCGGCCGCCTGCGCATCAGCCCGCATGTCTATAACGACGAGGCGGATGCGGACGCCTTCCTGTCCGCATTCCGGCGATGCATGACGTAGCACGCGGCGTCACGCCGCTGCGTCCGGCGCCGGTCAGCCGAGCAGGGTGACCGTCAGTCGCACCATCCCGCGAAGAAGCCATGCACGCGCCGGAGAAAGCCCTCCAGTTCCGGCCGCTGCCGGTGATCCATCCGGGTGAGGTAGAGCCAGTCCGGCCGGCAGTCGCTGGCGCAGAGCCGGCGCAAGCCGCGGCCCATCACCTTGCGGTCCGGCCAGCCGATATACCAGAGCAGCCAGAGCGGCGAGCCATAGGTGGTGACCACCGCGATGCGCCGGATATGGGTCAGCAGCGGCTCGATCGCGCCCGGGCCGATGCGGAAGGCGATGCCAGGCAGCCAGACACGGTCGAACCAGCCCTTCAGCATGGCCGGCATGCCGTACCACCAGGTTGGGTAGACCAGCACAAGCGCCTCCGCCCAGCGCAGGTCGGCGGCCTCCTGCGCGACCGCGGCCTCATTGGCGCCGGGCATGTTGGTGACGCGGTGCTCCTCGGCCGACATCACCGGCACGAAGCCGCTCGCATGCAGGTCGCGCAGCCGGACCTCATGCCCCGCCGCCGTCAGGGCCTCCCCCGCAGCCTGCCACAGCGCGGCGGAGTAGCTGTCCGCACGCGGGTGGCAGGCGATCATCAGCACCTTCATGGGCGGCCGCGGAGGCGTCCCGGTATGCCGGGCGCATGCGCCGCCATCACGCCAGCTTCAGGTCGGCCGCCGACGGCAGGAATTTCGGATCATATACCTCCGCCCAACCCATCGGCCGGGCAATGCCGAAGGCGTCGCGCACCATGTCGATGCCGCGCTGCAGCCGCGCCGTGTCCACCTGGCCGAAGCCCTTCTCCCGCACATGCGGCGTGAAGGTCAGCTCCTCCATGGCGATCTTCAACCGCGCCGTCTCCAGCGGGACATCGGTCAGCGGCTCCCGCGCCCGCAGCACCTGGATGGTGGCGTCCGGATTGGCGACCGAATCGTAGTGGGAGCGGACCAGGGCGCGGATGATGCCGGTGACGGCGCGCGGATTCGCCTCCGCCCAGCGGCGCGTGGTGATCAGGGCGATGGAGTAGAAATCCGCCCCGTGCTCGCCATAGCGCAGGGTGACGATGTCCTTCTCCGGGATGCCGAGGCCGCGCAGCGACAGCCCGCCGCTGGTGATGAAGCCGGTGAGGCCGTTGACCCGGCCCTGCACCAGCATCGGCTCGCGGAGCTGCGGCGTCACCGTCTGCCAGCGGATGCGGGCAGGGTCGATGCCGGCGGCCTTGGCGAAGGCGGGGAAGAGCTGCCGGCCGGCTTCCGTCTCGGGCGCGGCCAGCGTCTTGTCCAGCAGGTCGGCCGGCTTGGTGATCTTCTCCCGTGCCAGGGTAATCACCGCCAGCGCGGTCTGGTCGAAGACCAGGAAGGGGCTGAACAGGTCGCTCTCCGGCCGCTCCAGCTTCATCCGGATGGTCGGATTGATGTCGGCGCAGCCGATGTCATAGGCACCGGAGGCGACTTTCACCGGGACATCACCGCTGCCGAAGCCGCGATCCATTGTCACGTTCAGCCCCTCGCGGCGGAAAAAGCCACGTTCCAGCGCCAGCAGGAAGGCGGCCTGCGGACCCTGGAAGGCCCAGTCGAGCATGAATTTCACGTTCAGCAGCGTCTGGGCATGCACCGCCGGGGCGGCGAGTGCCGGGGCGGTGGCGAGCAGGGTCAGGGCGGTGCGGCGCTGCATCGGGCTCTCCGGGACAGGTCTTTCACGGGGAGGCATAGCAAGGGCGGGACCAGGCACGCCACGCCGGTGAGAGCCGAATCCGGGCGGGAATGGCGCGAAGCGGAGCGCCGGTTGCCGAAAGCCTGTCCAGGCGGCCTCGCCCCATGCTGGCCGGCCTTCCGAGGCTGGTGGTCCAGCGCGCCATGCGAATGGAAGCGGGCGTCAGCCCGCGACCACCCAGGGCATCTCATCGGCGATCAGGCCGACCGGCTGGTCGCCCCCTATGCGCAGTGCCTCGCAGCCGGCGCCGCCGGCCGTGTGCAGCACGCTGCGATTGTCCCAGATCAGCACGTCGCCCGCCTGCCAGCTATGCCGCCAGGCCAGCGACTCGGCGGTCGCCGCGGCGAAGAGCGTCTCCAGCAGACGCCGGCTTTCGTCGGTCGGCAGGTTCAGGACGCGCGTGGTGAAGGCGGGATTGGCGTAGAGCGACGGCTCGCCGGTCACCGGATGCCGGCGGAGCAGCGGATGCTCGGCCCGCGCGCCGGGATTGCGAGGGCTGGCGTGCACGGCGCGGAGCGACTCCAGCCGGGCCCGCAGCCCGGCAGGCAGCTGGCGCAGCGCCCGGCGCTGGTCGGCGAAGGCGATCTCGCCACCGCTGGTCGGGGCGCGCATCAGGCAGGCCAGGGCGGGCTCTGCCGCATAACTGCGGTCGGCATGCCAGAAGGGGCCGGATGCGGCATCGGGCGGTGGCAGGTCGGGCGTCGGCCCGACGGTCAGCGGCAGGCTGGGGGCCGGCTGGTGCAGCGCCTGGGCGAGCAGCGGCAGTTCCAGCGCCGCCAGGCCATGGGCGAGGCTGGTGGGCAGGGCGCGATGGCCGCGCAGCAGCAGCACGCCGCGCTCGATCAGCGCGTCGTGCAGAACCTCCAGCATCGGGCCGGTGAGCGGCGCTGCGAGATCGAGGCCCGCAACCTCGGCGCCGATGGCCGGATGGAGCGGGCGGAGCGTGATGCCGGTGGCGGAGGACGGGTGAAGGATGAGTGTCGGGGGCATGGCCAGCGGCTCCGGACGGACCGGGAAGGGAAGGGCGCGGAGCCGGGTTGGGTTCCACGGCGGTGGCGCAGCATTCCTCAGTTAAATGGCAAAAACAATAGTAATATACGATTACGCGCATGGATGATCGTGGAATGGGCGCCTCGGCTACGACTGGCGGGGCGCGGCCACGGCAAGACCGTGTGCCTGCATGACTTCACCCGCCATGCGGTGTCGCGCCATGGTATGCTGTGTGATTAAGCAGTAAAGCGTTTCTCAATAGTGAATTGTTCAGGATCCTGCGCTTGCCTCCGCGGCCAGGCTTGGGCGAGACTGGCGCTTCACACCTGTTGCCGGGGAGACAGCCGTGACACCGGACGCGCTTCGCCACTCGGCCCTGACCGACGCCGAACCCCCGCCGACCCTGGCGGGTCCCGTTCTTGCCCTGTGGTGGGATGCGCGCGGCGACTGGGACCGCGCCCATGCCGCCGCGCAGGCCGGCGAGGACGCGGCCAGCGCCTGGGTGCATGCCTATCTCCACCGCAAGGAGGGAGATCTGGGCAATGCCGATTACTGGTATCGCCGCGCATGTCGGACCCGCCCGGATCTCACGCTGGCGGCGGAATGGTCGGCCATCGCCCATGCCCTTCAGTGAGCGGACCGGCGGCAGTTACTATCTTGCGCTGTGCAGGCGTGCGGAGACATCCGGGCCGCGCCTTCTCGGACTCCGGCCCGGTCCCGCCGCCCTTAGGGCCGCCTGCGCCCCGTGCAGGGGAAGCACCCAAGCCGTGGACGCAACCGCTCCCTGACACCGGGGGCCGCGTGTGCCGCGCGGCGGCGAATCCCGCCAAGCCTTGATCACGCACCTGCGACGGGTTCGGAGAGCCTGGCGGACCCAGGCACCCCTGCCGCCGCCCGGCAGGGGCGCGAGCAAGGCGACCAGCAGGCGATCCGCGTGGCGCCCAATGGGGTTGCCTGCCGGTGCGCCGGTGCGGCGATCGCTGGTGAGGCATGGCCGCCGGGCAGCGTCAGCGGGATCTCGGCCCCATCCGGCACGGGCGGCGGGCGGACTGCGTGGCTGCGCGTGGCGAGGGCGATGCCCGGCAACTCAGCGCGGCTGGTCCCCGGGGGACGGTGGTGTGATGCCGGCCCGTGCGCCGATATCGAGCACGGGGATGATCGGCGTGCCATCCCGCCAGATCAGCGCGCGCAGGGCGCGGCCGGGAAGGGTGCGCTTGCGGTGCTCGCCGGCCAGCGCCATGCGGGTGAAGCCGCGCGCATAAGCCAGCCGCCAGCGGAAGGGCAGCAGCCGGCTGCTGTCCTTCGGCACGAGGTCGGAGAAGGTGGTCAGCATCTCCACCAGCAACCGCCGCGGGAATTCCCGCCAGACCTGTTCCGGCTGCCCCAGCATGCGCCGTGTCGCGACGGTGGAGGCACCCTGCCAGTAGAGGCGACTCAGCAGCCATTCCGGGTTCATGCGGTTGCCCTGGATCTGGTGCAGCACCACGATGCGGCTGTCGTACCAGGCGGAATAGCCACGATCCTGCAGCTTCCAGCCAACCTGCACATCCTCGTCCGAGAGCAGCAGCCCAGCGAAGCGGCCAAGCCCATCCGAGAAGCCGCCGATATCGAGCAGCGGCCTGCGCTGCACGATCATGTTCACACCATAGGGCTCCAGACTCGCCGGCAGCGCCGGCGAGCGATACTCGCCGCAACCTTCCCATTCGATGATGGAGAGCACGCCGCGGAGAGAATGCGGCCACCATTCGGGCAGCGGCTGTTCCCACACCGGCAGAACACGGCCGCCAATGACGCCAGGCCAGGGATCATGGTCCTGAATGACGGCGCGGATCTGCTCGATCCAGTCGGGCGCCGCCATGGCATCGTCATCGAGATAGGCAAGGAAATCGCTGTTCGAATGCTCAGCGCCCAGGTTGCGCGCAGCACTGGCACCGGGCCGGTCCACCCGCAGCAGGCGGGCATTCGGCAGCGCTTCCGTCATGGTGCGCAGCGCATTGGCGGTTTCCACCGTACCACAACTGTCCACCACGATCACGTCGAAGGCATCGAGCCCCACGGTCTGCGTCCGCAGGCTCTCGAGGCAGCTTCGCACGTAATGCGGGCGGTCGTGCGTGACGAGGCAGACGGTGATGCTCGGCATTCGCCTGTCCTTGTCGTTGCGGTGCAACGCGATCGGTGTCCGGCCTGTTCGTGCCATCACCGCCGATTCTATTTCGTAGTCGTGCATCCCGCCTCTGTGATGACCCTCGCATCGCACGCTAAGATTAGGCAGCCAAAGCCTTGGCACGGAAGGGCGGGATGGATCAGCACGGCCCCGCAGCAGTCACGTTGGCTTGCGCAGATAGTCATGCGCGTATCTTTGTCCGATGAAACCTGATCATGCCGTAGATATGCTGCATCTTTGTGGCAGGTAGCGGCGTCTCACGCCAATGGCACTATCCTCTTCGCAGATGCGATGGGATTTTCCGCCAGCGGTATCAGGAATGCAGGTGGTGATGCAGGACGCGCGAGTCGCGCCGGCGGCAGGCAGGGCGGCGTCGCCCTTGCCCTTGGCCGTTGATCTGGATGGAACATTGTTGGCAACCGACACCCTGCATGAAGGGCTGGTGGCGGCGCTGCTGCGCGATCCTGCCTCCGTGCCGGGGCTGCTCATGGCGCTGCCGAAGGGGCGCGCCGCCTTCAAGCGCCGGGTCAGCCGCGCCGCGCCGGCCAATGCCGCGATCCTGCCGCTGCGCAAGCCTTTCGTTGAATGGTTGCAGGCGCAGCGCGCCGCCGGGCGCCGCCTGCACCTTGTCACCGCGGCCGACCAGTCGGTAGCCGATGCGGTCGCCCAGCATCTCGATATCTTTGACAGCGCGACCGGCAGCGACGGCAGCCGCAACCTGCGCGGGCCCGAGAAGGCCGCTTGGCTGAAGCAGCGCTTCCCCGAGGGCTTTGCCTATGCCGGTGATAGCCGGCATGATCTCGATGTCTTCGCCGCGGCGGAGGAGATCGTGCTGGTGAACACCAGTCCCGCGGTCGCCGCCGCCGCCCGCAAACTGGCCGATGCCGAGGTGCTGGCGGAGTTCCCGCCGCAGAATTCGCCTGTCCGGGATTGGTTGGGGGCTCTCCGCATCCACCAATGGTCGAAGAATGCGCTGCTCTTCGTGCCGCTGATCCTTGGCCACAAGCTCGGCGATCCGGGTGCGATCCTGAACTGCGTGCTCGGGCTGTTCCTGATGGGGATCACCGCCTCCGGCACCTACCTGCTGAACGACATCGCCGACCTGCCCTCCGACCGGCTGCACCGCACGAAGCGCAACCGTGCCATCGCGGCGGGCCGCATTGCGCCGCTGCACGCACTGGCCGGCGCGCTTGCGCTGATCCTCATGGGCCTCATCGGCGGGGCGGTGCTCAGCACCGCATTCGCCCTCGGCCTCCTCACCTATGTCGTTCTTTCCCTGACCTATTCCGCGGTGCTGAAGGGCATTCCGCTGCTGGATACGCTCACCATTGGCGGGCTCTTCACCCTACGCCTCGCCCTTGGCGTGGAACTGGCGGGCGTGCCTTACTCGCCGTGGTTGATGGGCTTCGCCGGGTTCTTCTTCTTCTCCTGTGCGCTCGCCAAGCGGCATGGCGAGTTGATGGAGGCGAAGGTCAGCCATGGCGGGAATCTCGCGCGCCGCGGCTATGAGGCGGATGACTGGCCGCTCACCCTCGGCTTCGGCGCCGCCTCCGCCATGGCCGCGCTGCAGATCATGATTCTCTATGTGGCGAACGAGGCTGCCCCTTCGCGTCTCTATACCTATGCCGCCTGGCTTTACCTCGCGCCTGCCGCGCTCGCGGTCTGGCTGGTGCGCATCTGGATGCTGTCGCATCGTCGCGCCCTGCGGGATGATCCTGTGGTTTTCGCCCTGCGAGATCCCTGGAGCTGGGGCATCGGTGCGGTCATTGCCGCCGCGATCGTCGCGGCGCTCTGATCTTGCCATGCCGGGCACCATAACCGAGCAGCACGTGGCAGCGGCCGAGGCGCATCGCGCGGCCGGCTGGAAGCAGGTCTCGTTGCAGGGCTGGGGGCGCAGCAGCACCGCGCCTTGCCTGGCGGCCCGCCCCGAGCGCATGCGCGAATTGCTGGCCACGCTCAATCCACCGGAGGAGCGCAGCCTGCTGCCGTATGGCGGCGGTCGCAGTTATGGCGACCAGGCCTTGAACACCGGTGGCGTCGCGGTGCTGACCGGTCGGCTCGACCGCATCCTGGCCTTCGATGCCGAAAGCGGCATGGTCGTCACCGAGCCGGGCGTGACCTTCGCCGATCTGCTGGAGGTCTTCCTGCCGCGTGGCTGGCTGGCGCCGACCTCGCCCGGCACGGCCTTCGCCACGATCGGCGGCGCGGTTGCCAATGACGTGCATGGCAAGAACCACCACCGCGTCGGCAGCTTCGGCGACCATGTGCTCTGGCTCGAACTGCTGCTGCCGGATGGGCGGATCCTGCGCATCTCGGATGACGAGGATCCGGCGCTGTTCCGCGCCACCATCGGCGGCATGGGCCTGACCGGCATCATCACCGCCATCTGCTTCCGCATGCAGCCGGTGCCCTCCAACGCATTGAGGGTGCGGAGCCGGCGCATTCCGGACCTCGATGCCTTCCTGGCCGGCTTCGCCGAGGCGGCCGAGGCGAGCTGGTCGGTGGGCTGGATCGATGCGCTGGCCACCGGCGGTGCCCTTGGCCGCGGGATCCTGGAGCTTGCGGAGCCGAGTGACTCGGGCCTGCCCGCCCCGAAGCCGAAGGCTCGCAGCTTCCCGGTCGAGGCGCCGGGCTGGCTACTCAACCGCTTCTCCGTGCGTGCCTTCAACGCGCTCTACTGGCGGCGCGTGCCGGCCGCCGGGCGGGAGGAATTCCAGCACTACGAGACGTTCCTCTACCCGCTGGACACCATTCTGCACTGGAACCGGATGTATGGCCGCCGCGGCTTTCACCAGTTCCAGTGCGTGCTGCCCTTCGGCCCCGGCGAAGCGGCGCTCCGCAAGCTGCTGGAGACCATCGCGGCGGCGGGGGATGCCTCCTTCCTCGCGGTGCTGAAGGTGATGGGCCGGCCCGGGCGCGGCCTGCTCTCCTTCGCCCTGCCGGGCTATTCCCTCGCGCTCGACATCCCGGCGCGACCGGGTGTGCGCGGCCTCTTCGCCACGCTGGAACGCATCGCCCGCGATGCCGGCGGGCGCATCTACCTGGCGAAGGACAGCCTGCTCTCGGCCGAGGGCTTCCGGGAGATGTACCCGGAAGCGCAGCGGTTCATGGAAATCCGCGCCTCGATCGATCCCGAGGGCCGCCTCTCCTCCGACATGGCGAAGCGGCTCGGTCTGGCATGAGCGCGACCGTGCAACCTACCTGGCTGATGCTCGGCGCCTCCTCCGCCGTGGCACGGGCCTTCGCGCGGGAGGCCGCCGCGCATGGCGCCGGCATCCTGCTCGCCGGCCGCGATATGGACGATCTGCAGCGGCAGGCCGCCGACCTCGCCATCCGGCACGGTGTGCCGGCCGCAGCGGTGCCCTTCGATGCGCGTGATATTGGCGCCCATGCCGCTTTCATCGCGGATTGCGCGGCGCGTGCCGGCGGGCCGCTGAATGTCTTCCTTGCCTTCGGCGTCATGCCCGACCAGTCCGAACTGGACCGCGACCCGTCTGTTGCCGCGGCAATGGTGGAGGCGAATTTCACCGGTGCCGCCACCGTGCTCGCTGCCCTTGCCCCGGTTCTGGAAGCACAGCGCCAGGGCGTGGTCGTCGCCCTCGGCTCGGTCGCGGGCGATCGCGGTCGGCCGCGCAACTACACCTATGGCGCGACCAAGGCGGCGCTGCTGACCTATCTGCAAGGCTATGCCGCGCGGCTCTCGCGCTCCGGCGTCCGGGTGCTCTGCCTCAAGGCCGGGCCGGTCGATACCGGCATGACCTGGCCGCTTCCGAAACTGCCCTTCATGGTCTCACCGCGCAGCTTCGCCGCCGGCGCCTGGCGGCTGGCGCAGGGAGGCGGCGGCGCAGCCTATTTGCCTCGCATCTGGTGGCCGGTGATGGCCATCATCCGCAGCCTGCCGACGCGGACCTTCAACCGCCTGGACCTCTGAGGCGTACTACCTCGCATGCAACGCCTCGTCCGGTACCTGCCCGCCCCGGCCTCGCCCGCCTGGGTCGCGGCCGAGACGCTCGGCGCGGCCATCGCCGCGCTTGTCGGGCTGCTCTTCATCGCCCGCATCATCGGGCCGCAGGCGGCCGGCATCGGCGCCATCGCGGCCAGCGTCTTCCTGACTGTCGATCTCCCCATCTCCGCCATGTTCGGGGACAGCCTGCTGCAGCGGCGCGGGCTGGATGACCGGCACTGCTCCTCCGCCTTCTGGACGACCATGGGGGCGTCCGCCTGTGGCGTTCTTCTGCTCTGGCTGACCGCGCCCTTTATCGCGGCCGCGACCGGCGCGCCGGTCACCGACATGATCCGGGCGCTCGCCCTGCTGCTGCCCTTCTCGGCCACCGCCGGCATGCTCTCCTCGCTGGTGCTCCGGCAGAGGCGGTACCGCCTGCTCGCCTTGCGGGTGCTGCTCTGCCAGCCCATCGCGATCGGGGCTGGGGTGCTGGCAGCTCTGGCCGGGGCGGGACCATGGGCCCTGGCGGCGCAGCAGGCGGCGGCCACGCTCTCGGTCTTCGTGCTGGTCGCGTTGCGTTCGGGCTGGCGGCCGCGATGGACCCTGCAGCGCCGGGCGCTGGCCGAGCTATGGCCCGTGGCGGGGCCGCAGATCCTGGCAATGGTGGTCTATAATGGCCGCTACCGGGTTTTCATCATCGGTCTCGGCATGCTGGTGGCCGAGGTGGTGGTGGCCATCACCCATATCGCCTTCCGGCTGCTGGAGGTCGCGCTCGCGGTCGTCACCGGCGCCGCCTCGCGCCTCGCCATGCCGCGGTTGGCAGCCCTGCAGCAGGACCGCGCGGCGCTGGCCGCGGCCTATGGCGACCTCGCGCAATTGCAGGCACTCATTGGCCTGCCCATGGCCACTGGCCTGGCTATCACCGCGCCCTGGCTGATCGAACTCCTCATGGGCGGGCCCTGGCTCGGTGCGACCGAACCGGCGCGGCTGGTGGCGCTCGCCGCCATCCCCGGCTTCCTGATCGGTCCGGCACCTGCGCTCTGGCTGGCGATCGGACGGACGCGGATGAACCTGCTGATGCAGCTCATTGCCTTCGTTCTGCCATTGCTCGGACTGGTGCTGCTGCGCCCGCAGGATGCTGGTGGCGCAGCGCTCTGCTGGGTGATCGGCAGCCTGGCCGTGCCACCGATCCAGCTCGTCGTCACGCTCCGTGTGCTGCAGCGCTCGGTGCTCTGGCTTGGGCGCCATCTGCTGGCGCCGCTGATCGGTACGCTCGTGATGGCGGTGGTGACCATCTGGGTGGCACGCGCGCTGGCGGGGCAGCCGGCCGTGCTGGCGCTGCTCGGCACCGCCCTGGCGGGTGCCGTTACCTATGTGCTGGTGGTGCTGCCGGTGCTTGGCTTCCGCTGGCCGCGTGCCCTGCAGGAGGCCTGAGGCAGGGCCGCTGGCCTGCCTCTGCGCGGACTGCGGCGTGCAAAGGCATGACCCGTTATGCCGCAGTGCGATGCCCGCTTCTGGGCGCTGCCCTCTATTTCTCCGGCTGCCCGCTCGGCAGGTGCCGCCCGACGACGTAGAGTGGTCGGCCCTTCGTCTCGTTGAAGACGCGCCCGAGATATTCGCCTATCACGCCCAGGGTGACGAGCTGCACGCCGCCCAGCAGCAGCACCACGGTCATCAGGCTTGGATAGCCCGGCACCGGATTGCCGTAGAGCAGCGCCTTCAGCACCACCCAACCGCCGAAGACGAGCGCGAAGGCCGCCGTGGCCAGGCCCAGCCAGGTGGCGACCCGCAGCGGGAAGGTGGTGAAGCTGGTGATCCCCTCCAGCGAGAGGGTCCAGAGCCGGCGGTAATTCCACTTCGTGCTGCCCGCCGCCCGCGGGTCCCGGTCATAGAGCACGGCCCGCGAGGGAAAGCCGACCCAGGCGAAGAGGCCCTTCATGAAGCGGTGCCGCTCCCGCAGCTGCAGCAGCGCATCCACGGCCCGCCGGCTCATCAGCCGGAAGTCGCCGGTATCGGCCGGCATGCGCACCGGGCCGCCGAGCCGCTGCATCACTCGGTAGAAGGCGCTGGCTGTCGTCCGCTTCAGCCAGGTTTCCCCGGCGCGGGAGCGGCGCTGCGCATAGGCGACATCCACGCCCTCCCGCCAGGCCGCGACCAGGTCCGGGATCACCTCCGGCGGGTCCTGCAGGTCGGCATCGATGACGATGATGGCGTCCGTCCCACGGGCATGGTCGAGGCCGGCGGTCAGCGCCGCCTCCTTGCCGAAATTGCGGCTGAGTGCGACCACCGCGACCTCCGGCCGCGCCGCCTTCAGGGCCAGCAGCAGATCAAGCGTGCCGTCCGAGGAGCCGTCATCGACATAGACGACCTCCCAGGGCATGCCGAGCCGCTGCAGCACCGCGCTTAACCTGCGTTGGAAAGCCTGCAGGACCGGCGCCTCATTATAGGCCGGCACGACGACGGAGAGGGCGGGCGGCGCGGTGTGAGGCCCCTGCGGTAGCGCCGCACTGGCCAATGGGTCTCGCCACTGGGGTGAATCGTCCATGGGATGACCCGCTGAAATACAAATGCCGTCGGGCAGAGGAACCCGACACTGAAGGCAACGCCATCCGGCTCAGGATGTGGCAGGAGGCAAGGCTCACAAGCCGGTCAGTCCGGATGCGGGCAGGCGGCGCCACCGGCACCCTGCCGCCGCTGCGCAAGGCGGCCTACAACCGCCGGACGGGCGCATTTCTGACCCACCCTTTCCGTGCCCAGCAGGACCGCACGCCATGTCGCTGCCGAAGTCGATCGCCACCGTCTGCCTCAGCGGCGCCCTGCCGGACAAGCTGGAGGCGGCCGCGCTGGTCGGATTCCAGGGCGTCGAGATCTTCGAGAGCGACCTGCTGGCCTATGACGGCTCCCCGGAGGAGGTCGGGCGGATGTGCCGCGACCTCGGTCTCTCGGTCACCATCTACCAGCCCTTCCGCGACTTCGAAGCGATGCCGGACCCCCAGCGCCGCCGCAACCTCGACCGGGCCGAGCGGAAATTCGACACCATGCAGGCGCTGGGAACCGAACTGATCCTGGTCTGCAGCAACACCCAGCCGGCAACCTTGCCGGAGCCCGAACGCGCTGCCGCGGATCTCCGGGAGATGGCGGAGCGCGCGGCGGCGCGCGGCCTGCGCGTGGGTTACGAGGCGCTGGCCTGGGGCAAGCAGGTGAGCCTCTGGCGGCAGGCCTGGGACATCGTGCGGCTGGCCGACCACCCGGCACTCGGCCTGATCCTCGACAGCTTCCACACCCTTGCGCGCGGCGACGACCTGGCCGGGCTCGAGCAGGTGCCGGCGGAGAAGCTGTTCTTCCTGCAACTCGCCGATGCGCCGAAGCTCGCCATGGATGTCCTCTCCTGGAGCCGGCATTTCCGCCTCTTTCCCGGGCAGGGCGAGTTGCCGGTCGGGCCATTTCTGCTTGATGTGCTGCGCGCCGGCTATTGCGGTCCGATTTCGCTGGAGATCTTCAACGACGAGTTCCGCGCCGCGCCGGTCCGCCGCATCGCCCGGGACGCGCTGCGCAGCCTGATCCTGCTGGACGACGAGGTGCGCGGACAGGCGCCGCCTGAGGCGGTGCCCGCTTCCCCCTTGCCCGCGGCGCCTGCGCTGGATGGCATCGAGTTCGTCGAATTCGCGGTGGACGAGCCGGCGCGCGAGCACCTCGGAGGATTCCTCGGCAGGCTCGGCTTCCGCCGTGCCGGCCTGCACCGCTCGAAATCCGTCGAGCTGCAGCGCCAGGGTGGCGTCAACCTGGTGCTGAACAGCGAGCCGGACAGCGCCGCCTCGGAACGCTTCGAGATGTTCGGCCCCGCGGTCTGCGCCATGGCGCTGCGCGTCGATGATCCGGACCGCGCCATGGCCCGCGCCCGCGCCTTGCTGAGTCCGGCCTGGCAGGAGCGGGTGGGGGAGGGCGAGCAGCGCATCCCCGCCATCCGCGCGCCTGACGGCACGCTGATTTACCTCGTGCGGACCGGCAGCGACATCTGGGCCGATGATTTCCATCCGCTGCCGCCCGGGGAGCCGGCCGTGCCGCCGCTCTCGGGCATCGACCATGTGGTGCAGGCGCTGGCGCCCGGCCATCTGGATGGCTTCGTGCTCTTCTACCGGGCGGTCTTCGGATTGCTGCCTGAACCGGTATTCGAACTGCCCGATCCCTTCGGCATCGTCCGCAGCCGCACCCTCTCCTCCGCCAATCGCAGCGTCCGGCTGCCGCTGAACGTCTCGGAAAGCCGGCAGACCACCACCGGGCGCTTCGTCTCCGCTTATGCCGGTGCCGGCGTGCACCACATCGCCTTCGCGGCGAGAGATACGGCAGCGCTGGTGGCGGCGGCGCCGGGGGCGCCCATGCTGGAAATCCCGGAGAATTACTACGACGACCTGGCCGCGCGCTTCGGGCTGGAGGATGCGGCGCTGGCGGCGCTGCGGCAGGGGCGCCTGCTCTACGATCAGGATGCGCAGGGCGGCAGCTTCGTGCATGCCTATACCCATGCCTTCCAGGACCGCTTCTTCTTCGAACTGGCGGAACGGCGCGCCGGCTACGACGCCTATGGCGCGCCGAATGCCGCGGTGCGCATGGCGGCGCAGGCAAGGGTGAGGCGGGGCGGGTAGCCCGCCCCGTACCTCGTCAGCGGCGGGCCAGATAGGCGCGCGCCTGCTCGATCTCGGGCCGGCCGGGATCGGCGCGGGTCACGATCTCCAGCAGTTGCGCATACTGCGCGCGCGCCGTCTCCTGGTGGCCGGCCAGCGCGGCGGCGCGGGCGGCGCCATGCACGGCGCGGAAGCGGCGTGGCTCGGTCTCCTGCACCGCCAGGAATTCGCGCTCCGCCTCGGCATGGCTGCCGGCGAGCAGCAGCATCTCGCCCAGCTGCTCGCGCGCCGGCATCAGCGGGCCGGGGGTCACGGGGTGCTTGTCCGTGCGCGCCTCCCGCTCCGCCGCCTCGCGCAGCAGGTTGATGCCTTGCTCGCGCTCACCCCGCGCCTCGGCCGCCCAGGCCTCGGCGCTCAGGCGGAGGATCTCCGTCTGCTCCGCCCAATAGGGATCGCCCACGCGCAGCGTCGCCGCCACCTCCTTCAGCGCCTCTATATCCGCCGCGGCCTCATCCGGCCGCCCGGCCCGCGCCGCGCCGATCGCGCGGGCGAAATGCGTATTGGCGCGGATGAGGGGTGCGGTCTGCCGACCGGGCGCCAGCGCCGCCGCTTCCTCCCAGGCACGCCTCTCCAGGGCGAAGCGCGCCGGCATGACCGTCAGCGCCCAGCCGAAGAGCGGGGTCGGCGGAGACCAGGCGGCGAAGCGCGGCAGGTCCTCGATCACCTTCCGTGCTGCCTCGACCTGGCCGGTCTGCAAATAGCCATAGACCATGTAATCGAGGGCATGGATCTCGTCGAAGACCGACTCCCGCGCCCGCGCCGTCTCGGCCGAGCGGCGATTGGTCTCGATGGAATCCTCCCAGCGGCCGACCCTGGTGAAGATGTGGGACGGCATATGCAGCGCATGCGGCGCATCGGCCGCGATGGCGGCGTATTTCTCGGCCGCCGGGACGCCGCGCGCGGCCAGCACCGGCACGTCATAGGTATGGATCAGGTAGTGCGCGACGCCGGGATGCTGCGGCTGGCGCGTCCATTCGGCTTCCAGGATCTCCGCCGCGCGGCGCTGCCGGGCGAGGCTCTTGTCGGCCGGCGGCGCGGCCATGACGAGGGCGAGGGCATAGTGGATGCGCACCTCCGGATCATCCGGGAAGCGTTCGTGCAGCCGTGCCATCGCCTCCTCATAACGCGTGAGACGGGCGCGATGGGTCGCCGGGTCCTCATTGCCGTAAAGCTCGCCGAGCGCGGCGATGAATCCGGCCTCGCGCTCGCTCTTCGCGCCGATGCGCTGCGCCTCCGCCAGCAGGGCGCGTCCGGCGCGGAGATTGGCCGCGGAGGTGACGGTGAAGGGGTTCACCAGCAGCGCCATCGCCTCGCCCCAATGGGCCATGACGCAGGCCGGGTCGCGCTCCCGCACCCGGCGGAAGGCCTCGCCGGCCGCCTGGTACCAGAAGGAGTGCTGCAGCTTCATGGCCGCGTCGAAGGCCGCCTGCGCCTCCGGGGTGCAGCTGACCGGGAAATGCACCTGGCCAAGCGTGGCGGGTGCCGGGGGTGTCCCGCCATGCGCATGGCTGTGGGTCTGGGCCTGTCCAGGCGCCGGGGCGAGCGAGAGGCCGAAGGCAAGAGCCCAGAGGCTGGCGGCCGTCCGGTGAGACGTCATGGCTACCTCCCTGCCGGGCGAGCCCTGTGCCGTATCCCGGCCGGGCAATCTTAGAATCATGAAGATGAGCGATGGAAATGACGATGCGGTCACGGGACGGCCATCCCGCACCCCGCCAGATCGCATTCCTGACCGAGCGCGACCCGGCGGGGAGCATCCTTGTGCCGGGATTCACAAGGCCGGACGTCCACGCCCGCTCGCGACCTGCGCCAAGCCGTGGAGAGACCGCGCCTTGCCGCTTCCGGCACCCGCCCCTGCCGCGCCCGCGCTTCGCCTCAGAATGTTTCCACTCGGGACGATGGCAGGCTAAGGCTGCCGCGCCATGCAGCCCGACATCCCCGCCCATGTCCGCGACCATGCGGGCCTGATCCTCGCCGATACCCTGGCCGCCATCGTCGCGGGCCACCGCGAAGCGGAGGTGCGCGCCATCACCGCGCGCCATGCGACCGGCGGCGTGCCGCTGCTCGGCAGCGCGGCCGCCGCGCCGCCGCCCATGGCCGCCTTCCTGACAGGCCTTGCCGGCACCGCCGCCGAGCTGGACGAGGGCAACTACCCGGCCGGCGGCCATCCCGCGATCCACGCCATCGCCCCGGCGCTGGCCGAAGCGGCGGCGCGCGACTGCTCCGGCGCGGCGCTGCTGACGGCGAGCATCGCCGGCTACGAGGCGGGCTCCCGCGTCGGCCATGCCATGCGCCTGCGACCGGCTGCGCATCCGCACGGCACCTGGGGCGTGATCGGCGCCGCCGCCGCGGTCGCCAGCCTGCGCGGCCATGACGCGGCGCTTACGACGCGCGCGCTCGAGGTCGCAGCCAGCTTAGGCCTCGCGACCAGCGCCACCGCCTCGCTCCGGGGCGGCTCCGTCCGCAATGTCTATGCCGGTGCCGCCGCGCAGAATGGGCTGCTGGCGGTGGATCTGGCCAAGGCCGGCATCACCGGCGAGCCGGGCGGCATTCCCGTGGTCTTCGGCCAGGTGGTGGGGGAGGGATGGGACCAGGCGGCCTACGAAGCCTCCGCCGGCCGCTGGTTCATCCTGGAGAGCTTCCTGAAGCTGCATTCCTGCTGCCGGGAGACCCAGGGCGCGCTGGAGGCGATCGAGCTGCTGCTGGCGGAGGCGCCTGTCGCGCCGGACCAGGTCGCGGGCATCGAGGTCGAGACCTTCCACTCCGCCTCCCTGCTCTCGGAGCGCGCGCCGGCGGCGCCGATTGCCGGCCGTTTCTCCATCCCCTTCACGGTGGCGACCCGCATCGCGGGCGGCGCCGCCTGGATTGAAGCCTTCTCCCCCGCCGCCATCGCCGACCCTGCGACCCGCGCGCTGGCGGCCAAGGTGACGGTGCAGGAGGACCCGGCGCTGACCGCGCGCCAGCCGGGCGAGCGCGTTTGCCGCCTGACCCTGCGCCTGGTGGATGGCACGGTCCGCCGGCGGGAGGTGGTCGGCACCCCCGGCGACCCGGACCGCCCGCATCCCGAATCGGCGCTGCGCGAGAAATTCCGCCGCTGCGTCGAGCCCGGCTTCGGCGCCCGCTGGGCGGAGCTGTGGGAGATGGCGCGGTATCCGGACCGGGTGACGCGCGCCTCGCAGCTTCTGGCCGCTTTCCGGCCGTAGCTCGCACTCCACTCCACCCCTCTCCCGGCGAGCGGGGGAGGGGGCGGTCCGGGCTGCGCGACAGCCCGGAGGTGCCGCCCGCAGCCTATTGCGGCTCGATCCCCGCCGCCCGCACCACCTGGGCCCAGCGCGCCACCTCGCCGCGGACCAGTGCCGCCAACGCTTCCGGTCCCTGCTGCTCCGGCGGGGCGGGAATGGAGCCGAGTTCCTCGATCCGGCGGCGAATGGCCGGGTCGGCCAGCGCCTTGCCGAGCGCCTGGGCCAGCCGCGCCTGCACCGCCGGCGGCGTGCCGCGCGGGGCGAAGATCGCGTTCCAGCCCTGGAAGACGAAATCGGGCACGCCCGCCTCCCGGCTGGTCGGCACATCCGGCGCGCCGGCGCTCCGCGTGGCACCCGCCATCAGCAGGCCGCGCACCGTGCCGGCCTGGATCTGCGGCACCGCGGCCGGTGCCAGCACGCAGGCGCTGTCCACCGTGCCTGCCACCAGGTCGTTCACTGCCGGCCCCTCGCCGCGATAGGGGACCTCGTTCATGCGCAGCCCGGCCAGATGGGCGAAGAGCGAGCAGGCCAGGTGGTTGGTCGAGCCGATGCCGGCATTGGCATTGGAGACGCGGCCCGGATTCTCCCGCACCTGCGCCGCGAATTCGGCGAAGTCGCGCGCCGGGAAGCCGTTCCGGACCAGGACGTAGAGCGGCGTGCCGGCGATCAACCCGATCGGCGTCAGCTCCCGCGGGTCATAGGTGACGCTGCGGTAGATGCTGGGGGAGGCGGAGTGGCTGCCAAGGCTGCCGACCGTCAGCGTATGGCCATCCGGCGCGGCCTGGGCGCCGCGCGCGCCGCCGATCGTGCCGCCGGCGCCGGTGACATTCTCCACCACCACCTGCTGGCCGAGCGTCCGCGCCATATGCGCGCCGACGATGCGCGCCAGCACATCGGTCGCGCCGCCGGGCGCGAAGACGACGATCATGGTGATCGGGCGGCTCGGGAATTCCTGCGCACGCAGCGGCGCGGCGAGGAACAGCAGCGCGGCGAGCGCGCCCAACCAGCGTCCCATCGGCGGTCCCCCCAGTTCCGGCACCATCCGCGGGCCTCTGCCCGCGGATGGTGCCGGGAGAACCGCGACGGGTCCAGCCTCTACTCGGCGGCCCTGGCCGGCCGCGCCCCGGCCTCCATCGCCCGGCGGATGCGCACCGCCTCGGAGGTCTCGTCGAGCGCCACATCGGCATAGGTGACGATGCTGCCCGCCTTCACCGCCCGCTTCAGCGGCACGCCATGCGCGAGGCCGATCGGCAGCGCGCCGAGGGCCAGGGATCGTTCCGCCGGGATGCACTTGCCCCAGACCATGGCGCCGCCCTCGCCATCCAGCAGCTCGCCGGATGCGAGATCCCGCTTCGCCGTCGCCGCGACATCGCCCCGCCAGGCATCGGAACAGCCGGTCGGCTCCTTGCGCAGCGCGGCGGAGGCGACCGAGATGCCGAGTTCCAGCCCGATGAAGTGATAGGGCCGCCAGAGCGCGGCGTAGCGGCCGGAGGGATCGGTGGCGACGCCGTATTCGGAGAAGCAGCGGCGGATATAGTCCGTCTCGCCCTCGAACACCGCATAGACGCCCCAGCGGAGGTCACCCACCACTTGGCGGCCATCCCGCTCCAGCGAGGAGATCACCTCCACCCGCCCGCTCGAGCCGGCGAAGACCCGCGGCAGGTCCTGCACGCCGCAGGGCGGGAAGGCGAGCCCGTCCTCGGGCGGCTGCAGGCCGGTGGCATTGGCGATCGCCGCCATCTCGATCCCGGACTTCGTGCCGTCAAGGAAGGAGTTGAACATCTGCGGGTTCATCCCGCCGAGCTTCGCCTGCTCCTCGGTCAGCCCGTAATGCCCCCAGACGGTGGCCGGCGTGCTGGCGTGGTACTCCGGCAGGTATTTCGTGCCCTTGCCAGCGGCCACGACATTGAAGCCCTCGGCGCGCAGCGTGTCCACGATCTCGCAGACCAGGGACGGCTGGTCGCCATAGGCCATGGAATAGACCGTGCCGGCGGCGCGCGCCTTCTCCGCCAGCAGCGGGCCGGCCAGCACGTCGGCCTCCACATTCACCATGACGATATGCTTGCCGTGCCCGATGGCCGCGAGCGCATGGGACATGCCCGCGGCCGGATGGCCGGTGCATTCGACGATCACCTCGATCCGCGGATCGGTGATCAGCGCCATCGCATTCTCGGTCAGGGCCGTCGTGCCGGTGCGGGAGGCGGTGTCGAGGTCGGGGGCTGCGTAGGTCGCCTCGGGCCAGCCGATGCGGGCCAGCGCGGCGCGGGCCCGTGGCAGAGCCAGGTCGGCAATGCCGAGGATATGCATGCCCGGTGTCCGCTGCGAGGCGGCAAGGAACATGGAGCCGAATTTGCCGGCCCCGATCACCCCGACCGTGACCGGCCGGCCCGCTGCCGCCCTTGCCTGGAGCATCCTGTGCAGATTCATGTCCGTACCTTCCCGAAGGCGGCGGAGCCTAAAGCATGCACCGCCTGCGGGAAGCCGGAGGCGCGGCAAAAACGTCGCGCCGGCCCGCCGCCCTTCCGCGGCCCCTGGCGGCACCACCGGGCGGCTTGACGCCCCGGCGCCGTGGCCGGAGCCTCCCCCGACAGGATAGCGGGGAGGGACGCCATGCGCGTCGCGGTGATCGGGTTGGGCAGCATGGGGATGGGCGCGGCGCTCAACCTGGTGAGGGCGTCGGGGATGCAGGTCGCGGGCTGCGACCCGCGGGAGACGGCGCGCGAGGAGTTCGCCGCCGCCGGCGGCACTGGCGTCGCGCGGGCCGCGGACCTGCCCGAGGGCACCGAGGCGGTGCTGGTGCTGGTGGTGAACGCCCAGCAGGCAGAGGCGGCGCTGTTCGGGCCGGAGGGCGCCGCCCTGCGCCTCGCCCCCGGCGCCGTCATCGTCGTCTCCTCCACCATGGCGCCCGAGGAGGCCCGCCGGCTCGCGGCACGGGCGGAGACGGGCGGCTTCCTCTATGTCGATGCGCCGGTCTCGGGCGGCGCGGTCGGCGCCCGGGCGGGGCAGATGACCGTCATGGCCTCCGGCTTGCCGGCTGCGATGGCGAAGGCGAAGCCGGTGCTGGAGGCCGTCTCGAAGAAGGTCTGGGTGCTGGGGGAGGCGCCGGGCCTCGGCAGCACCATGAAGGTGGTGCATCAGCTGCTGGCCGGCGTGCATATCGCGGTCGCGGCGGAGGCCATGGCGCTCGGCATCAAGTCGGGGCTCGATCCGCAGACCCTGTTCGAGATCGTCACCGGCGCGGCCGGCAATTCCTGGATGTTCCAGAACCGCATGCCGCATGTGCTGGCGGGCGACGAGACGCCCCTCTCGGCGGTGGACATCTTCGTCAAGGATCTCGGCCTGGTCGGTGACCTGGCGCGGAGCGTCGCCTTCCCGGCGCCGCTGGCGGCGCAGGCGCACCAGTTCTTCGTCTCGGCCCGGGCGCAGGGGCATGGCGGCAAGGACGATGCCTTCGTCATCCGGGCCTACCAGGCGCTGAGCGGCATCCGGCTGCCGAAGGAAGGGTAGGGACGCCGGGCACCGGCTTGCCATCCCCTGAGGCACGAGGCACGATCCCATGAACAGAGAGTGAACTTTCCCCTTGCGCCGGTGTTCTCTGTTTGTTCCTATAAGGGTCATGCAGACCCATGCCTTTGCCGATGCCGGCTTCGCCATTCCGCCGTGCCCCGCCTGGGCCCGGCCTGTCCTCCCGGCCCGGACGGCGCGCATGACATGCCGGCAGCTCGGCGGCATGCGTCGCCGGCTGGCTGCCCTCAGCCCGGTGCAGGAAGCAAGCCTGGTCGGCATCATCGCACTGCTCGCTGCCTGGGGCCTCGCGGAACTGGTGCTGCTGCTGCAAGGCCTTTGAGCTGGGCGGGGCACAAACCACTGCGCGAACCGGTGTGAAAGGGGCGATGGGCAGGGGCTCACAAAGACGCGTTTCGGCGAACTTCTTCGGATGTCGCATCATTAGCGTTTAGCTTATCGAAGACGAGGTATCCGGTGAATTTGAACGCCCTGTTGCGTGGCCAATCCAACGCCTTCCTGCTCGGCGTCCTCAATGGCGATAGGATCGTCAAACATACCGAATCCCTCCTCGGGTTCGATGGCGTGAATGACCGGGTCACTCTCCAATTCGCCCATGACCGTGGCGGCGCCGGGAACACGGTCTACAGCGGCACCGCCTTCCTCTCCGACTGGGTGAGGCCGACCGCCGATGGCGGCTGGCAGGTGGCGGCGCTGGAGCAGGGCCTGCTGAACTACATCAACGGCCTGCCCGCCGCGCAGAAGGCGGATCCCACGGCCGTGGTCTGGCTGCACAACGAGTATGACAGCATCCGCGCCGACCTCTCGCCCGCCACCTGGGAGGGCGCCGTGCGCTTCGACGCGGCGCTGGTGCGGCAGACCCTGGGCAAGCCGCCCGAACAGGTGCCCTATCTCTTCGTCAGCGCCATTCCCTATTCCAGCGGGACCGCTGCCGGGCATCAGGCCATCCGCATGGGAATGGAGAATCTGGCCGCCGATCCCGCCTTCAATGCCGGCATCGCCGCCCGCATCCAGGATGTGAACATGTCCTGGGAGGATCTCGACAAGAACCCGGCCACCGCCGACTATGGCGGCCCGCACATGTCCTTCGGCGATGGCACGCTGGCCGCCGACCGCATCGCGGTCTCGCTGGCGGAGGAATGGGCGGCCTATGCCAAGCCTGGCTCGCCGGTCGCGATCGCCGGCGGCAATATCGGCAATCTTGGCCCGAAGGTGGTGCAGGCCACGCAGACGGGGCCGGACCACCTCACCCTCAAGGTGGCCTTCGACGTGGCCAGCAGCCTCCGCCCGCTCGATGATGCCGCGGCCCGTGGCGTTGGCTGGTCGGTCATCGCGCCGGACGGCAGGGTCGTCACCGGCGCTGCCGCGGCGCTTGCCACCGATATGCCCGACACCCTCTATGTCCGCTTCGATGGGCCCATCCCGGCGGGTGGCAAGCTCCATTACGGCCACGGCATCGGGCGCCTCGCCGCCGCCGATGGCAGCGGCGCGGGGCATGCGGTCTATGACAGTTCTTTCCTGCCGGCCTGGGTGCAGGCCAACGGGCTCGGCATCCTCGGCCCCCAGGCGGTCGCCCCGCCCGAGGTCACGGCCGGCAGCGTGCTGCAGGTCGGCCCCAAGGGCGGCAGCTGGACCGGCACGGCGGCGGCCGAGACCTGGGTCCTGCTGCCGGAGTCCGGCGGCGCGGTGATCCATGGCTTCGACCCGGCGGTCGACACCCTCAGCTTCAGCGACGTCGCGCCGAACAGCCTGATCTACTGGGATCCGGGCGCGGTCGGCATCCCGGGTATCGGCCTGACCTGGGCCGGAGGGAAGGGCGGCGTGATTCTTGCCGGTCTCGAGAGATTGCCGGACAGCCAGCTGCTGTTCGCCTGACCGGCGGGCCGGCGCGCCACCTTAACGGTGCCTTCACCCCGGCTGCGGGAAAGTGCTGCCGTGGTCCCGGACGATCCGGGGTCCGGCAACCACAGGGAAAACCCGCATGCCGTTGAACTCGGTGAATACCAATATCGGCGCCATGGTGGCGCTGCAGTCGCTAAACCGCACATCGGATGAGCTGTCCGCGACCCAGAAGCGCATCTCCACCGGCTATCGTGTGGCGGATGCGAAGGACGACGGTGCCGCCTTCGCGGTGGCGGAGCGCGTGCGGGGCGAGATCGCGGCGACCGCCTCGGCCAATGAACAGCTCGGCGGCGTCAAGGGCCTGCTCGACGTCACCCAGGCCAGCCTGAACAATGTGTCGGAGACGCTGGAGAAGCTGAAGACCATCGTCGTCAAGCTCGCCGACGGCACCATAACCTCCGATCAGCAGGAACAGTACCAGACTCAGGCGAAGGAGCTGACGAACAACATCAAGGCCTTCATCGAGGATGCCAGCTACAATGGCAAGAACATCCTGGATGAGAGCGTCAGCACCCTGGCGAACACCGTGGTGCGCAACGGCGCCGGCGTAACCTACAGCTTCGATGGCTATTCGGCGCTGACGAACATCTACAACAAGATTTCGACTGCGGATACCTGGACCGCCGGCTCGGCCGCAGCGGCGCTCGGCACCTCCGGCGATCTCACGGCCGCCATCAGCAACACGCTGACGCAGCTCAATAATTTCGGCAGCTACTCCAACTACATCGACAGCCAGATCACCTACAACAAGGCGAAGATGGACGCCCAGGAAGGCGGTCTCGGCGCGCTGGTCGATGCCGACCTCGCCAAGGAATCCGCCCGGCTGCAGTCGCTGCAGATCGGCCAGCAACTCGGCACCCAGGCGCTGGGCATCGCCAATCAGGCGCCGCAGACGCTGCTGTCCCTGTTCCGCTGATCGCTTTCGCCTACTGCGTCGTCCGCCCCGCTTCGCGCGCGGGTCAGCGGCTTGCCGGCAGGAGGCCGGCCGACGTTTCCAGCCACGCCGTCGCGGCCAAGCCCGAGCGGCACTCCAGCAAGGAATGCTGCGCATGACCGAACCGAATTCCGCGGCCGAAACGCCACTGCCTGCCTCCGCCGGCGCCGCCGCCTATCGCCGCCTGACCGCGAAGCAGATGGAGGCCGAGATCTTCACCCGCGCGACGCGCGCCATCCGCGCCGCCGAGGCCGGGAACCAGCTGGCCCGTACCCGTGCCATCGCCGACAACCGCCGCCTCTGGGACGCTGTGCATGGCGCGGTGATCGACCCGACCAATGCCCTGCCGGCCGCGCTGCGCGCGCAGATCGCGGGCGTGGCGCTGGCGGTGCTGCGGGAATGCGACCAGCCGGCGCCCGATCTCGGCTTCATCGCCGAGATGAACGAGCACATCGCCGCCGGCCTCTGGCGCTGAGCCGATGCTGGCCGAGACCCGCCCCGCCCCGGCGGCGCTGACCGTCCGTCTCGCGGATCAGGCGCGCGCCCTGCTGCAGGAAGGCCGTGCGGCCGAGGCGCTGCCGATGCTCGACCGGCTCGGCGTCCTCGCGCCCGGGCCCGCGACTGCCGCGCTGCGCGCCGAGGCGCTGTTGCGGCTCGGCCGGCTCGCGGAGGCCGAGGCGGCTGCCGATGCCGCGCTGGCCGAGGAGCCGGAGGCTGCGGCGCCGCGCCGGCTGCGGGCGCGCATCCGCTTCGCAGCTGGCCGCCACGCCGCCGCCGCAGAGGATGCCGCCGCCGCCGCCGTGATGACCGCGCCGGGCGAACTCGCCGGCCGCTTGCTGCTCGCGGCCACCCTGCTGGAGGAGGGCCGCCATGACGAGGCGATCTGGTTCCTCGGCGAAGCTTGGCGCTCCGATCCCGGCAATCCTGCGCTGCAGCGCCGCCTGGGGCAGGCTTTCCTGCGCGCCGGGCGCCATGCGGCGGCGGCCGAGCTGCTGGCGCAGTGCGAGGCAATGGCGCCCGCCATGCCCGGCCTCGCCGCGCTGCGCGCCCAGGCTGTGCTGCTGGCCGGCGATGCGGCGGAGGCCGAGCGGCTGGCGCGCGCCGCGCTCGCCCACGGCCCGGTGGATAGCGCGGTGCACAGTGTGCTGGCCCATGCGTTGGTCAGCGCCGGCCGGCTGGCCGAGGCCGCGCCGCATTTCGCCGCCGCAGCGCGCCTCGCGCCGGGAAGCGACTATCTTGCGCATCTGGCCGCCGCCAGCGGCGGCACCGCCGCGGACCGCGCGCCGGAAGGGTATGTCACCGCGCTGTTCGATGGCTATGCACCGCATTTCGAGGCAGCGCTGCTCGGCCTCGGCTACCGGGTGCCCGGCCTGATCCGGCGGGCGGTGGAGCGCCTGCTGCCCGCGGTCGCGGCCGGCGAGGCGCGGCTCGGCCCGGTGCTCGATCTCGGCTGCAGGACCGGGCTGGTGGGTGTCGCGCTCTCGGACCTGCTGGGCGGGCCGCTCACCGGGATCGATCTCTCGCGCCGCATGCTGGAGGAGGCAGCGGCCAAGGGGATCTACGCCAGGCTGCGGCAGGCCGAGCTGACCGTGGCATTGCGGGAGGAGAACGGCAACCATGCGCTGATCACCGCGGCGGATGTCTTCTGCTATTTCGGCGAGCTGCGGGAGGTTCTGGCGCTCTGCCGGCAGCGCCTGGCACCGGGCGGGCTGCTGCTGTTCAGCCTGGAGCGCGCCGCGCCGGGCAGGAGCTGGCGGCTGGGAGAGGCGGGGCGCTACGCCCATGCGCCGGACTACCTCACCGCCTGCCTGGCCGAGGCCGGACTGCGCGCGCTGGAGTGCCGGGAGGAAGCGTTGCGCCGCGACGGAGAGGCTGCCGTCCCCGGTCTGCTGGTCGCCGCCACTGCCGGTGGGGCCTGAGATGTCCGGGGGAATGGCGCGCCAGGCGATGGAAGCCGGCAGCCGTGACGGAGTTGCTGCGGCAGCCCACCGGGATCCGGCCTTGCCGTCCGCTGTCTGCGCCGGTCCGGCGATCCATAACGCGCGCTTTCCCTGTGACGAGTGGACGCCCGCGACGGCGGTCCGTGCACCGGTGCCTGGTGGGCCGGGCCGGCGGCCTGTCCGCGAAGGCGATGGTGCGCCGCGCCCCGGCGATGCCGGAGGGCTCGAGCCCCATGGCGATCAGGAGGCAGGAGCCTGGCGCGCCGGCCTACGTGCGCTGGCCGAGGGTTCGCCTGCGGCGGCGGTTCCGCTGCTGCGGGAGGCCGTGGCACGCGGGAAAGGGGGCGGGCTCGCCGCGCTCAATCTCGGCCTCGCCCTGATGCAGCTCGGCCGGCTGGCCGAGGCGGTGCCGCCCCTGGAGGACGCCGCGCGCGACCTGCCCGGCCATGCCGAGCCGCTCTTCCGGCTCGGCAACATCGCCGGACTGCGTGGTGAGGCGGGGCGGGCCGAGACGCTGTTTCGCGCCGCCCTGGCACGCGACCCGCACCATGTGCCGGCCCTCGCGGCCCTGGCCACGCTGGAGGAGGCGGCCGGGCGGCTGGATGCGGCGGCGGCCTGTATCGCTCGTGCCCGGGCCCTTGATCCGGTCGAGCCGGAACTGGACGTCGCCGCGGCGCGGCCGGCGCATCCCGCCGCGGCCCGGCTGCTGGCCGAAGCGCTGCTGCGCCGCGACGGAGCGGAGGCCGCGCTGGCCGCGGTCACAGCCCGCGCCGCGGCCGATCCCGCCGCTGCAGGCTGGGCGCTTGCCACCGCCACGCTGCATGCCGCCGCCGGGCGGCCGGAGGCGGCGTTGGCGGAATTGCGCCTCGCCGCCGCCCTCGCGCCCGATGAGGAGATCCAGGCGGCGCTCGGCTGCGCCCTGGCCGATGCCGGACGCGGGCAGGAGGCCGAGCCGCTGCTGCGCGCCGCCATCCCCGCCCGGCCCACCGATCTCGACCTGCGCAACCGGCTGGCGACCGTGCTGTGGAAGCAGCACCGCCTGGCTGCCATGCTCGAGGTGCTGGATGTGGCGATCGCCGATTTCGGCCCGCAGCCGGTCCTGCTGATGAACCAGGCGTTGGCGCTGAACGCGATCGGCGAGCAGGAGGCTGCGCTGACGGCGGTCGAGGCAGCGATGGTGCATCCCGCGGGCGGCGCGCCGGCGCTGATGACGCGCATGGCAGTGCTGCCCTACCACCCTGAGCGAGGCCGTGCCGCGGCGCTGCTCGCCGCCGGCCGGGCGGTTGCTGCCGCGCTCGGCCCCGCCGCGCCATCACCGGCGCGGCCGCGCGACCCGGGCCGGCGGCTGCGGATCGGCCTGCTCTCCGGCGGCCTTGGCCAGCATCCGGTGGGCTGGCTGACGCTCGCGGGGCTGGAGGCGCTGCCGGAGGCCGACTTCGAACTGGCGGCCTATTGCCTGAAGCCGCGTCAGGATCCGATGGCTGCGCGCTTCCGCGCGCGGGCGGCGCTCTGGCGCGATGCCGTGCATCTGGACGACGCCGCGCTCGCGGCGCTGATGATGGCGGACGGCCTCGATATCCTGCTCGACCTTGGTGGCTATGGTGATGGCGGCCGGCCCGGCCTGCTGCAGCGCCGGCCGGCGCCGGTGCAGATCAAGTGGGTCGGCATGCAGAATGGTACCATGGGCCTCGACGGGCTGGACGGCATGCTGACCGACCGCTGGGAGACGCCGCCGGGCTTCGAGCGCTTCTACACCGAGCGTCTGCTGCGCCTGCCCGATGGCTATGTCTGCTACACGCCGCCGCCCGGGGCGCCGCCGGTCGCGCCGCTGCCGGCACTGGCGCGTGGCCATGTCACCTTCGGCTGCTTCAACAACCTGGCCAAGGTGACGCCGCCGGTGCTGCGGGCCTGGGCGCGCATCCTGGCCGCGCTGCCGGAGGCGCGGCTGGTGCTGCGGACCCATGCGCTGGGAGAGGCGGCGATGCGCCAGCGGCTGCGCGCGCGGCTCGTGGCGCATGGCCTGCCGGAGGATCGCGTGGCGCTGGAGGGCGGGGTGCCGCACCGGGCGCTGCTTGACGCCTATGGCGGGATCGACATCGCGCTCGACCCTTTCCCCTATGCCGGTGGCCTCACCGTCTGCGAGGCGCTCTGGATGGGGGTGCCGGTGGTGGCGCTGGCCGGCGACAGCTTCTGCGCGCGGCACGCACTCAGCCATCTCAGCAATGTCGGCCTGCCGGACTGGGTGGCGGACTCCGAGGAGAGCTATGTCGCCCTCGCCATTGCCCGGGCGCGGGACCTGCCCGCGCTCGCCGCGCTGCGGGCCGGCCTGCGGGCGCGGCGAGCGGCCTCCCCGCTCACGGATGCGCCGCGCTTCGGCCTCGCGCTTGCCGCCACGCTGCGGGAGGCCTGGCGGCGATGGTGTGCCACGGCGACGCCCCTGTGATGCAACAGGATCCGGCCTCTCGGTCTTTTCCTTGCACGAGCACTGTGCGGGAGATGAGCCGCTTGGAAGCGAGCGAGCCGGGGCATGGGCCCATCTGCCGCAGTTGCGGGGCGATCCTGCGGGAAGAGGTCGCGGAGCTCGGCCTGGTACCACTCTCACCCAATCCGGTGAGGCCCGGGACGGGAGGGCGGCCGATCGCCTGTGCGCCGCTGCGCGCGCTGGTCTGCGAGGATTGCCGGCTGGTGCAGCTGGCCGGCACCGGCGGGGCACAGCACGATGCGCCGCGGCCGGCCCATGGCTTCGCCGGGATCCTCGCGACACGGCTCAGGCTCGGTCCCGGCACGCCGGTCGCCGCCTTCGATGCCGCGATGCTGGAGCCCTTCCGGGACCGGGACATCCCGGCAAGGGCAGTGCCGACCGGGACGCAGCCTGCGCTGCAGCTGCGGGAGGCACTGCCGCCCCCGGTGTTGCTGCTGGCCGGCACGGTCCTGGCGACGGCCCCCGATATCCAGGATGCGCTGGCGGGCACCCGTGCCCTGCTCGCCCCGGGCGGCATCGCGGTCTTCGATCTGCCGGACCTGCTGGCATGGCTGCAGGGGAACCGCTTCGACCTGCTGGGCCACGCGCTGCCCAGCCTGCCCTCCGTGCTGGTAGCCGAGATGCTGCTCGGCCTGCACGGGCTGGTGCCCTTCGAGGTGGAGTCGCTGCCCGGACCCGGCCCCTGGCTGCGGCTGCTGGTCGGGCATGCCGAGGACGCCACCAAGCCGGCCGCGGCGAGCCTGCTGGCCCGGCGCGTGGAAGAGCGGGCCGCGGGCCTGGAGGGGCCGGACGCCTATCGGCGCGCCGCCATCGCGGTCGCGGAGGCGAGGCTCGCCGTGCTCGACCTGCTGGTGGCGGCGCGGCGGGATGGGCGGAGGGTGGCCGGCTATGGCGCCGGCTCGGCCGCGGCGACCCTGGCCGCGGCCTGCGGGATCGGGCCTGGCCTGCTGGGCTACACCGTGCATCCGGAGGCCGGGGAAAGCGGGCTGGAACTGCCGGGAAGCCAAGTGCCCGTGCTGCCGGTCGCGGCGCTGGACCAGGGGGCGCCTGACCTCCTGCTGATCCTGGACGGCACGCCGCCGGTGGCGGTGCGGGAGGTCCTGACGCAGCACAGCACCTGGCAGGGCCGGCTGGCTGTCCCGCTCCCCAGCCTGCGGATCAGCTGACGGGAGTTCGGACTGCCAACCGGCAGTGGCGCTCCGCCGGAGGCGGCCGTCCGCTCTCCACCCCATGCCACCTCGACCGGTAACGATCCCTCTGGCCGCGGTGAAGGCAGGCATGGCAGCCGGAACCATCCCGGCCCGGCCGCCTTTTCGTTCGCAACGGTCCGTCCCCAGGCAGGCTTGCGGCCTGGGGATGGTCTGGCGTGCCCAGGCTGCCCGCGTCTTCCCCGGCACGCCTTGGCTGCGGCGCCTGGAACGCGCCAGGGCCGGCAGTATCAGGAGGGGGGAATATGAACCTGATCCAGACCCGCGCCGCAGCGGGCGGCCCGATCCCGACCGGGGCGCGCTACGCCGCCGTCCGGGCGTGGACCGAGGCGCTGGCCGCGCCACTCTCGCCCGAGGACCAATGCATCCAGTCCATGCCCGATGCCAGCCCCGCCAAGTGGCACCGGGCGCATACGACCTGGTTCTTCGAGACCTTCCTGCTGGTGCCCTGTCTCTCCGGCTATCGGCGGTTCGACGAGCGCTTCGGCTTCCTGTTCAACTCTTATTACGAGGCCGCCGGGCCACGGCACGCCCGGCCACGGCGCGGCATGCTGACCCGGCCCTCCGCAGCCGAGGTCGCCGACTACCGCGCGCATGTCGATTCCGGCATGGCCACGTTGCTGCGCGATCCACCACCCGAGGCGCTGCCGCTGGTCGAACTCGGCCTGCAGCATGAGGAGCAGCACCAGGAGTTGCTGCTGACCGACATCCTGCACGCCCTATCGCAGAACCCGTTGCTGCCGGCCTATGACCCCGATTGGCAGGAACCGCGCGCGGCGACCGGCCCGGCCCGTTTCCTGGAGGTACCGGAAGGGCTGGCCGAGATCGGCCATGCCGGCGCCGGCTTCGCCTTCGACAACGAGGCGCCGCGGCACCGGAGCTGGATTGCCGCTTGCCGGGTGGCCGACCGGCTGGTGAGCAATGGCGAGTGGATCGCCTTCATGGCTGATGGGGGCTACCGCACGCCCATGCTCTGGATGAGCGACGGCTGGGCCGCCTGCGCGGCGGAGGGCTGGGAAGCCCCGATGTACTGGCATCGGCGCGAAGGCGGCTGGATGCAGTTCACCCCGGGCGGGCTGCGGCCGGTCGATCCGGCGGCGCCGGTGCGTCACATCTCCTGGTATGAGGCCGAGGCCTTCGCACGCTGGGCCGGCAAGCGGCTGCCAACTGAGGCGGAGTGGGAAGTGGCCGCGGCACTGCCCGGCTTCCGCGACGCGACCGGTATCGGCTGGCAGTGGACCAACAGCGCCTATCTTCCCTATCCCGGTTTCCGGCCCTGGGAGGGCGCGGTCGGCGAGTACAACGGCAAGTTCATGATCGGGCAGATGGTGCTGCGCGGCGGCTCTCTGGCGACGCCGCCCGGCCATGCCCGTCCGACCTATCGCAACTTCTTCCCGCCCGGCTCCCGCTGGCAGTTCAGTTGCGTGCGTCTGGCCGAGGACGCGGCGTGATGGCGGCCGGCTCGGGCCGGGGCCAGGGGTCGCCTGGCCCCTGGCGGGGAGAGTTTGAGAGGGGCAAAGCCCCTCCCAAGGGCGGGCAGCCATGAGCAGCGCCCTGGCCCGCGACGCGGCGGAGGCGCAGCGTACGGCATTGATTGCCGATGCCCTGGCCGGCCTTTTGGCTCCCCGCAAGACGCTGCCCTGCAAGTGGCTCTACGATGCCGATGGGGCCCGGCTCTTCGAGGAGATCACGCGCCTCCCCGAATACTACCCGACCCGGACCGAGACGAAGATCCTGACGGAGCAGGCCGCTGCCATCGCCGCTGCCATTGGCCCCGGTGCGGCGGTCGTGGAGTTCGGCCCCGGCGACGGCGCCAAGGGGGCGCTGCTGATGGCGGGGCTGCAGGACCCTGCGGCCTATGTGCCGGTGGACATCGCGCCCGAGTGGCTGGAGGGCGCTGCTTCCCGGGTGGCTGTGGCCCGGCCCGGCCTGCCGGTGCTGCCGGTGGTGGCCGACTTCACCCAGGGCTTCGCCCTGCCGAAGCGTCTTGGCGCGGCACCGCGGCTCGGCTTCTTCCCCGGCTCCACCATCGGCAATTTCGAACCGGCCGAGGCCGTTGCCTTCCTCCGCCGGGCACAGGGCACGCTCGGGCAGGACGCCCGCATGCTGCTGGGCGCCGACCTGGTGAAGGAGACGGCGGTGCTGGAGGCCGCTTATGACGATGCCGCCGGCGTGACCGCCGCCTTCAACCTCAACCTGCTGCGGCGGCTGAACCGGGAGGCGGGGGCGGATTTCGACCTCGCCGGCTTCCGGCACCGGGCTGTCTGGAACGGCACGCTGGAGCGCATCGAGATGCATCTGGTCTCGCGGCGAGCCCAGCGCGTGCGGCTGGCCGGGCGGGAGATCCGCTTCGCCGAGAACGAGACGATCCATACCGAGAGCAGCCACAAATATAGGCCGGAACGGGTCGTCGGCCTGGCCGGGGCGGCCGGCTGGCGTACCGCCGCGATGTGGACCGACCCGGCGAGGCTCTTCTCGGTCTGGCTGCTGGAGGGATAGGGAGGCGGGCCAGGCACGGCCCGTCCGCTGAGGGAGCGGCCCACCGCGCGGCCCCCCTCCGCGCCCATGCGCGCGCCTGCTACCCTGCCGCGCATGCCCCGAACCGATATCGCCAGCCATCGCGGCGGCGCTTTCCTCTGGCCCGAGAACAGCATGCTCGCCTTCCGGCATGCCCTTGCCCTGCCGGCCGAGCAGCTGGAACTCGATGTCCACCTCTCCGCCGATGGGGAGGTGGTGGTGATGCACGACGCGACGCTCGACCGCACCACCGATGCGCGCGGCCCCGTGCGGGCGAGGACCCTGGCCGAGCTGAGCCGGGTGCGGGTGAAGGGCACGGGTGGGGAGCCGCCGCCGAGCCTGGCCGAGGTCACTGCCCTGACCCGTGCGGCCGGCCGTATCCTGCGGCTGGAGGTGAAGGCCGATGCCGAGGGGCGGCCCTATCCCGGCATCGTCCCGGCCTGCCTCGGCGTGCTTGATGCCGCAGGCATGCGTGGCCGCACGGTGGCCATGAGCTTCCAGCCCCTCACCCTGGCGGAGTTCGCCGCCGCTGGCGGGCTGCTGCGCCGGGTTCTGCTGCTGGAGGCGAAGCCCTGGCGCGGCATGGGCCTGCCCGGGGCGGTTGCGCTCGCCCGGAGTTGCGGCGCCGAGGAGATCGGCCTGCCGGTCGGCGAGCTGGAGGCGGAGGCGGTTGCGCGCTTCCGGGCGGCGGGACTGGCGGTCGGCGCCTGGGGCGCCAATGACGAGGCCATGATCGGGCGGGGTCTTGCCCTCGGCCTGGATGCCATCGCCACCGACGATCCGCCGCTCGCGCTGCGCCTGCGCGGCTGAGGCCGCTCGGGATCGCCCCATCCTCCGTATTTTTGGACGTTTGGGTGATTTCGGTGGGGGATATTTTGCCTTATTGGCTCATCGCTTGGACGTCCCGCGTTCGGCGGCTGCCGTGACCTGCCGGCAGCCACGCTGGTTCAGACTGCCCCCAGGAGCCTGCCCGGTGCCTGCGTGGCGGGAGAGTCGGTGCCGCATCATCCGCGCCCAGCCTGCGCCCTGAGACAGCCCGATGAGATCCCCACAGAGACCTGCTCCCGGCCGGCCCTCCGCGAAGGCGGCCACGCCGTCCCGGGTGCCGGAAGCCGAACTTCGCCGCCGCCTGGCGGAGAGGCCCGACAGCGCCATGGATTGGCAGCAGCTCGGCCTGCTCTGCACCGAGACCGGCCGCCCGGCGGAGGCGGCTGAGGCCTTCGCGCGCGCCATTGCTGCCGGCGCCTCGGCCCTGGCCCTTGCCGTGCCGCATGCGCTCGCGCTGAGCGCGGCGGGACGGGCGGAGGAGGCGGTGGCGGTGGCGGCCGCCGCACAGGCCAGGCGACCCAGGGATTCCACGCTGGCCAATTTGCTGGGCGTCATGCTGCGCCGCGCCGGACGGCCGAAGGAGGCACTGCCGGTGCTGGAGGCCGCCCGGCGGCTCGACCCGCGCGCCGTCGCGGTGCACCAGAATCTCGGCAACCTGCATGACCAGCTCGGCCGGTTCGAGGAGGCCGCCGCGGCCTATCAGGCCGGCATCAGGCTGGCACCGCGCGACGGCAACCTGCATCGCCTCCTCGGCCGCGCCCAGCGTTCGGGTGGCGATCTGGGCGCGGCGATGGCCAGCTTCGAGCGTGCCGTGACCCTCAACCCCACCAGCCTCGATGCGCTGACCGACCTGGTCGGGGTGCTGGTCAAGCTGCAGGAGGAAGAGCGGCTGTCGGCGGTGCTCGTCCGGGCACGCCAAGCCCGGCCGGGCGACCCGAAGCTCGACATCCTGGAGGCCCGCATCGCGCTCTACCGGGGTCAAAGGGAAAAGGCACTGGCGCTGGCCGAGAAGGCGATGGCGGTGGCGCCGGGCGACGAGGACGGCGCCCTGCTGCTCAGCCGGCTGCATGGCGACGGCAATCTGGAGGCGGGGAATGCGGCGCTGCGGCGAGGCCTCGCCGCCAATCCCGGTTCGAGCCGGCTGGCCACGGCGCTGATCGAGAATCTCGGCCGCAGCCGCTACGGCGATGAGGCGCAGCACCTGCAGGAAGCCTATGAACGGGCCTGCGCGCTGCTGCGGACCGATCCGGCGGGTGTGCAGCGCAATGCCAAACCACTGCGCGGCGTGTTCATGCGCTGCCTGGATCATGACCGGCTGGACGCGACAGGGACGCTGGCCGATCTGGCGCCGAACTGGATGGCAAATGGTGAGATCGCCGCACTGCATTACGAGCTGGGCCGCGTGCAAAGCCTGGAGGATCGGCGGCGGATCGTCGAGTGGCACCGGCAATGGGGGCAGCGGGAGGCGCGGAACATCCTGCCGGTGACGCCGCCGGCCATTCCGGCGCTGGCGACCGGCCGCAAGCTGCGCATCGGCTTCATGTCGAGCGACCTACGCGACCACCCCGTTACCTACTTCGCCATGCCGCTGCTGGAGCGTTTCGACCGCGAGCGCGTGGAGGTGTTCTGCTACTCCTTCTATGAGCGCGACCGCGACCCGGTGCAGGCGCATATCGAGAGCCAGGTCACCGCCTTTCGTTGGTGGCCGCGCCGGCCGGTGCCGGAGGTCGCGGCGGGCATCGCCGAGGACGGGCTCGACATCCTGTTCGAGCTGGGCGGCACCACGGCGATGAACAAGCTGCAGGTCATGGCCTACAGGCCGGCCCGCATCGGCGTGAGCTGGCGGGGCTACCCGCATTCGGCGGGGCTGGCGGCGATCGACTACATCCTGGTCGATCCCTATATCAGGCCTTCGGAACCGGGGTTGTTGATCGAGCAGCCCTTCGAGATGCCGGAGACCTGGGTGACGCTGGGCGATATCGGCTTCAACCCGGTGCCGATCGAGGACAGCCTGCCGGAGGAGCGCCGCGGCGTCCTGACCTTCGGCACCATGAACAACCCCTACAAATTCACCCGCGCCTGCCTCGATGCCTGGGCAGCGGTGCTGCGTGCGGTGCCGGGTTCGCGCTTCCTCTTCGTCCGGCCCGAGGGACGGGTGCCGTCCTTCGTGCAGAATGTGCGGGCCGCCTTCGCGGCGCGTGACGTCGATCCGGACCGGATCGAGTATGTCGGCGTGCGGGGCACCCATCTGCAGCACTACAATTCCATAGACATCGCGCTGGACAGCCTGCCGCATGTCGGCGGCACCACCACCTGCGAGACGCTGTGGATGGGCGTGCCCTGCATCTCACTGGTCGGGCCCGGATTTCCGGAGCGGCTGAGCTATTCCAACCTCTCCAATGCCGGGCTCGGCGACCTCGCCGTATTCAGCCAGGAGGATTACGTGAAGGCCGCCGTCGCGCTGGCCGAGGACCGCAGCCGCCGGCGCATGCTGCGGCACGGCCTGCGGGAGATGATCCGCTGCAATCCCCTGGGCCAGGCGGACCGGTTCGTGACGGCCTTCTACGACAAGGCGCGGGAGGTGGCGCGGCGATGAAGGCGGTGATCCTGGCCGGCGGCCGCGGCACGCGGCTGTCCGAGGAGACCTCGGTCCGGTCGAAGCCGATGGTCGAGATCGGCGGCTGGCCGATCCTCTGGCACATCATGAAGATCTACGCCGCGCATGGCGTGACCGACTTCGTCATCTGCCTCGGCTGCAAGGGCTGGCAGATCAAGGAGTATTTCCTGAACTACCGGCTGCATGCCTCCGACCTCTCGATCGACCTGGCCGCCGGCCGGGTGGAGGTGCTGCGGCCGTCCGCCGAGCCCTGGCGCATCGCGCTGGTGGATACGGGGGAGGACACGATGACCGGCGGGCGGCTGAAGCGCGTCGCGCCCTATGTCATCGACGAGCCGGCCTTCTGCATGACCTATGGCGATGGTGTCGGCGACATCAACATCCGTGGACTGATCGACTTCCACATGGGGCATGGCAGGCAGGCGACGGTGACGGCGGTGGTGCCGCCCGGCCGCTTCGGCGCGCTGGCGCGCGACGGCGCCGCGGTTCAGGCCTTCATCGAGAAACCGCCGGGAGATGGCGGCGCGATCAATGGCGGCTTCTTCGTCCTCTCGCCAAAGGTGCTGGAACGCATCGAGGGCGACGGGACAAGCTGGGAAAACGAGCCGCTGCGGTCGCTGGCCCGCGATGGCGAGCTGATGGCCTATGATCACAAGGGATTCTGGCAGGCGATGGACACGCTGCGCGACCGCGACCAGCTCGAGCGCCTCTGGGCCAGCGGCAGGGCGCCCTGGAGGTGCTGGTGAGCATGCGCGGCAATCCGCGGCCGGGCTTCTGGCGGGGCCGCCGCGTCCTTGTCACCGGCCATACGGGCTTCAAGGGAAGCTGGCTCGTGCTGCTGCTGCACCGGCTGGGCGCCGAGGTGACGGGCGTCGCGCTCGATCCCGCTCCGGGCCCGACCGCCTTCGCGGCGATGCATGTCGCGCCGCTGCTGGCGGCCGACCACCGCGCCGATATCCGTGACGGCGCCGAACTGGCGGCGCTGGTGCGGGCCGCGCGGCCGGATGTGTTGCTGCACTTGGCGGCGCAGCCTTTCGTCGGCCGCAGCTACCGCGAGCCGGCGGCGACCTTCGCCACCAACTGCACCGGCACGATCCATCTGCTGGAGGCGCTGCGCGGCCTGCCGGGCGTGGCGGCCGCGCTCTTCATCACCTCCGACAAGGTCTACCGCAATGACGGCGCGGGCCGCGCCTTCCTGGAGGAGGACCCGCTCGGCGGCGCCGATCCCTACAGCGCCTCCAAGGCCGCCGCGGAGGCGGCGGTGCAGTCCTGGCGCGCCTCCTTCGCACGGGAATTGCCGCCCATCGCCACGGCGCGGGCCGGCAACGTCATCGGCGGCGGGGATTTCGGCGAGCAGCGGATTATCCCCGACCTGGTGCGGGCGCAGATGGCGGGCGAGCCGCTGATGGTCCGCCGGCCCGAGGCAACGCGGCCCTTTCAGCATGTGCTGGATGTGCTGCGCGGCTACCTGATGCTGACGGAGCGCCTTGCGGAGGCGCCCGCCGAGGCGCCGGCCGCGCTGAATTTCGGGCCGCTCGATGGGGAGATCCGGGTGCGGGAGCTGATCGATCTCTGGGCCGCGGCGACCGGTGCGCCGGTGGACTGGCGGCATGAGCAGGGGCCGGGCATGGCGGAGGCACCGCGTCTCGGGCTCGACTCCACCCTGGCCAGCCGGGTGTTGGGTTGGTGGCCGGCGCTCTCGACGCCTGAGGCGATCGCCGAAACCGCCCGCTGGTATGCGACCTGGCGTGCGGGTAGAGATGCATGGGCGCATGCGCTGGCGGCCATCGATCGGCTGGTGCTGGCATGAGCGGCGCCCGTGCCGTCACGGCCTGCCGCGCCTGCGGCGGCAGGCTTGGCCTTACCTTCTGCGATCTCGGCACGATGGCGGTCGCCAATTCCTATGTCCCGCCGGAGCGGGCGAAGGAGCCGGAGCCGGCCTTTCCGCTGCGCTGCGTGGTTTGCGAGGATTGCCGTCTCGTCCAGCTCGACACCGTGGTGGATGAACGGGGGATCTTCACCGAATACGCCTATTTCTCCTCCATGTCCTCCACCTGGCTTGAGCATGCGGCGCGGTTCTGCGCGACCATGACGGCGCGGCTTGGCCTGGGGCCGGACAGTTTCGTGGTCGAGGTGGCCAGCAATGATGGCTATCTCCTGCGGAATTTCGTGAGGGCGGGCATTCCCTGCCTCGGGGTGGAGCCGGCGGCGAATGTCGCGGCGATCGCCCGCGCGGCGGGCGTGCCGACGGAGGCGCGCTTCTTCGGACGAGAGGCGGCACGGGATATCCTGGCCGCGCGCGACGGCAAGCCGGCCGACCTGGTTGTCGCCAACAATGTCCTGGCGCATGTGCCGGATCTGGACGATTTCATCGGTGGCCTCGCGCTGGCGGCGGGGGCCTCCGGTGTCGTCTCGATCGAGGCACCGCATCTGGTCGCGCTGGTGGATGGCGTGCAGTTCGACACGATCTACCACGAGCATTATGCCTACTGGTCGCTGCTTGCGATGGAAGCGGCGCTGGCGCGGCACGGCCTGAAGGTCTTCGATGTCGAGCGCCTGGCGACCCATGGCGGCTCGCTGCGCGTGCTCTCCTCCGCCGCGGACCGGTCGCCGTCCGAGGCGCTGGTGGCGCTGCGGGCGGAGGAGACGACGCGGGGCCTTGGCGGCGATGCCTTCTACAGCGGCTTCGGCCCGCGCGTGGAGGCAGTGTTGGAAGGGCTGCGGGGCTGGCTGGCCACCGCGCGGGCGGAGGGACGGCGGGTCTGTGCCTATGGTGCCGCCGCCAAGGGGAACACCCTGCTGAACGCGGCAGGGGTCGGCGCGGCCGATATCCTGGCAGTGGCGGACCGCAGCACGGCGAAGCAGGGAAGGCTGCTGCCGGGCAGCCATATCCCTGTGGTCTCGCCGGACGCCATGCTGGCCCTGAACCCCGATGACATACTGATCCTGCCCTGGAATATCGAGGCGGAGGTCTCCCGCCAGTTGCGCGAGGCCAGGTATCGGGGCCGGCTGACCGTCGCGGTGCCCAGGCTGACCGTGCAGGACGCGCTGGCATGATCCTGCGCCCGACCGGGATCGCCGGCGTGGTCGAGGTGCTGGGGGAGCCGATCACGGACGCACGCGGCCGCTTCGTCCGTAGCTGGTGTGCCGAGGAGTTCGGCGCTGCGGGGCTGGAGTTCCGGCCGCACCAGGTCAGCATCTCGGAGAACCGCGCACGCCACACCCTGCGTGGGCTGCATTTCCAAATGGCGCCCGCCGAGGAGCGCAAGCTGATCCGCTGCCTGCGCGGCGCCGTCTTCGACGTGGCGGTGGACCTGCGCCCGGAATCGCCCACCTATCGCGCCTGGGTGGGCGTGGAGCTGACGGCGGAGAAGCACAACGCGCTCTTCATCCCGCATGGCTGCGCGCATGGCTTCCTCTCCCTCACCGAGGATGCCTGGCTGGAATACATGATCGACGCGCCCTACGTGCCTGGCACAGCACGCGGTGTGCGCTGGAACGACCCGGCCTTCAACATCGCCTGGCCGGCCGCGCCTGCGGTGATATCGGAGCGGGATCGCGACTGGCCGGATCATGGCTGAGCGCCTGCTGCTCACCGGCGCCACAGGCTTCGTGGATCGGGCGATGCTGGCGCCGCTGGCGGCGCAGGGCTTCGAGGTCCATGCGGTGGCGCGCCGCGCCGGCACCGGCGCGGCCATCTGGCATGCGGCCGACCTGCTGGACGAGGGCGCGATGCATGCGCTGCTGCGTGATGTGCGACCGGCGGTGCTGGTCCACGCCGCCTGGTACGTCACGCATGGCCGCTTCTGGACCGCGCCCGAGAATGCCGATTGGCTCGAGGCCTCGACCGCGCTGGCCGAGGCCTTTGCTGAATGTGGCGGGCAGCGGCTGCTCGGCCTCGGCACCTGTGCCGAGTATGACTGGGAGGGGGAAGGGGTGATCCCGTGGCCCGAGACGCGCCGGATCGCGCCCGCGACGCCCTATGGGCGTGCCAAGGCGGAACTCTCCGCGCGCTGGGCAGCCCTTGGCGGACGGCGGGGGCTCTCGGTCGCAGGGGCCCGGCTGTTCCATCTCTTCGGCCCGGGCGAGCATCCCGATCGGCTCGTGCCGGCCGTGATGCAGGCGCTGCGAGAGGGGAGGGAGGCCGCGACCGGCTCCGGCCGCGCGGTCCGCGACTTCGTCAGCACCGGGTATCTGGGCCGCGCCATTGCGGCGCTGACGGCGAGCCGGGTCGAGGGGGCGGTGAACACAGCGTCCGGCCGGCCCGTGGCGACGCGCGTAGTGATCGAGACGATCGGCCGGCTGATCGGTCGCCCGGACCTGCTCCGCCTCGGCGCGCTGCCGGAGCGTGAGGGCGAGCCGCCCTTCATCGCCGCCGATACCACGCGCCTCGTGCGCGAGGTCGGCTTCACCGAGCGCGCCGAGCTTGCGCGCGAACTGGCGAAGCTGATCGGGCGCTGACCGCCCGCCGCCGCACGCCGTTGAGCGCAAGCTCCGTGTGCAGCGCGACCAACTCGGCCTTCTCCAGGCGGCCGTTGGGGCGGTACCAGGTGCAGATGCCGGTGAGCATCGCCAGCATGGCGAAGGTGGTGACAGGAATGTCTGCCACCTCCAACTCGCCCGCCGCCACGCCTTCCTCCAGCAGTGCCATCAGCCGCGCTTCATAGTCGCGACGCATCTCGACGATCTGGCGGTAGTTGGGCGGGTCCAGCGCGCGCAACTCGAAATTGGCGATGTAGACCTCCTGCCGCCTCTCCATATGGTAGAGGACATGATGGGCGATGAAGGCGCGCAGCCGGTCCATCAGCGCGGGGCCTGCGGCCTCCAGCGCCGCATCGGTCGCGGCCAGCAGCGTCGCCATGTGCTCCTGCATCATGTCGAAAAGCAGGGCCTGCTTGCTGGTGATGTGGTTGTAGAGCGAGCTGGGCTGGATGCCGACTTCCGCCGCCAGGTCGCGCAGGTTCATCGCTGCGAAACCCTGGCGATAGATCAGCGTCAGCGCGGCGCTGCGGATCGCCGCTGCGGTGCGCGCGCCGTTGGAGCCCGAGATGCGGGCCATCTGCTCTCCTGTGCCGCTTCCTCTGCTCGTCGAGAGTCCGATGAAAGAAGGCTTGCGGTCAATCTGGAAACTAACGTACCTTCGTTTCTCAGCGGGACGGCCAAGTTCCCGCGGGGAGGTTACGGATGGTGCGATATCAGGACAGCCATGTCCGGCGCCCAGGAATTCCGGCGTGCATGCCGGCTGATCGCCCTGAGCCGTTGCGCCTTTCCTGGAGCTGCAGCCGTGGCGGGTGACGCCCAATCGGGCGCTGTTGCTGCCACCGCAGGCACCCCATATCCCGAGGGTGAGGAAACCAGATCCAGGGGAGCCGGGCGCATGGAGGCCACGACGCCGATCCTTGCCGCGGAGCATGTCTCGCTGCGTTTCGGCGGCGTCCGGGCGCTGACCGACGTCTCCTTCGAGGTGCGCAAGGGCGAGGTCTTCTCCATCATCGGCCCGAACGGCGCCGGCAAGACCTCCATGGTCAACTGCATCTCCGGCCGCTATCGCCCGACCGAGGGTCGCATCCGCTTCGACGGCCAGGACATCACCCGTCTGCCGACGCGCAAGCGCGCCGCCATCGGTATCGGCCGCACCTTCCAGAACCTGGCGCTGTTCGGGCATATGACCGTGCTCGACAACATCATGGTCGGCCGGCACCACCTGCTGAAGAACGGCTTCTGGACCGGCATGCCCTTCTGGCTGTTCGGCGCGCAGCGGGAGGAGATCGCGCATCGGCGGGAGGTCGAGGAGATCATCGATTTCCTCGAGATCCAGCATGTGCGTAAGGCGGTGGCTGGCGCACTCTCCTATGGCCTGCGCAAGCGCGTCGAACTGGCGCGCGCCGTCGCCCTCAGGCCCAAGCTGATCCTGCTGGACGAGCCCATGGCGGGCATGAACCTCGAGGAGAAGGAGGACATGGCTCGCTTCATCCTCGACCTCAATGAGGAATGGGGCATGACCGTGCTGATGATCGAGCACGACATGGGCGTGGTGATGGACATCTCCCACCGCGTCATGGTGCTGGATTTCGGCCGGAAGATCGCCGAGGGACGGCCGGAGGAGGTGCTCGCCGACCCGCATGTGAGGCGCGCCTATCTGGGCGAGGCGGATGAGGTGGTGAGCGAGCCGGAAGAGGCGATGGAGCCCGTGGAGTCATGAGCGACGCCGCGGATACCCTGCCGAAGCTGCTCGCCCACAACGCCCGCGGCTTCCCGAACGACGTCGCGCTGCGGGAGAAGGAGTTCGGCATCTGGCGCAGCATCACCTGGGGCGAGTACGAGGCGCGGACGCGCGCCTTCGCCCTTGGGCTTCGGAAGCTGGGGCTCGGTGCCGGCGACGTGGTCGGGCTGATCGGCGACAACCGGCCGGATTGGGTGATGGGCGAGATCGCGGCGCATGCGATCGGCGCCCGCTCCCTTGGCGTCTATCGCGACGCGCTGGAGGACGAGGTCGCCTACCTCCTCGAATTCGCCTCGGCCAAGGCAGTGATCGCGGAGGACGAGGAGCAGGTGGACAAGCTGCTCGGCGTCTCCGACCGCGTGCCGAGCCTGCGCCACATCATCTATTGCGACCCGCGCGGCATGCGCAAGCACGAGGACCCGCGCCTCATGCCGGTGACCGAGCTGGTCGCCCTCGGCGAAGCGGCGCACAAGGCGGAGCCCGCTGCCTGGGAGGCGATGGTCGCCGCGACGCGCGGCGAGGAGGTGGCGATCCTCTGCACCACCTCCGGCACCACGGCGCGGCCGAAGCTTGCCATGCTGACGGGCGGCGCGCTGGTGCGGCACTGCCAGGCCTATCTCAAGGCCGATCCCAAGGGGCCGGAGGACGAATATGTCTCCGTCCTGCCGCTGCCCTGGATCATGGAGCAGATCTACGCGCTCGGCTGGGGGCTGCTGGCCCGGATGAAGGTGAACTTCGTCGAGGAGCCGGAGACCATGATGGCCGATTTCCGCGAGATCGGCCCGAGCTTCGTGCTCTTCGCGCCAAGGGTCTGGGAGGCGCTGGCGGCCGAGGTGCGCGCCAAGGTCATGGATGCGAGCCCGCTCAAGCGGCGCATGTTCGACCTCGGCATGCAATGGGGGCTGGCGGCGCTGGACAAGGGCGAGCGCTCCTTCAAGGCCGACCAGCTGCTGTTCCGCGCGCTGCGCGATCGCCTTGGCTTCACCAACCTGCGTTCCGCCGCGACCGGTGGCGCTGCCCTCGGCCCCGACACCTTCCGTTTCTTCCAGGCCATGGGCGTGCCGCTCCGGCAGATCTACGGCCAGACCGAGACGCTCGGCGCCTATACCGTCCATCGTGCGGACGACGTGAACCAGGATACGGTTGGCGTCGCCTTCACCGAGGAGATCGAGACGCGGATCGTGGATCCGGACCAGAACGGTCTGGGCGAGATCGTCACGCGGCATCCCAACATGTTCTCCGGCTATTTCGGCATGGCGGAGACCGGCGACCTGCGCGATGGCTGGCTGCATACCGGCGATGCCGGCTATGTCGACAGGAATGGCCATCTGGTGGTGATCGATCGCATCAAGGACATCGCGACCACCAGCAAGGGCGACCGATTCAGCCCACAGCACATCGAGAATAAGCTAAAATTCTCGCCTTACGTGGCGGAAGCCGTGGTGCTGGGCGACGGCAGGCCGCATCTCGCGGCGATGATCTGCATCCGCTTCCCCATCGTCAGCAAATGGGCGGAACGCAACCGGATCGCCTTCACCACCTATACCGACCTCGCCTCCCGGCCCGAGGTGACGGAGTTGCTACGGCAGGAGGTAGAGAAGGTGAATGCGACCTTGCCTGAGCCGCAGCGCATCCAGGACTTTCTGCTGCTGTACAAGGAACTGGACGCTGACGACGAGGAGTTGACCCGCACCCGCAAGGTCCGCCGCGGCATGATCAACCAGAAATACGGCGAGATCATCGGGGCCATGTATCGTGGCGATGCCGCCATCCCGGTGGACACCACCATCGCATTCCAGGACGGCACGAAGCAGCGCATCCGGACGACGTTGAAGGTCGTCTCGATGCGCGGCGCGCCGGCCCTGGCGCAAGCGGCGGAGTAGGCCATGGACTGGTCGCTGCTGCTGCAACTCACCCTCAACGGGCTGATCGTCGGTGCGCTCTATGGGGTGGTCGCGATGAGCTTCGTGCTGATCTACAAGGCCTCCCGGGTCGTGAACTTCGCCCAGGGCGAGTTCCTGCTGGTCGGCGCCTGGGTCTGCTGGTGGATGCTCACCGACTGGCAGTTGCCCTTCTGGGCCGGCTTCCTCTTCACCCTCGCCTTCATGACGCTGTTCGGCATGATCCTGCAGGTGGTCGTGCTGCGGCCGCTGATTGCGGAGCCGGTGATCAGCGTCATCATGGCGACCATCGGCCTCGGCATCTTCTTCCAGGCGTTGATAAAGTGGATCTTCGGCGTCTTCGCCAAGCCCTTCCCGCCGATCTTCGCGGCCGAGCAGGTGAGCGTCTTCGGCTTGCAGGTGCAGACCGTCTATCTCATGTCGCTCGGCATCTCCGTGCTCATCATGGCGGGCTTCGCTTGGTTCTTCACCGCCAGCAAGCACGGCCTTGCGATGCGGGCGACGGCCTTCGACCAGCAGGTGGCGCAGTCCCTCGGCGTCTCGGTGCCCAAGGTCTTCGCCATGTCCTGGGCGATCTCGGCGGTCGTCTCCTCGGTCGCAGGCGTGGTGGTCGGCGTGGTGAACGGCGTCTCCTCCGCGCTCTCCTTCTACGGCATCAAGGTCTTCCCGGCGGTGATCCTGGGCGGGCTGGACAGCGTGGTGGGGGCGGTGCTCGGCGGGCTGATCGTCGGCATGTTGGAGAACTGGGCGCAATACATCGACGCCGAATGGCTGAACTGGGGCAACATGTACACCATCGCGCCCTTCTACGCCCTGATCCTCATCCTGCTGGTCAAGCCCTACGGCCTGTTCGGCACCAAGAACATCGAGCGCGTCTGATGTCGGGTCTCGCGCCGGCGGGCGACTACCGCACCAGCTACCGGGAAGACATGACGATATTCCCGACGCACAACAGCCGCCTTGCGCTCTGGCTCGGCCTCGCGCTGCTCTGCGCCGCGCCGCTGGTCCTGGGGCGCTACGAACTCGGCCTCCTCGTCAATATCGGCATCATGGGCATTGCCGCCCTCGGGCTGAACATCCTGGTCGGCTTCACCGGCCAGATCAGCATCGGCCATGCCGCCTTCTTCGGCTTCGGCGCCTTCGCCAGCGCCTGGCTGCACGAGAACTTCCATATCCCGGTCGCGCTCTGCATTCCGCTCGCGGGCTTCATGACGGCGCTCATCGGTCTTGTCTTCGGCGCGCCGGCGGCGCGGCTCAAGGGGCTCTACCTGGCGATCGCCACGCTGGCGGCGCAGTTCATCCTGGAAGACTTCTTCGCCCGCGCGCCGTGGTTCACCGGCGGCGTCGCCGGCCGCATCACTGAGCCATTCGAGCTCTTCGGCTGGCGCGCGGACCGGGAGGAGATCTATTTCTACGTCGTGCTCGCCTGGGTCATCATCATGTTCATCGGCGCCGCCAACCTGATGCGGACGCGGGACGGGCGGGCGCTGGTCGCGGTGCGGGACCACTACCTCTCGGCCGAGGTGATGGGCATCAACCTCGCCTATTACCGCACGCTCTCCTTCGGGATCGCGTCCTTCTATGCCGGCGTCGCCGGCGCGCTCTACGCCCACTACCTGCTCTTCGTGAGCGTGGAGGCCTTCAATATCCTGCTCTCCATCCAGTTCCTCGGCATGGTCATCATCGGCGGCCTCGGCAGCGTCATGGGGAGCCTGATGGGCGCCGCCTTCATGGTGCTGCTGCCGGAGGCGGTGCAGGCCGCCGCGGATGCGCTGGCGGGCGGCGCGATCGACCGCGCGCTCAGGCTCGGCAACTCGATCTCCTTCCTGCGGGAAATGGCGATCGGTGCCGCCATCATCCTCTTCCTGATCTTCGAGCCGGACGGGCTCGCAAGGCGGTGGCGCCTGATCAAGGCCTACTGGAAGCTCTACCCCTACTCGCACTAGACCAACACGGGAGGAAGAAAACATGGCCCTGCGGAGACAGATGCTCGGCTTGGCCGCGGCGGCCGCGCTGACGCTGCCGGCGGCGGCGCAGGCGCAGCCGATCCCGGTCGGCCATCTCATGGACCTCTCGGGCGCCACGAGCGATGTCGGCACGCCCTTTTCGCAGGGCGTCAACGACGCCTGGGCCTGGCTCAACCGCACCCGCAACGGGGTCAATGGCCGGCAGGTCAATGTCCTCGCCTTCGACTACGGCTACCAGGCGCCGCGCGCCGTCAGCCAGTACCAGGCCTGGAGCCGCGAGCGCGTCGTCGCCATCAATGGCTGGGGCACGGCGGACACCGAGGCGCTGGTGCGCTTTGTGACGCGCGACAAGGTGCCCTATGTCTCCGGCTCCTACTCCGCCGCGCTGACCGATGCAGGGGGCAAGTCCGGCCGGCAGGGCGTGGAGCCTGCGCCCTACAACTTCTTCTACGGCCCGTCCTATTCAGACTCGCTGCGCGCCATGCTGATCTGGGCCGCCGAGGACTGGAAGGCGAAGGGTGGCCAGGGCAAGCCGAAATACGTGCATATGGGAGGCAACCATCCCTATCCGAATTCGCCCAAGGCAGCCGGTGAGGCGCTGGCGGCGGAACTGGGTTTCGAGGTAATGCCGGCCATCGTCTTCGCGCTCACGCCCGGCGACTACACCGCGCAATGCCTGACCTTAAGGAACCAGGGCGCCAACTACGCCTATCTCGGCAACACCGCGGGTTCCAACATCTCCGTCCTGCGGGCCTGTCAAACCGCCGGCGTGAACGTCCAGTTCATGGGCAATGTCTGGGGCATGGACGAGAATGCCATGAAGGCCGCCGGCGCCGCGGCAAACGGCGTGGTCTTCCCGGTGCGCACCCAGGCGGTCTGGGGCCAGCAGGCGCCGGGCATGGCGAATGTGCAGGCGATCAGCCGCATCTCCGATCCGTCGGGCAGCGCCTATCGTCCCGTGCACTACCTGGCGGGCATCTGCAGCGCCATGCTGGTGGCGGAGGCGATGGAGACGGCGGCGGACAATGGCGGGCAGGTGACGGGCGAGCGGATCCGTGACGGCTTCTATGCCCGCAAGGAGTGGGTGCCGAAGGGCTTCGAGGGCGTCTGCGCCCCATCCACCTTCACCAAGGACGACCATCGCGGTACGCTCTCGGTTTCCATCTACCGCGCGCGCGTCAGTGGCGCCACCAGCCAGGGCAGCGTGGGCGAGCTGATGCAGGCCGGCACCATGCGGCTGGAGCCCCTGAAGACCGTGACGCTCGACCGCCGCCCCGACTGGCTGGGCTGGTAAGCCGATGAGCGCGGCCCAGGAGACCCTCGTGACGGCACCGCAGGCAGCCATGGCGGCGCCCCTGCTCGAGGTCAACAATATCGAGGTCGTCTACAGCGACGTCATCCTGGTGCTGCGCGGCCTGTCCCTTACGGTGCCGCAGGGCAAGATCGTCGCTCTGCTCGGCGCCAATGGCGCGGGCAAGTCGACGACGCTGAAGGCGATCTCGGGCCTCCTGAAGACCGAGGAGGGCGAGGTCACCCGCGGCGAGGTGCGCTTCGGCGGGGAGCGGATCGACGGCATCGATCCGCACCTCATCGTCCGTAAGGGAATCTTCCAGGTCATGGAGGGGCGGCGGATCATCGCCGACATGACCTGCCTGGAGAATCTCCGGCTCGGTGCCTTCACCCGCTCGGACGGCGAGGTGAAGCGCGACATCGAGATGGTCTATTCCTACTTCCCGCGGCTGAAGGAGCGCACCGGCCTGGCCGGCTATCTCTCGGGCGGGGAGCAGCAGATGCTGGCAATTGGTCGCGCGCTGATGGCACGGCCGAAGCTGATCCTGATGGACGAGCCTTCCATGGGCCTCAGCCCGCTGCTGGTGAAGGAGGTCTTCTCCATCATCAGGAAACTGAATGAGGAGCTGGGCATCACCATCCTGCTGGTGGAGCAGAATGCCCGCATGGCACTCTCCGTCGCCTCCTACGGCTATGTCATGGAGCAGGGGAAGGTGGTGCTGGATGGCACCGCGGAGGCGCTGGCAACGAATGAGGACGTGAAGGAGTTCTATCTCGGCGGCCATGGCGCCGAGCGGAAGAGCTTCAAGAACCTCAAGAGCTACAAGCGGAGGAAGCGGTGGCTCTAGGTGAATTCTACGACACGCTGGAGACGCGCAGCGCAGATGAGCGCGAGGGGGGGCTGGCGCAGGCGCTGCCGCGGCAGGTGGCGCATGCCAGATCCTATGCGCCGCATTACGCGCGGGCGCTGGCGGATATCGATTCTGCTACCGTCGCCTCCCGCGCTGCGCTGGCGGGGCTGCCGGTCACGCGCAAATCGGCGCTGATCGACCGCCAGGCGGAGGATCCGCCCTTCGGCGGCGTGGTCGCCACGCCCTTCGGACAGCTTGCCCGGGTCTTTCTCTCGCCCGGGCCCATCGCGGAGCCGGAGGCGGCCACCACCGATTATTGGCGCTATGCCCGCGCGCTGCACGCCACCGGCCTGCGTGCCAGAGAGCTGCTGCACAATTGCTTCGCCTACCACTTCACCCCGGCCGGCAGCATGCTGGAAGGCGGTGCCCGCGCCCTCGGCTGCCCGGTCTTCCCGGCCGGCACCGGCAATACCGAGATGCAGGCGCGCGCCGCGGCGCAGCTCCGCCCGCGCTGCTACAGCGGCACGCCGGACTTCCTGAAGACCATTCTGGAGAAGGGCGACGAGCTGGGACTGGACCTCTCCTCGTTGAAGTTCGGGCATGTCACGGCCGGGGCCTATCTGCCATCACTGCGCGCCTGGTATGCCGATCGCGGCCTGACCGTGCTGCAGAGCTACGGCACCGCCGATCTCGGCCTGATCGCCTATGAGAGCGAGGCGCGCGAGGGGCTGATCCTGGACGAGGGGGTGGTGGTCGAGATCGTCCGTCCTGGCACCGGCGACCCGGTGCCGGATGGCGAGGTGGGGGAGGTGGTGGTGACCACGCTCAACCCACACCATCCGCTGATCCGCTTCGCCACCGGCGATCTCTCCGCCATCCTGCCCGGCGTCTCGCCCTGCGGGCGCACCAACCGCCGCATCAAGGGCTGGATGGGCCGCGCCGACCAGGCGGCGAAGGTACGCGGCATGTTCGTCCGGCCCGAGCAGGTCGCGGAGGTGCTGCGCGCCGTGCCGGGCGTCGCCAGGGCGAGGCTGGTCGTCTCGCTCGAGGGCGACCGCGATGTCATGACGCTGCGTGCCGAGGCGCCGGCGGCGGATGAGGCGCTGACGGAGAGGCTCGGGCTTGCGCTGCAATCGGCGACCAAGCTGCGCGGCTTGGTGGAACTCGTGCCGCCAGGGGGTCTGCCCAATGACGGCAAGGTGATCGACGACACGCGGCCGGTGCCGACCTGATGCTGCCCCGCGGCGCGAGCTACGAGGCGATCCGCGCTGCCTTCCGATGGAGGGTGCCGGATCGCTACAACATCGGCGTCGATTGCTGCGACCGTTGGGCGGATGGCAGCGGCCGGTCCGCGCTGCTGCATTTGCATGCGGATGGCCGGCTGGATCGCATCAGCTTCGATGCGCTGAAAGCCGACAGCAACCGGCTGGCGAATGTGCTGCGGGCGCATGGCATCGGCCGCCGCGACCGTGTCAGCGTGCTGCTGCCGCAGGTGCCGGAGGCGGCGGTGGCGCATCTCGCCATCTATAAGCTCGGCGCCATCGCCGTGCCGCTGTTCCAGTTGTTCCAGGAGCAGGCGCTGGAATTCCGGCTGCGGGACAGCGGCGCGGCGGCGCTGGTGACGGATGCGGTCGGCCTCTCGAAGCTCGCCGGCCTGCGGGACAGGCTGCCGGCGCTGCGGCTGGTGCTGAGCGCCGACGGTCCGGGGGAGGGGGCGCTCGACCTGCGGGCCGAGATGGCGCGCGCCTCGGATGCCTATCGGCCGATGGACACGGCGGCGGATGATCCGGCCGTCATCATCTATACCTCCGGCACCACCGGCGCGCCGAAGGGGGCGCTGCATGCGCATCGCGTGCTGCTCGGCCATCTGCCGGGCGTCGAGATGCCGCAGGATCTCTTTCCCCAGCCGGGCGACCTGTTCTGGACGCCGGCGGACTGGGCCTGGATCGGCGGGCTGTTCGACGTGCTGCTGCCGAGCCTGCACCATGGCGTGCCGGTGCTGGCGCACCGCATGGCGAAATTCGATCCGGAATTCGCCCTGCGCCTGATGGCGGAACACGGCGTGCGCAACGCCTTCCTGCCCCCGACCGCGCTGAAGATGATGCGCGCGGTACCGGAGGCCGCCCGCTTCGGCGCCTGCCCGCGCAGCATCGGCAGCGGCGGGGAGACGCTGGGGGCGGAGCTGCTCGACTGGGGCCGCAGCGCCTTCGGCGTCACGGTCAACGAATTCTACGGCCAGACGGAATGCAACCTGGTCGTCTCCTCCTGCGCCTCCGTCATGCCGGCGCGGCCGGGCTGGATGGGCCGCGCCGTGCCGGGGCATGAGGTGGCGGTGGTGGATGCCGGCGGCATGCCGGTCGGCCCCGGCACGCTCGGCACCATCGCGGTGCGGCGGCCGGACCCGGTGATGTTCCTCGGCTACTGGAACAACCCGGAAGCCACGGCGGCAAAATTCGCCGGAGACTGGCTGCTGACCGGCGACCAGGGCGTACGGGACGAGGAGGGCTGGTTCCGCTTCGTCGGCCGCGACGACGATGTCATCACCTCCGCCGGCTACCGCATCGGACCCGGCGAGATCGAGGATTGCCTGCTGCGTCACCCGGCCGTCGCCATGGCTGCCGTCATCGGTCTGCCCGACCCGCTGCGGACGGAAGCCGTGACCGCCATCGTCGTCCCGGCGCCCGGGGTGGCGGCCAACGCGGCGCTGGCCCGCGCACTGCAGAGCCACGTGAAAACCCGCCTCGCCGCGCACAGCTATCCGCGGCAGGTCATCTTCCAGGACGCGCTGCCGCTGACCGCCACCGGCAAGGTGATGCGGGGGGAACTGCGCAGGCGCATGACGCAGGGAAGCCACTGATGCCCGGCAATGTCACCATTCCCAGCCTCGATTTCGGCCTCGGCGACGAGATCGACATGCTGCGCGAGAGCGTGAAGGGGTTCGCCGATGCGCGCGTCGCGCCCATCGCTGCCGAGATCGACCGCACCGACGAATTCCCCCGCCATCTCTGGCCGGAGATGGGGGCGCTTGGCTTGCACGGGATCACCGTAGAGGAGGAATGGGGCGGGTCCAATATGGGCTACCTCGCCCATTGCGTGGCGATGGAGGAGGTGAGCCGGGCCAGCGCCTCGGTCGGCCTCTCCTACGGCGCGCATTCCAATCTCTGCGTCAACCAGATCCACCGCAACGGCACGAAGGAGCAGAAGCGCTGCTACCTGCCGCAGCTGATCAGCGGCGAGCATCTGGGGGCGCTGGCGATGAGCGAGCCGGGCGCGGGCTCCGATGTCGTCTCGATGAAGCTGCGGGCGGACAAACGCGGCGACCGCTACGTCCTCAACGGCACCAAGCTCTGGATCACCAATGCGCATTACGCCGAGACGCTGGTGGTCTATGCCAAGACTGATCCGGAGGCCGGGCCGCGCGGCATCACCGCCTTCCTGATCGAGAAGGGTTTTTCCGGGTTTCGCCCGGCGCAGAAGCTGGACAAGCTGGGGATGCGTGGCAGCCCCACCTCCGAGCTGGTCTTCGAGGATTGCGAGGTGCCGGAGGAGAATGTCCTCGGGAAGGTGAACGAGGGCGTGCGCGTCCTGATGTCCGGCCTGGACTATGAGCGTGCGGTGCTGGCGGCCGGGCCGCTCGGCATCATGCAGGCGGCGCTGGATGTCGTCATTCCCTATATCCACGAACGCAAGCAATTCGGCCAGCCGATCGGCGAGTTCCAGCTCATCCAGGGCAAGGTGGCCGATATGTACACGGCGCTGAATGCCTGCCGGGCCTATGTCTATACCGTGGCCCGCGCCTGCGATCGCGGCCAGACCACGCGCAAGGACGCGGCTGGCGCCATCCTCTATGCCGCCGAGGCGGCGACTCGCATCGCGCTGGATGCCATCCAGATCCTGGGCGGCATGGGCTACATCAATGATACACCGACGGGGCGGCTGCTGCGCGACGCCAAGCTCTACGAGATCGGCGCCGGCACCAGCGAGATCCGCCGCATGCTGATCGGCCGTGAACTGTTCCGCGAGACGGCATGAGGCAGGTTCGATCGCGGAGCATCGCAGCGTCGCGCAGGAGGCGCGCGGGCAGATTGGTGAGGAGCGTAGCGTGAATCGGACTCGTGGCATATGAGCTTGCTCACCTCCGGCATCGATACCCGCGGCGCCGAATTCCGGGCCAATGCTGCGCATATGCGTGGCCTGCTGGCCGAACTGGCCGAGCGCACCGCCGAGGCCGCGCAGGGCGGCCCCGAGGCGTCGCGCCAGCGCCATCTCTCGCGAGGCAAGCTGCTGCCGAGGGAGCGCGTCGAGCGCCTGCTCGACCCCGGCGCGCCCTTCCTCGAGTTCTCGCCGCTCGCCGCGCATGGCATGTATGGCGGCGAAGTGCCGGCGGGCGGCATGATCACCGGCATCGGCCGCGTCGCCGGCCGGGAATGCGTCATCGTCGCCAATGACGCCACGGTGAAGGGCGGCACCTACTACCCGATCACGGTCAAGAAGCACCTGCGGGCGCAGGAAGTGGCGCAGCAGAACCGGCTGCCCTGCCTTTATCTGGTGGATAGCGGCGGTGCCAACCTGCCGAACCAGGACGAGATCTTCCCGGACCGCGACCATTTTGGCCGGATCTTCTTCAACCAGGCCACCATGTCGTCGCTCGGCATCCCGCAGGTCGCGGTGGTGATGGGAAGCTGCACCGCCGGCGGCGCCTATGTGCCGGCGATGTGCGACGAGGCGATCATCGTCCGCAACCAGGGCACCATCTTCCTGGCGGGCCCGCCGCTGGTGAAGGCGGCGACCGGCGAGGTGGTCTCGGCCGAGGACCTGGGCGGCGCCGATGTCCATACGCGCCTTTCGGGCGTCGCCGACCATTTCGCGGCGGATGACATGCATGCGCTCGGCATCGCCCGCCGCATCATCGGCCATCTGGCGCCGACCCGGCCGCCAGGCTCCGACCTCACCGCCCCCGTGCCGCCGCGCTATGACCCGGCGGAGCTGCACGGCATCGTCCCGCAGGATGTCCGCCAGCCCTATGACGTGCGGGAGGTGATCGCACGCATCGTGGACGGCTCGGAACTGGACGAATTCAAGGCCCGCTACGGCACGACGCTGGTCTGCGGCTTCGCCCGCATCTGGGGCCGGCCGGTCGGCATCATCGCCAATAACGGCATCCTGTTTTCCGAATCCGCGCTGAAGGGCGCCCACTTCGTCGAGCTCTGCAGCCAGCGCAACATCCCGCTCATCTTCCTGCAGAACATCGCCGGCTTCATGGTCGGGCGGAAATACGAGACGGGCGGCATCGCCAAGGATGGCGCCAAGCTGGTCACGGCGGTCGCCACCACCAGCGTGCCGAAATTCACCGTCATCATCGGCGGCAGCTTCGGCGCCGGCAATTACGGCATGTGCGGCCGCGCCTACAGCCCGCGCCTGCTCTTCACCTGGCCGAACAGCCGCATCAGCGTGATGGGCGGGGAGCAGGCGGCGAGCGTGCTGGCGACCGTGCGGCGCGACAACCTGGAGGCCACGGGGAAGACCTGGCCTGCTGCGGAGGAGGAGGCCTTCAAGGCCCCCATCCGCGCCCAGTACGAGGCCCAAGGGTCGCCCTATTACGCCACCGCCCGGCTCTGGGATGACGGCATCATCGACCCCGCCATGACGCGGGACGTGCTGGGCCTCGGTCTCGCCGCCGCGGCCAATGCGCCGATCCCCGCCACGCGCTTCGGCGTCTTCCGGATGTGACGGCCATGTTCCGCACCCTCCTCATCGCCAATCGCGGCGAGATCGCCTGCCGCATCATCCGCACCGCGCGCCGGATGGGCCTCCGCACTGTCGCGGTCTTCTCCGAGGCCGATGCCCATGCCCAGCATGTGGCGATGGCCGACGAGGCGCATCCGATTGGCCCGGCCCGCGCCGCCGAGAGCTATCTGCGGATCGACCGCATCCTCGCCGCGGCGCGCGCCAGCAGGGCAGAGGCGATCCACCCCGGCTACGGCTTCCTCTCGGAGAATGCCGAGTTCGCGGAAGCGTGCGCCGAGGCCGGCATTGCCTTCGTCGGCCCGCCGCCCGCCGCCATCCGCGCCATGGGCAGCAAGGCCGAGAGCAAGCGCCTGATGGAGCAGGCCGGCGTCCCCATCGTCCCCGGCTATCACGGGGAGGAGCAGGAGGAGGCGCATCTGGCGCACCAGGCCGCGCGCATTGGCTTCCCCGTGCTGATCAAGGCCAGCGCCGGCGGCGGCGGCAAAGGCATGCGCCCGGTGCTGCGTGCGGAGGACTTCCCGGCGCAGTTGGCCGGCGCGCGGCGGGAGGCGAAGGCCGCCTTCGGCGACGACCGCGTGCTGCTGGAGCGCTACCTGCAGAAGCCCCGCCATGTGGAAGTGCAGGTCTTTGCCGACACGCAGGGCAACACTATCCACCTGCATACGCGCGACTGCTCCGTGCAGCGCCGGCACCAGAAGGTGCTGGAGGAGGCGCCGGCTCCCGACCTCTCGCCCGCGCTACGTGCCCGGCTGCATGAGGCCGCGATCGCCGCCGCCCGCGCGGTCGGCTATGTCTCGGCCGGCACGGTGGAGTTCATCGTGGAAGGCGAGAACGCCTTCTTCATGGAGATGAACACCCGCCTGCAGGTGGAGCATCCGGTGACGGAGATGGTCACCGACCTCGACCTTGTGGAGTGGCAACTCCGCATCGCCGCCGGCGAGCCCCTGCCGCTGCGGGAAGCGCCGGCGCCGCAGGGCCACAGCGTGGAGGTCCGCCTCTATGCCGAGGACCCGGCGCAGGATTTCCGCCCCTCGACCGGGCCGTTGCGCCGCTTCGCGCTGCCCGCCCCGGCGCCTGACCTCAGGATCGAGAGCGGCGTGGTTGAGGGCGATGCGATCACCCCCTTCTATGACCCGATGATCGCCAAACTGGTCGCCTGGGGGCCGGATCGGGACGCGGCGCTGGCGCGGCTCGGCGCGGCGCTCGGCGAGTGCCGGATCGCCGGCATCACCAGCAACCTCGGCTTCCTGCAGCGCCTCGCCGCCCACCCAGCCATGCGGGCGGCGGAACTCGACACCGGCTTCGCCGCGCGCTTCGCCACCGATCTCCAGCCGCCGCCACGCCCGGTGCCGGCACTCGCGCTCGCCGCCGCGGCGCTGGAGGCGCTGCTGCCCGAGGCGGGCGCCGTGACGGATCCCTGGGAGCGGCACGATGGCTGGCGGCTGCAGGGTACGGGCTCGCAGCTTCTTCTGCTGGCGGATGGCGAGGCGAGGCACCGGCTGCACCTGACCCATGCCAGCGACGGCTGGCGGGTCGCCCTGGACGGGACGGAGACGACGCTGTCCGGCTGCCGCCTGGATGGCGCGCTGCAGGTCACGCTGGGCGGGACGGTCCATCGCATTCCGGTGCTGCGCGACGGCGATGCCATTCAGCTTCTGCTGCCGGAAGGTGCCTGGATCCTTCGCCTGCTCGACCTCCACGCGCCGCCAGGCGGGGAGGCGGCGGGGCAGGGTCGTCTCTCCGCCCCCATTCCTGGCCGCGTCGTGCAGGTTCTGGTGACGGAAGGCGAAAGCGTGGCGCGCGGTCAGGTGCTGGCGGTGCTGGAGGCGATGAAGACCGAACTCCGCATCACCGCGCCGGCTGATGGCATCGTCGCCCATGTCGGCTGCGCCGCCGGCGAGACGGTGGAGGAGGGGACGGAGATCGTGACACTCGCGGCGGCCGAATAGGCCGCGGTGCAGCAGATCACGGAGGGGCGCCGGGGCCCCGGAGCGTGAAACTGTAGAACAGACGTCCCCTGAGCGGATTCGCTCAGGCCGCTGATGTGCCTTGCCAGGCAGTGGGCCGGACGGGCCTGCGCGCATCACCATGCATGCTGGCCCATCCGGGGTCAGCCGCCTGCCTGCCAGCGCCGGACCGCTTCCACTGGAGTGAGCAGCATCAGCACGTTCAGCGCGAGGTTGTCGCGGATCACCGCCAGGGCCAGCAATTCCAGCCCGAGGCCGAGGAGCACCGAGGCCCAGGCCGGCAGCCTGGCCGCCAGCCAGAAGCCCAGCAGCATGGCCAGCATGTCGCTGACGGAGTTCAGGACGCTGTCGCCGTAATAGTCCAGCGCGATGGTCGCGGCGCGGTAGCGCTCGATGACCGCATCGGTGTTCTCGATGACCTCCCAGGCCACCTCGACCAGCAGGGCGACCAGCGCGCGGAGACCGAGCGGCAGGCGTGGCAGGGTGAGCGTGAGGGCAGCGTAGAAGATCAGCCCATGCACGATGTGCGACGGGGTGTACCAGTCGGCGATCTGCTGCGAGTTCTCCGGGCTGTTCACCTCGTCCTGCCAGAGCCGGATGGTGCCGCAGCGGCACCAGGGCTCCCGCCCCATGGCAAGCTCGATGGCGGCGGCGGCGAAGATGAGCAGCAGGCCGAGAATCGGCCAGGTCCGGGCGGGCATGGCCGCAGTCTGGAACGGTTCGCCTGCGCCTTGCTATCCGCGCTGCACGGGACGCAGCGGATTGCGCAGCAGCAGTCCGGCGCGGCCGAGGGCGATGCCGAGATGGATGGCCGCCGGCATCACGGCATAGGCGGTGGCAGGCGGCAGGTGGCGCAGCAGCAGCGCCAGTGCCTCCCGTCGCGCGCCGCGCTGGATCAGGGCGCAGCCGAGCAGGAGGGTGGCCTCCTGCGGCGCGATGCAGGGGCAGAGCGGGCAAGCGGGCGGCAGCGCACCGCCGAGGGCCCGCATCAACGCATCCAGCGGCAGGAGGGCCGCCTCGGCACCTTCCGTGAGGAAAGGCAGGCGCGGGGCGGGGAGGGGCGGGTGCCCCTCGCGCGCCGCAACAGCCCAGAGGCGGGCGCCCTCGAGCAATAGGCGCTCGGGCGGCGGCAGATCCTCGGTGGGGGTGCCGGCCCAGGGCCAGGCGGGAAGTCCATGGGTCGCCATCGGGGTCCTCCTGGCCCAAGGATTAACGCAAATGCGACTGAATCGCAAATGGCAAGGCGCTGGCCGGATCGTGGGGCCGTGCCGCATCCGGTCAGGCCGGACCCGGCGCGCCGAAGCCGGTGGCCTGCTTCGGATCCGCGCCGAAGCGGTTCGGCCCGGCATCACCGGGGCGGATGAACCAGACCAGCAGCAGGAGGAAGCCGACCAGCGGACGAAGATGATCAGCAGCCACCAGGCGCTGCGGTCGATATCGTGCAGCCGGCGCGCCCCGGCCGCGATGCCCGGCAGCAGCACGCCCAGGCTGTAGAGGAGGTTGATCAGGCCCTGCCCCTCGGCGCCGAACAGCACGGCATCGACCAGCCCGGTGGCGATCTGCATCAGCAGGTTGAAGAGAAAGAACCACCAATATTCGGAACGACGGGCCCGGCCGGTGAAATCCGCATATTTGCGGAAGCAGGTGGCGACGGCGTCCTGGAAGCCCACGGCCTTCTGCGATCGAGGGAGTTGTGCCGGAAAGGGACCATGGGCGATCTGTCGCCGGCAAGGCGCGGGAGGGACACCGGCCTGTGATGTGGCCCGGCCCCGGCGAGGTCAGTGGAAGTCCCGGCTCCGCGGCAGTCTCACCCGTGGGAGGGGGGGGGCGTGCGGCGCAGCGTCGCGCGATGATCGGTCGCCACGCAGGTCCGGCCTCTCCACCTCATCGACCCGGGCCAGCGTCTTGCGCCAGGGGGCGCGAGCCGGGTCGTCCAGGGCGGCGAGGCCGGCCAGCAATTCGGAACGGTCGGTCAGCCGCCGCACGATCAGATGGATGACGGGCACCGCGGCCTCATGCCGCTCGACGCGGCCCTCCGCCACCACCAGCCGTGCCGCCACCACCGAGGCGCGGAAGTCGCGCGCCCGGTCGGGATAGAGGACCAGGTTCGCCACGCCCCATTCATCCTCCACGGTGAAGAAGACCACGCCCTTGGCGCTGCCCGGGCGCTGGCGCACCAGCACCAAGCCGGGCAGGTGAAGCCAGGTGCCACGCCTCGCCGTGTTCAGCGCGCGGGTATCGGCCAGTCCCTCGGCCTCCAGCACGGGACGCAGCAGGGCCAGCGGGTGGTGGCGGAGCGAGAGGCCGGTGCTGGTATAGTCGAGCACCGTCTCCTCACCGGCCGTGGCGCCTGGCAGGCTGGGCGAGGGCTCGAACAACTCGCCCTGCAATGGGGCCGGCGCCTCCACCGCCGCCGCCTCCCACAAGGCGGCGCGGCGATCAAGCCCCAGGGAGCGGAAGGCATCGGCCTCCGCCAGGCGCTCCACCGTCCCGCGATCGAGCGCGGCGCGCCGCACCAGGTCGGCCAGCGACCGCGCCGGCCGCGCCGCGGCGATCCGCCTTGCGGCGGCCTCGCCCATGCCCTGCACCTGCCGCAGGCCGAGCCGCAGCGCGAGGCCGGCGGCGCTGCGGGGATCGGGCTCCAGCGTGCAGTCCCACTCGCTGTGCAGCACATCGATCGGCAGCACAGGCACGCCATGCTCCCGCGCATCCCGCACGATCTGCGCCGGGGCGTAGAAGCCTATGGGCTGGCTGTTCAGCAGGGCGCAGGCGAAGGCCGCGGGATGCCAGCGCTTGATCCAGGCGGAGACATAGACGAGCTGGGCGAAGGCCGCGGCATGGCTTTCCGGGAAGCCATAGGTGCCGAAGCCCTCGATCTGGTGGAAGCAGCGTTCGGCGAACTCCCTCCTCACCCCGTTCCGGACCATGCCGGCGACGAATTCCTGCCGGAACTGCCAGATGGTCCCGACATGGCGGAAGGTGGCCATGGCGCGGCGCAACTCGTCGGCACGGGCCGGGGTGAAGCCGGCCCCGGTGATGGCGATCTGCATCGCCTGCTCCTGGAAGAGCGGCACGCCGAGTGTTTTCCTGAGGACCGGTTCGAGAAGAGGAGAGGGATAGGTGACGTCCTCCTCCCCGTTCTTCCGTCGAAGATAGGGATGGACCATGTCGCCCTGGATGGGGCCGGGGCGGACGATCGCCACCTCGATGACCAAGTCATAGAACTTGGACGGCCGCAGTCGTGGCAGCATGTTCATCTGCGCCCGGCTCTCCACCTGGAAGACACCCAGGGAGTCGGCGCGGCGGAGCATGGCATAGGTCTCCGCGCAGTCCTGCGGCACCGCCTGCAGGGTCAGCGCCGGGCCGCCATGCCGGGCGATGAGCGCGAAGGCACGGCGGATGCAGGACAGCATGCCGAGGCCGAGGACATCCACCTTCAGGATGCGCAGCGCCTCGATATCGTCCTTGTCCCATTCGATGGTGTGGCGGTCCTGCATAGCCGCCCGGGTGACGATGGCAAGCTCCGTCAGCCGCCCGCGCGTGATGACGAAGCCGCCGACATGCGTCGCCAGGTGGCGCGGGAAGTCCAGCAGCTCCTCGGTCAGTTCGCAGGCCATGCGGAGCCGCGGGTCGCCCTCGGGGTCGAGGCCCTGGTCGGCGGCGATCTCGGCGATGGAGGCACCGCCGGCGCCCCAGACGGATTTCGCCAGCCGACCCGTCACGTCCTCCGACAGGCCCATGGCCTTGCCGACCTCCCGGATCGCGCTGCGATCCCTGTACCGGATCACGGTGGCGGCGATGGCGGCGCGGTCGCGGCCGTAGCGCCGGTAGATGTGCTGGATTACCTCCTCCCGCCGCTCATGCTCGAAATCCACGTCGATGTCGGGGGGCTCGTCCCGCGAAGCACTGATGAACCGCTCGAAGAGCAGATCATGCTTGTCGGGATCGACGGAGGTGATGCGCAGCACATAGCAGACGGCGGAATTCGCGGCCGAGCCGCGCCCCTGGCACAGGATGCCCTCCTGCTCGGCGAAGCGGACAATCTCGTGCACCGTCAGGAAATAGGGCGCGTAGCCCATCTCCTCGATCAGGCGCAGCTCGTGGCGAAGCTGGGCGGCGACCTTCGCCGGCACGCCCTCCGGCCAGCGCGCCGCGGCGGCCTCCGTCACCCGCCTCTCCAGGGTCTGCTGCGGCGTCAGGCCGGGATCGAGGATCTCGTCCGGGTATTCGTAGGCGAGCTCGTACAAGGAGAAGCTGCAGGCCCTGGCGACGCGCAGCGTAGCCTCCACCGCATCCTCATGCCCGGCGAAGAGGCGCCGCATCTCGGCGGCAGGCTTCAGATGCGCCTCGGCATTGCGCTCCGCGGCATAGCCCAGCGCGTCCACGGTGGTGCGGAGGCGGATGGCGGTGAGAACATCGGCCAGACGCCGCCGCTCCGGCACATGGTAGCGCGTGGCACCGGCGGCGAGCAGCGGCACGCCGGCAGCGCCGGCCATCGCGGCCAGGCGGCCCAGCCGCTTGCGGTCATCGCCGCGGAAACGGTGCCGGGCGGCGCAGAAGAGCGGCAGGGCGAGGCTGCGGCGCAGGGCGGCAGCATCACGTCGCAGGCGTTGGGCGAAGGCCTCATCCGGGTCCGGCGCATGCCCCGGATCGGGCGGCACCAGCGCCAGCACCAGGCCTTCGGCCGCCGCCAGCAGCGCCTCACGCGGGATATGGCACTCGCCCTTCGGCGCATGCATGCGGCCCTAGGAGAGCAGGCTGGCGAGCCGGCCATAGGCAGCGCGGTCCGTCGGCCAGGCGAGACACTCGGTGCCGTCCGCCAGCGTCACGCGCGCGCCCGGGACGAAGCGGATGCCTTCCTTCTTCGCGGCCACGGTCCCACGCACCAGGCCCGCGAAGCTGTTGCGGTCGGCGATGCCGATGGCGGCATGGCCCAGCGCCCTGGCCTGCGCGACCAGCTCCTGTGGATGCGAGGCGCCCTCGAGGAAGGTGAAGTTCGACAGCGCGGCCAGCTCGGCGAACCCACTCATCGCCGAGCAGACTCAGGGGTTCCAAGGGCCCTTCGGCCTTTGGCGGGGGTCCAGGGGGCAGCGCCCCCTGGACTCATGCGAACCGCCCATGCAGCCACCATGTCATCGGCTCCCCCGGCACCGCGACGCCCGAGCGGCAGACCCAGAGCCGCGCGCCCGAGGCCAGCTCCACCCGGTAGTAGTCGCGGAAGGGTCGGTCGGGCCGCTCCCGCCACCATTCGGGGGCGATGCGCTCCGGCCCCTCTGCCCGCGTCACCCGCCAGGAGGTGCGGCCGAGCCGCAGCAGGGAGGGCGGCGCATCCGGCAGCAGCGCGACGGCCGAGAGCTGCAGGGGGCGGCGCAGCAGCCGCACCGGGCGCGGGCCGCTGCCGGGCCAGCCGGGCGGGATCTGCACGCTCTCGAAAGGCCCGACGCGCCAGGTGGCGCGTTCCGGCCAATGGCTGGCGCGCGGCGCAGGGCGCCAGACCTCGACCCGCTGCACCAGGCGGTCGAGCAGTTCCGCCAGCGCCTGCCGCCGCATGTCGGGTGACGCATGGCCCTCCCCGGGCAGCGAGACCTGCGCGGCAGCGAGCGGCGCGGCCGCGCGTGCCTCCAGCGCCAGGCGCTCGAAGCCGAAGCCGGGCTCCAGCCGCTCCAGCCTTTCCCGGAACAGCCGCGCGACATGGCGTGGGTCGCGGGAGGGGAGGCCGGTGCCGATCGCCACCGCCTGCACTTCTCCATCCACGCGGAAGGCCCGCAGCACGAAGCGCCGGGCACCCTGGCCGGCCTCCGCCAGTTGCCGGCAGAGCGCCGGCAGCAGCACGGCCAGGGTTGCGTCGATCGCCTCCCGCGTCGCCACCGGCTCCAGGAAGTCCCGCGCAGCCAGGAAGTCCGGCGGCGGGCGCAGCGGGTGAAGCGGCCGCGGGCGGGTGCCGGTCGCGGCATCCAGCACCGCCAGCAAGGCCGCGCCGAAGCGCCTTGCCAGCGGCCCGCGCGGCTGGCGCAGCAGGTCGCCGATGCGGCGCAGTCCCAGCCGGTGCAGCGCGCCGATGGTCGAGGGCGGCAGCCGCAGCGCGTGCAGGGGCAGGGGGGCGATGGCGGCCGCCTCCTCGCCCTGTGGCGCGACGATCCCGATGCCCATGCGCGCCAGCCCGGACGCCGCCTCCGCCGTGCCGGCGATGGCGGCGTGGACCGTCACGCCGGCGCGGGCGAAGCGTGTCACCAGCGCGCAGCGCAGGGTTTCTTCCCCGCCATGCAGATGCGCGACACCGGTCACGTCCAGCAGCAGCCCATCCGGCGGATCGAGCGCCGGCAGCGGCGTGATGCGAAGCGCCCAATAGGCCAGCCGCCGCAGCCAGGCGGCATCCGCTTCCGGCGCATGCGGGTGCAGCACAAGCTCCGGCAGGATGGCCTGCGCATCCGCCAGCGCCTGGCCGGCGCGCAGGCCGGCCGCCGCGGCCTCCGGACTGACCGCGATGAGCAGGCGCCGGCCGCCCTCGGTGCTCCAGACGGCGGCCGCGCCGGCCAGCCGCCGGCGCTCGATGGGCAGCAGCGGCAGGTGCAGCGCGGCGATGCGACGCATGCCGAGGGGGGCGCTGCCCCCCTCGCTCCCCCACCGGGGACCGAACCGGTCCCCGAGCCCCTGTGCGGGTTCCATCCACGGAGAAGAGGACCCCGCCGGGCTCCTCTTCTCCGTGGATGACTCAGGGTGGGGGCCAGTGTCAGGCTCTGGTCCCGGCGGGGAGCCTGAGGGGCAGAGCCCCCCGGTGCCGAGCCGCGGCGGACCACAGACACGGCGCTTCATCGTGCACGGTGCCTCCCGCGGGCCGGCACCGCCTTGTGCTCGGCCTCCGTCGCGTCATCCAGATCCAGCCGTTCCGCGTCATCCGGATCCAGCCGCTCCGCCGTATCCAGATCCAGCCGCTCCGCGGCGGGGCGCCAGGTCACGTCCCAGCGCTGCGGCTTTCCGCCACGGCAACGCAGCAATTCCAGGCTCCAGCGCGGATCGCCGAGGTCGTGTGCGCTGCCGGTGCCGGCCAGTGCGCCGACGCGCCAGCGGGTCAGCGCGGCGGTCGCGCCGCCCTCTTCCTCGCTGTCCGGGCGCAGCAGCAGGCCGATGGCGCCGCCCGCCTCGGCGGCCAGTTGCAGCCGCCGTGCCGCGGTCAGGTCCAGGGCATCCGCCGCCAGCAGCGCGCCGGCAACGCCGGGGCAGCGCAGGCTCTCCTCCATGGCCCAGAGCGCATCCTGCCGCCGCGGCGCCTGCACCAGGACAAGATCTGCGGGCGAGAGGCCGAAGCGCACCAGGCCGGGCGGCCAGGCATCCGGCTCCGGCGCGATCCACAGCACGCTGCCCCTGGACCGCGCCAGGACGAGCGCGCAGAACCCCGCCGCGGCGCCGGCATCGGCCGCCAGCACCTCATGCACCGCCGCGCGCGCCAGGCCGCCGCCCGGCAGGTGGCGGTCGATGGCCTCGCACAGCGGCACGCCTTCTCCCGCGGCATGCGTGCCGTCGCTGCGGTCCAGCCGGGCGAGACGGGCGCGCAGCGCCGCCAGCAGCGCGGGGCGGTCGATGGCATGGCCAGGAGGGGAATCGTCGGGGTGCATCATGGCGTGTTCATGCTATGTTCCTGTAGCGCACCGGGGCAGGTCAAGCGTTACCCGCAGGGAAGGTGCATGTGGGTTCATGGGTGCAGGGCAGGAATGCGCGGAAGACCCTTGAATCCCGGGGCCGGACAGCCGCAGATCACGGCAAGAGTGGAGGACCCATGAGCGCCCAACCGACCGCCCCGACTCCGGATGCCCCCCCGACTGCCTCCGGGGACCATGTGGTGGACGGCTTCGCCGGCGCCGTCGGCAACACGCCGCTGATCCGGCTGCGCCGCGCCAGCGCCGCGACGGGGTGCGAGATCCTCGGCAAGGCGGAGTTCATGCAGCCCGGCGGCAGCGTGAAGGACCGCGCCGCGCTCGGGATCATCGAGGATGCCGAGGCCCGCGGGCAGCTCATCCCCGGGGAGCCGGGCATCGTGGTGGAGGGCACGGCCGGCAATACCGGCATCGGCCTGACGCTGGTGGCGAACGCCCGCGGCTACAAATCCATCATCGTCGTGCCGCATACCCAGAGCCGGGAGAAGCTCGACTTCCTTCGCATGATTGGCGCCGATCTCCGGCTGGTCGATCCGAAGCCGCTGCGCGACCCCGGCCATTACGTGAATTTCTCCCGCCGCATCGCCGAGGAACTGGAGGCGAAGGGCGAGCGGGTGATCTGGGCGAACCAGTTCGGCAACCTCGCTAATGCCGCGATGCATGAGGCGACGACAGGACCGGAGATCTGGACACAGACCGGCGGCAAGGTCGATGCCTTCACCTGCGCCTGCGGCACCGGCGGCACGCTGACCGGGGTTGCCCGCGCGCTGAAGGCACGGAGCCCGAAGCTGCGCATCGTGCTGGCGGATCCGTTGGGCAGCGGGCTTTATTCCTGGGTCAAGACCGGCGAGGTGAAGGCCGAGGGCAACTCGATCACCGAGGGCATCGGCCAGGCGACCGCGGCACCGGGCAACCTGGAGCATGGCCGCGCCTTCATCGACGACGCGTTGCAGGTGACCGACCCGGAGGCGCTGGAGCAGATCTTCGACCTGCAACTCCATGAGGGGATCTCGGTCGGTGGCTCCGCCGGCATCAATGTGGCGGCGGCGATCAAGCTGGCGCGGCAGATGGGGCCGGGCCACACCATCGTGACGATCCTCTGCGATGGCGGCGCGCGCTACCAGAGCAAGATTTTCAACCCGGAATTCCTGCGGGAAAAGGGGCTGCCGGTCCCGCCCTGGCTGGCCTGACCGTCGCGTGCCGCCCCTGGTCGGATCGCCGCAGGGCGGGACCGGCCGGAGGGGCGGGACTGAAAGAAGTACCGTGCCCGACGGGTATCCCGGGCGCGGCAACCCATGTGAGGCGCCCATGGAGATCATCGAGCTCGCCCGCACCATCCGGGAGCGCGACCCGGCCAGGCCCACCTGGTTCGAGGCCGTCACCTGTTATGCCGGGCTGCAGGCCGTGCTCATGCATCGCCTGGCGCATGCGCTGTATCGCCGCGGCTTCAAGGCGCTGGCGCGCGCCGTTTCCCACACCAATCGCTTCATCACCGGGATCGAGATCCATCCGGGTGCGAAGATCGGCCGGCGGTTCTTCATCGATCACGGCATGGGCGTGGTGATCGGCGAGACGGCGGAGATCGGCGACGACGTGCTGATCTATCACGGCGTCACCCTCGGCGGCCTCAGCCTCGCCAACCGTGCCGGCCCGGGCGGCAAGCGCCATCCGACGATCGGCGATGGCGTGGCGATCGGCGCTGGCGCGCAGGTGCTCGGCCCGATCCGGGTCGGCGATGGGGCGCGTATCGGCGCCAATGCGGTGGTGGCAAGCGAGGTGCCGGCGGGCGAGACCGTCATCGGCATCCCGGCCCGGCCGCCACATGAGCATCGCATCATGCCCGCCCGCGCGGCGCCGGCGCCGAGCCCGGGCTACGGCCTGCTCGACCAGCCCTGCGACCCGGTGGGCGAGGAGATCGCCACGCTGCGCGCCGAGGTGGCGGCGCTGCGCGCCGAGATGGCGACACTGAAGCGCCAGCAGGCGGGCGTGCCAGCGGCGGAGTAGCGCGCCGCGGGTTGGCATGACCTGCGCCCGGCACCCGTCGGGCCGGGGTGGTCCGGTAGCCTGATCCTCCGGAACGCAGAGCGCCGGGCATTGGCCTGCCCGGTTGACGATGAGGCCGGGCGGGGCTGCCGCGCGCCAGACAGCAGGCCGGGCAGCCATGGGGGAGGTTCCTATGCCTCCTTCGGTCGGCCTGTATCTGGCCGCGCCTGCGGCCATGACACCAAGGCGTGATCCGCCGCCGCTTGCTCCGAGCCGTCCTGCCGGCCGAGCGTGCTGCCTCCCGACCTCCCGGAGGTTGCCGGTATGCGCCTGGCCCCGCTTGTCGCCGCACTCGCCATCATAGTGCTGCCTGCCCGCGCGCAGGATGCGCCGCCCCCGCTGAAGCCGGCGCGCGACGTCGCCAATCACCTGCCGCATGCCGGACACGCCGGTGCCTGGCATGGAGCACCGGCTGCGTACCCTGGTCTCCGCCGGGACGGGGCGGCAGCGGCAGGAGAATGCCGGCCTTGTCGGCATCACCGACCCGCAGGCGAAGCGGCGATACATGTTTTCGACCGATCGTCAGGATGGCCTGTTCGGCCGGGTGGTGGAGCAGCCGATCAGCAATGACGAGATGGACCTGGCCGAGGTAGCGCGCGACCCGGATTTCCGCGTGACCCGGCACGGCACGGAAACCATCGCCGGCCTCGGCTGCACGGTCTGGCGGGTGCGGGAGGCGCAGGAGCCGGAGGAGGAGGCGACGGAGCTCTGCCTCTCGGCGGATGGGCTGATGCTGCGGAGCCGCGCGCAGCGGCAGGGCATGGCCTCGGTCATGGAGGCGGTGCGGGTGGAGTATGGCCCGCTCGACCCGTCGCTCTTCGCTCCGCCTGCGGGCTGGCCGGTGCAACGCTAGGCCGGTGGCGGGCTTTGGGAGTTGCGAGGAATGGCGGCGGTGCCGCCCCGAGCCATCGAGAGGAGCGAGACATGGCGAGCATCAGGCGCAGCGCGACCGCGCAGTGGCAGGGCACGGGCAAGGAGGGGAAGGGGGCGCTGACGACCCAGAGCGGGACGCTGAAGGAGACCCCCTACAGCTTTACCGCGCGGTTCGGGGACGGGCAGGGGACGAACCCGGAGGAGCTGATCGCGGCGGCGCATGCCGGCTGCTTCACCATGGCGCTCGCCTTCAAGCTGCAGGGTGCGGGGCTGACGCCGGAGCGCCTCTCGACCGAGGCGCGGCTGACCATGGAGCAGGAGGGGGGCGGCTGGTCCATCAAGGCGATCGCCCTGGCGCTGAAGGCGAAGGTGCCCGGCGTTTCGGCCGAGCAGTTTCAGCAGCTCGCGGCGGATGCCAAGGCGACCTGCCCCGTCAGCCGGGTCCTGAACGCGGACATCACGCTGGACGCCACTCTGGAATAGCCGGGTGCAAGACTCGGAGAAATAGAGGGGCGCGCGGGGGAATACCTTCCCCCGCATTCCTGCTTCCAGGTCAGCGCGGCGTCAGGTCCCAGGGCAACCGGTCCGCCTCCTGCAGCGCGTCCGCCCGGCTGATGCCGATGTCGCGCAGCATGCGGTCGTCCATGGCCGCGAGCTCACGGCGGGTGCAAATGGCGCGCCACATGGCGCGGAGGCCCGGGCGCGGCGCCTTGGCCGGCGAGACATGCCAGTGGCCGGAGGTGAGGCTGCTGCTGCGGAACGCCATATGGGTTCTCCTCTCTCGACCCGAGGATGGGCTCCTCAGGCCGGGGAGGATGCGGAAGGAGGCGAAATAAGGAAAGCGAATTGCATTGACGTTATCCATCAGCATCCTTGATATGCAGGAGCAGGAGGTGCCGCCATGCTTGCCCTGCCGCCCGGTCTTGACCCCGACCTGCTGCGCAGCTTCGTCCTGATTGCCGAGGGCGGCAGCTTCACCCGCGCCGCCCAGGCGGTGGGGCGGACGCAATCGGCCGTCTCCATGCAGATCCGCCGGCTCGAGGAGGTGCTGGGCCAGCCGCTGCTGCACCGCGGTGCGCGCGGGGTCGAACCGACGACGCATGGCCAGTGGCTGCTGGAGCGGGCGCGGCGGATCCTCGCCCTGAACGACGAGATCGTGGCGAGCTTCCGTCAGCCGGAGGTGGCCGGAGAGGTCCGGCTCGGCTCGCCGGACGACTATGCCATCCGCTGGCTGCCCGGCATCCTCGCCCGCTATGCCGCGAGCCATCCGGCGGTGCAGGTGGAGGTGATCTGCGCCCCTTCCAACGAGCTGGTCGAGCGGCTGGCGGCGGGGGAGATGGACCTGACCCTGCTCTCGGAGGGCAATGAGCCGCCTGGCCAGCGGGTGCGCTGGCTCTGGCGCGGGCCGTTGCTCTGGGTGGGGATGGAGGAGGTGGCGCGGCGCCGGCCGTTGCCCGTGGCGCTGGCGCGCGGCGGCTGTTCCTGGCGGCGGGCGGCGATCGAGGCGCTGGAGGGTGCCGGCCTGCCCTGGCGCATGGCCTATACTTCGGCCTCGCTCTCGGGCTCGCTGGCGGTGGCCCTGGCCGGGCTGGCCGTCACGGTCGCCATGCCCTCGCCCCTGCCGGAGGGGGTCAGGCGCCTGGGGGCGGAGGAAGGGCTGCCCGAACTGCCCGATTTCGCCATCGGCCTGCTGCGCGGGCCCGGCACGCCCGTCGCGGAGGCGCTGGCGCGCCATATCGAGGAAAGTTTCCGCACCGGGGAGGCGCTGGAGGCGGCCTGACGGGCTTGAGCCTTCATGGAATTGGGTCCATCTGCGCGCGATCTTCACCAGGCCGCAACCAAGATCTTCACGAGGATCGCCCATGCACCGTCGTACCCTGCTGGCCCTCACGGCCGCGGGCCTTGCCGCCCCCTCCGTCCTGCGGGCGCAGTCCTGGCCGGACCGGCCGATCCGGCTGATCGTGCCCTGGCCGCCGGGCGGCTCGACGGACACCATCGCCCGGATTTTCCAGCTGAAGCTGGCCGAGGTGCTGGGCAGGCCGGTGGTAATCGAGAATCGGGGCGGCGCCTCGGGCTCGATCGGTGCGACCGAGGCGGCGCGGGCGACGGCGGACGGCTATACCTGGATGCTCGCCTATGACAACGAGGCGACCAACCAGACCCTGCTGCGGCTGCCCTACAAGACATTGGAGGCCTTCGCGCCGGTAAGCCTGGTGGCAACCGGGCCGCTGGCCTTGGTGGCGCACAGGAGCACGCCCTGGAACTCCTTCCAGGAGGTGGTGGCGGCGGCCAAGGCAGCGCCGGACACGATCAGCTACGCGAGTTCCGGCGTCGGCGGCCTGGCCCATGTCTCGACCACGCTGCTGCAGCAACAGGGCGGCTTCAACCTGGTGCATGTGCCCTATCGCGGCGGCGGGCCGGCCCTGCAGGATTCGATCGCGGGGCAGGTGCCGCTCTTTATGTCGAACGTCGTCATCATCAGCCAGCACATCAAGGCAGGGACGCTGAAGCCGCTCGGCGTGACGACGGCCGGGGAGAGCCGGCACATGCCGGGGGTGAAGAGCTTTGCCGAGCAGGGCTTCCCGGGCTTCGAGGCGCCAACCTGGTGGGCCTTCCTCGGCCGGGCCGGGACGCCGGAGCCGATCCTGAAGCGGATGCAGGAGGCGCTGGGCCAGGCGCTGGCCGATCCGGAGGTGCGCGGCAAGATCGAGGAGCAGGGTGCCGATGTGAAGGCAACCGGGCCGGAGGAGTGCCGGCAGTTCCTGGCGCGCGAGATCGAACGCTGGGGCCGGGTGATCCGGGACAACAACATCCGGGTGGACAGTTGAGCGCGGGGTGATGACATGCGGCTGTGCCTTCCCGGCCGGAGTGGCAAGGCACAGCGCGGCTTCCCCGTGATCGGATTCACGTCGCCCTGACCATAGCCGGGGATGCGCCTTCCAGGGGCAGGATCCCTGCGTACCGGGAGAGGCTGATAATGGCCGGGCAGGCTCCAGCTTTCTTCCGATCTACCAGTAGAACCATGATTCTGGGTGTTGACCCGGACCGCCAGCGGGCGTAGAGACTGCCCATCGCGGCGCAGCAGGGGCTTGACGGTGAGTGGCGAAATCGCCACCATCTTCGGCCCGCTGATGAAGCGGTCTTATTGTCAGGCGCAAAACTCGCGTGTGGTCTTTTGGGCCATAAAGTGGTTTGCTGTCGGGTGATTTGCCAGCCGGCGCTTGCTGGTTGGGTGATCCTTAAAAATCAAATCAGGTTTTGGAAGCGCGTTCAGTGGATGCGTTGCTGTTTGGCTATTCCTTTGTTTGTTGGGATGGCTGGGTGGTGGGCTTTCGCGTGGGTGTGCGTTTTGCTCTGTAGGTTTCGTCTGTTGTGGGCGGGGCTGGTGGGGTGGGATGCGCGGGCGGCGCTGCGCTGGTGGATTGAGGTCTGCTGGTGTGGGTGTTTGCTGTGCGAGGTCTGTTTCCTGGTGGTCTTGTGGGGGAATGGCCGGGTGGCGATGGGAGTGGGTTTTGGATGTGAGTTCGCGGGTATGGCCTGAGGTGCCTTCGGGTGCTGGAGGGCTGATGAACCTGAGAGTTTGATCCTGGCTCAGAGCGAACGCTGGCGGCATGCTTAACACATGCAAGTCGCGCGGCCGGCAACGGCAGCGGCGGACGGGTGAGTAACGCGTAGGAATGTATCCTGAG